>Ga0315336_1002245_pt1 | contig 30720 bp, 24 predicted proteins | sample ASW5metaG_FD_204512 | JGI IMG/M metagenome (GOLD analysis project Ga0315336, IMG submission 204512) | Ammonia-oxidizing marine archaeal communities from Monterey Bay, California, United States - ASW #5 | ecosystem: Environmental > Aquatic > Marine > Intertidal zone | place: USA: California...
ATCAATTATTAAATAACCAGTAGATTTTAATTTTACCTTTCTATTAAGAGCATGTTGTATTTCATCCTCTACAGAGTATAAATCGAGTATTGGACGCCGTTCATTGTAATATTCGATTCTATTTAAAAATTCAGGTATAAAATCTTTCGAGAATTCGATTACTTGTTCGTAAGTTTCTTTAGAATCGATTCTTATTTTCTTAATATTTTTCTGAACTAGATCACGTATTACTCGTATTTCTAAAGGTAGATCTTCAAAAATCCTATTTGGCGATGATAATTCTTTAGATAAACAGAGTGTTGAATCCCAGATCTTTCTAAGAAATTCAATATCTCTATAAATTTCTTCTGCCGGGATAAATACTGCAGCGGTTCTAATTATATATCCACCATTATGTAATATTTTAGGTTCAGACAGGGACTTATGTAAAACTACATTATCTTCAACTGCAAAAGCCAGTTCTTCTACACCAGAGAGATAACTCAAGATAATGTTTTTAAGCCGTTTTTCTTCATCATCATTTTCAATTTTTTTGGAAACGCCTATAAATGGATACTTAGGAGTGAGCACAATATATCTTGATGGAATTGAAAGATGAGTTGTTAGCCTAGCGCCTTTGTTTCCAATCGGATCTTTAATTACTTGAACAAGCACTTCTTCATTTTCTTTAATAATTGACTCTATTCTTTGTCCATTATTATTTTCAATTTGTTCAAAATTGCCATCAAAATTAGTATTGGTAATATCCGAAATTTGCAAAAAACCAGTACGCTCCAATCCTATATCAATAAAAGCTGCTTGCATTCCTGGTAACACTCGAGAAACTCTCCCTTTGTAAATATTTCCAACGACTCCTCGCTTTTGCGAACGTTCAATATGGATTTCTTGTAGTATGCCATTTTCAATAACAGCTACACGTGTTTCTTGGGTGGTTACATTAACTAAGATTTCTTCACTCATAAACTTTTAAAGAACAGATTTGAGGTACTTACTGCATTAATTAAACTTAAAATTTCAATGCAGGAAAATTTTGTTAGAGTGATATTATTGTCAATTAGTATAAATTTTATTCAATTTTCAATACACCACTTTCATCATTTTGTTCATCGCCCACACTAAAAACATCATCATAGCCAGTAATTGGCGGATTACCATCATGAATAAGATATTCACGCTGTTGTAAATATGCTTCACGAGTAAACGAATATAGGTCAACGGCAGCTTCATCACGTATATTGGATGCTTCAAGTAAATTGGCACGTTTATTTATTGCATTAATTGCGGTTACAGGAAATAGAATTGTGCTTGATAAATAGAAAAATGGATTTAATAGTGTGCTCGGAACATAATTTGTGGAGTCGCGGACAGAATTTGGGCCCAAAAACGGCAAATAAAGATAAGACCCTTCATCGACACCCCAAACTGCAAGGGTTTGCCCAAAATCTTCTTCATGTTCCGGTAGACCCATTGGTGTGGCAACATCAAAAAGACCCCCAATTCCTATTGTTGAATTAGCCACGAAACGCACAACATCAGATAATCCTTGGTTTATCTTTCCTTGTAATAAATCATTTAGAATAACATTAAGATAAGCGAGATTATCGAAGAAATTTGTGATGCCAGTTCTTATAAAATTTGGGGTTACATCAACATAGATTTCCGCAACAGGCTTAATTAAGGCCCGATCAATTGTTTCGTTAACATCAAAGAAAACTCGATTTGCCGGTTCTAATGAGTCGTCTTTCGTATATTTATCCGTGGTTTGCGTTGTTGCACAACCTACCAAAACACAAAACAAAGCAAGAAAAATTATTTGCTTTAATATTTTAAGATAATAGAAAGAAACCATTGATTACTCCTTTACATATAGAAATCCACATTAATTTGCATCAAATATTGACATACCTTTAAGCTTGAGACAATTTTTTTGATACCTTATGCTCTAATTTGCCTGAAAATCGTAGATTTTCTGTTCTAGCTTTTTTATTAATACTTCAATCCCATCTTTTTTAATTATTGCTGCATATTCTGCTCTTTTAAGAGAAAGATCATTAATTCCATTAGCAATAACACTGATAATTCTCCATTTTTTGCCATTTTTTTGGATGATGTAATTAAAAGAAATTGGTTTTTCCCTTAATCTTACGAATTCAGTTTTTACCAGATATCTATTTTCTTTCAATTGCTCAATAGATATATTTTTGAATATCTGATTATCATATGAGTTGAAACGACTTACATAAGTAGAAATTGTTAACCTATTAAACAGATTAATAAATCTAACTTTGATTTCCTCGTCAATTGATTTCCAATATCTACCAAGAATGACTTTTGAAATTAATGCTATATCAAAATTTTTATTTATAACGGGCTCTAAATATGTGTAACGTTCCTCAAAGCTTGTTGTATCCGAGATTACCATAATATTAATAAGCGTTTCATGTAATTGGTTTATAGGTTCCTGTATCGCTTGTTCATATTGAGTTCCTGCATATAATGAAAAAGTAAAAAATATTAAGTAAAAACTAAGTATGCTCTTCGATATAAATCGGAAGCATTTTTTTTTCAATATTATTTTTAAGAAATTGTTCACTAGTGTAACCATAAATAATAAAAAACAAATTTAATTACTTTCTACTCTTTTTTCAATTTTTGTAATATCGGTCTTTCCAGCATATGCCCTTACTAAAATAGTAACAATAAGCTGAATTTAATGTAAAAAATAAATAAAGCATACCAGTAAATGGTAATAAGACTGCGTATAGAGGGTTTAATGAATAGTATCTTAATATCGGTAAATAACATATAGCTTGTATACAAAGCGTGATTAAACCCATAATCATTATTATTGATTGTGTTTGTAATATTGCGACAACTGGAATTAAAAAAGCAATAATCATTAAAATTGTGCAAAACAAAAGCAATAAAGGAGAATAATGGAGTTGGGTGTACGCAGTTCTTGTAATCATCTCCCGTATTATTGAAAGTTTATCATAGCGACGAGTACTAATTACAGAGTGAGTTAAGCCTGTCCAGGTTTTATAGCCGCTTTGTTTGACTTTTTTTGCAAGTGCGCAATCGTCAATTAGTGCATTCTGAATAGATTTAAACCCCCCTAATTCTTTGAGAATTTCTGTTTCTAGAAGAATACATCCTCCTGCTGCCGCAGCTATTTTTGAGTTGGATGAATTTGAAAGACGAAATGGATAGATTAGTTTGAAAAAAAAGATAAAAGCAGGCATTAACAGTATTTCCCAGAATGATGACATTCTAAGATGAGCCATCAATGATAATAATTTTATATCATTCTTTTTTGCTTTCGATAATATTGTTTTTATTAAGCCGGGTTTTAAAATGATATCTGCATCAACTAAAACAAGATAATGAGTTTGAACATATTTACGTCCTTGTTCTAATGCCCATAACTTACCACTCCATCCCTTGGGTAATTTAGCTCCAGATAGAATCAATAAATTATCTAATTTAGCGGAATTAGCATATTTGATTGTATTATCAATTGATTGATCATCAACCAGAATAACTTTTAATTGGGGATCTTGTGCTTTAAGTGCTGCGAGTGTTTCGGTTATTGTTGATGCCTCATTTCTTGCTGGAATGAGTACCGTAACCTCTGATAAGGGTACTTTTTCTGCTGAGAGAACTGCTAGAGATTCTCGAGTGCTATAGGGGCATGAAGGTAGTAAGAAAATCGTTGCCCATATTAGAAGTCCTAGCATTGTTGCCAGGAATAGTAGCTCCATCAGGCAACTTGTTTATTTTTGCCGCTATTGTCGGGCATCTCATTGTTTGCTATCAGTCTTGGTTCAGATATTTCATCATCGTTATATAACACTGGTAGCTCTGGAGCCATCTCACCATTTGTTTTCGGTCCTTTTAAAAATACACCCAATGCTTTTAATGGGTGTTTGAATGTATCGTTAATGGCTGTTGCTTCATATCCGCAATGCACCATGCAATTAGCACACTTCGGGTTTTTCCCGGAACCATAATTTTCCCATGCTGTTTCTTGTATCAACTCAGAAAATGTTGAGGCATAGCCTTCACCTACTAGTAGGTAACATGGTTTTTGCCAGCCAAAGACATTACGAGTTGGATTGCCCCAGGGTGTACATTGATAAGTTTGGTTACCCGCAAGGAAATCAAGATATAGTGATGATTGATTAAAGCGCCAGGTCTTATGAGTATTTAATTTGAATATATTTCGGAATAATTGTTTACTCTCTTTATTTTTCAAAAATACATCTTGCCTCGGCGCTCTTTCGTAACTATAGCCCGGAGATATAGTTACTCCTTCAACACCTAATTTCATAGCCATATCTAAGAACTCTGCTACTTCTCCAGCACTTTCTCCTTGGAATAATGTGCAATTTATAGTGACACGAAAACCTTTTTTGTGAGCAATTTTTATAACACTAATACATTTTTCGAAAACACCATCCAAACAAACAGAGGCGTCATGACGTTCTTTATTTCCATCTAAATGAATTGAAAAAGTTAAATAAGGTGATGGCTCATACATATCTATGTGTTTTTTTAGAAGTATTGCATTTGTGCAAAGGTACACAAATTTTTTACGTTTTATAAACCCATTTACGATATGTGTCATTTCTTTATGTATGAGCGGCTCACCCCCAGCGATGGAAACAATAGGAGCGCCACATTCATCAATGGCCTGCATACATTCATCAAAACTCAAACGCTTATCAAGAATTTCTTTAGGGTAATCGATTTTGCCACACCCAGAGCAAGCTAGATTACAGCGAAAAAGAGGTTCCAACATTAATACTAAAGGATATTTTTTAATACCACGTAGTTTTTCCCCAATAATATATTTACCAACTCTGTATTGCTGAACTAGCGGAACGCCCATTCCAATATAACCTCTTAATAGTTAGTATTTGATTTCTATTATTTAACAGATACAATTTTTTTGATTGCCATGATAAATCTCTTTATATCTGTTTCTGAAATATCACCCATACAAGATATCCTAAAGAACGATTTTTTGAAACCTCCTTGCCCAGCATAAATAACGAATCCTGCCTCTTTTAGTTCGTCGTGTAATTTCTCATAACTAATTCCTTCCGGCAAATAGAATGAATTTAGTACACAGGATGATTCGTTTTCTTCAAGACAAGGTTTAATTTTTAATTTTTCTAGTTCAGTTCGGACTATATTCATTAGATTTTGGTATTTTTCTTGGCGATTTTTCCAACCACCAAACTCAATTATTTCCTCTAATGCTTCATCTAGCGCATAAAAGGTTTGAATTGATTGTGTGAAAGGAGTTTTATTGTTGTCTTGGGCATCTAAATAAACAAGAAGATCTAAATAAAGTGTACGAGCTAGTGTCGCATCCATTTGAGATGTGGCATTTCTATTGGTTATTACAAAAGATGTGCCCGGCACGCCATGCAGGCATTTATTAGCGGTTGATGCGCAGGCAGTTATATTCCACTGGTCAAATTTTATTTCTTCTGCCCCAAAACTACTAACAGCATCGAGCAAGATCGATATATTTGTATGCTGTTTACATATATCTGCTATTTTTCCAATATTATTTAGACGGCCAGTGGTTGTTTCATGATGAACTACTGCAATATGCGAAATTTCTTTATGATACTGCAGTTCATTGTTTAAATTGATAAGATTAATTTCTTCCCCCCATTCGTGGGGCAAAACAATATGATCAATATTATGAATTTTTGCGATTTTGGTAAAACGTTCGCCATAAACGCCATTCTCGATAATTAATAATTTACCATGCGTGGGGACTAGACTCGTTATCATTGATTCCATTGCCGATGTACCAGAACCGGTGAAAACAACTGCAGCCCATTTCTCAGCTGAAAGTTTGTATGCATCAAGAAGGTTCTTACGAATTTTGTTTTGAAGTTCGATAAACTCTTGCTCACGATGACAAAGGTCAGGTTTTAGGAGTGACTGTCTGACACGCCGACTAAGTACGACAGGCCCTGGGTTAAGTAAAATACTCATTTTTAAAAACTACTATTAATATGGCGCATCATTCGTCTTAGCACTTCATTTGGTTTAACATTAGGTCTAGGAAGGTTTTCTATTGTACCAGAACAAATTTTTAGATGACCAAATGCAGGCCCCTCATTTTTATTTAATGAAAATAATTCATCAATGAGTTCCATTTTATTACCGCTCAAAGTCGTACTATAACCACACGCTTTAGCAATCATAGCAAAATTTATATTTTTTGATACAGTAGATTGCCCGCCTGTTGAATCATGAACTTCATTATCTAATAAAATATGAATAAAATTGTTACTAGCATAAGTCCCTATAGTTGCAAAATTTCCCATACGCATTAGCCCCGCACCGTCACCATCAATAACAATTATTTTTAAATCTGGTCTTGCTAACGCTAATCCCAAACCAAATGAAGAAGCACATCCCATCGAACCCACCATGTAGATATGATTGACACGATCATTAATTGAAAATAATTCACGCCCTGTAAATCCTGTTGTAGCAATTAAAATTGAGTCATCCACAGAAGTATGGTTGATTATATGTCGTAATACGGTGTTGCGATCTAGGTGAGTTAATTTTTCATCAAATAGCGAACGTATTTCAGTTTCACTTTTAGCAATATCCTTTATCATTTTTTTATCTAATTTTTGCGGAGCAATAGAACCTTTCTTCATTATGAATGCATAAGGACGATGTTCTTTTGACATAAATTTCTCAGCACGTTGTAGCGCAGGAATTATTTCTTTTGTTTCACTTGGAAAAGTTTCTGATGGTATTTGCATTGTATTAAATAACTCTTCTGTTATTTGACCCATTAATTCATGTTGCGGCTCATCTTTAACGCCAGGCTCACCACGATGAGTGACAATAATTAAAAATGGAATTCTGAAAATATAAGATAAAGAGGTTATAGGGCTAACAGCATTACCCAACCCGGAATTTTGCATCATAACAATTGAGCGCTGACCACCAATTACTGATCCTGATGTTGTCGCTAATGCATCACCCTCATTTGTTGATGCAATATATTCTAATGCATTGTCATTAATTACATAATTAATAAATGGGGTAAGAAATGAACAGGGAACACTAGTATAACGGACAAACCCAAGTTCTCTCGCGGCTTCAATAAATTCTTTTGCCTCTATCAATATAGTTCTCTTATTATTTATTACTGAGTGAAATCACCAGCACGATCGATATCGTCAATTGAATTTACATCAAGCCAATGACCACTTATGTAGTGAACATTAATTATTTTACCTTGTTCAATTATATAATTTAGTAGATCGGGAAGTGTTAATTTTTTGAAATTTGGTGAAGGCTTAAGTTCACGGATTGCCTCTTCTATCCAGTTTCTTCCTTCTTTTCTGACGCGCATCATTCCAATCCAGTGTCCAGAAGGTTTTTTATTGTCTGTTTTAATTACGGAAGATAATTCTTTCAATATTATATTTTGCATAAAAGGCGAACGATCATCGTTTTGACTGCAGTAAGCGAGATCAGGTGAGCCAGTTATATTAGGATTATCTAGTGCAGAGTCGACAATAATAACGATATCCCCATCTACTTCCAGTAAGTCCCGAAGAATATGTTCTCTAAATAGCAAATCACCATAAGAAATTACCATATCATTATCAAAGTCATTTTGAGCACACACTAAGGATATTAGTTCATTGCCAATTTCATAGTCTTTATTGACTCGAATCTCAATTCCAGAAATATCTATTGATTCTGCTTTATAGCCCGCTACGACAATTGATTTGTTAATACCTATTTTTTTGAATTTATTAACTGTACGGGCTAATAGCGCTTCACCACCGATTCTTATCATTGTTTTTGGTTTATCATGAGTTAAACCATGGAGTTCGCTTCCCCTAGTAGCCGCCAGTATTATGGCACGCGTATCCAATTTTTCTCCAAGATACCTTTCTTGGGCCTGACTAAGTTCATCGACACCTTGTAAATTAAAAATTTTCTCAACTGCGGTAATTTTATCTTCAATATCAGCAACTGATTCTGATTTAAATATTTTTTTACTATTTTTTATCATTTCTTTTGTTGACGACCTAATCATATGATTTGCCCAAATCACTAGGCTAATATTAGCTTTACGAAATGCATCAGTTGGTGTGCTATAGTATGTTGTTGGAACAATGACAAGCGGCAGACGATTTCCCCATTCTTTTGCAAATGCTAGTATTTCATCAGGCCTATGTGATTTACTATGAATTAATACCGCGTCAGCACCGGCTTCGCGATAAGCTTCAGCACGACTAAGCGCTTCTTTCAAACCCCAGCCCGCAATCAGTGCCTCAACTCTTGCAACAATACAAAAATCATCATCAGCTTGACAGTCTTTACCTGCTTTTATTTTTCCGCAGAATTCATTAATGTCTGCTAAGGGTTGTTTATTACTATCAATAAAACTATTTATTTTTGGGAATTGTTTATCTTCAATACAAACACCGGCAATGTTACGTTGCTCAAGTTTTGTAACAAGCCTTCTCATATTATTAAAATTACCGTACCCGGTATCACCATCAAGTAGTATAGGTATTGTCGTTGCGTCTGACATAAATTCAAGCATGTCAACTACTTGAGTCCAGCTTGCTTCATTGCTATCACGTACTCCAAATTGTGCAGACATCGCAAACCCACTTCCCCAGATAGCCTTAAAGCCGGCGCGTTCAACTATAGCAGCAGAAATACCATTATGAGCCTCAAGAATGAATTCAAGCTCGTTAGATTTAATGATAGAGCGAAGTTCTTTACATTTGTTAGACATATTTTTTGTATAGAAATACTTGTTATTTATTATATCTTAGATAATTTAGGCATAATTTCTTTAGAGGCGCGTTCTATATCTTCGGGAAAATCTATTTCAATCCAAGGAATACCAGAAATATCCTCAAAACCAAATTTTTCAGGAAATTTAAGTAATGAATCACGTATTACTTCTTCATACGGCTTTTCATTCTTTTTTATTGAAATGTAGTTATCGATTATTGAGACTAAAGATTTACCAATTGAATTATCAAATTTAAAAAATCCAACAGATTCTCCCTGAAAATCATATTTATGTTCACTCGATATTATTTTTCTAAATTCATTAACTTTTCCATTTTTATCAATGCAAACTTTAACTGACTCATCTCCGTCAATAAAATTGCGATCAAGTAAGAAACAATTCTTAATTTTTGTGTTAATGAGACGCTCAATTATTCTACTATCATACAAAACATCTGCATCCATTAGTATTAACTCAGGTTCGTTTAGTAGTATTTCACGCGTACAATTTAGACTAAGCATACTTCCTTCGGTATATCGTTCATTCAGAATATAATGTATTGGTATCATCGAATCTTCTAGGTGCTCAATTATCATCTTTGATTTAAATCCAGTAACAATAATTATTTCATCAATATTTTGTATTTGCAGTATTTCAATATGACGTTTTAATAAGGTTTTTCCATTAAATTCTAATAATGATTTAGGTTTATTATTTGAATATTTACCTAATCGGTCTCCAATTCCTGCAGCAAGAATAATTGCTTTCATAATTTTGTATTTTCTATTCCTTTTCTCTAGATTTTTTATAAATATCAATTAAATTTTGAGTAGATGAATCTGCATCAATATTTTTTTCTTTTTGAGCAATATTTTTAGAAATATCTAGAGCCATTTTTTTACCTAATTCAACGCCATATTGATCAAACGAATTAATTTCCAGTAATAATCCCTGAACGAAGACTCGATGTTCATACATAGCAAGTAATGAACCTAATAATTCTGGCGTAAGCACATCATATAGAATTGTTGTGCTTGGCTTATTACCATCGATGTGCTGATGAGATTTTGCATTACTTTCACCTTGCATTAGGGCACAGCTTTGCGCTAAACAGTTTGCTAGTAATAATTCATGATGTTTTTGATTACCTTTTTTTGAAAGGGGCGCAAGAAAATCAATCGGTATCATGTGTTTCCCTTGATGTAATAATTGACTGATACTATGTTGTGAATTTGTACCAATTGCCCCCCATGCTATTGCTCCAGTTTTATAGTCGACTGTATTTCCAGATAAATCTGTTGACTTACCATTACTTTCCATAAAAAGCTGAGACAGATAGGTAGGAAGATATTCCAGTGATTCATCATAGGGAATGAATGCCTGCGTTTCGGCACCAAAAAAATTAATATACCAGTAATCAATTAGGGCGAGTATGACAGGTATATTTTCTTCAGGGGTTTGATTAATAAAATGCTCATCCATTTTATGCGCCCCCAATAATATTTTTTCAAAATTCTCAAAACCAATAATAAGAGCAATAGGAAGACCAATAGCAGACCATAATGAAAACCGACCTCCCACCCAGTCCCATATTTTGAAAGTATTTTCTTTTTTAATTCCAAATTTTTCTGCTGCCTCTAAGTTCGAGCTTACCGCAGCAAAATGCCTGCTTATTTCATTACAACCAGATTTCAACATCCATGATTTGAGTGTATTTGCATTAGTGATCGTTTCAATAGTATTAAAGGATTTGGAAGAGATAATAAAAAGCGTTGTCTCTGGATTAATTCTTTTTTTTAGCGATTCTATTTGTTCGTAGTCAATATTGGATATAAAAAAAGAATGAGTTTTGTTAACGCAGTATTGGTTTAGTGCCCTAGCAACCATTTTTGGCCCTAAATCTGAACCACCAATACCTATATTAACAAAAGTATCTAATGGCTTATTAGTCCAACCTATTAATTTTTTATCATTAACTAGTGAGACAAATTCTTTTATTTTTTGAAGCTCATCTTTTATTTTTTTTATAACGCCACTATCTTCTAGTCCTAGTGTTTCCCCCGGTTTCGCCCTTAATGCAAAATGAAGCGCAGCTCGTTTTTCTGTTACATTAATCTTTTCCCCATGAAACATCGCATCGATTGATTTTTTTATATTTAGGGTTTTAGCATATTCTAATAATAAATCTAGCGTTTCATTGGTTATAATATTTTTTGAAAAATCAATATAGAGATTGGCAAATTGAGTTGTGAAATTTTTACCTCTATCTTTATCTTGGGTGAATAAGTCACGTAAATGAAACTTACTCAGAGCTTTATGGTGTTCGCTAAGTTGTTTTCTAATTCTTTTTTTATTAATTGATGATGACATTTTTAAAAAGTTATTATTTTTTTTGAAAAATAAATTAGATGATAAGCCTTTGAACGAGATTGATTAACTGGGCCAAGGCTGATATTAAAATACTACCGCTAATTAATATCAAATATATAGTGACGGCCACTAAAATTTATTAAGTAGTATCGGTTATATAGTGCTGTAATTGCTCAATAGTAAATTCTTGTTCAGAAATAATATTTTTCACTACATCCATAATTGACAATATACCAATTACCTGACCATCCTGAACAACAGGTAAATGTCTAATATGACTATGAGACATGATAACCATGCATTCATCGAGGGATTGAGAGGGATCTGCCGTTTTGAGGCTGGATGTCATTATTTCACTAACTTTAGTTTTTGCTGAACTGCGATTTTTAAGTATTACTTTTCTGGTGTAATCTCTTTCTGAGATGATACCCGCCAATTTATCATTCTCTATTACTAATAAGGCCCCAACCTTCTTTTCGTCCATCATTTTGATTGCATCAATCACGAGCGTGCTAGGGGTTACCGAGAAAATCTCATCATTTTTACTGTTAAGTAATTGATTTACTGTTGTTGTCATTGTTACACCCCCACTATTTTCAGTTAGCCCACTAAATAATTAAGCTAGCTTAATTCTGCCTACGAGTATAGAGACCTTCTCCTTGCGGTCAATATGAAGCAATTAAATATAGTGTAATCCCTTATGTTTATTTTATGGTGCCCTGAAGAGGATTCGAACCTCTGGCCTTCCCCTTAGGAGGGGGACGCTCTATCCAGCTGAGCTACCAGGGCGCACTTATCAACTGTTCTGAGTTTATCTGATAAGATTCATGCTTTAAAGCTTATGCAAACTATTAAATTCACCTTAAATACTTGATAAATAAAATAATTAAATGGCATCTCTAAGATTTTAGAGATTATCGAGGTACAATCTGGCACATACTTAGGTGAGGACGATATCGTTAGGTATGATGATGACTTTGGAAGATAGTAGAAAAAAATATGTATCGGAGAGGTGTCCGAGTGGTTTAAGGAGCACGCTTGGAAAGCGTGTATACGTTAATAACGTATCGAGGGTTCGAATCCCTCTCTCTCCGCCACTATAGAATATGTCCACCATAGAAAATTTTGAGCATCTCTTAAGTATTGACAAAAATTCGATTTGGCATCCGTATAGCGCAATGCAATCAGATTTGCCGATTTACCACGTTCTGTCAGCTGAAGCAGTGCGCCTTAAGTTATCTAATGGACAACAATTGATAGACGGAATGTCGTCTTGGTGGTGCGCTATTCATGGTTATAACCATCCTGAAATAAATTCAGCGCTTCAGCGCCAATTAAAGGATATGGCTCACGTTATGTTTGGCGGACTTACCCATACTCCTGCAATAAAACTCACAGAGAAATTACTTTCTATTGTTCCGAATACACTTGAGGCTGTGTTTTATTCTGATTCGGGTTCGGTGTCTGTTGAAGTTGCAATGAAAATGGCGATTCAATACTGGCATGCTAAAGGTCAGGTACAACGACAACGTTTTATCTCACTGCGTTCTGGTTATCATGGCGATACCTTTGGTGCGATGTCCGTTTGCGACCCGGTTACCGGAATGCATAGTTTGTTTTCCAAATTATTACCCGATCAATTATTTATCGAGCAACCAAAATGCCGCTTTGGTGAGTCATGCGGTGAGGATGATATTGCGCAACTCAAAAAAATCTTAGAAAAAGATAGCGAACTTATCGCGGCGTTTATTATGGAGCCCATCGTGCAAGGTGCTGGCGGCATGTGGTTTTATTCAGCTGATTACCTAAAAGAAATTCATCAACTTTGTCATCAACATAATGTGCTTTTAATTTTTGATGAAATTGCAACCGGTTTTGGTCGAACCGGAAAACTGTTTGCTTGTGAGCATGCAAAAGTTACACCCGATATCATGTGTATTGGTAAAGCGCTAACCGGAGGTTATTTATCATTGGCAGCGACCATTACAACAAAAGATATCTATGGAACCATTGATAATGGTGAACCTGGTGTATTCATGCATGGCCCAACCTTTATGGCGAATCCATTAGCCTGCACAGCTGCTTTAACGAGCATTGACCTGTTGCTTAAATCAAATTGGCAGGAAAACATTTCAAGAATTGAAAAAGGTTTAGAAAATGGATTAATGCCCTGCAAAGAGATGAATCATGTTGCTGATGTTCGTGTGTTAGGAGGAATCGGTGTTGTTGAATTAAAAAATGAAGTAGACATGCAAAAAGTAATTCCGGAATTTGTTAAGAGGGGTGTATGGATAAGACCTTTCGGAAAATTAACTTACCTAATGCCACCTTATATTATCAATGATGATGATCTAAATTTATTAACAAAAGCATTAGTTGAGGTAGTTGGTAGTATTTAATAATTAATTGGATAAGAGCTTTTCAAGTATCTTTTCGTAGATACTCGATAAGGCATCTAAGTCTTCGACTTTAACGCATTCATTAATTTTATGTATTGTTTCATTAACAACCCCGAGCTCAATTGTTTCCGCACCGGTTGGTGCAATAAAACGTCCATCTGAAGTGCCGCCTCCGGTTGAGCATACTGTTTCAATGTTGGCAATTTCTTTTATTGCTGCAGTTGCGACATCGATTAACCGTCCAGAGCCAGTTACGAAAGGAGCTCCTGATAATTTCCACTCGAGGGTGTAATCAAGACTAAATTTTTTTAGTAATTCTTCGACTTTATTTTCTATTTCATCCTGAGATGTTTCGGTTGAATATCGAAAATTAAATAATAAATTCAGCGCATCAGGAATAACATTATCAGCACCGGTACCAGCGTTAATATTCGAAATCTGGAATGATGTTGGCGGAAAAGAATCATTTCCCTGATCCCACTGAATCGACGTGATTTCATTTAGAAATTCACTAGCCTTATGAATCGGATTGTCAGCTTTATCGGGGTAGGCGACATGCCCTTGAATGCCTTTTATCGTTAATATCCCATTTAAGGAGCCCCGGCGGCCAATACGAATAACATCGGCTAGTTGTTTATTGCTTGATGGCTCTCCTAGAACACACCAATCAATTTTTATTTTATTTTCATTTAAATAATCAATTACCTTACGTGTTCCATTAATGGATAGGCCTTCTTCATCACTCGTAATTAGAAGCGCGATTATTCCGTTATGATTTGAATTTTTTTCTACGTATCGTTCTGCGGCTGTCACCATTGCTGCAATACCACTTTTCATATCTGCAGCGCCACGGCCATAGAGGTATCCCTCTTTAATTTCTGCTTTAAATGGATCCGTATTCCATTTTTCGATGGGGCCAACAGGTACCGTATCAGTATGGCCTGCAAAAACAAATAATGGTCCTGAATTACCATGTGTTATCCAAAGATTATCAACATCATCAAAGCGCAAATGCTCAGCATTAAATCTATTCTTTATAAGTCGTTCTGCAATGATTTTTTGACAGCCATTATCATCCGGCGTCAGTGTCTTTCGATTTATTAATTCTGTTGTTAGTTTTAATGTATCGGTCATTTTATAAATAAGATTTTATTCATCTTCATTAGGTGTTTCAGCTTTAATACTCAGTGCATGTATTTCTGTTTGCATCATATTTTCTAGCGCGGAATAAACTAGACGATGTCTTGCTAGTGTGGCAAGACCATTAAATTTTTCAGAAGTAATATGCACTTGAAAATGTCCGGCACCGCCATGACCACTATGTCCAACATGCATATGTGATTCATCGACGATTTCAAGTCGATTTGGATTTAGTGCCGTTTCCAGACATTCACGGATTAATTCAATCCGTTTTGATTCAGGCACTAGGGAAAACCCGCTTAAAAGGTTTAACGATGACCTCTTTATAAACGCCCGCAGTAATATAAGGGTCTGCATCTGCCCAGGATTGTGCTTCTTTTAGTGATTCAAATTCAGCCACGATCAGACTCCCACTAAAACCAGCCGGTCCGGGGTCTTCACCATCAATGTTGGGATGAGGTCCTGCAATTAATAATCGTCCCTTATCCTCCAAGGCCTTGAGTCTTGCGATATGTTCTGTCCTGACGCTTAATCTCTTTTCAAGACTGTTTTCAATATCTTGACTTATGATTGCATAGAACATAGTTATTCTTTTTCCTCTTTAATATCTTTTATATATCGTGACATATAAAGTGCCTGCCCGATGGCAAATATAAACGTTAAACCTAAAAGACCATAGACCTTAAAGTTTACCCAAAATTCCGTACTAAAATTATAAGCGACATAAAGATTGGCTGTTCCGGAAAAAATAAAAAAAGCAACCCAACCAACATTTAATTTAGTCCATATTTCATCTGGGACAGAAATTGCGTGGTCCATCATTCTCCGGATGATCGGTTTTTTACCGATAAATTGACTACCAAGGAAAACGAGCGCAAATACCCAGTTAACCGCAGTGGGTTTCCATTTAATAAAACGCACATCTTTTAATAGTAATGTAGCCCCACCCAATATTACTGTTAGAATTAAGGTAATTACATGCATTTTTTCGAATTTGCGTGTTATTAACCAATAAATAATAATTTGTATTGCGGACGCAATAATTAATACTTGTATAGCCAGATAGATGCCTTGCTCCCTATCTTCCGGATAGTAAAAAGCAACTAGAAACGCAACCAGCGGAAAAAAATCAAACAGAAATTTCATGAATTTTTACTTATGTTTTGATGTGTTAGATATCATAACCTAAATTAATCTTATCGACATTTCAAAGTGGTAATATTTTAAAAATGCAGATGCTTATACCCCTTATTTTCTTTGTAATACCAAGAATTCTTTTCTAAGAAAGTTCTTTAACGACCCAAGAGTCGGGGTATAATGAAGCGGATAATTGCTCTCCATATTAATAACGACCATAGGAGGTTGTTGATTGTCTATTAGTGGTAAACAGCGGGTCTTGTCAGGCATGCGCCCGACAGGTCGGCTCCATCTTGGCCATTATCACGGCGTACTTAAGAACTGGCTAGAGCTTCAGCAAGAATACGAATGCTTCTTTTTTGTTGCTGATTGGCACGCACTTACAACGGAGTACGAAGACCCATCAATCATCGAAAAGAGTGTTTGGGATATGGTTATTGATTGGTTAGCTGTTGGTATTAACCCGGGTTCTGCCAAACTATTTATTCAGTCTCGCGTGCCTGAACATGCAGAATTACACTTACTACTATCAATGAGCACGCCTCTTAGTTGGTTGGAGAGAGTGCCGAGCTACAAAGACCAACAAGAAAAATTACCTGATAAAGATTTAACGACCTATGGTTTTTTAGGTTATCCATTACTACAAACCGCTGATATTGTTATTTACAAGGCTGGTTTTGTTCCGGTTGGCGAAGATCAGGTTTCACATGTTGAGTTGGCGCGTGAAGTGGTCAGACGATTTAATCATATCTATGGGCGTGAACCTGATTTTGAGAAGAATGTAGAAGCCGCATTAAAAAAAATAGGAAAGAAGACTGCACGTCTTTATGATGAATTGCGTCGTAACTATCAAGAACAGGGCGATGCAGCTTCACTCGAGAAGGCACGAGAGCTGCTTGCCTCACAACAAAATATTAGTATCGGCGATAGAGAACGCTTATCAGGCTATCTTGATGGGTCGGGTAAAGCGATTTTTCCGGAACCCCAAGCACTATTAACACCAGCCCCCAAGATGATGGGACTCGATGGGCAGAAGATGTCAAAATCCTACGGCAATACCATTTCGTTGAGAGAGAATCCAAGCGTTGTGGAGGATAAGATTAAAACGATGCCAACCGACCCCGCACGAGTCAGATTAAATGACCCGGGAGACCCAGAAAAATGCCCGGTATGGAATTTACATCAAGTTTATTCAGATGATTCTCTTAAAAAATGGGTTATTGAGGGTTGTACAAATGCTAAAATTGGCTGCCTTGATTGCAAAAAACCATTGATAGATGCTGTATTAAAAGAGCAAGAACCGATTCGGGATCGTGCTAACGAATATCTCAATGATCCAGAAACGGTTCGCGGCATTATTACTGAGGGATGTGATGCAGCACGAGATATTGCAAGAGAGACGTTAGATGATGTTCGTGAGGCAATGGGATTAACTTATCCTTAAAAAATATACTGATGATGAACGAAGAAATCGAAGCAACAGAAACCCAGCAACACGAAATGCCGTTTGCACTTGTTCAAGGCGCGCCACTAACAGACTTACCAAAAGACTTATATATTCCGCCTGATGCATTAGAAGTATTTCTTGAGGCATTTGAAGGGCCGTTGGATTTATTGCTTTATTTAATCAAGAAACAAAATATTGATATTCTTGATATCCCATTAGCAAAAATAACTGAGCAGTATATGACCTACATTGAGTTAATGGAGACTCTCGAACTCGAACTTGCAGGTGAATACTTATTAATGGCAGCAATGTTAGCCGAGATTAAATCAAGAATGTTGTTGCCTCGACACGCAGAGGATGATGATGAGGAAGACCCAAGAGCAGAATTAATCAGACGCCTACAAGAGTACGAACGATACAAGGATGCGGCGGAAAAATTAGACGAGTTACCACGCTACGAACGTGATATTTTTTCAACTATTGCCGAATTTCCAGGACGTAAAACCCACCATAAACCGCCTGAGGTTGCACTTGAGTCAATTCTTAAAGTTTTTTCAGAAGTTCTAGAACGTGCAGATATGTTTTCTCACCATATGGTGCAACGAGAAGTATTATCTGTTCGTGAGCGTATGGGAATTGTTTTAGAGAAGATTAATACTGAAACATTTATAGATTTTAAAGATTTATTTACTGTTGAAGAAGGACGTGCCGGTGCGATTGTATCGTTTTTAGCTATACTTCAACTTATGAAAGATTCACTGATTCAATTAGTTCAAAATGAAACTAATGGCCCCATCTATATTAAGGCGGCATCATGAGCCAGAAAAAAATTAAGAATATCATCGAAGCAGCTTTAATGGTTTCAACTCAACCGTTAAGCATCCAACGCCTAATGAATTTATTTGATGAAGATAAAGTGTTACATCCGGACCGTGATAGCATTAAGACAGCAATTAATGATTTACAAAAAGATTTTGAGGGTCATGGTGTAAGTTTAGTCGAGGTGGCTAGTGGATTTCGGTTTCAGGCAAACAGCGAATATGCTGAATGGGTTAACCATCTATTTGATGAGCGCCCACCTCGCTATTCGAGGGCGTTACTAGAGACACTTTCGATTATTGCTTATCGACAACCAATTACGCGAGGTGAGATTGAGGATATACGCGGTGTAAGTGTGAGTTGGACAATCACAAAAACACTGCAAGAACGTGAATGGATTAAGGTTGTTGGGCACCGTGATGTACCTGGTCGCCCAGAATTGTTAGCCACAACAAAATCATTTCTTGATTATTTTAATCTAAAAAAATTATCAGATTTACCTGAACTGGAAGACATAAAGGACTTTGATTCCATTAACCCCGATCTATTTGAAGCATTAGAAAAAGAAATGAATGCAGACAGTAAAAAAACAGATAATAATCTTACATCAACCATCAGTTCAGACAATATAATGGAGACTGAAGATGTTGATGATGAAATTACTGAAAGTGCAAAAGTAATACCTTTCTCAAATTAATCACATCATTATTTTTTAATTAAATAAATGGCCGATCGAATTCATAAGGTTCTTGCTAATGCTGGGCATGGTTCGAGACGAGAGATTGAGACATTAATACGCAATGGCAAGATTAGTGTTAATGGTAAGTTAGCAACTCTTGGTCAATCTATTAGTGAAAGGGACCGTATTGTTATTAATTCACGACCCATTCGATTACATCTTGAGAGAAAAAAAAATCCAAAAGTTCTAGCCTATTACAAACAGGCTGGAGAAGTATGTACACGTCGGGATGAGAAAGGTCGTGATACTGTTTTTAAAAATTTACCGCGTCTTAGAAATAGCCGTTGGATAAATATAGGTCGATTGGATTTAACTACAATGGGCTTGTTATTGTTTACTACAGATGGTGAATTAGCAAACAAACTAATGCATCCCTCAGGTCAAATTGAACGTGAATATGCTGTACGAGTTTTAGGCGAAGTAACAAAAGAAAATATACGCACTTTACTGGATGGCGTTGAGTTAGAAGATGGCTTAGCTAAGTTTACTGATATTGTTGATTCAGGCGGAAGAGGTGCGAATCATTGGTATCATGTTGTTGTGATGGAGGGGCGCAATAAAGAAGTGCGACGCTTATGGGAATCGCAAGATGTTCAGGTAACACGTTTAATCAGGACACGTTTTGGTTCTTATATATTACCGAGGAAGAAAAGAGCAGGACAATTTTGGCGTCTTGAGGATAAAGAAATTGAGGCGCTTCAAAATAGTATCTTATCTGAATGAGTCACCAATCAGTTTTACTTGAAATTTATCGACGACTTGATGAGTGTTATGGTCCACAACATTGGTGGCCGGCGGATTCTCCGTTTGAAATAATGGTGGGTGCGATACTGACTCAAAATACTGCATGGGCCAATGTTGAAAAAGCCATCAACAATCTTAAAGATGCCAAGGCATTAAATGTTCATGCTTTAATAGAATTGTCAGAAGAGAATTTAGCAAAATTAATCAGACCATCCGGATATTTCAACGTAAAGTCAAAACGTTTAAAACATTTTGTGGGTTGGTTTGAAACAGAGGGTCGTTTTAACGGATTAAAAAAATTAAATAATGAAATGTTACGGAAGCGATTGCTCGATGTTAATGGTATCGGGCCTGAGACAGCAGATGATATTCTACTTTATGCTTTTGAAAGACCTGTTTTTGTGATTGATGCCTACACCCGTCGTTTGTTTAAAACACTAAATTTGATTGATGGGACGGAATCCTACGAGACACTTCGCCAGTTTTTTGAATCATCACTGGTTTCCGATGTTGGTCTTTTTAAGGAGTATCATGCCTTGATAGTCAGGCATGCTAAGGAAAAATGTACCCATGAGAGTAGCTGTCTCCATTGTAAGGTTGAATCACCATTATGATTTCGAAACTAAAAATCATGAATATATTGATTTCAGTCTGTCCTCTCTGTAACCTTTGCCGCCTTTGATTTTTACGTGATTAAGCTATGACGAATCGACGAACACTGGTCGCGGCAAATTGGAAGATGAACGGCTCGATTAAGGGTAGCCGTGTTCTTGCTGAGGCTTTGATTGAGGGTATATCGGCTGAAACGCTGGCAGAGGTAGCGGTTTGTCCATCGTTTGTCTATTTATCGCAGTTATCTGAGCAATTTAAAAATACCAGCATCAAACTCGGCGCACAGAATGTGTCGCATTTAGATGAAGGGGCCTATACCGGAGAAGTTGCAGCCTCGATGCTTGTTGATTTTGGTTGTGAGTATGTGATTGTAGGGCATTCTGAACGTAGAATGCACTATCGCGAAACGGATAGCCGTGTTGCTGAGAAATTTTCTGCCACACAATTAAATGGTATGACCCCTATATTATGTATTGGTGAATTATTAGAGGAGCGGGAATCAAATAGCACAGAAGAGGTGATTGCTAGACAGCTCGATGCGGTCATTGATAAGGTAACTATTAATGCTTTTGATAATGCGGTTATTGCCTACGAGCCGGTTTGGGCGATTGGTACCGGTAAGACCGCAACGCCAGAGCAGGCGCAAGATGTGCATCAATTTATAAGATTGCGTCTGGCAAGACACGATGGAGCGATCGCAGATGGTATCAGAGTACTTTATGGTGGCAGCGTTAAGGCGGATAATGCACCACAACTTTTTGAAATGGCAGATATCGATGGCGGGTTAATCGGCGGAGCATCACTTGTCGCAAAAGACTTTCTACATATTTGTCACGCAGTGAGGAAATAAAAAAAATGGAATCAATTTATTCATTACTATTTGTTCTACAAGTCATCGTTGCCGTTGCCTTAATTGGTTTCGTGTTAATTCAGCATGGTAAGGGCGCTGATGCGGGCGCTGCATTTGGTAGCGGTTCATCTTCGACTGTTTTTGGTAGCCAGGGCTCGGGAAGCTTCTTAACAAAAGTAACAACATTTTTGGCTATATTATTTTTAGCTAATAGTTTGTTGCTCGCCTATCTTTCAAGTCAGAAAATTAGAGAGGCCCCTATGAGTTTATTAGATACCCCTGCTACCGTTGTTGAGCAGGAAGAGGTCACAACGGAAGTTGTTGTGCCCCATGAAGAGAGTGATGGGGACCATGAAGGTCATGGTCATGACGTGCCGGATTTGCCTATCGAATAGTTTATGTACTATTTTCTTAACTAGTGGGTATCGAAATTGCCGATGTGGTGGAATTGGTAGACACGCTATCTTGAGGGGGTAGTGCCTTCGGGTGTGCCGGTTCGACTCCGGCCATCGGCACCAAATAAGAAATACCTAAAAATACAAGGTATTACTTATTATTCTTAACAAAACCTAAAAGCTATTCTTCTTAAAAGATTGATTTTAATATATTTTTTTAAAATCATTCAGAAGTTAACTTATCGAGTTAGGACGAGTAAAATAACTGCCTCCCGTCTATGACAAGACGCATTTTAAAAGAAGAAAAATTATTAATGATGCTTGTGATAAAGGCAATTACTAAAAGGTTAACCCTACTTAGCTTAAGCTTCGCGCTCGTGGTCGGTAGTAATGTGGGTCGCGCCGATGATATTGAAATCTATTTCAACTCGGCCGATGCGACCAACAACACCGATGTCATTCGCTCGAATGTTTTATTTATTCTTGATAGCTCCGGCAGTATGTCTGCCCCAACAGCCTCTGGGCAGAGTCGCCTAAACGACATGAAGGATGCCGTGGTAGAAGTTCTGGATTCCGTGGAAGATGTTAATGTTGGTTTGATGCGGTTTAAGTTCTCAAATGGTGGGTCTGTGCTTTATCCGGTGTCAAATATTGAAGGCAAAGCGGAAGATGTTGTCGGATTTAGCGGAGGGGCCCTTGTCACTGAAATTGTGAATACCGCTTTTCTTAAAAGTGATTTAGATGATGGCGAAGAAATTGTGACTGCGGGGGGAGGTCCACCAGTGGGCAGCGTTTCACTTACCGATTCGACGCTTGATGCCTTTGATTTTGGTGGTACCCAGTCAGTTGTTGGACAGACCTCGACTTTCCCGATAGTTACTTTAGAAGACGACGCGATGGAAGAGACTGCCCCGGGTGACTGCTCAAAGTTCTTCGTTTTTAATTCTTTTGGTTTTCGATCACCGACGATGTATCACGGGAATCAACTGGGTCAGAATAATCAAAATAATAGGGATGGTATTTTTTTTCATCCATGCACACTAGTTGGTCTGCGTTTTGCAGGTGTCACCATTCCCCAAGGCGCTATTATCACCGAAGCAGAAATTGATGTAAGGCCTAAGTTTAGTAGCAATAACCCAACCAGTGTCACGATTGTTGGTCAGGATGTTGGTGATGCTGCTCCAATGACGGGATTTTTTCAACATCTTCCTGATATATCAACTCGTCCTCAAACAACGGCAACGGTTGATTGGATTGGTGTGCCTGTATTTAATACAGGATCAGGAGATGTTACAAGCCCTAGTGTTAAAGACATTGTCCAGGAAATTGTTGACCGTCCTGACTGGGCGGCAGGACAGGCGATGCTTTTCAGATTTCAAGATGGTTCTGCACCACCAGTTCTTGCTGCTAGTACTAATACTGGAGCACTAAATTCTCTTACCAAAGGCGCTTCGAGCGGCTCATTACGAGTTTTTCGTTCTAAAGCTGAGGGGACAGCTTTTCCGGCAAGATTACGTGTTGAGACAGCAAGTGTTGGTACAACTGTTCAGGGTCAGGACCAAATGATAGCACTTCGCTTTACTGGTCTCACGATTCCTCAGGGGGCAACACTATTAGAGGCTAAATTAACATTCACCCCGAGCGCTACACCGGTAACACCACTGGAAAGTGTCTGGCGGATACGCGCAGAGCAAGCGGATGATTCATTACCTCTCGTCGATACACCGTCAAATATCAGCGGTCGTACCTTTGGTAGTGGATCGGTTAACTGGACGGTTGGGGCACTTGACTTAAGAGATACAGATGAACCCGAGGAAAGCGTTGATATTAAAAATGTACTGCAATCAGTTGTAGATCGATCAGGTTGGTGTGGCGGTAATGCGATGACGCTTGTCCTTGACACCGCTACTGCTGAGGCAAATCAAACACGTTTTTTACACAGCCGCGATAGCGATTCTACAAAGGCACCAAGACTTACTTATAAATTTTCTGCTGGCTCAACGGGTTGTGTCAAAGCAAAAGAAACAGCACAAACAGGACTAAGCGGTGATGATGCCGAACAGTTTGACGTCAACGTTGATACTATTGATAACGATCTTGATATTGGTTTTGATACTGAAAGCGGCAAGGAACAAACGGTTGGTTTACGTTTTCGGGATATCGATATCCCAAAAGACGCGACTATTCTTGATGCAGCAATAGTTTTTACCTCAAGAGGGGCGTCCACAGGCGATGCCACTTTTACGATTAAAGGTATTAATCAGGCTAATGTCGCACAATTTTCAAATACAGCAAATGATATTACCTCACGCCCAACAACCACGACACAAGTTCAATGGGATGCTACTGACTGGACGCCTGCGACGGCTTTTGAAACCAGTGATATCACACCAATAGTCCAGAACATTGTTAACCGTGATGATTGGTCAAGCGGGAATACAATGGGTTTTGTAATTGAGGGTAATTGTGGTTATTCCGCCTGCAGTCCTCGTGTTGCAGAATCAGCTGACGGGGATGTTTCGAAAGCCCCACGTATAAAAATAAATTATCAAACGATTTTAGAGACACCTTTTAAAACAAATCGCGATACGCTAATTGAAATAGTTAAAGGATTACCGTCTTCTGACCTGACCCCAATTTTAGGGACACTGGTTGAGGCTGCGAAGTATTGGCGTGGCGAAAAAATTGCTCACGCTAACTCAAGAAATAATATTAGAACAAATCGTTTGAGTCACCCCGGCACTTACTGTTCAGCAGCCGGCGCAGGTAATTGTAGAGGTGCAACAGTAAATAATACTACAGATAGTTTTGGTGTTAAGAAACTTGGTGGTTGTAATATGACAACTAATCCTGATAGTAATAACTGCAAGGGGCGCTTTATAAAAGGTAATCCACGGTATATATCACCTTTTAATACAACGCTGACTTGTGCCACTAATCATCAGGTTCTTTTAACTGACGGTGCGGCAAATAGCACCAATAACTTCAACAGAAACTATGTCCAATCATTACCCGGTATCAGTTCTTGTTTAAATAGAAATAATTCGATTGCGCGACCAGGCGAGTTAGTAATGGACTATATTATTGGTGAAAAATGTGCACCTGATCTTGTTCGTTTTTTACATGAGGCTGATCAATCGACCACGCTGGCCAATAATCAGATTGTAAAAACACATACCATTGGTTTTGCACTTAACGATTCTTTTTCAACACAATTTCTGATTGATTTAGCTAATGTGGGCGGCGGTGATTTCCATTCAGCTGCTACTGCCGGTGAACTAGTCACCGTTTTTCAAAATATTTTAACTGAAGTTAAAAATGATCCGACCTCATTCGTCTCGCCCGCACTGGCGACTAATGCATTTAATCGGCTGTTGAGTCGTGATGAAGTTTACTTTGGTCTTTTCACTCCTAACCTTGCAAAGGCATGGGAAGGGAATGTTAAAAAATACAAAATTTGTGTTGCATCGGGCAGTTGTTCACTTGGAAGTATTCTTGATGCATTTAAAGTAGAGGCAATTGATCCCGCTAATGATAAATTTAAAGATACCGCGCAAAGTATCTGGTCGGGTGCGCCGCCTGATGGTAAGGCAACCACACAAGGTGGCGCTGGCCACGAAATCACTGATTTTAATACACAGGTTTTGTATACCGATCAGAATAACGCTGGATTCCAAGGAAATGGACAACTTCTTAGTGAACCAGGTTTTGAATTAAGGGTTGGTAATTGGAATGATCCTGATTTGAGTACAATGAGATCAGCGGTTTGCCCAACACCGGATATAGCACCCGGTAGCGATTGCGAAGCGCGGATGCTCTTTTTGTTGGGTAAAAAGAGCACGACAAATCCGGATACAGATATTAATACTACTCAGCGATGGTCAGTACACGATGTTCTTCATAGTTCGCCTGTTGTGGTTACTTATAACGGACGGGATACTAATAACGACGGAAACATCAATCTCTTTTTTGACAGGCTTCTCTACGGCACTAACGATGGTACCTTACATTTGGTTGATGGTGAGACAGGAGTAGAAGAGTGGCGCTTCATGCCGAGTGATTTCTGGGGTCAACAACAACAGATATTTAGCAATGCTGAAGGCAATCACATCTATGGTTTAGATGTGTCACCGACTATTCAGATTATCGATAATGATAATGACGGTGTTATAAATTCATCCAAAAATGACAAGGTTAGAGCCTTTATTTCTTCACGGCGTGGCGGGAGTAGTATATACGCCCTGGATATAACTGCCGATATTACTAAGGCTGGCGATACTGTTACACCAAGGTTTATGTGGCGTATTCAAGGGGGTAGTGCTGATTTTCCACGTCTCGGTCAAACCTGGTCGAAACCGACAATCGCAACGATCGCTCTTACTATAGGTTCTACTGTTGAAAATAGAGAGGTACTCATTTTTGGCGGTGGTTATGATGCATCACTTGATAATCCTGAAACATATAACACTGGTGACCACGCGGGTAATCCATTTATGGGTAATGCGATTTATATCGTTGATCCTGAAAGTGGTAACCGGCTTTTATCAATTAGTGGCTCTCCCGGTGGTGCAGATATCACAGTGCCAAATATGAATTTTTCTATTCCATCGATTGTTCGCGTGTTTGATTCTGATGGCGATGGTCTCGACGATCGACTTTATGTTGGTGATACCGGCGGTCAGGTCTGGCGTATTGATTTGGCACCGCTTGATCTATCCAATACTTATTCCTCAGCTGCAGGTGAAACTGTGGTTGGAAAACTTGCCAATATTTCAGTTGATAGCGTCCCCGCAAAACATCGGCGTTTCTTCGAACCCCCTTCAGTGATTCAGGTTCGTGATACTGAATTCTCTGATGAATCTACTTATGATTATGTTTTGATGGGTACCGGTTATCGCCCTCATCCATTGAATAGAGAAGTAGAAGATCGATTCTATGCGTTTCGTGATTTTCAAACCGGCGCAAATGAAATGAGAGATGATAATGATGATAATTTTTCTGATGGGACTGAGGGTTACCCTCAAGTCAGTGGTAACGCTTTTACCGATGCTGATTTGGTCAATGTTACCACAACAGTACTTGATGGTAGTGATGCAACACATCGAGCAGCGGCCGGCTGGTTCTATGATTTCACCCAAGCTGGCGCAGTCGCTGAGAAAGTATTATCTGCTCCGGTTACCACAGGCGGTGTGGTAGTTTTTACGACATTTGCACCGGAAGCAGCATCATCAACACCTGATCCTTGCGGTGCATCACCTGGTCTGGGTACGGCTTATAATTTTGATATCCTCTCAGCTGCGGCGGCTTTGGATTTTGATGGTGATGGTTCGATTACACCTACCGACAGAACATTCGAGTTGACGAGTGGTATTCCTTCGAGTGTTGTGCCTGTATTTACACCCGAAGGTGTGATTGGCATTGTTGGTGTAGAGGGTGGTGCAAAACAGTTAGGTAAATTAGCTGATCTTCCAAGCGAACGTGGCTATTGGTTTGAAGAGTCGGAATTCTAATGCGTAATTATCTAACAAAATTTTTCTTACTTATGGTTGTCAGTTTTTCTGTTGCAGCAAAAGATGATGTCGTTAAAGTTTATGATAAGGGACTTGATGGGAATATGCGTATCTACTCTATAGGTTGTCCAAATGGAAAGAAGACAACCATTACCCAAATGTTTGGGGCTTATGGTAAAGCTGAGAGATCTGCTCCTCAAAACGCTGTAGGACTTGATAATATATTAGAACTTGAAGAATTAATGATAAAAGCTCTTGATGATGATGAATCAGAAGACTCGGGAACCAATATATCAAGCGACACAGACATACCGACAGTAGGAACCACAAGTTCAATTGGACAAACAACAACAGATTTAAAACAAAAATTTCTTAAGTTAGTTGGACAGGAAAACAGAGCAGAAGTCTGTCTATACCCAGTAGACGCAGAGAGGAAGTGTAAATCATATAAGAATATTGATGCTGCCGCAAAAGCAGCATGTAACCTCATGACTTTACCCGCAGGATATTATTAAAATGGGTTAGCATTGGTAGTATTTTTCTAGTCAAATTACTCCTCTTTACATATTACTTATCGGGTCAATGTCAGTATCTAAATCTTAGTTTTAAGTTATACTTAATTAAAAAATAATGACGCTTTTGATGTTATGTCAAACTCAATTAACCATAAAATTATTTTAGTAATTACAAGTCTATCGCTTGTCTTTTCGACAAGTGTCAATCACGCAGACGATACTGAAATCTATTTTAGTACGGGAAGTGCGACTGAAAGCGTACTTCGCCCAAATGTCCTCTTTATTCTTGATACCTCAGGTAGTATGTCGCTGACCGCAGACTCAGGCAACTCTCGTATCGATGAACTTAGAGATGCAATGAAAACGGTTCTTGAAAGTCTCAGTGATGTCAATGTTGGCTTGATGCGTTTCAATTTCGCTGGTAGCCAATTGGGCGGCCCGGTCATCTTTCCGATTAATTATATTGATGGCGATGTAAGTGAGGTGGTGGGTGACAGCGGGGCAAGCGTAGTCACTGAGATTGCAAATACCGCTTTTCTAGAAAGTGATTCAGATGATGGTGAGGAGGTTATAACAACGGGTGCAATTTCACTTAGCGATCCAATCTTAGATGCCTTTGATTTTGGTGGAACACAATCTGTCGTTGGCGGTACACAAACTTTTCCGGTTACTATTGATGTAGATGATTCTATAGAGTCGATTAGTAATTGCTTTGGAGTAGCTACTGGAGGCACCGGAACAGTTAACCCTAATTTTATTGTTGATTGCTTTCTTTTTGGGATGCGCTTTACTGGTATTACAATCCCTCAGGGGACAAGCATCACCAGCGCGTTTATCGATTTAGTTAGTGTACGAGGTGTAACTGGTACAACTAATACCACCATTGTTGGCCAGGATATTGATGATGCCTCCGTGATTTTAGCGGCACCCTGTCCGAGTTGTGGTTTTTTTGGCGGTAGTTTTTTTGCGACATCTGATATTACAACCCGGGGTGAGACAGATGCATCAGTTGCATGGAATGGGATACCTGTTGCGGGTACCGGGGTTACCTTAACCAGCCCGGATATTAGCAGCATTGTTCAAGAAATCGTTGATCGTCCCGGCTGGGCATCCGGCAATGATATGTTTTTCAGGCTTCAAAATGCTAATGCTGCTGCATATCGAGAAATAAGTACATTCGAGCGTGGTGATGCACCACAACTTCGCATTACAATTCCAAGCTCCGGCAGTGCTGTTGAAGGTGACGACCAGATGATTGCGCTTCGTTTTACCGATTTAAATATTCCCCAAGGTGCGACACTTACCGCGGCTACATTGGTGGTAACGCCCTCTGCTGCACCAGAGACAGGAACTGAAAGCACCTGGGATATTGGCGCTGAACAAACCGATGATTCAGAAAAATTAGAGAATAGTTTAAATAATATTAGTAGCCGTTCTACGGGTGGTACTTCAGTAAGCTGGACGGTCGGCGCGACAGAATTAACAACAGCGGATAATCCGGAAGAGAGTGTTGATATCAGGGATGTACTTCAGGATGTAATTGACCGTTCTGGTTGGTGTGGCGGTAATGCCCTAACACTACTGCTTAGTACCAGTAGCGCTGAAGCAAATCAAACCCGTTTTCTCCATAGTCGTGATGGTGATTCGACCAAGGCACCAAAACTCACTTACAGATATGGTCTTGGTGAGACGGGTTGTGTTAAGGCAACAGAGACGGCGCAAACGGCATTAAGCGGAGATGATGCTGAACAATTTGGGTCATCCGTTGATATTATTGATAATGATTTGGATATTGGTTTTGATAGTGAGCAGGGGAGCGACCAGACGATTGGTCTGCGTTTTCAGGAAATCGATATCCCTAATGCAGCAACTATTCTTTCTGCAGAAATTGAATTTACATCGAAGGGGACTTCAACCGATACAGCCGAATTTACCATTAAAGGAATAGGCGAGGATAACGTTACACAATTTTCATCTACAACGGATGATATTACTGACCGGACAACAACATCTGCTTCAGTGACATGGGATGCCGTAGCTTGGAACAAAGCTTCAGAATCCTTTGTAACGAGTGATATCACATCGATTGTTCAGGAAATTGTTGACCGCGGAGGTTGGACGAGCGGTGACTCAATGGGTTTTATTATCGAAACGACAACGGGTACCCGTATCGCAGAGACAGCAGATGGAGATTCATCAAAAAGTCCAAAATTAAACATTGTTTATCAAACCACAGTTGAAACACCCTTTAAAACAAATCGCCAGCGTTTAATTGAATTAGTAAATGCATTACCAGCCAGTGGTAATACCCCAATTACCAGTACAATGCTGGAAGCGTTTAATTATTGGCGTGGCGACTCTGTTGATTTTGGATTAGCGAGAGGGGGTAATAGTACCGGTCGCATCAGTCATCCTGCTAGTTATTGTACCGCAGCAGGGAGTTGTAATGGCGCAACCATTAGCGCAAGTACAGATAATTTTGGAGTTGAAATATCAACTGATACTGACGCAGGATGTGATGTCACAGCGAATCCAGACGCTGTTCAGTGTGCCAATCGAGAAATTTTAGGTGCTCCGACCTATATCTCCCCTTTTAATACAGAATTAACTTGTGCAACAAACCATCAGGTCCTTTTAACAGATGGCGAAGCTAACCGGAGTAGTAGTGCCGTGCGGTCAGAAATAATAAGCAGGACTGGTGTGACTTCCTGTTATAGTAATAACAGTAGTTTCCTAGCTTCAGATCATATTTCACACGCTTATAATTTAGGTGAACAATGTGCAGTTGATTTGGTTGAATTTATGCTTGAACAAGACCAATCCAGTAGCCTTGCAAATGACCAAATTGTAAAAACACACACCATTGGTTTTGCGCTAAACGATGTTGATGCAACCCAGTTTATTACAGATATGGCAAACGTTGGTGGTGGTGATGTTTATGCCGCTTCGTCTGCAGGTGAACTGGTTAGTGTTTTCCAAAGTATTCTCAGTGATGTTAAAAATGACCCCACCTCATTTGTCTCTCCGGCATTGGCGACCAATGCGTTTAACAGATTACTTAGTCGCGATGAAGTTTACTTCGGATTGTTTACACCACAACTTTCTGAGGCGTGGTTAGGGAATGTGAAAAAATATAATATCTGTATTGATGTCGATAGTTGTACGCCGGGAACGATTTTTGATGCGACCGGGGTTGAGGCAGTAGATACAGCTGATGATAAATTTAAA
>Ga0315336_1002246_pt1 | contig 30717 bp, 28 predicted proteins | sample ASW5metaG_FD_204512 | JGI IMG/M metagenome (GOLD analysis project Ga0315336, IMG submission 204512) | Ammonia-oxidizing marine archaeal communities from Monterey Bay, California, United States - ASW #5 | ecosystem: Environmental > Aquatic > Marine > Intertidal zone | place: USA: California...
GGCCTTGGCACGCTGGGCTGCCGGGGCGTTGGCCGGCTCTGGCTCGGGAGTGGAGCTCCAACATCCGGCGGCGAGCAGGAGCGTGGAAACAAGGAAGATCTGCCGCATCGGGGGGACTCCAGCGTGGGACCCACCACCCTTAACCGTCAGTTGCTCGCCTCGTCGACGTCGGTGGTCTCGCCGTTGATTTCGAGGGTCACCAGCCATGGAACCCCAACCGCGTACCAGGCGGTCGCCAACCCGTCAGCGGTGGGTACGTCCACAGCATCGATGGGCTGGGTGAGATCCAGCGGGTCGTAGATGACGTTTCGCTCGCCGTCGATGGCCAGCGCCTGGTTGTACAGCGGCAGCTCTCCCGCAACGAGGTCCGGAACTTCGATGACGCCGCCAAAGAGCGTCGCGAGGTCGTCGGGATTTGCCAGGCCAGGAGCGACCAGGCCTTCGACCTCGGGATCCAGGTCTCCACCGAAGGCGAAACGCCATTCGAAGGCGCTGAAGGCAGGCAGAAGGTCCACCTGCTCGTTCGGATTCTCGCAGTCCGTGCTGCCGCTCTGGAGGTCCAGGCCCTCCAGGCCAAACCACCAGCCCTCACTGGCGGCGAACGGGTCGGCGTACCGGCCGTCGAGGACCCAGCTCATCGTGCAGTAGCTGCCGTAGGAGGACGGGTCTCCGTTCCAGGTTGGGAGTCCGAACCGGACCTCGAAGGTGGACGGCACTTCGACGCCGTCATCCATCACCGGCGCAATCTGACCGGTGTCGACATCGAACCCAAAGGACATCAACATGGCGAGGACCGCATCGACGGTGAACGGCACGACCGAAGCGACCTCAGCGGTGTCCGATGTGTCCATCTTCTTCGGGCGCTTTGTCGGACCGCTGGGCCCACACCCGCACAACAACAGGGCAGCGGTGGCAAAAAAAAAGGGGCCCCGGTTGGGACCCCTCGATTCGTTGTCCACGTGGATTACGCGGAACGCCAGATGTAGACCTGACGCATACGGTAGAAACCGGTGGTCAAGCCACCCGCGCCATCGCTGATGGAGAAGCGGTCGATGGCGTCATCGTAGTCGATGGTGAACTCGCCATCGACGTTGTAGCCCATCCAGAAGATCGAGTCTTCGGGGGAATCGAGCAGCTCGTTGTGGAAGGTGCCACCGCTGGCCTCCTCGATCTCGTCGGCGGTCCAGCCGGCTGCTTCGAGCTCCTCTTCGACTGTGCTGCTGGGGTCGCCGCCAATGGCGAACTGCATGGGGATGGAGCCGAGGTCCTGGTGGCTGCCGCCCTGCAGAACCGAATCGGCGGGGTCGAAGCCATTGTCGAGGCAATCGTCGGTGATGGAACCGAACGGGGCGCTGAATCCGAACAGGAAGCCCTCGTCGCTGGCCCACTGTTCGTGGGTGGCACCGTTGATGTCGTGAACGACGCTGCAGTAGTTGCCGGTGTCGGCGGTATCGCCGCCCCATGCGGACGTACCCAGCATGACGAGGATCAAGGAGTCGATCGGGTTGCCATCCTCGAGGAAGGGCACGATCTCGCCGCTGGCTTCGTCGTAGGCGAACCAGCCGTCATACGAGAAGGTCTGGACCGTTTTCGAGTCGGGCTCGGCTGTACCGGTGTCGGTCGTGTCATCGTCTTCATCGCCGTTGTCGTCGTCTGCGTCGCCGACCGGGTCGTCTGAGGTGTCTTCGGGGTCCGTGCCACCGCAAGCGGAAAGCGCGAAAATGAGGCCGGTTGCACCGACAGAGAGCATTAGGATTCGCTTCAGCATCTGATCAATCTCCTGCAAAGCGTATTGGGGCGGTCTGATAAAGCGCAACAAGCCTTGGATCTCGCCAACCTGTGTCAGAAAAACGTCTGGACTGTGTACCCAACAGTCACGGGAAGTCGCCTTTCGTTACCGAGTGAGGGCTCGTAGCGCGGCGTCGGTAACGCAAGGGGGAGAGGGTTGCCTGTATTTGACTTCGATCTGATGGTTGTCGGAGGCGGGTCGGCGGGAGTCCGATGCAGTCGCCGGGCCGCGGCCTTTGGGGCTCGCGTCGCGCTGTGCGAGGAAAAGGACCTCGGCGGTACCTGCGTGAATGTCGGCTGCGTACCTAAGAAATTGTTCGCGTACGGCGCTCACTACCCGGAGCATTTCGAGGACGCGAAGGGCTATGGCTGGCAGGTCGGTGACCCGATCTTGGACTGGAAGGTGCTGATAGCGAACAAGAACACCGAGATCAGCCGACTCAACGCGATCTACGGGCGCATGCTCAAGCGCGCTGGGGTCGAGGTGGTTCAAGGGAGAGGGGTGGTCACGGGCCGCCACGAGGTCACCGTGGGAGATCGGACCTTCAGCGCCCACCAGATCGTCATCGCAACCGGCGGGTCTCCCTTCGTTCCGGATTTCGATGGCCGCGAGTATGTGAGCACCTCCAACGACATCTTCGATCTCCCGGAGCGACCCGACCGGGTACTCATTGCCGGCGGAGGGTACATCGGCGTCGAATTTGCCTCGATCTTCAATGGATACGGCGCCGAGGTCGACCTGGTGCACCGCGGCGAGTTGTTCCTTCGGGGTTTTGACGAAGACTGTCGGCACGCCGTCGCCAACGAGATGCGAAAGCTCGGGGTGCGCCTGCACTTCAACTGCACTTTCGACTCGGTGGGAAAACGCAGCGATGGCCGATTCGATGTCTGCCTCACCGACGGAGAGAGCCTGGTCGCCGACCTGGTCCTCGCGGCCGTCGGTCGTCGCCCGAACACTCGCGGTCTGGGACTGGAGGCGCTCGGCGTACAGCTCTCGGATCGCGGCGGGGTGATTGTCGACGACGAATTGCGCACTTCAGTCCGTCACATCTTCGCAATCGGAGACGTGATCGAGCGCGTCGAACTCACGCCGGTGGCCCTCGCGGAGGGAGAGGTGCTGGCCCGCAACCTCTTCGGACCCGATACGGCCCGGGTCGACTACACCGACATCCCGACGGCCGTCTTCTCCAACCCAACCCTGAGTTCCGTCGGACTCACCGAGGCAGAGGCCCGGGAGAGATTCGACCGAATTCGTATCTATAAGGCACAGTTCCGCCCGCTTCTGCACACCATGACGGGCCGCGACAGCAAGATCTTCATGAAACTCATCGTCGACGACGCCTCGGATCGGGTCGTCGCTTGTCACATGGTCGGACCCGAGGCTGCCGAGCTCATACAGGGCCTGGCGGTTGCCATGAAAGCCGGCGCCACCAAAGCCCACTTCGACGCCACGCTTGGCATCCATCCCACGGCTGCCGAAGAGTTCGTGACCATGCGGAAGCCGGCGTCGGAATAAGCTGAAGCGGTGAGGTCCACACTCGCCATCGCTGTTGTGGTCGGATGCGCGGGTTCCGTCGAAACGGTGAAGCGCCCGGCGCAGTACGTCGACGTCGCGACCATCGACGGTGAGATCACCTGGCAGGTGCTCTTCGATTCCGACGCCGAGGAAGCCGGGCTTGCGGACTGCACCTACCGACGAACCTATACGGGAACCGAGGACCGCTCGTCTCCATGGCTGTGTCCGGAATGCGAGGTGACCTTCGTCGCCGACGTGGAGATCGTCGAGGGCCGGTCCTGCTACGACCTTATCTCCAATTACGACCCCGAACCTCGCGAATGGCTGGGCTACAGCGGAGGCGACTGGTTTCGAGGCGGCGCGGTCAACTACCGGCTCTCCTTTCAGGGCGCCGTGGACATCGAGGGCGCCGCCGTCACCACCACCTATGCGTCGGAGCACTACGAACACCCAGACGGCGGCACGTTCCAGCTCGTCGTGAACGGAGATCTGACGCTGGGTGAAGACCACGCCGATCCGTGGCACGGACTGGTGCCGCCTCCAGCCTACGCGTGCGGTTGGCCGACCGCGAATCCCCCGGAATTCAAGGGGGAATATGCCTTTGAGGTCGGCCGGAAGCTGCCTGATGGCGTGTTCCTGGACCGATGTGAGGAGCCGGTGCGACTCCACGACTTCAACGGGCGCTACCTGGTGATCGACATCTCGGCGCTGGACTGCCCGCCATGCCAGGACAAGGCACGAGGCGAGCACGACTTCGTGGCGAATATGGCCGCCGCAGACATCAACGTCGAGGTGATTACACTCTTGGCACCTTCGCTATCGGCCCCTCTCGACCCCGCAGAGCCGAGCGTCTTGAACAGTTGGATGCTCGAGTTTGGCCTGCTGTCTCCGGTGCTCGCCGACCGCGGCTACGGCTACTGGATGGGCGGCGAGGCCCTGGGCAACGACTTCGGCTACCCCACCTCGTTGACCGTCGGACCCGACCTGAAGATCATCGACATCCGGAGCGGATTTGGCGGCTGGGCCACCTGGGAGCGGATCATCTCGGCAGATGAGGGCTCTGGCCGACGCTAGAGGTCCTCCATCTTGCGCCAGGAACCGTCGCGATATTCCCAGACCTCTTCGTCGTGGTCGACGGCGACGAAACACATCGTGCCTTCGGCGATGTCCTCTTGAGGCAGGTCCATCACCGAGCCCACGGGCGGCAGCCAAGGCACCTTCGTAATCATGCGCGTGGCGATGTCGTCCTCATCCATGCCCTGCCTCCAGACCCCAACCATACTACTCGAATACCTCTCCGTTCTTGATCACCAGGGCGATGTCGGCGGAGTTGTGCAGGTCGTCCAGTGGATTGCTGTTGAGGACGATGAGATCGGCGAGCTTGCCGACCTCGATGCTGCCGAGCTCGTCGTCGAGGCCCATGTAGCGGGCCCCATTCAGCGTGCCGGCCCGCAGCGCGTCGTGAGGGGACAGGGCACCTGGGCCGCCCAGCGCCCAGAGTTCCCAGTGAACGCCCATTCCCTGGAGCTGTCCGTGGGCCCCCAACGTCACGAGGGTGCCCTCTGCAGACATCGCGGCGGCGTCGCGGGCGGTCTGCTGGAAGCGCCAGTCGTCGTCCTGGATGAACATATTGTGCCGCCACAGCTTCTGGTCGAGCTGGCGCTGTGGGAAATGCCGGAGCAGCCGCTCGTTGTTCAGCGGGTTGTGGTGCTGCAGGAAGTAGTTCTCGCCAGAGATTCCGCCGTATGCCACCAAGAGCGTCTGGGTGTAGGCGGTCCCGAAGCTGTCGTCGGTGTGGCTGGCGGCGAAGAACTGGCGCACGTCTTCGTACAGGGGCGCGATGTTCAGCGAGTGTTCGATGGCGTGGAAGCCGTCGGCGATCATTCCGAGGTTCATCCAAAGGTCTCCGCCGCCCTCTGGCACGCAGAGGATCTGCTCTTCGGTACACGCCTGCACGTACCACTGCCGCCTCTCCCGCTGGGACTGTTGGTAGACCTTGACCGAGCGTGCGCCGACCGCCTTCATGCGGCGAACATGGGCGCGGGCGGCGTCCTGATCGGGAGTGCTGGCTCCGCCGTTGGACAGGGCGCCGTAGAGCACTCCGCCCGTGGAAAAGACCCTTGGCCCCTTCATAAAGCCGGCTTCTACGAGCTCGGCCTGGGTGAACACCAGGTCGGTCGATGCCGACGGATCCTGGACCGTGGTCACCCCGAAATCCAGCGCCGTCATGTAGCGCCACTCCTGCTCGGGCACGATGTCGGCCGAGCTGAAGTGCAGGTGGGCGTGTACGTCGATGAGCCCGGGAATGAGGGTCTTGCCGCTCACGTCGACGACATCGGCGCCCTCGGGGACCTCGCCGCCGACAGCGGTGATGCGGTCGCCGGTGATGACGACGGTGGTGTCTTCGAGGACCTCGTCTCCTTTCATGGAAATGACGCGCGCACCTGTGAGGGCGATGACCGTCTCGGGGACCGCTCGGGGCAGGGTGATCTCCAGGGGGAGGGACTCGATGTCTTCGTTCTCCTTGAGCGGGTCCTCGTCCTTCTTCTCGTCGTCTTCCTCTCCGTCTTTGTCTTCGTCCTTGTCGAAGAGGCCGGTGACGTCCAACCACTTGAAGGTGTTGCCCTCGACCCAGGTCACTGTGGTGCCGTCAGCGCTCCAGTCGAGCCAGTCCCCGACGATCTGCGTGACCTTCTTCGAGGGCACGTCTCCGCCAGCAACGCCGATGGTCTTTGGTGAATACGCGGGGATTGCGGCCACGTGCAGCTGGTGAGCATCGCGGTATGCGATGTGTCGGAAGTCTGGGGAGATCGCCGCTTCCTCGGCGCCGCCAATGGCGAGGTGATCGCGCTTGTCCTTGCCGTCCATCTGGATGGAGACGACCACGGTGCTCGATGGCGCTCGCGGCTTTTCGTGCCGGTCCTCCATCCACCAGACACGGCCGTCTCGCACGTGCAGTTTGGGGGCGCGCTGCGTCGAGCCGCGGTTGCCGACCCGGGTCACCACCGTGTTGTCCCAGCCCTTTTTGGTGCGGGTCAACGCGATCATTTCGTACCAGGCTTCGGAGCCGAGGTCCGGGTTGTTGCCGCCACCGGTGCCGCGGAGCACGACGATCTGATCTCCGTCCTCACTCCAGGCCGGGTTCACCAGCTGACCCTCGATGGGCAGCACATCGGGTTTGCCCTTGCCGCGGGTGACGTGAAGGGCGCCGCCCTCGGTGTCCGACCACGAGACCCATGCCAGATCCTGGCCATTGGGGCTCCAGCGCGGAGCGAAGCCGGTACCCTCGGACAGCCGGGTGATCTCGCCGTCGTCGGTGCGGACCCACAGGGCGCCGACCGCGCTGAAGGCGATGGCATCTCGGTCGCTCCGGGTGGCCCAGCGGATGACCTTCGGCGTCAGTTCGTCTTCGATCCCGATCTGCCAGCGCTCGACATCGTGCAGCTGCCAGGTGCCTTCTGCGCTGAACGGAATCTCCGTCTTCACGCCGTCGAGAGTGACACGCCACAGCTTTCCGCCCGCCCACAGGACCAGGTCTCCGTCGTCGGTGAAGTCCATGGTCGGGTAGGTCGCGTGGAGCGCGAAACCCTCCATGAGGTCGCCGGACAGCCAGTCGCCGACGATGCGGCGTTTTCCGGTGGGGAGGTCGAGGACCTCGAGCAAGGTCTTCGTGCGGTCCCTGGAGATGAACACCAGGGAGCGACCGTCTGGCGCCAGCAGTGGTCGGCTCGCCGAGCCCGCACCACGGGCGACGGGCCGCGTGTCTCCCGTTTCGCGATCATATCGGACGATTCTCCACAATCCCGTTGTGGGATTGTGGTTGTATTGGAATCTCCCGCTCCGCGAGGAGAAGAAGATCGCCTCTTGGTGCACATCCTGTTCCCCCGCGTGGGGATGGGCGTCGAGGGTGGTCAGCTGGATGCCCTTGCCGCCATCGAGGTGGTACTGCCACAGCTCGGTGACCCCGATGCTGCGGGTGTCGACGGTCCGCCGGCGGGCGATGATCCAGTCCCCGGACGGATCCCAGACCGGCTGGGTGATGCGGGCCTCGCCCTCGTCTGTGAACACCTTTCCCGGTCCGTCGTCGTCGGCATCGCGAATCCACAGCTGCTCATTCCCATCGCGATCTGAGACGTAGGCGATTCGCTCCCCATCCGGGCTGAATCGCGGTTGGCCATCCCAGGCGGAGTCGTCGGTCAGGCGGGTGGCTTCGCCTCCCTCCAGGGGCAAGGACCAGATGTCGCCCAACAGATCGAAGAGAATGGTGTCGCCGTGGACCGACACGCTCATCCAAGTACCCTCCGTCAAGGTCAGATCGAGGTCGTGGGTGGGCCCGTGAGCGGCCGTCACCTCCCACTTGTCCTTGCCTTTGTCCGACGGATCGTCGTCGGCGACAGCGGTGAGTGCGAAGGCGGCGAGAATCCAGGAGGTCGGTGTCATGGCGGCCGACTAACAGACCGTGTCTATCGGTGCCTCTGGTACGATGAAGCCACCATGAACGTGTCCGAAACGCTCCCCCTGGAGCGGTATCTGTTTCCCAACAAACCCGCTGCCGTAGCCGCCCTCGAGGGTATCGGTGGTGTCGTTCTGCCGAGCCTGCAGATGTCGGTGATGCATCAGGAGATCGGGGCGTTTCATCGATATTTTGCCGTGCTGGGAAACATCCACTCCAGCGCACGTCGCTCGCCCCCCGAGATCAGGAATCCCATCGACGCCATCCTCAAAGAGCCCGACAACCACGAGATTCGGGCTGAGCTGGAGAAGGGCACGCGCGATTGGACGCCCATGAACAAGCGAATGATCCGCAGCCTGATCAAGGCTTTCCAGTCCAGTCGGGTCCATGTTCCGTGGGCCTGGAAGCCGATGAACCTCGATTTGGCAAGTCGGGTCTCAAGAGTTCACGCAAAAGAGCCGTTCAAGTTCACAGCCTACTACTCCCAGACCATCAAGCTGTACGCGAGCAAGAAGTCCCTTCATCAGGGCCTGGTTCAACCGGGACGCCTCTTCTCGCTGGTCGTGGCCGGGGACGTGAAGGGTACCTGGCAGCAAACCATGAACGACACGATCCTGGATCCCGATGTTGCACTCCTCATCGAGGCAAACAGCACCTAGCGACTTCACCGAGAAGCGCCCGCTCGCGCGCTATCTGCACCGAGAATAAAGACGCCGCGCTTGCCGCCTCCGTGGGGCGGCCCCGGCACGTTCCATTCCCGTTCAGTGCCTACTACGTGGTTCAGGGACAGGTCGAGGGCACCTGGCAGCAGCGCATATTCGACGGCATGCTCGACCCCGACGTGGCCCTGATCATCGAGGCCAACACCGGCTGAGCCGGCCTGGGGCGGAAATCGCGACCCGTTGTTGCCTGGCAGGTCGAGTTCTCGGGTTATCCTGCGTGGATTGGGGTGAACCTTGCGCCTGTGGATAGCGCTGGCTCTCATATGTGCGGTCGGATCCGCGGGCTGTTTCGTCAGCGAAGATGACTTGCTGGCGGCGTACGATCGGGATGGAGACGGAGTTCAACCTCCTCAGAACGGCGGCAAGGACTGCGACAACAACGACGCATCGATCCACCCGGGAGCGCCTGAGGTCTGCGGCGACGGGATCGACAACAACTGCGATGGTGTCATCGATGACGACGGAGAGGGTGCCTTCGACTGGTTTCCGGACGGGGATGGAGATTCCTTCGGCGTCGAAGACAGCCTGATCTCCGCTTGTAAGCGACCCTCCGGCCACAGCGATACGGCCGGTGACTGCGACGACCTCGATCCGCTGATCAACCCGACGGTGACGGACGTTTGTGACGGTGTCGACAATGACTGTGATGGCCAGGAGGACGAAGACCGGCCGCCGACCGAGTGGTTCGTCGACGGAGATGACGATGGATTCGGCGCCGGTGATCCGATCGTGGCCTGCGAGGCGCCGAGTGGAACGGTCGCGGAGTCCGGGGACTGCGAAGACGGAGATGTGGCCGTTCGGCCGGGGCAGACAGAGGTCGTTGCCGATGGGGTCGACCAGGACTGCGACGGGGTTGACGACTGTTTCGAGGACGCCGATCTCGATGGATTCGGCTCGCCAACAACCGTGGCCGGTGCCGATCTGTCTTGCTCCGACGCCGGAGAGGCCGACAACGACGCCGACTGCGACGATCTGGACGCTATGGCTTTTCCCGGTGCGCCAGAGGTGGTCGCGGACGGCGTCGATCAGGACTGTGACGCCGTCGATACCTGCTGGGCCGACGGCGACGGGGATGGCTTCGGCAACGTGAACGTGGAGATTCCCGGCATCGACCTGGGCTGTATGGGCGCTGGTGAGGCGGTGAATCCCGACGACTGTAACGACGGATTCGGGAACATCTACCCCGGCGCTCCGGAGACCCCCGCCGACGGGCTGGATCAGGACTGCGATGGTGTCGATCACTGCTACGCAGATCTCGATCTGGACGGATACGGGGGAATCTCGACAGTTCCGGGTATCGATCTGACGTGTACCGGTCCCGGCGAGGACCTGGCGATCCGCGACTGCAACGACGCTGACATCCAGATCTATCCGGGGGCCGTCGAGGTGGTCGCGGATGGTCGCGATCAGAACTGCGACGGTGTGGATTCCTGTTGGTCCGACGCCGATGGCGATGGCCAGGGCACTGTCCTGACCGTCGTGGTGGGCATCGACCTCACCTGCACGGGCCCGGGTGAATCGACCAACGCCAACGACTGCAACGACGGAAGTCCGGCCATCTACCTCGGTGCGCCCGAGGTGGTCGCCGACGGCGTCGATCAGGACTGCGACAACCGCGATGACTGCTTCGTGGACGGCGATTTCGACTCTTTCGGCGATGTTTCCACGGTCGTGGGGCAGGACCTCACCTGTTCCTTCGTTGGAGAATCTGGCGTCGACACGGATTGCAACGATGGCGACGGCAGCGTCTATCCGGGAGCACCCGAAGTCGTCGCCGACGGGATCGATCAGGACTGCGACGCCGCCGACCACTGCTGGCTGGACAACGATGGAGACGGTTTTGGAACCCCGCTGTCGAGTGTGGCCGGTATCGATCTGACCTGCATGGGCTCTGGCGAGTCGCCCAACGCCGACGACTGCAACGACGGTCTGGCTTCAATCTTCCTGGGGGCGCCGGAGGTGACTGCGGATGGTGTCGATCAGGATTGTGATCTGCGTGACGATTGCTTCGTAGACGGCGATCTCGACGGCTTCGGCGTGGCGGCCACCACCACGGGGCAGGATCTGACTTGCTCCTTTGCCGGCGAATCGGCTGTGGATACGGACTGCGACGACCTCCAGATCCTGATCTTCCCGGGTGCGGTCGAGACGCCGGGGGATGGCATCGATCAGGACTGCGATCTGGCCGACGATTGCTACGAGGACCTCGACGAGGACACCTACGGCTCGGTGGCGGTGATCCAGGGCCTTGATCTGACCTGCGCCAACCTGGGCGAATCCCCAACTCCCGACGACTGCAACGACGGCGACCCGTTCATTCACCCCGCTGGCATCGAGGCACCCGCCGACAACATCGACCAGGACTGCGACGACCGCGAGCTCTGCTACGACGATCAGGATCGTGACGGCTTACGGCGATGGCGTGGTGCTCGGGGCCGATCTCGATTGCCTCGACGACCAGGAGTCGTACTTCGACGGGGACTGTGACGACCTCGATTTGCTCATCTTCCCCGGTGGAATCGAGGCGGCCGCAGATGGGGTCGACTCCGACTGCGAGCTCGCCGACGACTGCTGGGAGGACCTCGATGGCGACGGCTTCGGGTCGCCGGTGCAGATCAGCGGGCTGGACATGACCTGTCTGAACCTCGGGGAGTCGCTGACCCCTGACGACTGCGATCCGGCGTTGCCGTCGATCTACCCGGGTGCTCCAGAAGTCGCCGCGGACGGCGTGGACCAGGACTGCGACTCGGCGGACCACTGCTGGCTGGATGGCGATCTTGACGGTTTTGGTGTTCCGACGCCGGTTCCGGGGCTGGATATGACGTGTCTGAACAGCGGGGAATCGCTGGTCGATACCGACTGCGATGACGGGAATCCGGCGGCCTTCCCGCTGGCGCCCGAGGTGACGGCGAATGGGGTGGACGAGGACTGCGACACGTTCGATGATTGTTTCTTCGACGACGATGGAGACACGTATGGGGTGGCGCTAGCCGTGGTTGGCGTGGACTTGAGCTGCATGGGGGCGAACGAGTCGCTCACCGACCATGACTGCGACGACTTCGATCCGTTGGTGAATCCGAGCGCTGCCGAGATCTGCAACGACGGGATCGACAACAACTGCAACGCGGTGGCGGACTGTGCGTACGCCGGGGACTACGATGTCGACTCTGTCTACGCCGCTCGTTTGAGCAGCTCGACGCCATCAGACTATGCCTCCAGAGCCGTCGAGGTTGGCGATGTCACTGGCGACGGATTGGACGACCTGGTGGTCGGCGCTACGGGCGAGCCCCTCCACTTCCATGGCGGGGCTAGAGGGGCCGTATATGTAGTTGGCAGCCCCTGGGTCGGAGACATCGACTTGGCGACTTCAACCGCTACTATCACCGGGGATTCTCCCGAGGCATCCAAAAATGGGGGATCTAAACGGGGACATCGTTAGAGACTTTCTGGTCTCCGCGCCGAACCGGCTTCTGGGCGCGTCTGATCCAGGTCAGGTGTTTTTGTTTCATGGCCCCGTTGGCGCAGCTACGACAGTGGCGGATGCCGCAGCGACGTTGGTCGGTGTGTCTCTCAACGACATGGCGGGATTCTCAATTGCCAATGGTCGCGACGTTTCGGGCGACGGCAACCGCGACGCCTTGATTGGCGCTCCAGCGGCAAGCCTGAACGGCATCGTCTATGTCGTAGACGGCCCCCTGGTGGGCGTGCGCAGCCTGTCGACCTCCCATGCTCGCCTGATGGGTGAGGAAATCGGCGATGGCGCGGGTTGGGCAATTGTAGGTGGCGCAGACTTCAATGGGGATGGGGTTCGAGATGTCGCCACAGGAGCAATGAACGGCAGCGGCAATGTCGTAAGTTCGGGGTTGCTATACGTGATTGAGGGGCCGATTGCCGCCGGCGACATGGACCTGGGAATGGCAGACGCCGTCGTTCAGGGAGAGGGTACAAATGACCTTGCCGCGTCATGCCTTGCGCGAGGGCGTGACGTGAATGGCGATGGTTTCGAGGACCTACTTGTTGGCGCTCCAAACAACCAGGACTTGGCCGGCTCAGAAGGAATAGTGTATCTGCTCTTTGGCCCAATCCAGAGTGGCAGCCTGGGCGGCGCCACCGTCACCTTCAAGGGATTCGCACCGGGGGAAGGTGTGGGCGCGAAGGGTTCCGCGGTTGGCGTAGGTGATGTCGACAACGACGGAATGGACGACATCGTAATCGGCGCCTACACAAGCGTTGAGGCCCACCTCTGGTACGGCGGCCTTTCCAATCACCACGACACCACAACTGCAGACGCCACATTCGCGGGTGTGGGAGTTGCTAGTGGGTTTGGCGCAAAGGTCACCTGGATGGGTGACGCAGATGGCGACGGTTCCAACGACATACTGATTGGTGCTGGGGGGAACAATGCCCTCGCATACAACGGGGGCTCGATCTACCTGGTCAGCGGCCTTGGAATGTGAAGCGCTGGCGCTACTTGGTGAACGTCGCGTCGAACGTGTGATAGACCGTGAAGCCGAAAATCGCCAGGTCGGGCGGCGTTTCGATGAGGTCCTTGTGAATCGCCGGCGATGCATCGGCATGCACATACGGCATGTTCATCTGGGTGATCCAGTACTGCTGGTCGGTGATCGGGTTGTTCGAAGGCAGGTAGTTGAAGGCGGAGTCGTGAACGACCCAATCGGCGACGTTCTCGGGAGGGCTCCACCGGAACGAGTGGAACGCTGTCGTGTCCCCCACATCCCACGGCGCCCAGAAGCCGCCAAGGATGTAGTTGCCACATCGGTAGCTGACGTCGGGGCAGTTGCAGATCTCCAAGCCGTAGCAAGCGGTGTCGATTGGAGGCTCGGGCGTCGTCAGCTCCCAGGTGCCGTCGAAGGTCGCCCGGCCCTCGGCCTCACTCACCTCGTGGATGGTGCCGGTGGCGGAGAATTCCATCGTGCACGAACAGAGGCCGAAGGCGCCGTTGTTGTAGCCCATGTCGTAGAGGATCTCGTAGTCGATCGTCACCGTGTCCAATTCACAGATGTCGGCGACACAATTGGGCGTGTCGACATCCGAATCCGCGTCGGAGTCGGAATCTGCGTCCACATCCGTGTCGGCATCCCCTCCGCCATTGCCGCTGCCGTCACAATCGGGGCTGTCCCAGCACCCTTTGTCCTGGCAATCGAAGTACCCATTCCGGTCGTTGTCCGCGCCGTCGCTGCACTCTCCGGCGTCGTCGCCCTCGTAGTCGTCGGGCTGGATCTTCTCGTTTGCGCCCTGATCACCCTTGTCGGTGGTGTTGCATCCCCCTCGGCACCCCCACATAGAGAGGGTTCCGACCGCAAGGAAGACCACCACAGCGCGCTGATTTGTCATGGAACAAGGATGACGTACGGGCGCTAGTCGTGGCAAGGCCCGATGAAATTTTTTCGCCGTAGGAGCGCGGCAATGGCCAACAGCGGCCACCAGCTGAGTGGAGAACCGCCACTGACGCATCCGCAGCCCTTCTTCTCATCGACCATGGGTTCGGGTTCGGGTTCGATTTCGACGGCCAGCTCTGCGGCGTGATGTGCGACCAGGGTGGCGACCGCCACAGTGAACTCGGGATCCACCACGTCGATGGTGTCTTCGGCGGTGTGATACTCGCCGGGCTGCGGGAAGGAGGCCAGGTGCAGGGCGGCGTATCCCTCGTCCCAGAAAGGCGCGTGATCGCTGCGGCGGGCCCCGTCCAGTATCGGCATGGCGGAGTCGGTCGGGAGGACGGTCAAGAGGTCGGAGAGCTCGGGCGCGAGGGTCTCCAGGGCGAACGCATCGTCGGGAAAGCGCGCATCGTAGGTGGCCCAGAGCACACCGGCGCCGAACGGATTGAAACCGACCGGGTCCATGTTCATCACCAGGCGAATCGGCTGGCCATCGAGGTTGCCGGCGTGCCAGAAGGCGCCAAGTAGACCCTCCTCTTCGGCATTGAAGGCGATGAAACGGATGGTCGCTTCGTACTCGTTCGTGGAGAGGACGCGGGCGATCTCCAAGGCCGCGGCCACTCCGGACGCGTCGTCATCTGCTCCTGGAGCGGGATCGGTGGTGGGGTCGTAGCCATCTTCGGACGATCCGGTGGAGTCGAGATGGGCGGTGATCAGGATCCAGGGCTGGCTCGGATCCGCACCGGGGAGGTCGGCGACGACATTGGCGATCCCGGGAACGACGATGTCGGGCTCGTCGGGCTCTCGGATGACCGCGTCGAAGACGTCCTCGTGGACTTCGAGGCCGTCGATGGCGCGAAAGGCGTCGGCGATCCACTGCTGAGCGGCGGCGTTGCCGGGATGCTGGATGTTCCTGGACTCGGCGATCGACCCGTCGGAGAGCGAGAGGATGTCGGCTTCGATCCGGGCTTCGCTGAGCTCGGGCACCCCTGCGAGTGCGACAGTCGTGGCGAAGAACGGGATCACAGGGCCAACCCCGGTGCTTTCGGAAGGAGGCTGAAGGGCATTTGGCGCCCCGGCGCGACGGCTTCGACATCGAGCCATTGTGGGGAGACGCCCCGCACCAATGCCGCCACCGCTTCGCCGGCACCGAAGGCACAGGTGACCCCGAAGCCCCCAAGTGCGGTGGCCCAGTGCAGACCTGGGACCTCCGGATCCGGACCGAGGATCGGGCGCCGGTCTTCGGCGAAGGTGCGCAGGCCGGTCCATCCGCCGGTGAAGGTGACGTCGGCGAGGGCGGGCATGTGCCGCTCGAGCTTGTCGATGGCCCATGCCCGGTAGACGGGATCGACCGGACCGGCGCCGTGGACCGGTTCAACTCGGGTCTCGTCGCAGGGCGAGATGAGCCAGCCCGCAGCCTCTGGGCGCGCGTAGACGTCGAGGTCGTCGAGCCAGCAATAGGGGTGGGTCGGCGCGGAGAGTGCGTGGGTGTGGGCGGAGAGAAGGTGCCTTTGAAGAACGGTTACGGGTCGATGGAGCCCGAGTCTGGCCGCAAGCCTCGCCGACCAGGCGCCGCCGGCGAGCACGATGTGATCGCCCTCGAATAGCCCCCGCGCTGTTCGCACTTTGGGGGTCGCATCGACCTGGAGATCGTCGGCCGCTGCGCGTGTGACGACCCGACCGCCATTTGCCCGCAATCCCTTCAGAAAGCCACCGATCATGGCGTGAGCGTCGAGCAGGTTTTCCCCGGGCACGTGCCAGGCGCGCTGCAACTCAGCGCCCCGAAGTGCCGGCGGCAGATCGTCGAGGCAGTCGCGCACTTCGATTCCCTCGCTTTGGAGGTGTTCGACCCCCTCGTCGAGGGCGTGGGCATCGATCGCCAGACCGATGATTCCCCCGACTCTCCGGGCGGGCGGTGCCTCTGCGAAGTCGGGGGGGAGATCGTCGATCCATCGACCGGATCGGATGGCCAGGCATCGCTCGACCCGGTCGTGAGCGAGGCGTCGTTGCATTCCGGCGTTCTGTGCGCTGGCCTCGGCGCCGGGCTGATCTCCCGCCTCGAGGAGGGTCACCGCATGGGTGCGCGACAGGTGCCAGGCAACGCTGGCTCCTGCCAGTCCCGCGCCAACGACGACCACACGCTCCACGCTCCCTCCAGAGTCCCTGGCTATCCCCGGATCTCGCTGGAATCGACCCCGATCTACGAATTGCCGATCCCGGTGCTCGGATCCGCGTCTATCGCGCCCAAACAGTGGCACGAGTTTCGCAGTTGTCCCGCGGGTCAGGAGGTCCAGATGTGGTGCATGTTGATGGCGTTGAGCGCGGGGGCGATGGATTACCAGTGGGTGCAGGCGGATGTATTGAACCTGCGGGTGGCCCCGGAATCGGGGAGCCTCATCCTCGCTCGCGCTCGGATCGGGACCGGCGTGGAGGTGATGGAGGAACGGGGCGGGTGGAAGCGGGTGCGCCTGGTTGGCCGGCCCGCGGACTACCCGGTCGAGGGTTGGGTTTCTGGTGATTATCTGGGGTCCAAGCTCGATGCTGCGGCCTACCGTGAACTCTCCATCCGCGCGGAAGACCCCAACAAGGCCTGTGCCTACCTGGAGCGGGCGCTGGTTGTCGACGGGGCGGATCCTACCCACTGGGACGAGGTCGCCGAGTGTCGCGGCCGCGGCTCGAATGTGGAGGGGGCAGCCGAGGCGCGGGCGCGGGCATCGGGCGATGTGACGATGTGGATTGGCGTCTGCGACGGCAATCGCGTCGAATTGGTGGGGCGCGTCGATCCCGGTGGAGAGGCGAGGGGAGTCGAAGGTGCCACACTCGACGATCTCGCGATCGCGTCTTGGTACACCGGAGATCGGCCCGTATTGGGAACGCCATTCGCCACGCCTTTCCTGACCAACAACTGGAACGAGCAGGAGCCGAGTGCGTGGCGGCCCAATCCAGAGACCGAGATGGGCGATCACGCGGTGGTGTTGGGACCGTGCACGGCCCGCGGCGTCGTGTACTCGACCTTGCCGCTCTCCCCGCGCCAGCAACGCGCGGCTTCTGTGCGAGACGCCTCGAACTTCCTGGATGATCTGCCGCAGGCCTCGACCCTGTTCGGCTTGCGCGTCCGCCGGCCCATGGCCGACGAGAAGCACATCGAGGTTCAATTGGTGGCGCCCATGGAGTGGCACACCTGCGGCGGCATCGATCTGGAGCGGCATCAGGCCACCGGCATCGCCCTCCTTGATGAGAGCGGAGAGTCGGTCCTGGAGTTCGGAGGCCCGTGGTTCGATTCCCATCGCGGCCACACGCCCGTCAGCGTCTCTTCCCCGCGCTGGTTCACCACCCTTGCAGGTCAACGGCTCCTCATCTCGGACGCCGAGTGGTATATGTCTTCCGGCGTCACTCTCGCGGTAGAGCGTGCTGAGAACTGGGATATGCACCACCAGGTCCTGCGCACCTGGGGCTGCTAGAGCCCTATTCTTCCGGGTGGTAAACCGCGATGTACCCCAGATTCCGATAGATCTGGTCTAGATCGAGGCCATATCCCACGACGAAGGCATCGGGGATCTCGAAGCCGACCCAGTCGACGGGCACCTGAACGCGTCGGCGAGAGGGTTTGTCGAGCAGGGTCGCTACGGCGAGTCGCTTGGGTTTGCGCTGCTTCATGACCCGCAACAGGTAGTCGAGGGTCAGCCCGGTGTCGACGATGTCTTCTACCAACAGGCAGTTCTTTCCCTCGATATTGGCCGTCAGGTCGTGTGAGATTCGCACCGTGCCGGTGGATTGGGTGCCCTGGTAGGACGAGACGCCGAGAAACTCGCAGCGGACGGGCCCATCGATGTGGCGCACGAGATCGGCCATGAACAGGAAGCTTCCCTTGAGTACGCCGACGCAGACGATTGGCTCGTCGCCGAAGTGTTCGCGGATTTGAGGTCCGAGCTCGGCAATTCGCGTCGCGATCCGCTCGGCGGAGATGAGGGTCTCGAGTCGGGCCATGGCTTCCTCCAGAGGGAGGGCCGAATAACCGGTCAGTTTGCGTAGATCCTGGTGATGGATTGCCCTTCGATGTGGTGGGCGAGCATTCCGGTGTCGCCAGACTGCCCACTGGGCATCAGGTAGACGTTCTGAATGCTGCCGTCGGCCAGGGTCAGATTGAAGGAGTCGTCGATGACGCCGTCGCGATCGTGGTCGAAGGACCAGACCTGGAAGCCGATCAGGGCGTCTCGGTAGCCCGCGTCGCCCTTGTAGGGGAGATCGCCGATCTGGAGCACGCCGTCCCAGTGGATGTCGACATTGCCGGCGCCGACCGCGGTGTGGATCACCCGCACCTGAGCCCGTCCAGGCGCGCCGACGCGGGTGTCATATACGCCGATGACATCGGGTCCGAGGAGGGGATCGATCATGCCCTGGTTGACGGATCCGAAGCCGATGATGGTGCTGTAGTCGCTGTTGAGGGTGTGGCCCTGCACGCTCGCCAGAGGCGTGCCGACGGGATCTCGGTAGTGGAAGTCGTAGTTCCCGTTGGCAAAGCCCAGGTATCCGAATCCGCCGGAGTCGGAGTTGGCAGTGAAGGTGAAGTTGATCAGCAGGGGAAACGGCTGGTTGTTGAAGAACACATTGAGGAACAGCTCGTCGGTGATCAGGTGCACGAAGCGCGCGTAGCCATTCGGATCGGGGCCCGTGTCGAGCACGTTCCCGGTATCGGCCGTCTCTCTGCCCGTGTCTCCCGTTTCGCCTGTGTTGCCCGTGTTGCCCTCGTCGGAGGTGTCGGCTGTCTGGATCACCTGCCACGTTTCGCCCGTCTCTCCGGCCGTGTCCGTATCGGCGTCTGTGTCGGCGTCCGTGTCCGAATCGACGTCGGTATCGGTGTCTGAATCGGCATCGGTATCGGTGTCGACATCGACGTCGGTATCGCTGGAGCTGATGCCCGAATCGCCGGGTTTCCCGCTCGATCCGCAGGCGGCGACTACCAACAGGCAGAACATCCTCATTGAATTGTGAACTCCACGAGCAGAGGGTGATGATCGCTGGCTCCGATGACCTGCCTCATGACGCCAAACAACTGAATATCCACGTTCGCGCCGGTGAACACGTAGTCTAGCGCCCGATCTGCCCGTTCGGAACCATAGGGGATCCACGTCCGGAACAACTTCGGCTCGTCCCGATAGACGTCGAGGGAATAGCCCGGGTTGTATTTCTCGTAGATCGAGGTGATCGGCGAGGTTTCGGCGTACAGGTCCGCGGCGGTGCCGAGACGCACAGGGTCGTCTCCGGGGGGGAGCGCGTTGAAGTCCGCGCCTATCAACCACGGGATGCCCTCCTTTTCTGCCGATGCCAGGTGCCGCTCGACTTCGTTGGTCTGCTCCTCGAGGGTTCCGTCGCCCCGGGAGAAGGCCGCGAGGTGGGTGTTGTAGGCCAAAAAGGTGCCCCCGCCCGCGATCGGGAAGCGGGTCTCCATGAGTGCCCGCTTTAGATTGAACTGCTGTCGGATCCAGCTCTCCTTGAGGAGCGGCAGCTGGTGGCGCGTCGAACTCCCAAGCTTGTACTTGGAGAATATCGCCAGGTGCATGTCCACCTGGCCGAGGTGTTCATGGGGCGGATGCGGGACGTAGCCACCCTTGAAATACGGCGTCGATGCGTGGCAGGCGTAGGGCGTTCGTTGGAGGAGCTCTTCGTGCTGGTCGATGTAGTGGGTGCGCCGGCTGTCGCGGTCGACCTCCTGCAGAATGACGATGTCGGGGTCGAATCGGGCGATGACCTCGCCGATCGCGTCGAGGGTGTCCACGACCTCTTTCTCGGTGACGCTCACCGAGGGACCGCCGTCGTAGAAGAACTCGTTCGCTCGCCCGGCGCTGAACTGGATGTTCCACACCAGGGCTCTGATGGCTTCTCCCTTGGGGAGTTCCGGTGTGTCGGCGGGACAGGTGACCGGCACGTCCATCGTGATCTCTGGCGTCCAGACGCCGTTGAGGATCGTCAGTACGCCGCCGCCGGCTCCGAGCGCCACAAAGGCGAGGAGTCCTCCAACGCCCAGAAAGACCTTGTTTCGACCAGTCACCGCCGTAGCCTACAATGGGTTTGTGACGATGGATGACAGGGCATGACCTGTGCGCGCCGGGAACTGTGTGCACACTTGAAGTGTCTCCACTGCTGAGAACCTGAATGAAAGTCGCGACCGTCTCAGATATCCCCATTCGCCTCCATTGGTCATTTCTGGCCTTGTGGGCTGGCTTCGCGCTCTACGCGCTGAGCATCGGCGGCCTGCAGGCCCTGATGATGTCCGGCGTTGTGGGTGTCGGGCTGCTGCTGTCGGTCTGTTTGCACGAGCTCGGCCACGCCATGGCGGCCAAGCGATACGGCATCGACACCGCGCACATCACGATGTACCCCTTCGGTGGCGTCGCCGCGATCAAGGACATGCCCGAGGAGCCCGATCAGGAGCTGGTCATCGCCCTCGCCGGTCCCGCGGTGAACTTCGCGCTTGTCGCCGTGTTCGGACTCGCCTTCGCCGTGTTCGGCAGTCGCTTTCTGGTCGCCATGATCGGACTCAACCTGGTCATGGGCCTCTTCAACCTCATCCCCGCGTTCCCGATGGACGGCGGTCGTGTGCTGCGCGCCCTGTTGGCCAAACGCATGGGTTGGGTCCCTGCGAGCATGCTCGCCATTCGCATCGGCCGCGCCTTTGCCTGGCTGTTCATCGTCGGTGGCATTGCGTTGTTCCACCCCGGCCTGGTGATGATCGGCGCCTTCCTGCACTTCACCTTGAACGCCGAGAAGCAGCGGCTTGTGCACATGGTCTGGGAGCGAAAGCGCTACGGCAATGACGACTGGTCGTCGCGTTCGCCATGGGGCCGCGCCGGGTTCTCGCGACTGCGCTTGAGGTAGTCTCAGCGTCTGGTGGGGACGAGATTTTCAGTAGCGGGCCTTCTTCTTCTCCTGCACGGGGGTGTCGCAAGCGCGCAGGAGCTTTCCGGGTTTGCCGAGGCACGCGCCGTGTTCTCGGCAGGGGTCGACGGCGTGCCAATGCAATTCGTGCAGCGGTTCCGTCCGACCTTCGTCGCGCCTATCGGCGAGTCCGAGCGATGGTCGATGACGGCGACCATCGAGGCCGGTGTATCAGAGGGCCGGCATCTGCAGACAGAGCTTCGCCGCACGCTTGGCGAGAGTGATCTGACCGATCCGGAGTTCGTCCCAGGGCTGGACCAGTCCCTCTTCGACCTCGCCGGCTGCGAATGGCCCACGAAACCCGCCAACGACCTGCTCCGGGTCGACGGAGTCGAGGACTACCTGGCCGTCGACCGACTCTTTGTGGATGCCTACTCCTCGTTTGGTGACTTTCGCGTCGGGCGCCAGTCCGTTCAGTGGGGCTCGGCGCTTCTGGTCAATCCGACAGACCCGTTTCCGGAGGTGTTGCTTCTCGAACCCTGGAAACCGAGATCTGGAATCAACGCCGCACGCGGGACACTGCCCATCGGCGAGCGGCACCAGGTTCAGCTCCTCGCCGGTTCCGACGACAGCTTCCTGCATCCCAGATTGGCCAGCCGCGCGGTGTTGAACGCGCTAGAAACAGACTTCTCCGCGGTCGCGGCCTATCGAGGCGAGACCGACGAAGGACTCATCGGCATGGATGTCCGCGGCACCCTGGGAGTCGGCTTCTGGTTCGAGGGCGCTTGGCACGTACGCGCCGACCCCTACGAGGAGCTCGCGTTGGGCATCGACTACACGCTCCCGGTCTTCGATCTGTTCCTGATTGCGGCTCAATATCACCGAAACGGAGCGGGCTCTGCCACCGCGCCGGATCCGACCTCTCGTTTTGCCGAGGGAGTGGAACCGCCCGACTGCGACGACGATCTTCCCTTCTTCGAGGCGGGGGCGACCGACCCTTATCTGTCGGTGTTCGGCGGCCGCGACTACGGGCTTCTCACCACCCGCGTCTCGTTCAGCCGGGAGTGGGCGATTTCGGCACTGGCTGTGCAGAATCTCGGAGACGGCACCGGTATGGCCGTGCCGACGGCGAGCTTCTTTCCAGCGGGTTGGTCGGAGATCTCCCTGGCGGCCCAGGTTCCCTACAAAGCCTGGGGTGAGGGCGGCGAGTTCCTTCCTCGGCGGCGGGATCTGGTGCTCCGGACACTGGAGTCGCCGCTATTACCAGTGGCGAAGGTGGATTTCGGAGGACTCTTACCCAAGGCGACCGTCATACTCTGGACCCGCGCCTCGTTCTAGACCGTGGATGGGGTCAGGTATGAAGAAACACTTAACGGCCGCTCGAGAGCCGGCGTTGAACCTGACTACCCGAAGGGGTCAGGTATGAAGGAACACTTAGCGTCGATTTGCGGCTATCTGTTCCTTCATACCTGACCCCAAATAAGTGGCCGGTAAACCTGGTTTATTTGCCCGGTTCTTTCTGTTCCTTCATACCTGACCCCATCAGAGCCCCATCAGAGCCTTGGGTCAAACACCAGCTCGGCGTCGAGGCGATCGAGCTCGGCGCTCAAGCGGTCCCAGGCATCCTGCTGGTCGGCCTCGAATGGCGCCTCTATGACCGGCCCCTCGTCGATGGCACCAGGTAGGAACTCGAAGAGCTCCTGTCGGTAGGGCTGGTCGGACCCATCGTTGCGGATCATCTTGAAGCGCGCGTCGCGAACCGTACGACTGCGAATCGTGTACGGCCCTGCTCCCAACGGAGCGAACTCCTCGGAGAATGCGTACTCTCGGAGGGATGGCATGCTCGGATCCGCGAGGTAGGGGAGAAGGCTGATGCCGTCCGTCTCGACGTTTGCCAACTCCGTAGTGGACAGATCGACTTCGGCGATCTCGGCGACCGTGTGAAACACATCCGCCACGTGAACAAAGGCGTCGCTTTCGGTGCCGGGTGCCGCTACCTGGGGACCGGCGACCACGAAGGGCACGTGAATGCCGCCCTCGAAGAGCGAGTCCTTGGCGCGCTGGGTGTCGAAGGGTGGCGTGATGGCGAAGTTGCCCGTGCCGTTGTCCCCGATGAACATCACCGTTGTCCGGTCCATCAGCCCTCCCTCTATGTGGAATAACAGGCGTCCGACCTCGGTATCTACGGCTTCGACGACGGCGTTGAAGAGCTGCGGATCGCCCGCTGTGTCAGTCAGATCCGGGTAGCTGTGCAGCTCGAGGGGCGGAACGTGCAACGGCTTGTGGGGCGCGTTGAAAGCGACGTACAGCAGCCAGGGCTCGGGCAGGGTCTCGACGAGATCGATGGCAGCGTCGATTTGATGGGTGGTGGTGTACGCGAAGCTCTCGACCTCGGTCCCGTTGTCGTTGAGCATCCAGTTGTAGTAGTTGCCGATATTGCCGATCGTGCCCTGGTAGCTGTCGAAGCCGTTGAGGGTGGGGTGTAGGAGGGCCGATGGTGAGTGCATGCCGGCCAGGTGCCACTTTCCGACGGCAGCGGTCGCATAGTCCCAGGGGGATGCGGCGAGCATCTCCGGGAGCAGGGTCTGGGTGTTTTCGAGCTCTAGCGAGGAGGTCTCCCACACCGTTCTTCCGATACCCGTGCGCGACGTGTACCGGCCGGTCAGCAACGCCGCGCGCGTCGGGCTGCAGATCGGGCTCGCGTAGGCATTTCGGAAGAGCACGCCCCGCTCGGTGAGACTGTCGAGATTGGGGGTCGACGGCTGCATATCGTAGGCCCCATAAGGGGCGAACTTGTCGACGCCGACATCGTCGATGAGCAGGATCAAGACGTTGCCGGGCCCCTCCACCTCGGCCGGGTCGTTCCCATTGGAGGGAGGGATTGAATCCTTGTCACCGCCGCATCCCGTGAGGAGCGCAGCGATGGCGATCATCTTGCTCATCGCCGGATTGTAGCTTGCGATGGGGACCGCGGCGCGTATCCTTGGACCATGTCCGACGAACTTCCCGGCACTCCGCCAATTGTCCAGCGCTCGCGGTCGATCATCCAACGGAAGAACCGCATCTACTGGCTCGGCGCCATGGCTGGAGTCCTGACGGCCGTCGCGACTGGCTATTTCGGTATGACCTTCATCGACGAGGTCTTCCTGATGGTCGCGATGTTCAGCTGGGTGCCTGTCACCGGGATCATCTCCACCTTTGGTCCCGATTCCCACACCGTGGCGGACGCCGAGCAGATCGTGGCGGCCTGGGCTTCTCGTCGCGAGGAGTGGGCAAAAGAGGTCGTGGATGCGTCGTTGGAAGGCGCTGACGCGGAGGTCGAGGCCTGGTCAGCGGCAGATGCCGAACTCAAGAAGATGGCTCGGAGTGCCGCAAAATCGGCTCAGACCCAGTAGTTCAACCTATTGGGAGCAAAGGTCGGCGTCATTGGGATCGATGTGGAGGATGAACTCGACGCTGCCCGAGCCCGAGTCGCCGGTCACCACGTCGGTGACCGTCAGGGTGAGCTCGACCTCCTTTCCCTCGAGGCTGCAGATGTGATCGGAGTAGGGCGCCGGGTGCTGGACATCGTCCACATAGGCGCGGATGGCCACGATGTTCCCCTCGCAGATCTCGTCGTCGTAAGCCGCTAATGCGATGGTCTCCGCGACCTGTCCGACCCCGGCAATCGACTCGCCAGACTCGGTCAGAAGCAGGCTGGGAACGATCTGCACCACATCTCCGGTGTTGCCGATCAGGGCGGCGGTGTCGACGTGCCAGCCGCCCTGAGGGCCGTGCACCATGTTCACCGACTCTCCGCCGTTCAGGACCTCCAGCGTGAACTCGCCGACTCCCGGATCCACCGTGGCGGGCCCCTCGTCGCACGGACCCGAGGGACCGGTATCGTTTCCGCCGTCGCCATCGCCACACGCAACGGCGAGCACGGGGATGAGGCCCAGCAGGGCAAAGCGCATGAAGTCTCCGGGAGTGGTATGCACACTATTGTGTAGCCGGAGAGGACGACAAATGCGCTTGCGGACAATTGCGCGCGTGGCGGCATGCGCGCTGGCCTTGGCTTGCGGCTCGTCGGAAACGCCATCCGATTCGACCGACGACTCCGACTCGACCGAGCCGACCGAGTCCGTCGCGTTCGAGGCCTGCTCGTCGCCCCTGCTTGCGGGGATCTCGGTCGACGGCCTCCAGATGCCAATGGCGGACTCGAATGCGTGGATTCGCCTGAACGCGTCCTCCCGCAATGCCCTCACAGACTCAGTGGTGGCAGCCGTAGCCGGCGATGCCGAGAGCGCGACGGCCAGCGCTGTCGATGCCGGGTACACCCTCTGCGAGGACAGTGATCTGCTCGGTTGGCTGCCGTCGGGAGCCGGGCAGGCGGTCGCTGTTCTCCGCGTAGACGGGGCGGCAATCCAGCTGGAGTCTCCCCATCCGGTGTTCGATTCCGACACCCTGGACGAGGCCCTGGCGATTTTTGAGCGGCTTGAAGGGCGTGTCCTTCTGACGTCGGGAACCCATCGCTGCGCGAGCGACGAGGCCTCCGAATGTTCGGGCTCCTCATCGGTCTGTACCGGCGCCAGTGAGGACTATCGGCAATCGGACCAGGCCCATGTCGTCGATACCGCCTTTCATGCGCTACACGTCGCGCTCTCGGCCGCTTTCCCAGCCGATCGGGTGGTGAGCGTTCACGGAATGTCCGCTGACGGCGCCAGCCTTTCCAACGGGACGACCGACGCCGTGGCTGCGGACAGTCCCGTAGCTACCTTGGCCGCCGCACTGTCCAGTGAGTTCGCCGGGCACGAAATCACCACCTGCAACGACTACGCGGGGGCGAATGTGGACGAGCGGCTGTGTGGCACGACCAATGTCCAGGGTCGCCACCTGAACGATGTCGTCGACGCGTGTGGGACCTCAGCCACCACGGCTTCCGGCCGATTCATCCACCTCGAACAATCCCGCGAACTGCGAGATTCGCCGAATCGAGTCGCCTCCGCGTTGCAGTCGATCCTGAGCGAGTGACCGGATCAGACGGTATGTTGTCGCCCGACGGAGGCACCATGACCTTGCATACTCGATTGGCCGCTCTGTGTGGCGTATCTCTGGTTCTCGCTGGCTCGTACGCCTGTACGGCGCCGAGCGCGACCATCACAAACATGGACGGATCCGAGTTTGGTGACGACGACGACGATGACGACGTGGTCGGCGACGACGACGATGACGATGTGGTCGGGGACGATGACGACGACGACGACGACGTGCCCGATCCCTACCCCCGAAGCTGGGATGGCGAGCGGGTCCTGACCTTCGAGAACAACTGGTGCGAAGACTCGATCTTCGGAACCGGAATCGAGGTCACCCGGGAGGCCGAGTGGGCCGACGCCCTGGCCGCCTGCCCCCAGTGCGACGAGATCTACAGCCTGACCCATTCTCCGGATCGCATCTGCGACAACGACATCGAGGTCGGCAACGAGTCTGTGAAAGGGGTCAACCGGAACACGGGAGCGCTCTATCAGCTGAGCCAGCGTGGAGATCAGCCTTGGGAGGTCGAGGAACTCGCCACCGGGGCCTGGGACGAGACCACTTTGGAGTACTGGTATGAGGTGAACGAGGGCTGGACCTACTACGAGGTCGATGGGTGGGTTACGGCCGAATAATCGGTTTCTGCCCTTGGATTACGCTGTAGCGATACCCGCTGCCCATCTTGAATGTTTGCGCTGCGAGGCCCCGATCCGGCCAGCGCACGCTGACTTCGGCTTCACACGCCTCGCCGAGACCGAAGTGCAGGGCCAGGTCGGTCTGATTTCCCCACTGCCCGCCTCCGCCTGAGACTTCCTGGGTCTGAGTGACGCCCCCTGCGGTCACCTCGACGCGCGCGCCAATAGCCGAGGCATTGCTGCCGAAACGGCCAATGAGCTCGAGCTGGATGAAGTTGTGTTCCTCGGAGAGATTCTCGAAGAGTCGGATCTGGCTGGTCTCGTAGCAGTCGTCGGCGCAACGAGCGCGGCTGTGACCGACTACGAAGTCCAGATCTCCGTCGCGATCGAAGTCCGCGGCGACGCTGCCGTGGGCGCGGGTGTGGTCGATTCCCTGCTTGATCGGCACGCTTTCGAATTTACCGGCCGACTTCTGATGGAAGAGCAGACCGCGAGTGCCCTCGTAATCGCTGGATCCGATCCACAGGTCAGGCCAGCCGTCGTTGTCGAAGTCGAAGGCGTCGCCCGTGATGTCGCCTTCGTTCCAGGCGGCGATCGTGTGTTCGCGGGTGAGGCCTGTCACATCGTTTCCGGGTCGGGAGAAGACGCCGTCCCCGTCGTTGAGGAGCAGTTCGCTGGGATCGGAGTTGCTGCCGACGTCCCAGTGCACGATCTCTGAGGTGAGGAGGTCCATATCGCCGTCGTTGTCGACGTCCCAGCACACCGTCTGGCCGCTGTTTCCGCCGAGTCGATAGGCTTCGCGGTCGCTGCTGTGGTTCCAACGGAAGGCGTCGTCGTTGTCATCGCACGCGATCGCAGGCGGCTCTGTGACTCCGTCGCAGTCCTCATCGGTTGGGTGAAGCTGACACCAGCAGCGGGCAGATTCGTTGTCGGACCAGTCGACCCGCTCGTCCCACGCGTAGCCGCTCGAGACGCTCTGGTTCTCGAACTCGCCGCGTTTGTTCATCCACAGGTGATTCGCCGCCCGTCCATACGAGGAGACGAGCACGTCGGGATCGCCGTTGTTGTCGACGTCACAGGCAACCACTGCCCAGGCCACGCTGTGGGCCAGGCCGCCGTTGATGTCGTCGATGTCGCTCCAGGGCGCCGTCTCGATTCCCGCCTTCTTGGTCTGTTTCGAGAAGTTGGCGTCTCCGGCACCATAGAAGACGTCGTCCTGTTCCTGGCTGTAGTTTCCGACGAAGAGGTCGATGACGCCGTCTCGGTCGAAGTCGGCGAACGCGGCGCCATAAGGATTGTCGACACCGCGGCGGATCGGGCTGTCCGTCGGGCCGAGCGAGAAGGTGCCGTCCCCGTCGTTGAGAAGGATCTCACTGGTGTGTTCGCCGTCCGCGGCGTCGGGTAGGCCGGTGTACACATCGAGGTCGCCATCGTTGTCGACGTCGGCCCAGATCCACACGGGCCCCTTGCGCTCTCCGCTTCCCTTGCGCGCCTGTCGGATCTCGCTGGACTCGGTAACGTCCTCGAAGGTGCCATTGCCGGTGTTCCGCAGCAACCACATCTCCTCGTCGACGCCACCTCGCACGGTCAGGTCGGGCCAGCCATCGCCGTCGAAATCCACTGCGTTCATGCGCACGCCGGTGGCACCGATGTCGATCAACCCCCAGTCAGCCGTCGCTTCGGCGAAGGCCTTGTCGCCTTTCTCCCACTGGTTGCCACTGTTGCAGACTACGGGCACGCCGCCCGGGGCGACGGCGGTCTGGCAGCCACCGAGCATCAAGACCAGGAGCAGCAGGGGAATCATCGGCCTCGCACGTCAAAAGCCCGAGTACCGTAGCAGCTCCATGGTGCCAATGAGAATGGGGACGTGCGCCATGTACAGCCAGAGGGCCCACTGGCCAAACAGGGCGAGCCCGCGAGCGGGGAGTGCCTCACTGGACATCTCACGAGTGCTTGGCCAGGCGAATTGCCCGGAGGCAATGCCGAGAATGACCACTCCAAACCACGGAAGGAAGGGCTGGAAGTCGAAGGTGGGCACCCACTCTGTTCCGAGGCCCGTCCAGTGCAGCGCCGGGTTGTCGAACGCCGTACTCCTGATGCCGATTCCGATGGCGATGAGCAGGGCGCCGATCCCGATGTTCGCCTTGCCGAGCCGCAGGAAGAGCAGCCCCACGACGCTGGTGGCCATGATGCAGTGGAGGATCCCGAAAGAGACGATCCGATCGGGGTTCATCACCACGCTGGTGGCCGTCACCGTGGCGGCGCAAAGTGCGAGTTTCCCCATCCTCCAGGCCATGGGGCGACCCTTGATTTCCTTGCGATGAGCCAGGTACAAGCTCGATCCGACCAGGAAGAAGAAGGTCCCTGCGATGCTCTTCTGGAAAACGACCCAGGCCAGGTTTCCGTGCATGTCGAAGTCGACCAGGCCGTAGTCGTCGGCAAACCACGACCCGTGGTACACGACCATGGCCACGAACGCGATGCCCCGGGTGATGTCGACGAGCTGATACCGCACCGAGGCGTTGTATCAGTAGGCGTGATGTTCGTCTTGAAGCACGACGTCGCCCGCGGCGTAGGTCTTGAGCTTGCGCATCGCCGATTCGCCCACGAAATAGAGCATGGAAAGCTCGCGCACGGTGCCGATGGGACGCGCGTCAAGGATGCTGCTCGCGGCGCGGCTGTCGAGCTGGATGTCATAGAGCAAGGTCTGGCGCTGGGTCTTGTTGGCCACAATGAGTACCCGCTCGGCCTCGCCTACCGTGAAGCTCACGCCGTCCCAGCTGCCGTAGAAGTCCTCGTCGCTTCCGTGGATCCAGCCTTCGTACGATGCGTAGTCGAAGATCTTGTCCAGGGTGGCAGAGCCCACGAAGTACAGGGCGTCGACCTCGTCGATGGTCTGGAAGAGCTGATCGTCATCGCTGCCGGCGACGCGATCTTCGCCATCGCGGTAGTCGACGATGGAGAGTGCGGCCCGGCTGTCGATGCCCACGGTCCGATCGAGGAGCGTGTAGGTGGTGTCGATGTCGTTGAGGAAGTCGACCATGCCTACGGTCTGCCGTTGGCCGGAGCCCCATTGGGCGGCATCCTGGGTTGGGTCGATCGCGGTGTCTTGTAGGGGGTAGCTGTCCGCGCAGCCGAGGGTCAAGCCCACGGCAAGGAAGAGGGGGGCGCGCATTGTCTGTCTCCGGGTGAGGCCAAAGTGGCCGATCAAACCGCGGATTCAGCGAGTTAACTCGGGCTTGCAGGGACAAACACTAGGTCGCCACGGACCTGTAAGCCCAGCGGGTCTAACTGGTCTCTTTCTTTCCGCCAATGACGATGTCGGGCGTCAGGGGACCGTTGTAAACGCCGAGTCCCAGCCACTCGAGGATGTGGGGCTCTGGAACGAGACGAAGCCAGAAGGCCCGGAACCGCATCAAGCGCGTCCACGCGGCCAGCGCTGGACCGAAGACCTCTGGGGTGGGATCCGCCCACGAGCAGGCGACGATTCCCGTCAGCGTCAGCAGCGCGTCACCCATGATCTTGGGTTGCTCTGGAGCCTCGCGCATGAAGAGCTTGCGTCGAAAGGTGTCCAACGCGTAGGCATCCATCTCGTCGGAAAGGCCCTCCCACGGCGGCGGGGCATCGCGGTCCCAGCTGTCGATGGCGTCGGCCATGTGGGCCAGTGGTTGACGGATTCCCCAGCCGAACTCGGGGTGCTCGATGAATGTGCGGAACCGGGTGGCTTGCACTCGGGTGATGATTCGGGACCCCATTCCAGAGGGGAGACCTGTTGTTCCCTGACTTCGGGCCAGGAGGTGCAGCAACCCGATCACGCTGGTGTCGGGCTCCATCGACGCCCGCAGGAGTGCCATCTCGAGGGATCGCGAGCCCGGGTCGATCGCGCCATCACGCACGACCATCGTCGGCTGTGGCTCGAGCAGCGGGCCGTCGGCAAAGTGACGCCAGGTGCTCACACAACCCGGATCCACGCTCATCCGGACCTCGCCTTCAGTGCGCACCAGCTTCAGCGGCCAGGCCTGGCAGCGCACGGGCTTTTCCTCGAATCCGAACTCCCGGTGGATGGAGCACAGCCGGTCGTCGCCGAGGAACACACACCCGCCGTCCTCGAAGCGCAGCTCGCCCTCAGTGACCGGGTTCTCGATCCCCAGGGACTGCGCATGCCCCTCGATCCGGGCGATCTCGTCGTCGTCGATCAGATCGACTCGGTGTCCGTAACAGCAGTTTCCACAGGCGAAACAGTCTGCTCGCGGAGGGCCGATGGTGGCATAGGGGGCTTCTGGCATTCGCGGATGATATCTCGGGAGCGATGATCGGG
>Ga0315336_1002247_pt1 | contig 30716 bp, 31 predicted proteins | sample ASW5metaG_FD_204512 | JGI IMG/M metagenome (GOLD analysis project Ga0315336, IMG submission 204512) | Ammonia-oxidizing marine archaeal communities from Monterey Bay, California, United States - ASW #5 | ecosystem: Environmental > Aquatic > Marine > Intertidal zone | place: USA: California...
GTCCGCATGTGGCTAGAAGCAGACGTTCAATAGCTGGCCGCACGAGGTCTGCTTTTGGCTGTGTCTGGCCGTCTCGCATCGGCCTGACGGTAGTATCTCTACCTATTTAATGCTCAGATTGAGTTCTTATCTCCAGTAAGGGCAGTCACTGGTCGACTGCGCTTGTCCCGGTAAGTACGGCCTTAGAAGGCCGATGAAGCGTATCTGAAGTTCGCGTGGGAGAAACTAATCCCTGCATCCCCTCAAGGTGATTGGTAAGATCAGTGGCTGCCTTCACTGGCAATTTCTAGAGTGGCAAAATATCTGCTTCTGGCTAGAAGCGGACATTATGTGCCGACCCGCCGAACGTCTGCTTTCGGGGGCAAAGCGGACATAAAATGGCGACGTGATGAGAGTCCGCTTTTGACCCAAAGCGGACATTGAATCCGAACAATCTGACACAGTTATTGTGTCAGGAAGGGTCCCCTCGTCCAAAAATCGCTAATTCGAGAAAGTTGGAGAACTGGCCTCTATTGCAGGTCTTTCTCGGCTTGCGCAAATGCGGTCTGGCAATTTGGTTCCAGTTTGGCCCTGTTTTCAGAAAGACATTTCTGAAGCTGTCCCCCACCAATAACCTCATCTTCGCAGTGCTTATCAAGATCCCTATGGCACTGCTCAACAACATAACTCACGGTGGACAAGATCATGGAGAGCTGAACCAACCCAACTTCGAAGACGACTTCACACTTGTTGGAAAGCTTGTCGTTGTGGGCAAGAAGGCAGGCCGCTATCCGGCCCTTCCCCGGCGTCACCGTGCTGCAGTAGCTCTTGATCTCGGTCTTGCAACCATTGAGCACCATTTCCGCAACGGATTCCTGAGCGAAAGCGGTAGCTGGCGATGTCAGCACGAATGCCGCGCCGATGACCAAGATTTGGGCCAGACGCTTGAACGTTTTTGCGATCATTTCGATACCTTTCCGCACTCTTCAAATAGATGAACCGCTCCTTGGGGCCATGCCCGCCACGGGCATCCCAACGCGCCGGTCCCAATGGCCTTTATCGCTTCGGATACACTCATGGTCCCTCGCAATAATACCAGTAGCCACTTGTCAGAGCGGCGTTGTTCCACGACCAGCAAAGCGAGGGATCAGGCGGATAGGGCGGCGAGTTGGCCGCAACGACAATTGCCGCACCCAACGTGACGCCGAAGACGACCGCGCCCCAGCGAGCGCCTCTCCAGCCATAGCCGCGATGTCTGACCGTTACATTTGCACTACGGTTTATATTCACATTACCGCCACCGCCTGGACCTCCTGGTCCGGCACCCGGCCGGCCGCCACCAGGTCGATCACCGCTGGGGCGGTTACTAGGTCTGGCGCCCCGGTTACCGGCGCTGGCCCTTCCGCGGCTAATATTTGCGCTACCGCCGCCGCGGCCGCCGCCACGTCTTGCGCCGCCACCTCCACCGCGACCGCCGCCTCTGCCTCCACGCGCGTATCGCCGATGTTCGATATTCATTGAGGCAGGGTCTGATGGGTTAGCGCCATCGCCGGCGTAACCTGCAGCCGCTGCAATTGCGTTGCCTGGAACAGCTAGCGGTATGGCGAAAAACACAACGCCAATGACAGCGGCCAAACACGAGTTTCTATACATACAGATCTCTCCATATTTGCGTCATGTTGAAATCGACTTGATTGCTTCCCGGCCAGCATTCTCAAGGCTTCAATGTTCGCAAAACCCAGACATGTTGTCATTCTTTTGTCAGTGTGCGGATTTGGATCGTGAAGCTGGCCCGAATGTCCGCTTCTGGCTAGAAGCAGATGTTCGATAGCCGGCCACATGAGGTCAGCTTTCGGGGGTAAAGCGGAAGTCGAGCGGACGCCCCCGTTTGGTCCGCTAATGACCCAAAGCAGACGTTACCCAGCCACATGGCGCAAATAAAAACTGGGCCCTACGGTGTGTACCAGATCGACGATGTATAGGCCCGGTCTTGGAGTATTGATGGCACGTTCTTCGGACGATCGATCCCGTAAAACGCAGCATCGTATGTGGTCCAGCGCGGAGTCGGGATCTCCAACACACGCACGTAATAGAAAGCCTGCTCGCTCGAATCGAAGTCTGGGTCCATCCAGTGGGCCATCATGAGAGCATCGCCGATAGTGTTGGTATACGTGGCCTTCGCCACATCAACCGTGTTGCCAACTAGCTTCTCGCAACGGCGGTTTTTGATCGCACGTCCGTCCGAGCAGGACACATCATAAATTCGCTCCTGTGTCTTACCATCCTGGTCGAGCCAGCCCTTTATTATCTGGATGCGGTCAAGGTTGGCACCATCGGGATCGCGCACCGCACGGATCATTAATGTCGGCGCTTTGCCCTTCGGCCCCTTGGTGAGGTCACCACCCATCGGTACGCCGCGCCGATATCCCTGGTCTATGAAGTCAGGCCTGGTCACCTCATCAGCGTTGAAATCCCAGCCGCCGAAGACACGCACCCTGATCCTAGTGCCTGTCGTTGCATAGACTTCCTTCCGTTTCATAGCGTCGAAGATGCCCCGGCGCGTGTTCTCGCGGGCCCACACCGCCGTTAGGCCTGAGGCGCTTTCCTGCGAGGTAAGGATCCTCAATTTCGGATCTTCGGCTGGGATGACTTCGTTGCCGTGCCGATTTGCAGACGGTTCCGTGGACTTGTATTTTCCGAAGAAATTCTCCTCCCGGGTTGTTGCGAGCGCGGTATGCGTATCTGAAGCTGCAATGAGACCGAACTTGAACGGGTTGGCCCCAAGCTCTTTACCAAGTTTTAGCCCCAGACTGAGCGCGGAGCGGGCGTACTCATACTGAAGCATCGACTTCTTCTTTGGCGCCGATCCATCAAGGTTACTCACGTCCCAGGTTTCAAAGTCGGCGAATTCATCCCTGGTGGACAAGAATGGGTGTGTCTCGCCGTCTCCTTTAATTTGACTCACCTCGTAGAGCGGCTCCCACCGCGTCCTCGCCTCCGCATAAGCGCGACTGAACGGTTCGCCCTTGAAGGTCTTGTCGGAGAACATCAAGCCGTTGCTGAGGTTGCCGTTGTGGGGGATTGCGAGTGCCCGCCCGCCTGTCTTGGTCTCGTAAGCAGCAAGATATTTCCAGAGATCCTCAGGATTCTCGCTATCGAACAAAGAAAAGGGGAAAGTCTGGGATGTTTTGTCCGCACTATCCGCGAACACAACGACACGGTGCAGATTATCGCCTTTAGGTGTGGGACTGTATTCAAAGCCTGTCATGGCACTGAACCGACCAGGCTCATTATATGTATCTGCAATTTCGACGAACTTCTCCCAGGTGCTGATTGAAGCATCGTTGGAGCTAAAGGGATTGACGCCTTTTGTGCCGGCTTCAATGATCGATTGAAAGGCCTCCATGCGACCCTCCGGACCAGAGTTAAATCTCTCGTGCACCCACTTGCCCCAGGGATCAGCGAGCAGTAGCGGATCAGACCGGTTGATCATGGGTGCCAACCCAATCATCTCTGCATGATCGGTGATCACAAGAAAATCGAGCGGACGGATAAGTTGCACCGGCTGACCGGTGTTGGAGATGACTTTCTCTCCTCTAGCAAATCGATACCCCGCGTGAACATCGAGCGTGGTCCCTATGAGGCCGGCGTCAAAAGAAAGATCAGTGTGGAAATGGGTATCGCCGAATAGGACGCGGTCGGGATAGGCCCGGCCGGCATAAGGCGAATAGACCTTCTGCGTCTCGAAGTCCTCGACCTTGACTGCACGCTCTTGAGGAGCAGCTATCCCAGAACTATAGATTGCAACCACCAAGATGGCGGCAAGTGCCGCCACTGATCCGAAGCTGGTGTAACTGCGTTTCGATCCCTTCCACCTCGGCGAGTGTGGTGAGCTGAGCATCTTTTCCCTCACTGTTTTTTCACTTCGTCACTGAACACATCGTAGCCTAGATCCAGCGAACCTGAAGTGACAACCAGAAGAGTGACTAGTGCCAAATCAAACTCAATTTCTAAGGTTCAGAATGGCTCAAAGAACGTTCGCTTATGGCTAGAAGCGGACGTTCGATAGCTTGCCGCATGAGGTCTGCTTTCGGGGATGGAGCGGACTCTCATTAGGGCAGCGAACTATGTCTGCTCATGACCCAAAGCGGACACGGGCGCCAAATTCGTAATCTGCGATTTATTGGGGGTGGGCAGCCCGTGCTATGCTGCCTTGACGGGAATTTCACTTGGGAAAGAAGTGATGGTTCGTCTCGCACTTGCCATATCGGTTGCGGCACTGACCGGTCTGGCAGTGTTATCTCTCGATGCCCATCTCGCAAGAGCTTGGACAGACAATCCGAATGAACGTGCCATCGCATACACCAACCGCGGCCTCGTCAACATCGAGCAGGGCAATTATGACAGCGCCCTTGCTGACTTCGAAAAGGTAATAAAGCTCTTTCCCAAAAATCCCATCGGCTATTTCAACCGGGCAGTCGCCTACGGAAAAAAAGACCAATACGATCGCGCCATCGTCGATTATGACAAGGCGATTAGGCTCAATCCGAAATATGTCGTCGCCTATAACAACCGCGCATGGGCCTATTACAAATTGGGCAAAGCCACAAAGGGGGTGTCCGATGCCAACAAGGCGATCGCGTTGGACCCCAAATTCGCGCCCGCTTATGACACGCGCGGGCAGATTTACGAGGCACTTGAGCGGAAAGATAAGGCCATTGCAGATTTCCGGAAGGCTCTCGAACTGGACCCGTCCATTGAGCCCAGCAAAGAGGGCCTCAAGCGCCTAGTGGAAGCGACAAACCAAGAGGCCGAAAGCGTATTACCCAGTGCCGGGCTCACTTCAACAGCACCTGGGGAACCTGATCGGGACCTGGGGGATCTCGATGACTTTAGTACCCTTTACTGAGTAACGCGGTCACCAGACATCAACTCGTATCGAGTCTTTTGCGCGGCCGGCGTTAGGATAACTGAATGCGTATCGATCGGGTGGCAGGCGCTTGTTGGGCTGCACGCCTGCTAGAAACAACTGACCTGGAATTCGGTCGAGACGCGCCGATCTTGAGGGTCATATGCGGGCTGACCGGAATGTCTGCTTTTGGCTAAAAGCGGACGTTCGGTAGCTGGCCGCATGAGGTCCGCTTTCGGGGGTAAAGCGGACATGTACCGCACCCCTACCCAATGTCCGCTAATAACCCAAAGCGGACATTCGCGGTCTATGGGGCTACCATCCCAATTGAGTGGTAACCCGATCCGACCATGGTGCTTGCGCCATCATTTCAGGGGCCTTCTTAGTTGGCTCCGTTAGGCAAGCACCCAGGTATAGTCCTCACGTTTCATAATTCGCTTCAATCGAAGGCTTGCAAAATCTCCTGCACCGACTTTTTGCAGGATGCCATTCAGGGTACTCTTCTCCTTGTCTCTCATCTGCTCCACCACATCCTGAAAACGCTGGTGCTTCTCCGCGCTGTCAATAAGACAGACGCGCTTGATGGAGACACCTTGCTGGACTTGTACTATCTCGCCCAAGACTTGATGGCATCGTTTCTTCCCTTCCACGTCGATAATCGTGCCAGCAGGACGCGCATCTGGCTCACCCACCCATTGATTATAGCAGTCGACCGTCGCCTTGATTTCCGGCACATAATCGTCGGCGATGAGCTTCAAGATCGCGATCAGGGTTTCAGGCAAAGCGTCAATAGCGAAGTACTCCTGCGGCACATGCCAGGTCTCCGGGTCCACGGTGGGTTTGCGCCCCATGGTTTCGATCCAGCGATACAGGGCAGGCGCTGTGGATTTTATCCTGGGAGCGGAAACTATGTCCCGACCAAGGTGAGCATACAAAGTCCCCATCATGCCGTAATCCGCCAACGACGGCACACCGCCCAGAAGGTATGGATACTCCAGGAAGTGAGCATTCAAGACGTCGTAGAGTTTTACGGTTGAAGTCTCAATGGCCACATCAACGTCATGGGACAAACTAATTCCCAGAATCGGCAAATAGCCACGCATGGCTTCGGCAAAGGCGTCGGCCTTCTCTCTCTTCCCTGCCAACCATTCTGCGCGCGTATGTTGCGAGCGGAACTCGCTACGTGCCCACAGCCGGCTTTCGAAGGTCGCATTCCAGCGCCAATACATGGCCTGTTTCTGCAAGCCCTCCATTCCATAGGCTTGGATCAAACGGGCCAGCGCCGCTAGAGACTTGTCTTCGGGCAGCATCGGCAAATCAGTGAAACGGGGTTCCAGGACGTCGATGGCAATCGTTGAATCTGCAATGATCTCGCCTTCCGGCGTCTCCAGAATGGGGTGGGTGATATAACCAACGTGGGGCACAACGCGCGCGCTGTACTCTGGATGATTGGGGTTTATCTCCACATACTCAATGCCCTTCTTAATCAAATACGGGCGCAACACAGCGGTATACAGCGACCAATTGGCTCCCCACAGAACATATTTATCACCTGCTATCTCTTTGATTGATTGTGTCATCCGCCGACGCCTCTCATATAGAAATAAACTGTTGATCATTGTTATTGCTGGAAACAAACGCCCTTGACCTTGATTTCACTCAATTGACGATCAATTCAGGGTCGTTGGCAGATGTCCGCTATTGGCTATAAGCGGACTTTCAGCGCCAGTGATCTACACGTCCGCTTTCAGTTCCAAAGCAGACCTTTCCGCCAACACTTGGGCCGATAGTCATTTATGAGTTCGCGCTTAGATTTTGTGTGCAGTCACGATCGTCAGTTCGGAACGTTGCAAGCCGAGCGTTTCGCCCTTGAGCTGTGTTGGGTTATCTCCCATTTTCGCGAACAGCTTCTTGCTCATTGAGCGGCGTCGCCGCATCTCGTTCCTCATCCACCCTCTCATCAATGGCAGTGTCGAGACGGATAAGGAGTTCAGCGAGCTGATCGTCCGTCAGGCTCTCTATCCTGACATTAGCGAAGGACATGTTGTCCCTGTCTTGATGCTCCTGCATACGCATCTTGTCGCAATATTTCTTTGGTCGACGTGCCTTCAGCAGGAAGATGAGCAGGGTGTCGGAGGAACGCTCGGCACGCTTGAAAGCGATGTCCTCAAGACAATCCGCGCCTGACTCTAGAGCATCGTCCCAGGCGACAGCAAACGCATCGTCAGAGGAGCGCCAGTTGTAGGCTGTATGCCTACCTATGCTGGCCACCTTGCAAGCTCTCGAGACGCTATCGCCCTTAGAGAGCGCTTCTAGGAAATTCTTCTTACGCCTTGCTGTCCGAGCGGCTTGCGCCCCCTTTCCCGTTGGCGCTGGCGACGTCCTTTTTTTAAGTGTCCCATGTGTCCAATTAGAGCCCTGAAAAAAAGTTATGTAGCTTGAGGGTCCCTCGTTCCAACTGTTTGGTCAGCTCCCGGAAAACGGACATTTTTTTCCTTCATGTTGAATCAAGACATAGTTCGCCTTCCGCTATTCCTCCCTCCCACCTGGGGCACCCCGTCCAGAGGTACGGGGGTAATTAAAGGGGCGGAACCGCCTTCCAGACTTCGTATAGCTCCACTATCCGATAACGGAAGGACCAGCCGTCTCCGACCACACGTTACCGTTGCGGTCCACCCAGCCAGACCGCTGGGTGCTTGAGGGGTTTCTGGTGGAGTTGTTCCTAAGGGCACGATGACCCAGTCGGACGCTCGGAATCTCCTGCCATCAGAGGGTCAATCGCCGCACTGACAGGGTATTGGAGCAAGTTCGCGCGAAGTCTTGTCCGGATTCGTCCATAGGGACACAGAATCCCAAGGGCCATAGGTATCCGGCGGACCAGCGGCCGATCATCGACAATCCACGCGCGGGACATCGGCCAAAGACCGCGCGGGTGAGTTAGGTCGTATTTTAATGGGGTGGTTTGGGGCGCCAAACAGACATGACGCTCCGAAATGCGAACGCGTGTCGAACACTGTCCCCAATGTTTCCCCCACCTTGGGGTCCATTTCGGGCTTTGTTCGACCTTTGTCGTCCATTCGCGACCAGACGATGTCTGGCGCCACGGAGGGCTAAAGTCAGTATTTACCGGGGAAAAAGATGGTGCCCACGGAGTGAATTGAACACTCGACCTCTCCCTTACCAAGGGAGTGCTCTACCCCTGAGCTACGTGGGCGAAATCGACAATGGCGGTTCGCGCAAAGCCGCTGAAATCAAGCTGCGCGACACTGCCATAGCACTTTGGGACGCGCAAGCGGTTGAGCGATTGTCGCGTGACATTCCACAGCGCCCGCGCGATGCTGGCGATCCATGGGCGGGACCAAACAGAGCTCCGATAAGACTGCGGCGGCAGCAGCGCGCGAGGCGCGGTTGGCCGATGCGCTCAAGGCGAATTTGAAACGGCGCAAGGCCCAGGCGAAGGCACGGCCCGAAAAACCGGCCGGATAAAGCGCTCGAGCGCAAGGGCGAGGCGTTAAGGAACACGCGCTTTGGCCGGCCGGCCGCCTTGATGGCGCCACGAGCCTCGGCTAAACCCACAGACAAGGCCAGCGCCGGGTCTGCCTGCCTATCACCGGCAGAGAAGCGATCATGAAAGCAGTATGAGTCATGGATAGAATTCGTATCACCGGCGGCGGGCGCCTCGAGGGCACCATTCCCATCAGCGGCGCCAAGAACGCGACGTTGCCGCTGATGATCGCGAGCCTTTTGACCAGCGATACGCTGACGCTCAAAAACGTACCGAACCTGGCCGACGTGGCGCTGTTGGCGCGTATTCTGGGCAATCACGGCGTCGATATGGCCATCGCCGGCAAACGTCCGGGCCAACGGCCCGGCGAGGGCGATACGGTGCATCTGAGCGCGCGCGATATCGTCGATACGACCGCGCCCTATGAGATGGTCTCGCGCATGCGCGCCAGCTTCTGGGTGTTGGGGCCGCTGTTGGCGCGCGAGGGCCAAGCCTGCGTGTCGCTGCCCGGCGGTTGCGCGATCGGCACGCGACCGGTCGACCTGCACCTGGAAGGTCTGGCCAGTCTCGGCGCGCAAATCGAACTGAAAAGCGGCTACGTGCATGCCAAGGCGCCCAAGGGAATAGTGGGCGGGCGCATTGTATTTCCGAAGGTTTCGGTCGGTGCGACGCACAACGTGCTGATGGCGGCCGTGCTGGCCAAGGGCGAGACGGTGATCGAGAACGCCGCCCGCGAGCCGGAAGTGAGCGATGTCGCTCATTGCCTCGTCAAGATGGGCGCCAAGATCGATGGCATCGGAACCTCCAAACTGACCATTCAGGGCGTCGATCAGTTGAGCGGCGCGGTCCATCCGGTGTTGCCCGACCGGATCGAGACGGGAACCTACGCCATGGCGGTGGCGGCGACGGGCGGCGATGTGCTGCTGGATAACGCGCGGCCCGATCTGCTGGAAGCAGCGCTTGACGTGTTGACTGGAGCCGGCGTCGAGTTGACGCCGACGAACCGTGGATTGCGGGTGGTTCGCAACGGCGCGCGACTTGCTCCTGTCGCGGTCGAGACCGAACCGTTTCCGGGCTTTCCGACCGATTTGCAGGCGCAGTTGATGGCGCTGATGGCGTGCGCAAACGGACAATCGCGCATCCGTGAGACAATCTTCGAGAACCGTTTCATGCACGTGCAGGAGCTTGCCCGGTTGGGCGCCGATATCACGCTTGAGGGCGATACGGCGCTCGTGACGGGCGTCGAAACCCTGCGCGGCGCGCAAGTCATGGCGACCGACCTGCGGGCGTCGGTCTCGCTGGTCATTGCGGGGCTGGTGGCCGAGGGAGAGACGGTGATCAACCGGGTCTATCATCTCGACCGCGGTTTCGAGAACATCGAACAGAAACTCACGAACTGCGGCGCGCAAATCGAACGTCTCGCCGCGTAGGGTTGAGGGTGTTTCGCTCACGGCTGTTCTTGAGGCTTTGCCTCAAGGTTGCGTCAGTGGCGCCCTGACCGGGCGACGCGCAGTCGCGCTTGCCTCGCGTTGCTCGGGTTTGAGCTGCGTCAGGGGCAAAAGCGCGTAGCTGCCGCCATTGCGTCGAAGCCGCTCTGCCGTTATCAGAGGCAGCGAAGCGGGCGTAAGCCCGTTTGCGGTTTGATGATGGGAGCACAGCGTGCAATGGAGCCTCTCAAGCTCGTCGCGCTCGATGTCGAAGATCTGAAAGTCATGTCGGCTCATTTGCAGGACGCCGTCCTGCGGGTTGGCGATATGGCCTATGTGCCGAAGCAAAAACGCTTTGCGCTGATCGTCAATCGGTTCGACTGGGAGGGCGCAAACTCTTCCGGCAGCAAGACGAACGAACGCCGCCGCGCCACGTTGCGTTTTGAGCGGGTGATGGACGCCAAGGTCCAGAACCTGAAGCAAAGGGCTGCCTCGGCAGCGGTGGAGTTGCTGGCGGTCCAATTCGAGGAGACCACTTCTCCGGAAGGTTACGTCACGCTGATTTTCGCCGGCGGCGGCGCCGTCCGCTTGAAAGTCGAGTGCATCGAAGCGGAGCTGAGCGATCTGGGACCGGCATGGCGCGCCAAGTCCCGCCCGGAACACGACATCGAAGGCGATGCCAAGGGCTCGTGAGGAGCGCATAAATCATGGCCATCCGGCTTCACCATTCCGCCCACGAATTCGAGGATCGCTTCGCCGCATTGCTGGCAGCCAAGCGTGAGACGGATCAGGATGTCGGCGAGCGCGTAGCCGAGATCATCTCAGATGTGCGCGCGCGCGGCGATGAGGCACTGATTGGTTTAAGCAAAACCCTCGACAATGTGGATCTGGCCGCGATCGGTATCCGCGTCAGTCCCGAGGATATCGAGCGCGCCGGCGCACAAGCCGATCCCGATACCCTGGAGGCGCTTGCCTTTGCGCGCGAGCGCATCGCCAAGCATCACACCCGCCAATTGCCCACGGACGACCGCTACACAGACGATGCGGGTGTCGAACTCGGCACGCGCTGGACGGCGATTCAATCGGTTGGGATCTACGTGCCGGGCGGTACGGCAAGTTATCCAAGCTCGGTGCTGATGAACGCGGTGCCGGCCGCAGTTGCCGGCGTTGGCCGGATCGCCATGGCCGTTCCCGCGCCCAATGGCGAGATTGCACCCCTGGTGCTGGCGGCAGCCAAGCTCGCGGGCGTTACCGAAATCTACCGTCTGGGCGGCGCTCAGGCCGTTGCGGCGCTGGCCTACGGGACGCAAAGCGTGAGCCCGGTCGACAAGATTGTCGGGCCCGGCAACGCCTATGTGGCGGAGGCAAAGCGACAGGTTTTCGGCAAGGTGGGGATCGATATGATCGCGGGCCCTTCGGAGGTGCTCGTCGTGGCCGATGAGGGAAACAATCCCGATTGGTTGGCGGCCGACCTGTTGGCCCAGGCCGAGCATGATGCCTCATCGCAATCGATTCTGATAACCGACGATGGAGCGCTTGCCGATGCGGTCGAGGCGGCGGTCACGCGCCAATTGGCCGAGCTGCCGCGCGGCGAGATCGCCGGGGCGAGCTGGCGCGACTATGGCGCGATCATCGAAGTAGAGACATTGGACCAGGCGCCGGCGCTGATCGACCGGCTGGCGCCGGAGCATTTGGAATTGGCCATGGCCCAGCCAGATGCATTGCTTCCGGCCATTCACAATGCGGGCGCGATATTTCTCGGCGCCCATACGCCTGAAGCGATCGGCGACTACGTGGCGGGCTCCAATCATGTGCTCCCCACCGGGCGGAGCGCGCGCTTTTCTTCCGGTCTTGGCGTGCTCGATTTCGTCAAACGCTCATCGCTCCTGAGGCTGGATGCCGATGCGCTTGGCGCGCTCGCGCCGGCTGCCATGAAACTGGCGCGCGCCGAGGGACTGGAGGCGCACTGCAGGTCGATCGAAATCCGCCTCAACCGGAGAGACCCCGAAGGGGTTTGAGCTGTATATGACCGGGCGCGACGATGTGGGCAAGGGCGGCGTGGGTGAGGGTGGCCAAGAAGACCAAAATCAGAGCCGACTGGTCGAGCTGACGCTGGATGAGGACTCGATTGGGCGCAACACGCCAGACGTGGAGCATGAGCGCAAAGTGGCGATCTTCGATTTGATGGAGAAGAACATCTTCGAGCTCGAAGGCCGTCAGTCGGGACCCTACACGCTCCATCTCTCCATCACCGACAACAGGCTCGTTTTCGCGGTCGGCAGTGTCGGTCACGCGCCGGCGATGAGTCATATGCTGTCGCTCTCGCCCTTCCGCCGGCTGGTGAAGGACTACTTTATCATGGTCGAGAGCTACCATGAGGCGATCAAAACGGCGCCGCCCTCGCGCATCGAAGCCATCGACATGGGGCGGCGCGGGCTTCACGACGAGGGGAGCCATCTTTTGATGGAGCGTCTTGCGGGCAAGATCACGGTTGATTTCGATACTGCGCGGCGGCTGTTCACGCTGATCTGCGCGCTGCATTGGAAGGGGTAGCGCGATGAGCGCGCGCCCAGCAGAGGAGTTGCCAGGCGCGGTGCTCTTTGCCTGCACGCTCAATTCGGTGCGCTCGCCAATGGCCTCGGCCATCTTGCGCCATCTTTCGGCCAACCAGGTCTATGCAAAATCGGCGGGCGCTCGGCGCGGCGAAACCGATGCTTTCGCCATTGCGGCGATGGACGAGATCGGTATCGATATCTCAGGGCATGTGCCGGTCGCCATATCGGAGCTGCACGACACGTCCTTCGACCTCATCGTCACGCTTTCACCCGAGGCGCACCATCAGGCGCTCGAGTTCACGCGCGCGATGGATGTGCAGGTTGAGTTTTGGCCGACGGCCGATCCCACGGCGACAGGCGGCAAGCGCGAACAGATCCTGGAGGCCTATCGGGCCTGCCGCGACCAGCTCTTCGATCGCATCAAAACGCGTTTCGCGCTCAGCGCCGGCGCCAGCGTCTAGGGGTATGGGCCAGACGCGCTGCCACTTGATTTTGGCTGCCGGCGCGCTCATTCTCGGCGCCGGGCCGCCAAGAGCAAGCACCGGGTGTCGAGGGCGGCGCTGCGGCAAAATCCCGGCGCGGCCGGGGAGCAATCATCCACCCCTGCATGTCGGGACTTGCCCGAAAACGGGCACGAAGTTTTGGTCGAATTGAAACACTATGACGCCACCAAGCGACGCATCATCCACCACCGCCAAAAGGGGACGGCTTGCCGGCCTGTCCGACCGGTTGAAGGGAATGGGCGAGGAGCGCGGCGAAACCGACGCCTCCTCGCGCCACAAGCTTGTTCTGGCGAGTGGCTCGCCTCGCCGCTTGGCGTTGTTGCAGCAGGTGGGTGTCGACCCGGACGGTTTGCTGCCGGCGAGCATCGACGAGACGCCGAAAAAGGGCGAGGTGCCGCGCGCGCTGGTGCGCCGGCTGGCGCGCGCCAAGGCCGAGACGGCGGCATCGCGGCTGGCGGGCGACAAGGAACTCGGCCAGGCCTATATCTTGGCGGCCGATACGGCGGTGGCGGTGGGCCGCCGGGTGCTGGCCAAGACGTCCTTCGTCGATGAGGCGGCGGCGGCGCTGCAGATGCTTTCGGGCCGTTCGCACCGCGTCTTCACAGGCGTTTGCCTGGCGACACCTGAGCGGCAATACCGCACCCGTATTGTCGAGACGCGGGTTCGCTTCAAGCGCTTGTCGCGCGAGGAAATCGACGCCTATTTGGGATCGGGCGAATGGCGCGGCAAAGCCGGCGGCTACGCCATTCAAGGGGTGGCGAGCGCCTTCGTCACCAAGCTGGTCGGATCCTACTCGAATGTCGTTGGCTTGCCTCTCACCGAAGTGGTCGCGATGTTGAACGGCGAGGGATTTCCGCTCTATTTCCGTTGGCTCAACAAGGCGGAGGCCGGCTTATGAAAACGGTCGAAAAATCCAATGGCGGTGCGTCCGGTTCGCGCAAGGGCGAGGGCCCGTCGTGTCCCATTTGCGGCGAGCAGGCCATGGCCGATATTCGGCCGTTTTGTTCGCGCCGCTGCGCCGATGTGGATCTGTCGCGTTGGCTGAGCGATGTCTATGTCATCGAGGGGCCGCCGCTGGCCGCCGAGCACGGCGAAGAGGACGAGTTCTAAGACCCTTGCCGACTCGACAGGTCATGAGGGATTGCCTATAAGCCCGTTGCCTTATCCGGCCCAAACCGTCGCGATTCCATGGTGATCGCGGACGGGCAACCGGGACCGGAGCCACGGCTGGCCCAGGTAGCTCAGTTGGTAGAGCAGCGGACTGAAAATCCGCGTGTCGGTGGTTCGATTCCGCCCCTGGGCACCATTTTTTTCAATGACTTAACCGATTTCTTAGGCAGTAATTTTATCTGTGCTGTGTAATTTCTGTGTAATCAGTGCGCCAAAACAAGCTCGAATCCCAAAACCTGTAGATTGCAGAGTTGAATTAGAAAAGACCTGATCTCTGTTGTGAACTCGAAAGGTCTGTTCGCAGACTGTTCATGTCCGCTTTACCCCCTAAAGCAGACCTAATGCGGCCAGCTATCGAACGTCCGTTTTTAGCCAGAAGCGGATGTTATCGAGATGACTAGGATTGCGCCGCGTCTGGACGAGGTGGTGACTTTGTCGTGGGTGCTCAATCCAAAGGAATATTCTACTTCGATCCAATTATACCTTGCGCCTCATCGACCAAAACCTGGATCAACTCGGCGGCCGGCAGCTCCCGGTTGAGCGCGGCTGCTTGCCCGTAGAGAAGGAACTGAATATCCGAATCTTCGTTGGCGTAGCCGAATTGGCGAAGCGGCTCGCTGAAGGTGCACATCTTGGGAAAGTCGGGAAGCCGTGTCCGGTGTTCAGCCATAGCTTCAATATAGCTGTTGTTCTTTGCCCGAGCCGGCCGGCCTGTAATAGCCCTGGTGAGCCTAGTATCTTGATCGCTCGCGTGGCGAAGGGCGGCCCGATGAACATCACGGACTTGGGCCTCGGGACAGGAAAGAAACGCAGTGCCCAGTTGAACGCCGCTCGCGCCCAACGCAAAGGCAGCCGCGATACCACGGCCATCAGCGATGCCGCCGGCCGCGATTACCGGCACATCGACGGCGTCGACGACCTGTGGAATGAGAGCCATGGATCCGACCCCGACGTCCTCAAAGGACACATCAAAGCTGCCGCGATGACCTCCCGCTTCCCAGCCCTGCGCGATGATTGCATCGACGCTGGCGGCCTCAAGCCATTTCGCCTCCGCCACGGTGGTCGCAGAACAGAGAATGACGCAGCCGGCATCCTTCAATGCTTTCACCATTTCAGGCTCCGGCAATCCAAAGTGAAAGCTCGTGACGGCCGGCTTTATGTCTAGCAACACCGTTAGCCTATCGACATCGAACGGATCAAAAGGCAGTTCGCTCTGCAGCGGAATGTCGCCTAGGCCCAGTTCTTCATAAAACGGCGCCACCCGGGTGCGGGTTTGCTCATCAACTTCCGAGTCTTCATTTGGGGCGCTGTGAGCAAAGAAATTCAGATTGAATGATCTATTCGTGGCCGCGCGAAGCTGATCGACCTTTTCCTTTATTTCTTCCGCCGACGCGGATGCACATCCGAGTGATCCCAACCCACCTGCATTACTGACGGCCGCGGCCAACGCAGGCGTCGCCAAGCCCGCCATGGGAGCTTGAATGATGGGATGCTCGATTTTCAATAGATCCGTTAGGTCCGTTCGCCGCCACACGCTAACCACCTCCGGCATTCTGGCTGATGGTAGCTGGATTGGTGATAGGTGTCATCGAGTTCAGCATTGGGAGAGAAGCAGAACGGCCGCCAGCCCATAACGGCCAGGATGTTCACTTTGGGTCATTAGCCGACATTCGAGCCTCCTTTGCCCAACTTCTGCTTTACCCCCCAATAGCGGACATAAACCCAAACAGTCTAGAATGTCCGCTAATAGCCAGAAGCAGACATTTTGCTAGCCACTAGATTAAACACCGGCTGATCAATTCTGCACACTGACCAACCCCTTGATTGAAATCAACACCCAAGGCGTCTATTCCGATCAGCATCCATTGACACGAGTTAAATTCAGGAATGGGAGTTAGAATGAATGAGAATTTCCGCGAGTTTTGCGAAGTACGGCGTTCTATTGGCCTTTTGCCTGACATCAACGTCCATGACCCCTCAAGCCGAGGCCCAGGTCAGTGACAAGGAACTGAAGTCTATACAGACCCCCGACACGGTGAAAACATCCATCGGTACGCTGAAGTTTCGCGATGGTGCCCCCACCGCTGAGACGGCCCAGAAAGCATACGACAATCTGGACCGGATGCGCGGCGTGGACGCCTTCCTGAAGGGCATGCCGGCCGCTTCGGTCGGCGCACTGATGGATGGCCCGAAATCCATCGGCGCCGTCAAGTCCAATCAAGTCCTGATTATGGACAAGCTGATGGATTCAAAGCCGCTGTTTCTGACCGGCAACACATCGACCCTGTATGTCATTCCCACGCTTGATCTCAAGGCCGACGGCCCGACTGTTGTCGAAGCGCCTGCGGGTATGCTCGGCGCCTTTAATGACGCATGGTTCCGCTACATACAGGATATCGGCCCCGCCGGCCCGGACAAGGGCAAGGGCGGCAAGTATCTGGTGCTGCCTCCCGGTTACAAGGGCGATGTCCCCGATGGGTATTTCGTCGTAAAGCCGCGAACCTACCGGGTCTGGGCCTTTATGCGCGGCAACATTTCCAAGGGCCTCGACGTTGCCGTCAAGAACGTCACGGACAATCTCAAAATCTACCCGCTCGCGAAAAAGGACAACCCGCCGAAGATGGAGTTCGTCAGCGGATCGGGAAAATCCTTCAACACTATCCACGCCAACGATGTCACCTTCTACGATCATCTGGCCCATATCATCGACTATGAGAGCGATGAGATGCTCGATCCTGAACTGCGTGGCCTATTTGCCTCCATCGGGATCGAGAAGGGCAAGCCGTTCAAGCCAGATGCACGGATGAAGAAAATCCTGACTGATGCGGTTGCCATTGCCAACGCCACCGCCCGTGCGATCGTCTGGTATCCCCGCGACAAAGGCGCGAAGGTTTACCCGGACAAGAAAAGCGCGTGGGTGATGGGCTGGGTGAACAAGAATGTGTTCTTCATGGACAATGGCGCGATGGATTCCGATGCCCGCGTCATGTTCCATTACCCATACACGGCGGTAACGCCGGCAATGGCCGTATCCAAGCCGGGTGTTGGTTCCGACTATGCCATCGCCTATCTGGATTCAAAGCAGCAGGTTCTTGATGGTTCCAAGACCTACAAGCTGCACATCCCGAAGGACGTGCCCGTAAACAATTTCTGGGCCGTCACCATGTACGACACCCAGACGCGCTCGCAGCTTCAGACGGATCAACCCTTCCCGTCAGTAGGCAGTCAGACCAAAGGTTTCAAGCAAAACGCCGATGGCTCCTACGACGTTTACTTCGGCCCCAAGGCACCAAAGGGAATGGAAAAAAACTGGCTTCAGTCGGTCCCAGGGAAGAGCTGGTTCACCGTGCTTCGCATGTATGGCCCGCTTGAGCCGTGGATAAACAAAACCTGGCGACCTGGCGAAGTCGAACTGGTGAAGTAAAACTGCTGAATCTGGGAATACAGAAGCGGAGCACCAAAATGGAGCCTGACACCACCTTCCAGCTGTTCGGCCGTTTCGACGGCCCATTGAACCTGCGGCTGATCCTGCAGCCATGTATTGCGGCGATCTTCGGCTATCTGGATGGGACAAAGGATGCCAGGGATGGTGCTCCGCCGTATTTCTGGAGGGTCACCAATGTTGCGCAACAGGAACGTCAGGCGCTGATCAAGCATGGTTGGGCAAGCATCGGAAAGGTGTTCATTCTTGCCGTCGCATTGGATTGCGTCTTCCAGTATGTCTCCTACAAATCGGTTGCCATCCTGCCCGCAATCACCGTCGCGGCAATCCTGGCGATCCTGCCATACCTGTTCTTTCGCGGGCTGATCAATCGGGTCAAAAGCAGAGACTGAACCAAAACATCACCCTGTCCGGGACGAAGAATTGGGCATCATCCAAGATATGAGGGGCATAGACCATGAAAGGACTGGCATCCCGAATCCGAACCGACATCATCTATGGGGCTATCGCCCTGATGCCGGTTGCGATCCTAGTTTACATTCTAGTCAAACTGTTTGGGTTCCTAAAGAAGATTTTAGAACCGCTCGCTCCTTATCTGGGCACAAATCCATACTTTGGCACCGGGCTGCTGTTTGCTGCCACCGTCTTCACTCTGCTCGGCCTCTGTTATCTTTTCGGTGTCCTCTTCAAAACACAGATTGGTGCGTTGTTGTTCGAAAAGGTCAAGTCGATACTGAGCGAGAACATTCCCGGCTACGCTATCATTACAAACCTGATGAGCGGTATCGCTGAAGACAAGATGTCCTTCCCTCCGGCCTTGGTTACACTATTGGCTCCCGGAACCGCAGTGCTTGGGTTCGTTATGGAAGATGAAGGTGATTCGTATCTAACCGTCTATATCCCATCAGCCCCGGTGATGACTGTGGGAGCCATCCACGTGGTCGAGCGTTCTAGGGTGCAATTGATAAATGGTTCCAGTATGGGTGCCGCCAACTGTATCGGTCAGTGGGGCTTGGGCCTGAAGAAATTCAGAGGCCTTGTTGTACCACCACTAGTTTCTTAGCAATGTCCGCTTTGGGTCATTAGCAGACCCTTGGTGGTCCAACATAAGATGTCCGCTTTACCCTCGAAAGCAGACCTCATGCGGCGAGCTATCGAACGTCTGCTAGTAGCCAATAGCGGACATCGTCCGTCCCCGCTTTATCAGCATGAGTTGAGCACAGTTTCAGCCGTCGCCACTCGCAACTTTCTCCTCGTATTCCGGTAAGGACATGACTCCTTCCTTCTCGGCCTGGGCGCGCTCACTCGGTTGGATCGCATCTTGGACGATATCCAACCGCTTCCAGGATGCTAGTGGCGTTTCTTTTTCGGCAACCGGGACGTACTTCGACTGCTCCACACGCTCATAGCGGTGAACGTAACGCGGGCAGTTCACCCAAACTCGATCGATGTCGATTCGCACGAGGTACTTCGCTTCGGCCCACTCTTTAAGTAGCGGGCTCTCCCGCTCGAAAGTTGCGCGACCCTGTACACGGAACCGATGTGGTGTTTCGAAATCTATGAACAGAAGTCCGACGTGGCTCTGGCCGACGATGTTTCCCATCGAGTAGAACATGCCGTTGCCGTCGAAGCCGGGGAAGGCCAGCGTCTTCTCGTCAATAACTTTGACCAATCCAACTGGACCGCCTTTGTATGACACCGTGGGGCGGCCTTCCTTGTCGACCGTGGCAAGGAAGAACATATCGCGGGAACCGATGAAGGCCTGTTCTTCCTCCGAAAGCACTCGATCCGCCCATTTGGTATCAAGTAAGTGGGCGAGCTTCCGGGTACCAAACTCCTCCTGGAGCTCAATGTGTTCGTCGAAGTAAAGCTTATCCATTCCAACACCTGCTCTATCTACCGTAAGCTGAATGGTCCCTCTGACATACTAAGTCTGAGTAACAATTCCACCAATTTTGATGGTGCCGGTCGCTTGGGGTGACCTGACCACCGCTCCATGCACCAGTTACAAAGTTTAGTCTGATCAGGATTTGTGCACCAGTTTCGAGTTTCAGATGTCCGCTTTGGGCCAGAAGCGGACATGAGGTAGTGTCGGCGACAACGACCGCTTCACCCTCAAAAGCGGAAGTCACGACGCGGCCAGTGCAGATACCGGTGTCGTATAGAAGGAAGAAGTTAAAGCGATGCTCGAACACGAATTGCTAACAGAAACAGGCGTTCTGATTGCCCGGCCCAAAGGGCCGCTTGCAGCTAGTGATTTCGCCGCGCTCGCAGTTGATGCGGATGCGTATATCGAGGCTCACGGTGCACTTAACGGTCTTATGATCTGCGCAGAGAAATTTCCCGGATGGGAGAATCTCGACGGTGCGATCTCGCATTTTAAATTCGTTCGCGACCATCACAGAAAGATTTCGAAGTTGGCCTTCGTGAGCGACTCCGATGTGCTGGCGTTGCTACCAAAACTCGCGAGCCATTTCGTCAGTGCCGAGGTGAAACATTTCAAGGGCGATATGGAAGGGGAGGCGCTCGCGTGGATTGCCCGTTGACATCGTCGTAGTAGAACCAGGCACTCCAAAGATTGCTCCAGTGGGAAGTAGGTTATTTTGGGTCGGATGTCCGCTATGGGTCAGAAGCGGACATGCGGCGGGTGCCGCTTCGACGTCCGCTATGCCCTCGAAAGCAGACGTTCGGCGGGTCGGCACATAATGTCCGCTTTTAGCCATAAGCGGACATTCGATAAATGCCGAACCAACCCGCTAGTCCGCCACGTAACGCCAAACCAGTCAATCGCGTTCCCTGGTGATCAAATTCGGAAAAGACTAACATTGTCGAGGGTACAGAACCGCAAACCGTGCCAAATCCGCAGAGAGCAAAACACCGCAGCGGTTTCGGGTTTGGGGTCAGGCGATGGTGTTGCACCGATCGAGCGGTGCACCGATGGCGGGAGAATAAGTGATGGCGAAGGAGATATTTTGCGCCTTTGGAATTGACGTCGATGCAGTCGCGGGCTGGCTTGGCTCCTATGGCGGTGAGGATTCTCCGCTCGACATCTCCAGAGGCATGTTCGCCGGCGAAGTGGGCACACCGCGGCTGTTGGAACTGTTCCGCCGCTTCGGGATCGAGACCACCTGGTTTGTTCCTGGCCACTCGATGGAAACGTTCCCCAAAGAAACGGAGCAGATCGTCGAAGCGGGCCATGAGCTTGGCATTCACGGCTATTCCCACGAAAGCCCGATCGCCATGACGCCCGAGCAAGAAGAGGCGGTTTTGCTGAAATCTATGGAGCTGGCAAAGCAGTTCAGCGGCAAGAAGCCGACGGGCTATGTGGCGCCGTGGTGGGAGTTCAGCCCCGTCACAAATGAGCTGCTGCTCGCAAACGGAATCAAATATGATCACAGCCAAATGCATCGGGACTTCGAACCCTATTATCTGCGCATAGGCGATAGCTGGACCAAGATCGACTATGCCAAGAGCGCTGAGGAATGGATGAAGCCCGTCGTGCGCGGTGAGGAAACGGATCTAATCGAAATTCCCGCCAATTGGTATCTCGACGATCTGCCGCCGATGATGTTCATGAAGGCCGCGCCCAATAGCCATGGTTTCGTAACATCCGCCCACCTCGGCGAAATGTGGCAGGAGCAATTCGACTGGGTCTATCGCGAATACGATTATGCGGTGTTCACCATGACCATCCACCCAGATGTGTCGGGTCGGCCGCAGGTGTTGCTGATGCTAGAGCGGCTCTACAACCATATGGCCGAGCATGCGGGCGTCCGCTTCACTACCTTCGATGCGATCGCGGACGATTTTGTCAGGCGCAATCCGCGCAAGGGCGCGAAATCGGCAAGCGGCGAGGTTTGAGCCATGTGTGCACTGTGCGGCATGCTCGCAGCCGAAGCACATTGGAGCGATCCCGCAGCCCGGCCGAGCGTATTCGACAAGAGACGCGCTCCGCCGACGCGGCGGCGCGAGCGTTTGGAACGGGTCGCCATTGCTAACGAGGTGCTCGCTCTTTATGGCCTCAAACTAAGCGACTGGCAGAGCCATTGCTTCGTGCTCGCCAATCAAACCGGGCAGAGCGAGATCGTCGAGCATCTGATCGCGCTTTGGCCGACGGCCGAGCTTCTAGCCAAACGGTCCTGCGATCCGCTCGACCCAGCGCTTCTTAATCGCCTCGAGCAAAAACCATAGGGCAGGTCAATGGCACGCTATGAGGGGTTGATCCCCGTCAATCTGCTCACAGGCAGCCTCGGCAGCGGCAAGACGACGTTGTTGCAGCAACTCCTGAACTCACCGCAATTTGCCAAAACGGCCGTGTTGGTCAACGAATTCGGCGAAATTGGACTCGATCACTTGCTGCTCGAGCGCGTCGATGACGACATCGTTTTACTGCAGACGGGATGCGTCTGTTGCACCATCCGTGGCGAATTGAGCGACGCCATGCGCGACCTCTACGAGCGCCGCCAACGCGGCCACATTCCAGCCTTCGAAAGGCTGGCCATCGAGACCACGGGGCTTGCCGATCCCGCGCCTATCATATTCACCCTCAGCGCAGATCCTGTGCTTCGACACCATTTCCGGCTCAGCAATGTGATCACCACGGTGGATGGTGTTAACGGCGAGCTGCAGCTGGATGCCAACACAGAAACGGCGAAACAGGTAGCGGTGGCCGACCGTATTGTGGTCACGAAAACCGACATCGCTGAACAGGCCAATCTCGTGGGTTTGGCGGCGCGGCTGGCCGATCTCAATCCAGCGGCGGCGATAGTTCTGGCGCCATCGCAACGCATCGAACCTAACGTTCTGATGGCAAACGACGTCTACAATCCGACCAGCAAATCGCAAGAGGTTCAGAACTGGCTGGTAATGGAGGCTGAGAGCCGGCACAGAAACGGCGGTCATCATTCGAGCCGGCATGACGCCGAAATCAGCTCCTTCTGCGTAACCTACGATGCGCCTCTCAATTGGACTGCGTTCGGGCTATGGCTGTCAATGCTGCTCAACTGTCATGGCGAGCAGGTGCTCCGCGTTAAAGGCATCCTCGATGTTGACGGAATGCCTGGACCTGTTGTGATCCACGGCGTGCAGCATTTGGTGCATCCGCCTGTACACTTGGATCGCTGGCCGAGCGAGGACCATCGGTCGCGCATCGTCTTCATCGTGCGCGGCCTGGAGCACGATTTGGTCGAGCGTTCGCTTGCCGCATTCAACGGTCTCGTCAACCCTTATCAGTGCGCGGCCTGAGGGAAGACGCGCTGTCCCACATGTCGAAATAGCTGAGGTCGATCTTATCCGCCGCCAAATCTTTCAAGTCTATTCTGGTCGAGAAGGCCCGGCCCTGGCCGGTGATCGCCAGCATGCGCAGATCGCTGTCCCCGGCGATCTCTTTGGCGACATCGAGCAGCTCGCGCGCGCCGGTCATGGCGACGGCGTTAAGCCGTTCGAGGCGCGTCAGTTCAAGCCGTCCAAGGTTGCCCTCCTTGCGAAAGGCGAGGGTTTCGTATTGCCCGGCCATGGCGTCTCCTCCCAACCCAATTGCTTATTGTATGGCAAGGAAGCCAAGGGCGGGCGGGGCCCGTGGTCAACCGCGGACCGGCGGCCGCCTGTAATGAGTATTGGTGGACCCGGCGCGGTGAAGGGCCGGTTCGCACCCATAAGCGGACGTGATGGCCACCATCACTCAGAGTCCGCTCATAGCCATAAGCGGACATGTCGGTAGGTCAACCGACATGTGATACACCAGCGAGCCGGCGCGATACGTTTAGCAAAAGCGGCTTGCCACGCTGTTTGGGTCTGTATTTGACTTACGATTGTGAACGGCGAACTAACGAGAGCACCCAATGCGTGGCGCCGACGGCTCGCGGAAGGGAAATCTTATGACGTTCCACCTGACAAGCAACTGGCTGAGCGCGCTGGAGATCGTCACGGTGCTTCTAGTCGCGTGCGCGATCGGCTACTGGATAGGATCCCGCAAGGTGGGAGCGCCCGATACGCTTCGCTCGCTGGTGAGCGTCATCGGGGCAGCGACGTTGGGCCTTCTCGGTCTACTCCTCGCCTTCACCCTCTCGATGGTTATCGACCGTTGGGACGCGCGCCGCGAAGTGATCATCAACGACGCCAACGCGATCGGCACGCTTTGGTTGCGCGCCGGGCTCCTGGAGGAACCGCTGCGCGGCGAACTCCGGGATGCGCTGCTCGAATACACCGACGCACGCATCGTGCTGAGCGGGTCTGGCGGAGATCGCGACGCGGTGCGCGCAGCACGGAGCAAGAGTGAGATGCTCCACGACACGATCTGGTCCGCCGTCCAGCGCGCCAACCGGCCCGGCATCAACCCCGCGACGCTGTTCTCTCTGATAACTGCGGCCAACGAGCTCATCGACATCCACGAGCTGCGGCACGCGTCGATCGAGAACATGCTGCCGACGCGGGTCTCCTTGGTGCTGCTGGGCGTGGCAGCGATTGCGCTGGCCTTTATCGCCTGGTCCTTCGGCGCCGCATCGCAACGCGGCTATCCGGCGATGCTGCTACTTGTGCTCCTCATTAGTGCCATCCTGCTGCTGATCATGGACTTCAACCGCCCGCAACGCGGGAGGATCGAAGTCGGCTTCGCCGCCCTGGAGCGGGTGCGGGACAGCATGGCCGTGCCGAGACCCTGAAGTGCGAATCGGCCGCGCTTGGGGCCCCAAAGCGCCGAGCCAGTGCAATGGCCGCCCGCCGTTCCGGTCGGTCGAGTTATCGAATCGCGGTGAGCCGCGAGCTTCTTCAAAAGCGACGATATTCGCTTTGGGTCACAAGCAGACATTCAGCTCGGGCCACTTCTATGTCCGCTTTACCCCCAAGAGCGGACATAAATCCACACAGCTCGGAACGTCCGCTAATAGCCAAAAGCGGACATTCTTTCGGCATAGCCGGTGATGCTGCATCCAAATTCAGATTGAGCTAAATCCTGGGCACCTGTGCCGCTGACGGCTAATGTGTAAGGCAAGTCCGATCAACTGAATGGGAGTAAGTCATGAGAGTCACAATAGGCTTGTTGTGTTTGCTTCTACTGATTTGCCCGATGCCAGCAGCTTCCGCAGAGGTCGACATTCGCACGCCATGGGCCGACGTTTATGTCGGACCTGAGGGCGTCTATGTAAACGGTCCGTGGGGACGTGTTGAGGTGCCATCCTCAGAACGCAAACGGATTTGTTCTGCCTGGAGGCAGCAGATCGAAGAGCATTACAAAGAGACCAATTGCAAGGTTGAATTCGACGCCGCAGGATGCCTCATCGAGAAAGTCGAATGCGACGGCTAGCGAAGCTACGCTGGGTCCGCGAGGGTCTTAAACCCGCGTCCGCTATTCAACCCTAAGCGAAAGTCTGATCGCGATATTTCCGGTAAGCACCTGAAAGCAGCCATGCCGTAGGGGTGGGGTTTCGTCCGTTCTTAGCCAAATGCGGTCATGCCAGAAAGTCATCCGAGACGGTAGCTCTCTGAGATATGGCAGAAAGGATAGCCCCGGCTATCTGGTTCGGGCAGCGGCTGATCGCCGCCAGAATACGCCGCCTCACTCCGATGTCGTCAACAAGATCAAGCTATATCTCGCTCACAAACGGCAAATCCGCTATGAGCAGATAACCTTGGAAACCTTCCAGCCGCGTGATTTGGAGAATTTAGCCCGCTCATGATTTGAGGCGCTGGTTCAAAAACAAAACAGGATACATTTGGTGACCTTTCACAAGCGAATCTTGGAATGGCAGGCGGCTCACCCCAACATTACTTGGGTTAGCTGGGGTATCGTTTGGGCGATTGTAGTAGTGCTCCTATTTTGGCCTCAAACTTTGGAGTGATTGGGATCAGGGCTAATGTCCGCTTTGGGTCAAAAGCAGACGTTCGGCAGGGCCCTGCTACATGTCCGCTTTACCCCCGAAAGCAGACGTAGTGATGGGCAGCACATAGAGTCCGCTAATAGCCAGAAGCGGACATTGAGCTTGATAGAAGAATAACAGCTTACGGCCTATCACTTAGGTGATAATCCCCCCCCCCAATCACCCCTGATGGAGATCTTATCGTTTCGCTCCCAAACAAATACCATTGCCTCGATGTTTTGCTTGGTTACTCGGTATTGATTGTTAGTGAATGGAGGGACTTATGAAATTGAAGGCTTTTGTAGTCGCAGCCATGTTGGCGAGCCTGGCCATGTCCGGCACAGCATTCGCGAGCGTGGAAAGCAAGACCTGGCCGGCTTCTGAAAAGGCCAAGAAGTTCGTCAAGGACACGATCGTGCTTGGCATGTTGGCAAGTCCTTACGGCACCGGCTGGACAAAATACAAGCAGCTGCATGATTACTTTGCGCTCGCGCGCGAGAACGGCATCACCGGCCATGAAATGACTCTTGCAGCCGCTGACATGAGCTTTGAGACACTCCTCGAACAGCACTACCACTTCCGAGCCGCCATGGCGGAGCAGCCGGACAAATTCGTGATAGTGAACCAGACGCGGGATATCGAGGCCGCGCATATTCATGGCAAGACGGCGGTTATCTGGAACAGCCAGACCGCCACGATCCTGAACGGTGACCTGACCCGCATGGCACTGTTCAAGGATATGGGCATCAAGAGCATGATCCTTGCCTACAACGACATCTTCCGGACCGGCTCAGGCCAGTTGGCAGCCTACAACGGTCAGGACATTGGCCTGACCCCTTGGGGCAAGAAGGTGATCGACGAGCTGGTCAGGTTCGGGATCCTTCTTGATCTTAGCCACACCGGATCCAAGACCGCCAATCAGGCTATGGACTACATGGAGAAAAACTATCCGGGCGTCCCCTTCGTATACACCCATTCAGTGCCTGCCGGCCTTTACAAGAAAGAGCCCAATCGCACGCCGCGTGGTTGCTATCGCGCAATCCCTGACGATGAAGCAATCCGGGCGGCTAAATCTGGTGGCTATGTTTCTCCGACCTTCACCGAATGGATGATGGACGGCATCTGGCCCGACAACATTAGCCCGAAACAGGCTGCCGACATGATCGACTACTATGTGAAGCTCGTGGGCGTGGACCATGTTGGAATCGCCGCGGACGACATGTTCTCGACGAAGCTTGTCGTGGACTTCGCCGAAAAGAACGCGGACATGTACAATGACAGCGGATATATGCTCAAGGCGTTCAAGAAGGGTGCTACCGGCAATGGAGAGCTGGCCAAAATACTCGCGGCCATCACAGATGAACTCTGGAAGCGTGGTTACAGCAACAAGGACCTCGCCAAGATATATGGTGGCAACAAGATGCGCGTGTGGGCGCAGGTCTGGGAAGGTGTTTCGCCGGAGAAATTCAACGCGACCTACAAGAAACGCCTGCGTTTGCGCGAACAGTTCCGTAAAGGCTTCTATTCACGGTAGCGAAAGACAACTTTGATGTCCGCTTTGGGTCAAAAGCGGACGTAATGCACCACCTCAATTTATGTCCGCTTTACTCCCGAAAGCGGACATTATGCAGCCAGCAATCGAACGGTCTCTAATGAACAATGATGGAACTCAGGAACGTGAGTCTCGTGTGTCCGTTATTTTATCAAGAGCCGAAGTCGATGGTTCAAGGTTATCCAGCCTGTTTTGAAGCTTCGACATTGCCGTCTGTATGTGCGCCCCAGATTGATGCGCATAGCGCGCTACCATCGACAGGGTCTTGTGCCCAGAGATACGCTGGACCGTTGGCAGGTCTACTCCGGCCTGAACTAAGTGGGTGACTACTGTGTGGCGAAGCACATGCGGTGTTATCTGTTCGGGATCGAGATCAGCACGCGCAGCGGACCGTCGGAAAGCTTTCCTGATCGTGTGGACGTGACCAGTACGGCTGCCGGGGGAGGGGAAAAGCCACGGGCAGCCGGGGGGAAGCATTTCAAGATGCTGTGCGAGATATTCAGCAAGGTCACCCGTGATCGGTTGTTCGCGAGCACCCGCCTTGGTCTTTGGTATCCAGATAACGCGGCGGTCCATATCTACATCTTCCCGGCGGATCGCCAATATCTCTGAGTGGCGCATCCCTGTTCGGAGTCCGACCATTACGAAGGCGTGAACGTTTTCATTCTGATCCTGAGATGCTGCTTCTTCCAGTGCACTACACTGCTCGACGGTCAGATAAATGATCCGACCTTCCGCTTCCTTGAACGGCCGGACTTTTGCGGGCAAGGCTTTCAGCCACGTCCATTCGAGTGCTTTGTTTAGAAGGCGTGAAACAACCGCCAACTCACGGTTGACCGTGCCGGGTGCTGCACCGGATTGCCTGCGTGACTTTTTGTACCGCTCGATCTCAAATGACGTGATCTGGGACACGGGCCTGTCTCCGAAAAACGGGACGAGGTGCTGGTTCAGTTGGCGACTCTTGGCTCTGATGTTCTTTCCGTCTTCCTGCTTAAGCCTTTCCACGTAGCGCAATGCCGCTTCGCGAAACCCGAGTGGCGTTTTGCGGCCCTCCGGCAAATTGAGACGCTCGTGCCGCGCATCTGTGCGGGCGGCTGCGATGAATTCCTCGGCTTGCTGCCTTGTGACGCCTTCTGACTCGCGACCTATAACGCGATGGATGCGACGGCGGTCGACCATGATATTGACCGAATATACGCCATCGCCTGATGGTTCGCGGCGGAAGATGATCCCCAATTCGGAAATTGACTGATTGGGCTTCAGGGATCGGATTGCAGGCCGTGTGAGCCTTTGGAAACGCCTAGCCATCGTCTTTCCCCTCAAGCTTCAGGGACTCGCTGTTTGGCGGGGCCATGGTACTGTCAAGCATCTGATCGTCCCATGGGAAGCTGTAGATCGCCTGAGGTAAAGCCGACGTTGGCTTTTCGCCTGCCGCTACAGATTTGATCACCTCCCAGTGCTCTTCCACCCTAAAATTAATCAACTTTTCAGGAGTTGCCTCTGGTCTAAACAATCCTTGATCTGTCCCGTAAAACTCCCAGTGATCTTCCCAGAAGTATCCGTTGCTTGAGATCGTTGCCTAAATCTTCTGTTCGCGGAAGGTCATGAGGTGAGATCCGTGCGAACCGCGAAAGTGGTGATTGATCGCCTTTGGGAGCGCGCTGCCTGGCACATGGCCGACACGCCGCTCGTCGATTTGATTGTCCGCTCTTGGCTAAGAGCGGACGTAAACGTCTGCGCCTCATGGCGTCCGCTTAGGGGTGCTTAACGGACATTCCCTGTTGCGACGGCAGCTTAGGCGGTGACGGAGCGCTCTTAGTTGGCGGTTTCGCCAATGTCCATATAGCCCCGCCGATAGGCCTCGGCGCAATCGCCTTCACACGATTTCCAAACACCGCCAGGTAGCTCGACTTCTTCCAAGCGTTCACTGTTCCAGCGTACTCTGCGTGTGCGCGGATACACTATCCAGTGCGGGTTAGAGCGGCTTTGGGCGGTGACCTGGTCGTAGTCCAGCACGACCTGCTCCACCGGCTTCTGATTGAAGCCGTAGATGGCATACGCAACGGCGCCCACAATGGCCGCCGCCACTACCGCCACGATCAATCTACGCATCATTTCAACCGATATATCTCACATGGCTGTTCGTCTAACGTCGATCTTGCTCTCAAAGCGGCTGCTACGCAACGGGCAGCCCTTGTGGTGAAGAACGGTAACGCGGAGAGTCGAAGCCGGGCTCGATCGTTGGCAGAGTCCGCTATTGGCTAGAAGCGGACGCGACGCACCGACCTTCAATACGTCTGGTTAGCGGTGCATAGCCGACATTCGAGGCAATCACTTCTCAGTGCCTTTCAATTGGCGTCGGAGGCGCAATGAAATTTAGGAGGACAGCATTGCGCTGGCCTCATCTTACTGCGCTGGTTCATGCGGTTTTATCGGTTGTTCCGGTTTTATCGGTTGTGCTGATTGCGCCGGTTTTACTGATTGCGCGGGTTGTACGGGTTGTGCTGGGGGTAGTTGCGGTGTTGGAGTGGGGGTCTCGATGTGGGGCAAGCAGCTGCCTAGCAACTGACCACAAGTGTGTACCGCCAGGGCAGGCTTACACGCGATAGTTGCGGCGACGGCCGCCAATAACAGACATTTCATTGATTGTTGCCTCCCCCCATTGCGAAAGCACCCGTCGAGGTCCCTGATCGATTCTAGGCTGGTGGGCGCGCAATGTCATTTGACCGATACAGAGCGTTCCTGCGCCTCTCTCTTTCTCTAACGAAAAAGGTCCAGCATTGCGCTGACGCCTTTTCATATTTGCTGGACAAAAGATGTCGAAGCGATGATCCACGGCAAAGCGGTCAGCTGTGCTGAGCGTCTGCTCCTGATCCCATACGGACATCCATCCATGGGGATCAAGCCCAGAGCAGATAAACATTGTGAGCGGTACAGAAACCGAGGCACAGTCACCCCGGCCAAGCGTTATTACAGATTGCTAGCGAGCATTTGATGACATCTCTCAAAGTTAGTCCACCTGTTCTTTGGATTGCCGGACTCGGCGCGTTATCGGGGCTTCTGAGCAGCCTTGAACCTGAGGCGCTCAAACACTTCAAAGCGCTCGGCGTGCCGATCTATCCGGGCCCGCTGTTTGGCTTGGTGATAGCGTTCGGCGTCTACCGGTGGGGAAAGGCGAGCTGGTGGGCTGCGATACTGGTGCTTGTGGTCACGGTAGCTGCGTGGATTGCAGCGGTGCGTGGCTTTCTCGGTGTAACTGATAACGCGACGAGCAACATTTATCTCGGCGGTTTTGTCGCAGGCGCAATCGGTGCTGCTGGAACCATGTTGGGTGGAGCCATCATCATCCCCGTCCTAAGAGGCTCGCCGGATTGGCTGCTTACGATCGGCGTTGGCGCAGTCGCCGGGCTATTGATAGTGCCCGCGGAGCGGATGCCAGAAGACTATCTTCTGCTGCTCTTCGTGGTCTGGCAGGCGGCCGTCGCGGCTTGTATCGGTTATGCACTGACCCGTCGATGATGTGCTTCACGCGCGAACCGAGTCCAACCGCCAATTTAACCTTCGAACCACTCATCCGGGCTCGTAGCGATGCACGGGTGAGATTCTAATGCCCGCCTCTTGATCGTCGCGCAAAGTTCCGCCCAAAACGTCTTCTTATGGCTAAAAGCGGGCGTTCGATGGTTGGCCGGACATGGTCCGCTTTCGGGGCATAGCGGACATAAATCACGGCCCTGCCGAATGTCCGCTAATGACCCAAAGCAGACATAAAGCCATCCGCAGTTGCGCAATCACCTGACCGGGTGTGGCCCATCAATCACATA
>Ga0315336_1002248_pt1 | contig 30716 bp, 29 predicted proteins | sample ASW5metaG_FD_204512 | JGI IMG/M metagenome (GOLD analysis project Ga0315336, IMG submission 204512) | Ammonia-oxidizing marine archaeal communities from Monterey Bay, California, United States - ASW #5 | ecosystem: Environmental > Aquatic > Marine > Intertidal zone | place: USA: California...
TGTTCCGCGAGCACAGCCGAGGGTGTGTTCTCGATCATCATTCCCGAAGTAGCCACCACAATCGAAGGCGTCGCAAGTAAATCGTCCACCACATCCGGCCGTGAAAAATCACCAATTTTCCCAAATTCGCTCAACGGACTCAACGCCGCATCCGGCTTCAACGATTCCCAATTGCGATCATAAATCTCATAAATCGCACGGCCCATACCCGACGCATAGATCGGCACCATCGGGATCTGCCCTTCATATTGAAGACGTGAAAGAATATTCAACACTTCCTGTGCGCGCCCCAATGCAAAACAGGGTATCAGCGCCGTCCCGTCATTCTTGATCACTTCGGATATCGCCGCCGCCAACCGATCGATTTCATCGGCGGCCAAAATATCGTCCGCATGCTCCGTCGCACCATACGTCGATTCCACCACCAACGTATCAATCTTTTCCAGACCAGCCGGAGGCTGAAAGCCTTCCAGCAACTCCTGGTCGGTCATACACACATCGCCCGTATAAAATAATGAGTGATTGGACGTACGAATCGTCACACCCACGCTTCCCAACACATGCCCGGCATGATTAAACGTAATTTGTAAATCTTTCCCCGGATAAATCACAAAAGGTTGATCAACCCCGATTCCCGTCGTCCGACGTATCGCGAAATCCGCGTCCTGGTGCGTGTACAAAGGATATTCCTCCATCCCCTGTTCTTCCCGAATTCGCTTCATAACCGACACACTGTTGTGAAGCATTCGATCCATTATCTGCAATGTCGGTTTCGAACAATATGCTTGTACTCCCGGAAACATTTTCATCAGATACGGCAAAGACCCACAATGATCAATGTGCGCATGCGTAACAATAATCGCGTCAGGAGCCTTGTTGAGCAACGAAAAATCAGGCAGCTTGGAAGCGCCCTCGTTCTTCGGATGCATTCCACAGTCCAAAAGGATCTTGAGACCACCGATTGAGATAAGGTGGGCGCTGGCTCCAACTTCACCAACACCACCTAACGACATAAACTGAACGTTTTCTTTTGACATAGGGAGTAGTTTAATTTTCTTACCCGGAACAAGTCAATTGTCCCTGTAATTTTAAAGCCCATTTAGGTACTATTTCCCGATGGCAGGCAAGGTGATTCACGGACTCAAAGCAGTCGCACAGGCGGTACAAACGCCCAATACGGTGAATCGAATTTATTTTGCCAAAGAATCTCGAGCCCACGGCGTTCAAGCCATCGTCGAACAAGTGCGCGAACTGGCGATACCCTTCGACTACGTCCCCCAAGCCAAAATCAACACAATGACCAAGACAAGAGACCATCAAGGCGTTGCGGCCGAAATCTCGCCTGTTCCCTACGTGAAACTTGACGATTGCCTCGGAAGCTGTACAGGTAAAGCCATTTGGCTCGCGCTCGACCAAGTCCAACATTCCCGCAACCTCGGCATGATTATTCGCTCCGCCGTCGGCGCCGGAGTCACGGGCTTGCTACTTCCCACACGAGGAACCGCCCTCCTCGACGATACCGTCATGCGCAGTAGCACTGGAACCGTCCTCTCCCTGCCCATCATCCAATCAAAAAACTTGAGCCAGGATATAAAACGATGCAAAGACCATGGATTTTGGGCGTACGGATTGGACGCTTCAGGAAAGCAGGACGCCTTTTCAACCAACTGGCCAGACAAGGTTCTACTAATCGCTGGAAACGAAACGAAGGGAATTCGATCGGGTGTTCAAAAACAATGCGATGAAATGGTGAGTATTGCGTTAGATGAAAAACTTGAAAGCCTCAATGTCGCCATCGCGACATCCATCGTGCTTTTTCAGGTCCGACACCACTTGAGCATGGACCAATCTTGATCAGCCAAAATGCTTTCGGAAATAGTCAGGGTTGTCCAACTGTTCCAAATGAATCTTCGTGAAAGAATCTACTTCGCGCTGAGAAATCCCGTCAGCTTCTTCATCCTTAATGTCTTCTCGAAGACTCAACGATTCGGAAGTGCCCGAAAACATCGATTGCCAATCCGTGTCCAAAAAGCCCGAATCCAAAAACTCGGCAATGATATCCGCTAAGTGATGTTTGCGTTCGTCTTTGGAACCGTTTTCAATGATGGCTCGATCCAACGCAATTACTTTTTTCTGAAAGAATACGACCAGCTCAGAACACGAAGGGCATGGCATGACCGCCACAACTCCTTTAGGGACTTTACTCGTCTTCAATTCTTCCGATTGGCAATGAGGACAATTCATAATGCAACCACTCCTGTGCGCTCACTAACGGGGGCGAGCTACTCGCGCCAACTACACGCTAATCCTAGACCATCCACGGCTCCAGAATCAAATTGCAATCCATTACAAAAGAGCCATTATGGACCGCAAGTCTTCCATCGTTTCGGGCAATGCATACACACACCGAAATCCCAATTGATTGTGCGAAGAGCCAAACGGATGGGAGCTGTCGTATAGTGCCGTATATTCCTGTGAAGTCGCCCCTTGAATGCGTGCGACAAACAAGGAATCGCCAAACCAGGGTTCGCCATTTCCGTCCACGTCCCGATGAATCGAACTCGTCCATTCAGAAATACTTCCCCACACGCGAAACGGAGCATCGACCCCGTCCGCCAATAACTCTTCCGAATCCATCAAAATACCCGCTGCCTTGGCATGCGAAAAAGCACGCCGATATTGTTCGCGCGTCGGTAGCGTTTTTACGATGGTCTGGTGACGAGCAAATCCCATCGCGTCATAATACTTAACATAGACCACAGGATAGGTCGGGTCCCCCGTCGCGGGGAGAGCACGCCATTTTTGTTCCACAACAAAGCGATTGAATACATCAACGGTCACTTCACTCGTATCGATAAAAAAGCCGGCCACACCTCCACTCGGCGGCACAAAGAGCATCTCATTCATTTGAGGTCCCAAAAGAATTCCCAGATATTGATGCGTAGCGTGCCAACCAAGAACCAGTTTCTGGCCGGCATCAGCCTGCATCGCCCGTTGCCATTGCGAATCCAATTCCTCCAACTTCGAAGCCACCCATTCCGGGTCGCTGTCGGGATCACTTCGTAAATAATTTTCGGTTTTCATTTTGAGAGCATTAACTACCGAGGTCAATTCTCCAAACGTCATTGCGTCCGCTTTTACAACGTCAATAATGGGTTCGCCCGATGGCTCGTTTCCATCATTCGCTGCCGATGGAGAACGCGACGACTCCACTTCCTTCCGTCGTTCGGCCCAATTAAAACCGCCCAAAACAACAATCAACACCAATACAACACCCACCATCGCTATCGCCATCCGGCCCTTGGAACGTTCTGGTTCCAACGCCAAGGGCTTGACCGATGAAAAATCATTTTTGATGGGTTCAAGCGGCGCACCTGTTTCCAACTGAACGCGAATATCTTTCAATGCCTTACGCAACTCAGCCATCGTCTGATATCGCTGCCCGGGATCGCCTTTCAGACACTTTCCGATGATAGGATCCAACGAAGCCGGAACATCATGAACGGTTTCAGATGCCGCTTTTCCACCCATGGGTTTATCACCCGTCAGAACTTCGTACAGCATGATACCGAGACTGTAAATGTCGGCGCGAGCATCCACGTTCGCCGTGTTTTTCAATTGCTCCGGCGACATGTAATGCGGTGTTCCCATCACCATCGAGGCGGACGTTAAATTCGGATTCGCCATCAATTTCGAAATTCCAAAATCCATCAATTTGATGGATCCGTCTTTCTGAACCATGACGTTTTCAGGTTTCAAATCACGGTGAATCGTATATTGATGCGCATATTCTAAAGCCGCACACAATCCGTCAAACATTCGAAGAACAGCATTCGTCGGCAGTCGTTGCCCCGGACGCAGCTTATCAATCAGAGAACGCAAAGAACGCCCACCAACCATTTCCATGGAGATATATACCATGCCGTTGGAAGAACGACCGATGTCATGCACGCGTACAATATTTGGATGGGAAAGGCCACGTGCGATTCGTGCCTCGTTGAAAAAACGCTCTACCACCATCTTTTCTCTGACATATTCTGGCAACAGCGTTTTGAGCGCGACGACTTCGTCCAGCGTATTGTCGAATACCTTGTAAATGCACCCCATGCCCCCGCGGCCGACAATCCCCTGAACCGTATAACGATTGGCGATCACTTCGCCCTTGTGAAGGTTGAAGGTGTCGACGGCCTCCCCCGTGGGCACCGGATACGGCGCACCACATTGGGTGCAGACCGCCCCATCCACGTGGCTCTCATGACCGCACTTAGTACACCGTTGACCGCTCATTCACAGAATCCTGATTTACAATACGTCCATCCTAACCTCAGAAGGGTCTAACTGCAAATTCGAGATACGGTTTTTGTATGGGATGTGATACACTGGCGTCGGGCTGAATCACTACAATTTTTTTGGATAAACAAGTGCAACACGACATTACCCTTGGATTTTATGGGTTCGGGAATATGGGCCAGGCGATCGCTTCGGGATTGGCTGAATCCGGCGCAGTTCCCGGTGAAAATTTGAATGCCTTTGACCTGGATAGCGCAAAATCGGCCGGCATTGAAGCACTCGGAGGTAAATTCATCAACAACCCTCAAGAACTGGCCGAAACCTGCAATACCCTTATTTTTGCAACCAAACCCCAAGACATGAATGGCGCCCTCGATTCGATCAAATCGTCTTTTTCCCTTGATACATTGGCCATTTCCATCGCAGCGGGCCTATCCATCAGCTTTTTTCAGGAAAATTTGGGAAGTCAAGCGCGCGTCATACGGGTCATGCCCAATACACCAGCCCTTTCCAGTGCCGGGGCTGCAGGGATTGCTTTGAGTGAAAATTGCACTGATTTGGACAAGACACGGGCGATGACCATTTTCGGAGCCGTCGGAAATGCCGTTGTCGTAGATGAAAACCAAATGGACGCCGTCACCGCTTTGAGTGGAAGTGGGCCGGCCTATTACTTTTATTTTGTTGAATGTATGGTCGATGCTGGGGTTAAATTAGGGCTTGATGAATCCCAGGCAACCGAACTGGCTGTACAGACATTATATGGGGCAGGCAAATTGTTGAAGGAATCGGGTGAAACCGCTTCAACCTTGCGTGAACGAGTAACGTCAAAAGGGGGCACGACACATGCCGCTCTCGAGTCGTTTCGAAATGAAGGATTGGGTGCCTTGGTCAACAATGCGTTGCTGGCTGCGGCTGACCGATCAAAAGAACTTGGACGATAAACGTTAACCAACCGATTGGAGTAATCATAATGAGCGACGAAGCTACGATGGACGCCGGACAAACTGCTGACACTTCTGTTGAACTTTCTCAACAACCCAATTCTATTTTCCGCAGAGCGTTATTGGGCGGCTACAAAATTCAAGACGTAGAACAATACGTCGAACGGGCCAATCAAGTCATCGAAAACCTGATGGAAGAAAACAAAGAGTTGAAAGTCAAAATCGACTCTCTTCGTGAAGGCGGCATTACCATGCGTACAGCCTTAGCTTCGGCCGTAAACTTTTCAGAAAACATCGCCGACGCAGCCAAACGCGAAACAACTCACATCCTCGAAAGTGCACGTGCACAACATCAACGGACGGACGAGGAAGACCTCGGCGCACCTCAATCATTGGCACAGGAAATCGAAGCCTTGCGCACCCATCGGGATCGAATTACGTCGGAATTGAACAACGCACTCGAAAGCCACATTCGCTTGCTTGATTCAATCGAAACAAACTTGATCTCCGAAGACACACTCAAAAAAGTCAACGACTTACTGAAGCTCTAGAGTTGACGGACACGCGATAGTTACATGTCTTCCATCGCGACAGTCATAGGGTATGCGGCATGCATGCTGTTTCCACTGGCACAAGTGGATTCGAGCGAGGGATTTCAAACGTTCCTCGATCAGCGCAATGCCGTCGATACCCTGACCGCACGCTTTCATCAGGAAACGATCTCCCCGGGAGAACTCATCGAATCCGATGGATCGTTAGTCTATGTCAATCCGAAACGAATCCTGTTTCGATACGACGATCCGCCCATTTCATATATGATCGACGCGAAACGTAATTACGAATTCGATGAGGAAATGGAACAGTTACTCGTCTACGACCTCGAAGGAGGACCCGAGGCGGAAGCGTTTTTCCTGGGCTTCGAAAATAACAAAACGAAAGTGTTGGAAGCCTACAACATTTCCTTCGAACCATCGGAAGATCCGACCCTGTATGCCCCTACCGTCGTATTGACTCCAAAAACAGAAGATCCAGAGGAAATGCTTTTCGAGCGAGTCTACATGAAAATGAATCTGAAGAATTCCATGCCCTCTCAAATTATCATTATCAACGACGAAGAAAACAAAGTCGTGTTTAATATCGACCAATTCCAAATCAACAAACCCATCGCCCCGGACGTCGGCCAACTTTCTATTCCAGAGGGAACGGAAATTATTATCAATGATGAGTCGGTTGGACAGGCAGGAGAAGGCGGCAAAACGTACCCCGAATCCGAATCAAATGCCAATGGAGATACTCAATTTACCTCCGGTTCGGAATTGGTCGATTCGGAACCCCTCGAAAAGGTCTCAAAACCTTGATGCCCCTCGTGTTGGCATCAGCCTCACCAAGACGTAAAGCACTGTTGGAATCCCTCGGCGCAAAGATTCATGTGCTCCCTGTCGACGCCGACGAAATCTCCGAAGGCATACCCGAGGCAGTCGTTCTCACCAACGCCATCATGAAGCGAAATCTCGCGGCCGAACGGTGCGGTGAAGGCGAAGTTATTGTCGCAGCCGATACGATTGTTGTGATCAATCAGACTATCTTGGGAAAACCGCGCGATCTCGACGAAGCGAAAACAATGCTCGAATCGTTATCCGGAAAAACCCATCAAGTCATCACCGGGGTCGCAGTCGCCAACACATCGAATCACGAATTGGCGGAAGGCTTCGAAACGACAGACGTAACGTTTTGCGAATTGTCTTCCCAACAGATCGATCAATTCATCGAAATCGTCAATCCTCTGGATCGCGCGGGAGCCTACACGATCGACGGACCGGGCACGTTGATGGTGAAAGGATATTCCGGCTGTTACCAGAACGTGTTGGGTTTGCCTATGGTCAAATTAAACCTGTTGCTTCAGAAAGTATCGGTTGAACTCGAAGACTATGTCCAGGCTGAAGGCGCACAGTTTTTATAACGTCACTGACCATTTTGCCGAATTTTTGGCAAATATGCTATGATTTCCACACATTTTCCCACCCGTTGATGCCAAAGACGCATCAACCTGAATGAAAGAACATCCACGTGACTCGAGTCGTTACCAGTCCAGAAGAAATGCAATCCAGCGGGAAAAAAGGCTCCAGCCGGACCTGGGCGACCTATAAGCGGCTGATCCCCTACGCGCTCAAGTATAAATACAAAATCCTTATCGTATTACTCTTCTCATTTGTCGTGGCCGCCTCGTTGGGGTCCATCCTCGTCAGCACCGGAACGTTCATCAATCTCCTCTACGCCGAAAAGGTCGCCATCGAAGAAACGACAGGCCAGGAAAATATCGGCCAGGAAAGTCGGCTGCCGGAAAAAATCGAAGAATTCGTCGTTCAAGTGGAAACGACCACAAGCAAAGCTCACGGAGTTCTCCCGTTTATTCCGGAAATCGACAGCAAGACCACGGAAGACTGGGTCATGGGTCTTCGAAAAGATAAAGCCAGTGCGATCAAATGGGCCGCAGGAATCATCGTAATCATTACCGTTATAGGCGGATTCGCCAGATACATTCAAGAATTCTTTGCCGGCGTGATCGGTGCCAGTATCACTACACAACTCAATCGCGAAATGTTCGAAAACATCATGACCTTGTCCCACGAATTCTTTGAGTCACACTCTACCGGAGAAGTAGTCGCAAGATTCACCAACGATTCCTTTATGGTTAATCGGGGTCTCCTCAATGTCTTCGTAAAACTCGTTCGAGAACCATTCAAAATCGCCATCAGTCTCGGCGTCGCATTTTCTGTAGATACGTTCTTGACCAGCATCGTCCTCTTCGTTCTTTCCCCCTTGATTATCCTCTTGATCGTTATCGGACAAAGAGTCAAAAAAAGTGTTCGTCGGTCTCTGAATCAAATCGCTGCCGTCGCGACCATCGTGACCGAATCCGTTAAAGGAATCACCGTCATCAAAAGTTTCCGGATGGAATCGTATAAGCAAAGCCAGCTTAACCAACAACTCGTCAAACTACGAAAGCAGCTCATTCGGCTCTCTCAAGCCGACGCAGCCGTAGGACCTGCTACGGAAGTCCTCCTTATCATGGGCGTCGCAGGAATGCTCCTCATGGCCGACCAACGGATGGAAGCGACCAACCTGGAAAGCGGAGACTTGTTCATGTTGTTCGGTGCACTGGGTATGATGGTTGACCCTCTGAGAAAAATGGCCCGAACCTCCAATATGATACAAATCAGCGCAGCAAGCGCGGAACGCGTGTTTGATTTCATAGATATCACCTCACAAATAGAAGAAAAACCCAGCGCTCAAACAATGCCGGAAATTCAAAACGAAATTAGATTCGAGAGCGTCGATTTTTCGTACGATGAAGAAACCCCAGTCCTAAATGACATAACCTTCTCCGTCAAGAAAGGAGAAATGGTCGCACTCGTAGGCTTTAGTGGTTCGGGCAAGAGCACAATTGCCAAATTAATCCCCCGGTTTTACGATCCCAAGAAAGGGACCATATCCGTGGACGGGGTTGATTTGAAAGACGTCACTTTGGAAAGCCTTCGCGAGCAAATCGGCTACGTCACCCAGGAAAACGTACTGTTTCACGAATCCATTTTGGAAAACATTTCGTTCGGTCGGGAAGACTTCAGCGAGGAACGGGTAGAACAAGCAGCGCAGGCCGCGCACGCCACCGAATTCATCGAGCCTCTTCCAGAGAAATACAAGACCGAACTCAGCGAATCCGGCGGAAACCTCTCCGGGGGACAACGTCAGCGAATCGCTATCGCACGAGCCATTATCAAAGACCCCGCAATTCTCATTCTGGACGAAGCCACGTCCTCACTCGATTCAAAAAGCGAACGAGCCATTCAGGAAGCCATCGAAGAATTCGTGGTCGGTCGAACCACCATCGTGATTGCCCACCGACTATCCACGATACAACAAGCTGATAGGATTATCGTATTGGATCAGGGTTCGATTATTGAAGAAGGATCCCACAAGGAATTACTGAACAAAAATGGGGCATACAGCCGCCTCTACCAACTTCAATTTGCAGAATCCGAAGCAACTGAAACCACTGATTAGAAAAGAATCTAATTACCGACTCCTTCAACGAATTCCACAAACCATGGTTCGTCTCTGAATCCTTTAAAGTATGAACTCGTTTGAACTTTTTCCTTGTCCGGAAGAGCCCCGTTCTTCCGTGCACGTTCAAGCCACCGCACACACAATTCCGTTTCCAACATCCGAGCATGGGTGCACGCCATGAGCCACGACCCGCTTCCCTTTTGAATCGTCTCGGCTTGGATCAATTTGTCCTTGATTTTGATCAGGATTTCGCCGCGGGCATCCAACGGTGCAAACTCCAGCTCCACCAATTGCGATTCAGCAAACTGAAGGTACTGGTCAATGTTCGTTTGAGAATTCATTGACAGTCATTCCTCAACGGGTGCATCGGGCGTTTCATTTTCTGGTACCTGCTCCTCGCGGATACGCTGTCGATATTGATCCTGTTTCTGCTGCGCAGAATCCCATTGTTCCGCAATCCGCCGATCCATCAAACCCAAAGGCATCAGACCGACGACGGGAAAAAACACGATAATGCATGCCGGTACAATCAAAAACCAGTGGATTTGCATAATCCGCATCGCTGCAATGAATTGAATATACATAGCCACATAAGCCACGAAATACCCCGCGATAATGGCGTACGACACATATTCCGGCATATCTCCACGCAAAAACTCGTAGCCACGGTGCCCAATGAAGAGCAGTTGAACAGCCGCAAACGCCAACAAATACCCTGCGCGTTTCTGAGGCACAGAATCGAAAAGTTCTTTCGAAATGGTGACATAGGCCGTTTTTCTAGCCTTGGCCGGTACAGGCGTCTCTGTGTTATCGTTACTCAATCAATCACTCCTTACAGACGCGTATTATATCTAAACTGGGAATCACGCCACAATGAATCCATTTGAAACCCCCTGGAAAACGCTCACTCAAGAAATTAAATACAAGAACGACTGGATGCAGGTACGCGAAGATAAAGTGATTCGCCCAGACGGATTGGAAGGCATCTACGGCGTCATTGAAACCCGAATAGCCACCGGCGTCCTCGCCCTCACTCCCGACAACCGCGTCTACCTCGTAGGACAATATCGGTATACAACAGACAACTATTCGTGGGAAATCATTGAGGGCGGCTCCGACCCCGGGGAAAATGCAATGGAAACGGCGAAGAGAGAATTACAGGAAGAAGCTGGCCTCATCGCCCATTCTTGGGAACCCCTTGGACACGAAATTCATTTGAGCAATTGTATCTCATCAGAGAGAGGATTTCTTTTCATCGCGCGCGATCTCGAAGAAACCGAAGCCACCCCGGAAGGATCCGAAGTCCTTCAAATCAAAACGGTCTCGATACCAGAAGCCATGGAAATGGTACTGGCCGGAGAAATTCAAGACGCCATGACCATCATCGGCCTGAACCTCATAGACCGTAAACTCAACACACGGTCCTGATTACCAGATAGCCTCATATTCTTCCGGTACCAAATTCCATTTTTCCCCATACACATGAACGCGGCTCGTAAGTTTTCCGCTTGGATCATAAAGCGGTTGACCCGCATTCACCCACGCAAGGATGCTGCCTTGGAGATTGAACGCGTCCACCCCCCGGGCATCCAAATCTTTCACGTACATTCCACTTCGATATCCAATCGTACAATACACGATGATTTTTTTTCCTTGATAAAATTCCGCATCCGCCTCGAATTCGTCCTTCGTGATAGCTCCCTTGAGCATGGAAACAGCCCGCTCGTCATCTTCCCGAACATCGACCAACACCAACTCCTCGTCAGACATCCATCCACTCACCTCGTCCACCGAAACTTCCCCAATTGCTGGAAATTCATCGCGATAGGATTCGTACATCGCCTGAACTTGAACATCAAGCGGGGCCCTCGAGGATTCGTCCTCGGAACATCCGAATAAAAAAAAGGGTAAAAGGAGCGCCCAAGAACTTTGAATTATTTCTTTTTTCATACAACATAGTTCCTGTAAATCATTGAATAAAAAGAACTTATGTATATAATATCACAAATCCTCCGATATGCATAAAGAATTTATGCTTGATCTGCAATACTTTTAGTTGGTAGAGTATCCAAAAATTAAGCATGCTTAACAAAAGTATGTGTCACATATAAACTGTTCCCGGTGATTGAATTCACCCCAACAAGGAGTGCATTAACATGTTTTCCAATCGATCCAATCGAGGGTTCACCCTCATCGAACTGCTCGTCGTCATCGCCATCATCGGTATTTTGGCCGCCATCCTTCTTCCCGCCCTCGCACGTGCCCGTGAAGCCGCCCGTCGTACCTCATGTGCCAACAACATCAAACAGCTAGGCCTCGGCTTCCTCATGTATTCCAGTGAGTCACGAGGCAATCTGTACCCGCCAAGGGAAATTCACAATCTCAAAGTGGTCGGCGGTGTAGATACGTTTCCTCTCGGTAATGACATGATTTTCAGTGGTCGGGCCATGCACCCAGAATATCTCAACGATTGGAACGTGCTCTGGTGCCCTTCATGGTCCGCACAAGCTAGTCCAGAAGAACGCTACGACCAGAAAAAAGGAAACGGCGACGGCATAATCCAACCCGAAGAAATAGCCAAAGAACCCTATGACTACACTGGTTGGGTAATTCTTTTTGATCAGCAAATTATTGGCGAAGAAAATATCGGACTCGAAGGCACTGGCCCCAACGGGCGCTGGGAAGAATCAGCATACATAGACATGCCATTCGGTGAGCTCGCACAAAACAACTTCGATACCGATGGCCAGGCAAGTCTCGAAGACTTTACTACCGAACTGTATCCCGGGTCTCAAATAGGCGGCGATATCATGTACCGCATTCGCGACGGTGTGGCCCGATTCCTGATTACAGACATCAACAACGCCGGAGCCTCCAGTCAAGCCACAAGCGTGATCCCCGTACTCTGGGACCACATCAGTACCAATACGAAAGATTACGCTCACGTTCCCGGCGGAGCAAACGTCTTGTACTTGGACGGACACGTATCCTTCCTGTCCTATCCCAACGAACGATTTCCCGCCACCCCAGACAGCGCCCGAATTTTTGGACGGTATAACAAAGCCTTTGACGGATTCTAGAAAACAAGGCCATTCTTTCAACATCGCGAATCCCCGCTTCAGAATACGAGGCGGGGATTTCTTATTTTTCCGAGCGTTTTGAAGAAGAGATCACCTGTCCGTCTTCGTCATGAAGGCCGGGTATATAGGCCCCTGCAGAGACAATCAACTTCATCGCCTCTTCAACCGAAATATCCATATAGACGATTTCTTCTTCGGGTAAATAGAGGAGAAAACCCGACGTCGGATTCGGCGTGGTAGGAACGAATACCGCATGAAGCTGTTTGTCAAGCGTATTTTGAACGATCCCCTTTTCCTGCGAAGTCACAAACCCCACAGCATGAACCCCTTTCCGGGGATATTCGATAATACAAACCTTTTGAAACACCGCCCCTTCGCGATTAACAAATACGTCGCGAATCTGCCGCACCGCCTTATAGATTCGGCTGATCCCCGGAACACGACTAAGCCATTTTTCCGTCGAACGAATGAACCGTTGTCCAACCAAATTGCGCGCAAGAATTCCGGTCGTCAAAAACAGCGCAACCGAAATCAAAAAACCGAAACCCTGACGATATTCGAAAAGCTCCAGAAACGAAAGTCGCTCAACGCGTGATCCAACTCCATTCAACCACGTATACACGTTTTGAATGATGTTCTCAATCGCGAGCCCGACGTTCTTAAACAGCCAATAGGTTAACCAGACAGTTACGATCAAAGGCACCCACACCATGATACCCGTCACGAGATAAAAACGAATGGCCTTGAAATACTCCCTCCAAAATCCCGGTTTTTCTGGAACTGGCTCCGACATAGGCTCTTAAAAAATCCTCTCGATTGACAAAAAATGATTCTACAGGAAATTCGACGGGAAATCTTCCGAACATGTTTCGTCCGAACTAATCTTCAAGGATATCCAATCGAACTTTCACAATACGGCTTCCCTGCGCTTCCAAAACCGTCACACGAAATCCTTCGGTCTTCAATTTCTCACCCTGAATCGGAATTCGGCCAGCAAGATGCATTACCCAACCCGCGATCGTTTCGACTTCCGCATCTTCCAGCGGATGCCCCAACGCATCAGAAACCTCTTCCAACGTCATTCGCGCATCCACAACGAAATTCCGAGGACCCAGTTGCTGAATCCGATCATGAGCCTGATCATGCTCGTCATGGATCTCACCGAAAATTTCTTCAAGCACATCTTCCAACGTAATCAAACCGTCTGTGCCTCCATATTCGTCCGTCACAATCGCCATGTGCTGGCCCGACTGCTTCAACTCCTGTAACAGGTCATCCACCGGCTTCGTATCCGGCACATGATCCACGCGACGCGCAAAATGCTCGATACCAGTTTCCTCATCTGAATCGTCCAGCAAAACATCATAAGCATTCGCGACACCCAGTACCGTGTCGATACTCTCCTCATAAATAGGAATCCGGGTCAATCCACTTTCCTCGAATAGGGAAATCAATTCGCGACGCGTAGCCGTCTTAGGCACTGCCTTAATATCAATCCGCGGTACCATGATTCCCTTGGCTTGAGTACGCTGCAAATCCATGACGCTATGAATCATTTCCTGCTCGTCCCGTTCAATACTGCCCTTCGCAGCACTCTCGTCCACCAGATTCCGAATATCTTCCTCAGAAGACATGATCGGATTCGCCTCTTCCCCGCGGACTCCTGCCAACCACCGCATACCAATCACCAGCCACAACGTCGGATAAATAAGAGGAAACAACAAAAGCTCGAAAAAACGCATCGTTGGAAGCAGCGACAACGACAGACGGTTCGGATGGCGACGAAACACACTCTTCGGAATGATTTCCGCGAATACCAAATAAACGGGTGTCGCAATCAACGGCACCAACCACTCCAAAGAAGCCCCCATTTGCTTGGTCAATGCATAAGTCCCAAATATCAAACTGATGTTCGTTCCGACCAAAACCACCGTTAACATCTTGTCCGGTTTAGCCAATTCGCCCATCAGCTTTTTCGCCTTGGCATCATCTTCTTCTTCGGCCTTATGCCGTATCCGAATCCGATCCGCGGAGTAAAACCCAGTCTCGTATCCGGCAAACAAACCATTCAAGAGCACGCCCAACAAAAAGACCGATATCGCGATGAACCACAACATCAGGATTGCACCTCCTCGGTCCGCTCTTCGTCAAGGTGCACCGTTAATTTCTCAGCACGCTTTCCATCAACCGCGTCAATAACGAACAACATCCCATCGTGCGTCAACGTATCTCCAATTTCCGGAATCTTGTTCGTCTGCTCAATAAAAAAACCCGCAACCGTTTCATGTTCTTCATCGGGAATTTCCACACCAAGCAATTCACTCAGTTCATCCAGTGGTAATCCGCCATCAACCTGAAATTTCCCCGCACCAAGTTGCTTGTATAAAAGCGGCTCGACTTCATCTTCGTCGCGAATATCCCCGACGATTTCTTCCATGGCGTCTTCAAGCGTCGCGATGCCTGCAGTTCCGCCATACTCATCTACCACGATGGAAAGATGCATCCGCTTTCGTTGAGCATCCCTCATGAAACCACGAACCGTCATTGTTTCAGGCACGAAATTTGGACGCCGACACATCGGTTTGATGACTTTCTCTAATTCCCCTCCCACAACATAAGGAAGCAAATCTTTCGCAAATAGAACCCCGTGGACATGATCAAGATCCGCATTATAAACCGGCATACGCGAAAACTCGTTCTCCCTGAAAAGATCCAGCGCATCTTTCACAGTCGCCGTTTCATCAATGGCGATAACGTCCGGACGGGGTACCAATATCTCGCGCAACAGAGCATCGGAAGATTCCAAAATACCCTGAATCATCTGCCCCTCTTCCTCTTCGATCACTCCTCGAGCTTCACTATCTGAAAGCACATGCAGGAATTCTTCGTCCGTAATAAAAGGAGCAGCTTTGATATCGTTAAAACGAGTAACTCGAAACAACCCCTCTGTGAAACCCAACGCGGCCCAGCGTACCGGGTACAAAATACGATCAATAACCAACATCGGAAATACCGCAGCCCGAGCATAGGATTCATTCATGCGAACAGCAATAACTTTCGGGGTGATTTCACCCACGATAACCAAAATAAACGTCGAGATGATTACGGCTAACGGGATAGTAACCGCACTGCTCTGCTGAGTAAGCTCGCTCAAAAAATGATCCAACGGATCCGGCAACAGGACACTGATCAACACATTCACGATCATATTTCCGATAAGAATCGTAATCAATAACCGGTTCGGATGTTCCATCATTTGCGCAACGAGACGGGATAACGCCGATCGGCTCTCGGCCATTCCTCGAAGACGGACCTTATGAATCGCGAAAAAAGCTACTTCCGACGCAGAAAAAAACGCTGAGCCCCCCAATAGGAAAATAAGGGAAATAATGACAGGAGTCGTAAACGCCTTGGAATCAACTGATTCAGATGCCGCGATCCCGGCGGCGGATTCTTCTGCATACGTCGGCCCGCCCGGCCACATGAGAAAAGCCATTACTGCAACAGCAACTACAGCAAACAACAATGATCGCCCTAGATTCAGCGAGTCAGGTTCGTCGTCCAAAGATTCTTTTTCCTCCAAACTTCCAGGTTCCATGGTAATTTAAACGACAACTCGGGAACCGAAATTCCACGCTTCTTCTGAATCTACACCGAGATACGAAGACTGCAGCGACTGCATCTCGTCTTTTTCTTTACGAGTCCCATGATCGTATCCTAAAAGATGTAATACCCCATGGCATATCAGGAGTTTCACTTCATCCCGCATTAGAGGTGTGTTGCCAGCACAATGCTGTTCCACCGTCTCCAACGAAATCACGATATCGCCCAAAGGCGCCGGCGATACTCCAGGTACTTCTTCACACTCGAAAGACAACACATCCGTCGGCCCTTTGACCTTTCGATAATGCCCATTCAACTCACTCATATATTCATCGTCACAAAACAAAACACTCAGTTCCGTTTCGTCCAATTTCCCTTCTCCAGAAAGAATCCGCTCCGCCAACCTTTGAAGCACATCTCTACGGTACAAACGTTTTCGGGTTGATTCATTACGAATAATGATGTTCACGCTCATTGGTCACGGGTGCCGGAATGAATAGGAATCACATTGCTTTCCGAGTCATCCGATTCCTTGTCAGGATAAGCCACTCTCGTGTGATGAGCCGTCACAATAACCTTGGTCAGACTCTCGCTAATCGTATCCAGCTGCTTCAACGTCAAGTCACATTCATCAAATTGTCGATCCGATGATCGGCTTTGAATGATTTTGTCAATAAACTCCCGAATTCGCTCTTCGTTCGGGTGCTTGATACTCCGAACACCGGATTCAACCGCATCGCAGATCATCAAAATCGCCGTTTCTCGACTTTGAGGTTTAGGGCCGGGATAACGGAAATCCTCTTCACGAACATCACCATGCTTCTGTTGTTCAAGTGCGTGCTGATAAAAAAAGCTAATCAATAATGTCCCGTGATGTTCAAGGATTCCTCGAATGATCGGCTGCGGGAGATAATAGTCCCGTGCCATCTCAACCCCCTCGGTAATATGAGAGGAAATTGCGCGGGCACTCAATCGCGGCGACAAATCGTCGTGAATGTTATGACCCATCTGGTTTTCGCTGAAATATTCCGGCCGCCTCAATTTTCCAATATCATGATAATACGCGCACACCCGCGCCAGCAGACCATTTGCCCCAATCGCATCACACGCCGCCTCGGCCATCTGCCCCATCATCAAACTATGGGCATAGGTCGCAGGCACTTCAATCGCCAATCGACTCAACAATTCGTTGTTTAAGTCAGAATATTCCAACAACTGAATATCGGTAGTAATTCCGAATAACCGTTCTAACGGGGAGAGTAAACCCGGCACAACAAACAGACAAATAATTCCGTTCAACGTCACAAATGCGAGAAAACGAAGAAGCTCCCACTGATCCACCGTCTCGATGGCCAAGGACGTCGCAAGAACCATCAACCAACCGACCACGGTCGCCCGAATTGCCGCGTTCGCCATATCTCCACGCTTTCGAACCGTATAAATTCCCACGATTCCAGTCAAAGACATCGCTCCCTGGACCACCAACAACTTCCAGTCTTGGCCATACAAAAGCGAAACCAGCAACACGATGATAACCGTGCCCATCGATGCCACTCGTGCACCCGTCAATATGGTCAAAAGTATTCCACCGGCCGCCACAGGAACCATCAGGCCAGTCGGCTCAAAGTACATCATCACTCTACCGACGACAACGATGGCCGCCGTAATGAGAAGAAGCACGTTGAACGATTTATACGCGTTCGTACGCTTCCCCGTCACGGCCGGCATGATTCGTTCCAATGCCAGAAGGATCAGCGCGATGAAAACAAAATTCGCCAAGAGAGGTCGCCACCAATCAACCGTCTGCGGTCCCGAAGCCTGTGCCAATGACCAATAAGTGCGTACGTCTTTTCTCGATTGCGGCGTCCACTTGTATCCTTCTTCTTGCAGAACTTCGTTGGCTTCGTACCGTTTCATGATCGGGTCGACATCCGAATAAGCCAATTGCCGATTACCTTCCGTAATGACCTGATCATAGCGTAATGTGTCCGCGATCCCCGGAGACGACATCGCGTATGCCGATTCCTTTAATCCGGGCCATATCGTATTCGCCTCAGGAAACCTTGCTTCGACAATTTGTGACACATGATTTCGAAGACGGTCCTGCGCCAACATTGGATCAGGCACGATCACAACCGGACGAACTTCGCTTACCTTCAGATCGTCCCGAATCCGCTCCCGTAAAATGATCATGTTCTGTTGAGCATTCATCGGGTCCGTACCGGGCGTAACCCCTTGTTTTTTTACACCGGCAAGCAAAATGTACTCGAGACCCTGTTGAGATAAATCAGACAACGAATCGAACCATCGAAACTCAATCGGATTCGTATGACTCAATTCGAGTACAGCCCGCGCGTCCGGTTCTTCCTCCGATGAAACAGAATCTTCGACAAAAATGCGCTGGGGAAGTTTCTCGATATCGACCGCTAACCACGGTTTCAATTGCTCGGCGTCCGGAAGCCCTTTTGCACCCGGATCTTCAAGCAGCTTCCCGATAAACTGATCCAGAACGCCATCCACAATCAGGGCTGCTTCGATGGACGAATCGGATGCCATCAACGCGGTCCCAACTAACGTATTCAATTCTTTGGACTGCTCCTTCAAGAACGTAATGCGTTCTTCCAGATTCACGAGTTGACTTTCAACCCGACTCATCTCGATCGAATACGTATTTAGGATTTCCGCAGCGGCCTTTTCTCGCTTCAGCCGAGTAGCCTCCAAATCTTCCGATTCAAACGCTTTCATCGCGTGAATTTTCTGAGACGCGATCGTTTCCGCTTCAATATCATATTGCCCTGATGAATCCAATTTTTCCGGAAATTGGGTGACGCCAGCGACCAACACAAACAAAACCAACAACGATACTACGCGTTGAATTCGTTGCTTGCGGTAAATAAGAGAAGGCGATTCAGGATTGGTCGCCCCACCGAAATTCAAAGAGCTTTTCTTTTTTTTGTTTCGAGTCAACATTGGGCTTAATCTCTGGAAAAAGAAGCGGGTGCTTTGGGCGACTTGGACGTCGTGTCCTCAGTCTCATACGCTTCGACGATTCGCTGCACCAATTGGTGACGCACAATATCACTTTTATCCAAATGGACGATTCCCACACCCTTCGTATTCTGAAGAATTCTCTCCGCGTGAATCAGTCCCGATTCCTGACGAGGCGGAAGATCAACCTGGGTCACATCGCCCGTAACAATCGCTTTCGATCCTTTGCCCAATCGAGTTAAAAACATCTTCATTTGTTCACGACTCGTATTTTGAGCCTCATCCAATATCGCGAAACTTTTGGCGAGCGTTCGCCCGCGCATAAACGCCAACGGAGCCACTTCGACTTGCTCTCGTTCGAATATCCTGCGTGCGGTATTCCCATCCACCATTGTGTTCAACGCATCGTATAATGGCTGAAGGTACGGGTCCACCTTTTCTTTCAAATCTCCAGGTAAAAAACCTAGATTCTCTCCCGCTTCCACAGCGGGACGCGTCAAGACGAGCCGCTCCACTTCTTTGTTAAGAAGTGCTGAAACAGCCGCCGCCATCGCAAGAAATGTCTTCCCGGAACCGGCAGGCCCAATGGCAAATGTAAGTTCATTCTTGGAGACAGCGTCAAGAAGACGCTTTTGGCCGTGCGTGCGTGGAATGATATCAATATCACCGCGTAAAACCGGGTGCAGGCTCAACACTTGGCCAAGATCTTTTACGCCGGACTGGTCAGTTGACTTGTTGAGCGCATAATCGACATCTTCACGTGACGGAGTGTGTCCGTTCCGTATCGAAATCAATAATTCCATTAATACTTCGCGAACCAGTTCCGTGTCGTGAGAATCGCCCAAAACCACAACTTTGGTACCCCGGTCGATGATGCGTACAGGAATGGTTTGCTGAATATTGCGTCTCAGTTCACCATTTCTTCCCAAGAGTTTTATGGCTTCTTCTGGATTATCAAGGATTAATTCGTGTGACAGCTTGTTGAATGGCCGGGCGATAATCCGCCTTGGGCCCCTCCTTTATAGGGTCTGCTTTCGAGGTTTCAAGGGGTATGGTTTTCAGTCAAATTTATGACAAAAACTTTTTCGCCTTCTCGTACATGACCCATATTTTCCCGCACCGCAGCCTCTACGGACAAGGGATTTTCATCCAATTCTTCTACATGTGTCTGCAATTGCTCTTTTTCGGCGCGGGCTTTTTCTAACCGCTCCTCTAGAACAATCACATCCGCTTCACTTTGTTGGTAGCCCGTATATAGTTTTGGGAGATCATGAAATTCCGCATACGCCAGCATTAGACCAGTCAAAATAATGAGACCGATCCAAAACCAATTTCCGTGGCGACCCGACATTCACGACCCCCTGAACTAAATTGAAATGTTATTAAAAGTCGAAAGCCCCGGGTAATACGCCTGGTTTCCCAACTCTTCTTCAATACGTAACAACTGATTGTACTTGGCTATTCTATCACTTCTGGACGCTGACCCGGTTTTTATTTGGCCCGCATTCGTGGCCACAGCCAGATCGGCTATAAAAGTATCCTCGGTCTCTCCGCTTCTATGGGATATCACCGTCGTGTATTGATGCCGGTGAGCCAATTGCATAGCATCCATTGTTTCAGTAAGTGTTCCGATTTGGTTCACTTTTACCAGGATCGAATTTGCAGCACCGGAATCAATCCCCTTCTGCAAATACTTCGTGTTCGTCACAAACAGGTCATCTCCAACCAATTGAACTGTCGAACCAAGCTTTTTCGTCAATTTTTCCCAGCCTGCCCAATGGTTCTCGTTCAATCCGTCTTCAATCGAAATAATGGGATATTTTTTGACCCAATCCGACCAGAACGAAATCATATCGTCGATTGATTTTGAGGACTTTTTCTCGGCGTCCATCGTATATTTTTGACCCTTGCAAAACTCACTTGCAGCAGGATCAAGAGCAAGCCACACATCTTTTCCCGCTTTGTAACCCGCCTGTTTGATGGCCTTCAAAATGATTTCGACAGCTTCAACGTTAGACTTCAAATCGGGCGCAAATCCGCCCTCGTCCCCAACAGCCGTATTTAACCCCTTACTCTTCAACACCGACTTAAGCGCATGAAATATTTCCGTGCCCATTCGCAGTGCCTCTCGGAAAGACTTGGCCCCTGCAGGCATCACCATGAACTCTTGTACATCGACGTTATTGTCAGCATGCGCACCTCCGTTGATAATATTCATCATAGGCACCGGAAGCGTATGCGCGTTCGGTCCGCCGATGTATCGGTACAATGGAATTTCGAGAGCATCCGCAGCTGCGCGAGCCGTGGCTAAGGAAACACCCAACATGCCGTTGGCTCCCAATTTCTTTTTGGTAGGCGTACCGTCCGCATCCAGCATTTGCGTGTCAACGGTCCGTTGGTCCAACGCATCGACACCGAGCAATGCGGGTGCAATAATCTCGTTCACGTTCTTGACCGCTTTTTGAACACCCTTACCCAAATACCGTTTGGCTTTAGTGTCACGCAACTCCAGGGCTTCGTTTTCACCTGTCGACGCGCCGGAAGGCACCGCCGCTCGGCCAAACGCGCCACATTGTAGTTCTACATCAACTTCCACAGTTGGATTTCCGCGTGAATCCAAAATTTCCCGCGCGTGAATAGAGGCTATATAGGTCATCATACTCCCATCAAGGTGATTTTCAAGAAAATGCAATTCGCCCCTGAAATAGGGCACGAAAAGGACTATTTTACATCAGTTGAACGGATTCGAGCAAATCGAAATGTTAATCCCGTTTGGCTCCAACCGTACTCGGATCAGTATAAAGTTCGCCCTTATACTCCCGTACCTGGCTCCGTTTTCGTAGATCTTGATACCACGTCTCATACTTGTCTGCCGCAGCACGCGCTCTCAATTCAGGCTCGATGATTGATCGCGCTTCGTCAAGTTCCTGATACCCAGCCTCACGATAGTTATCGGCAATAAACAAATGGACACCGAATTGGGCCATCACAACATCACTGAGCGTGCCAATTTCAGTTGAAAAAACAGCCTCTTCCAGCTTCACGTGCAAATCACCGCGTTCAACCCAGCCCCAAGTCCCCCCATCCTCAGCACCCGTCGCTTGAGAATGAAGTCGTGCCAAATCACCGAAATCCGCTCCGGCTTCTATTTCTTCTTTAAGCAATTGAAGACGAGTCGCCGCTTTCTTGCGCGCTGTTTGATCGGAATTCACACGCAACATGATCTGCCGCACTTCCATGCGCTCCGATCGTAAAAACTCCTCTTTGTACTCCTCGTAAAATTGAGAAACTTCCGTTTCGGAAACCACCGCATCCTTTTCGAATTTGGCCACTTGGTCGGAACTCATCGCCATCGCCAAGATTTTCTTTCGAGTCTTGTCGCGATAGTCGCTCATGGTCTCGCCTGCTTCTTTCAACAATTCCTCGAATTTTCCGGGAGGGTATAATTTACGTACCCGGTCGATTTCACCTTCCACCGCTTCCTCAGGCACTCGAAGCCCTTTTTTTTGCGCTTCTCGGTAAAGAAGTTTACTTTCGATCGACTCTTCCAAAGCCTCGTCGACCAATTCCTGAATACGGCGATTATATTCCGCCTGAGTTTTACTCGTTCGCTCAATTTCAACAACTAATCCGCCGATCGCACTCATGATGTCACTATAGAGAATCACTTCCGAACCAACATTGGCCAAGACACTGTCCACAAGTTCGCCGGAATGGGAAGGGGTCGACGCTACAGATAGCAAGACACTGGTAACGATAAGGGGTCTAATTAACATGGGCTTTGTCCTCAAAAGAATCGTGCATTTCGGTGGACGTTAAGAATAACACAACTCGACTATTCCACGAAAATCATCGATCATCTTATTCGAAATTCGCTGGGACCCAAAATCGCGTAGGAACGAATCGGTCCATCAACGGCCTTAAAATTTCCGGTAGTGTGGTTGATTTTTTGATTGTCAACCACCGTCCAACCAGCAGTTTCATCATACGCATACAACTTCAACGCAGGCCAATGTTCCGACGCGCAGACGCTCTCGTTTACGTGAATAGAAATCATTGCACTGCCCGGAACATTTCGAGATTCATAATATATGTCAAAAACCGGCGAGCAAAGCGCCATGCCATCGGGCAAAACGTCCGGCGATTGATTTGTATACGCGACTTGAGCCCGCACCTTTCGATCCATAATCAATTCAAATGCCGCTCCCGAAACGGGCGGCCTTAATTCAATCTGAGTTCCAATCGCGACACGAGAAGCCTTCAATGGATCAGGAGCCAACTCAAACGTCGGCATTGCTCCGCGCCGTTCTGTTTCAGTGATCAACTCACTCGGCATAGCGTCACTCAATACCAGCCTACGGGAAGATAGATTAGAGCGGCTACTCTTCTTGATGTCGGCTGATGTAATGACACGCGCTGCTTGTTTCGAAGGTTTCGAGGACGGGGCTACATCTTCAAACGGATTCTCAATTGCTGCTTTCAACGGTGGAATTGAACTCTGATCGAACATCGGTTTAAGAAACGGAATTTCCTGCGCTACCGTCGCCGGAGATTCGTCCACCACGGTCTCCTGATAACTCCCTTTCTTATATCCTCCCCGGATCACGGGAGTCCGATCGCCCTCTTTAAGTTTGGGTGTAAGGAGAGTCCCTCCAGGTGGAGGTGCCGACGTAACCAGTCCTTTTTCAGCCCGCGGTTTCCGTCTGAAAAATTCAGGATCCCAGTCGGGAGGGAGATTGGGTGCCAACGCGGTACCAATCCTGTTGTACATCTGATCATTTTTCTTTCGAACGCGTTCCAATTCTTCTCGATACGCCAACCGTTCCGCCCGGTCTCGATCCGATTCTGCCGGTGTGGCCAATCCAATACGATTTCGTTCTTCTTCCGTTAACCCAAGCCCTTCCGTCTCGAAAGGCAACCGGGGAGCCGTTATGGAATCTCGTGAACTTTTCGCAACAAGAATTCGCGCTTCTACCTCCGATTCATCGTCCTTATCCCACAGAGGATTTTGTTCGTATAATTGTCGTCGAACGTCCGTTTTTCGCAATGATTTCGGCCCCAGAACGGCATACACTTGCGGGACATTCGATCGCGCCCAAAGGGTCCTCCGTCTAGGATCCATCTCTTGATTCGCTAAATACTGCCAGCCCTGTTGAGGGGTGTATCCGTACACCGCAAGCCGCCGTAGATGTTCGCTTGCACACAACGCCTCCGGAATAAAAAATTCCATGTCCACCAATAATCTCGAGTTGAACGTCGTTATGGATGGTTCAAAATACAATGTGTACGTGTCCAAACCATCCGGCATCGTGGATTCGAAATTTAAACTGTGCCCCATCGATACTTGAAGGGGAATATCAGATTGCACCAAAAAAGAGGTCCCCGATTCCCCGGGACGTAGTGAAACATTTTTCCCGTACGCGGACACCGCATGGCCTTCGACATCCGCACGCGTAAATCGAGTGACTTTGAACCTGCGCTCCGTCATCAACTTCGACTGGTCCATAAAATGTGGAGAATCCGCATTTTGTGAGCTGCCGAACGGCACCAAAGACACACCTTTGGGATGTTCACCAAATTCCACCGCCATTGCATACCCAGGACCACTCTGAATATCCCACACGCCATTGTTGAACGTCGCATCTTCCCACGAAAACAACGAACCACTATTCCAGGACCCACCTAACGAAATACGTTCCGTGCCACGAGCGAGTTGATGAACCTCTCCCCAAGGCACCTGAATTGTTTGATACTGATTGCGCAGGAGTCGACTAGCCTCAGACACAGCTTTCAACATGTACTGTTGAACCTGCGGCGTATCGTCCTGGATCAACGCATGGAGCGACTCGATCGCCTGCGCCTCATTTGAATAATTGCGTCTGAATACCGTCCACCAAACATGGTACAACGTCATCGCCGTGCTTTCCGTCTCCGCCTTGAAGTCCCACTCCCGGAACATATCAAGCGCCGCCGCAGTATCGGGATGAAGGTCTTTCATCATCCTGCGTTGGATCTGTGCCGAATTCAACACATACGGAACCACTTCAGCAGCCAATGGGACCAGTTCATCAAACAACATCGATTGGTTTTGTTCGAACGTCCGTGGGCTCTTCCCCAACAATTGTCGAATTCGTTTCGCCCGATACGAATCCTGGTCCCGTACTAACCACGCCGGCCAATCAGACGATACCAACGGACTCGAATCCGTCACCAACCACGGTGGAGTTCCCGAAGCTTGTAAATATCCCGACTCAGGGTTCGAAATCCAAGGCAGCTCATGCGGCAATAGGTTCGGACCCCAATTGATTTCAGTCCTACGATTCGAAATGGGTTCTTCCCAACGGCTAACTTGCAGGCGCGGTTGAAGCGACGCCTGTACAATATTATTTCCTTCCGGCCGGGAACCCGTCGTCGCGTTATACCGGTAATACAATCCTCCGTCCCGATGAACTGCAATCACATGAAAAAGAGGAAGTTTCTGACGATTCACAATTTGATGAAACCGATCCCATTCCGTCGCAACAGCCATATCGTACAATTGCCGTAGCGCCCCGAAAACACCGTACCCCCCAACTTGATAAGAAATGGGCCTATTTTTTTCATAAGAAATTACCGGGCCGCGCCGCGTTTGTTCACGCTGAATGACGCGTTCTTCCATCCCGTTTTTCTTCCAGATATACAACGGAGCATAATCACTCCCCTCGAATGAAACGCGACCTCGACTCGAAGGTTCGACCGGCATAACCGAATTGGGGGATTGATAAGCGGCCTTGCGCATCCTCCCATACTCCACGAAAACATCCGCAGTGTCCGGTTCATTCGGCGACAATGCCCATCCCATCACATCATTGTGCCCCATCATCAAAACAGGGAGGCCGAACAACGTCGCCCCGTAGACATTCATATCCCGCGTAACCAAATGAGCCTCATACCAATGGAAAATTCCATTGAACCACTCATGAGGATTCATCACCAGAATCGGTTTCCCGTCGCGCGTCTTTGATGAATCTAAAGCCCAGGCATTCGCCTTCGGCATACCCCGCTCAGGACGATACGAATGCTCATAATCCATCGGAGCATGGCTCAATAGAAAATAATGGAGCAACGCCAATACATCCGATGGCGCCACCGAATCAGCCCAACCCGGCGTCTTGTCTCGATTCTCCATCATCCAGGAATTCACGCCCTGCGCAAACCCCTCACATAAATCGCGCGTCAAAGCATCCGACAATTCATACGCTTCCCGAGCCAAGTCCCGGTGACGCATCACCAAAGAAAATGTGTCAGACTCCACATAAGATTCACCATAGATTTCAGAAGCGCGCCCATTCACCATCCGATAGGCAATCAACATATCTTCAAGGTGATCTTCAGCTTGAGCATGCCCAAACGCGAACGCCATCGAACGAGGCGTATTCCCGAACACATGCGGTACGCCCCAACTGTCGCGATACAACGTCGCTTGGTCCCACAGAGATTGAGGGGAGGAGGTATATTGTGCGGCCGCGGAAGTTCCAACCAACACCAACGAAAAGACAATTTTCAGCACTACAACATTCCCTTTGTTGACGGGACCCTATTATTTCACACAACCGCCATAACCACAACGATTTATATGAAAAAACCCCGAAGCAGATTCTGCTCCGGGGTTTAAAATTACATTGGAATAGGGTCGAATTAAGCGCCTTCGAGTTCTACTACGGCACCAACGCCTTCCAATTTGGCTTTGATATCGTCGGCTTCGGCTTGGTCGACGCCTTCTTTGATGGCCTTCGGAGCACTGTCTACGATTTCTTTCGCTTCCTTAAGTCCCAAACCAGTAATCGCGCGAACTTCTTTGATTACAGGAATCTTGGAAGAACCAGGTTCTTTAAGGATTACGTTGAAGCTCGTAGGGCCAGCGTCATCGCCGCCAGCATCGCCACCACCGGCAGCAGGCATAGCCATCGCCATAGGAGCAGCAGCTTCTACATCAAATTTTTCTTCAAAAGCAGTTTTCAGTTCGCTCAGTTCCAACACGGACAACTCAGCGATACCATCTAAAATCGCAGTGATTTTATCGGACATTGTTTTTTTCCTTTCAAGTCAGGGGTCATAGCCCCAAGTTCAGTAAAGGTCGAGCGTTATGCCGCTTCGCCTTCTTGTTCTTTCTTTTCTTTAAGTGCATCAATAAGCCCAACCATGTTTTGCGGTAACGCATTAAACAAGGCAGCCATATTCGACATCGGTGCTGCAAACAATCCAGCAATCTGTGCCAGCAATTGTTCACGAGACGGCAGGTCTGCCAACGCTTGGAGTTTGTCTTGATTGACGACTTCGCCTTCAAGCACTCCACCTACCATCGAAATCGCATCTACACCCTTACCAAAATCTTTCAGAATCTTAGCTGGAGCGACGGGATCATCACTAAACGCCCAGACTGTCGGTCCATCCATATATTGGGATGCATCGCCTAAGTCCAATTCATCCAGTGCCCGTTTAGCCAAAGTATTCTTGAATACTTTGAACGTCACATTTTGACCACGCATCTGACTGCGCAATTCAGTCACTTGCTCTACTGTGATGCCCTGATATTTAGCCATAATTGCAACAGTGCTTGCTTCAATATTGCCTTTTAGCTCTGTTATAGCAGCTTCTTTTTCAGGAGTTGCCACGGTCTTCACCTCCTCTCGAGAGTAATCGTCCGTCGCTCAAACGAAAAAAACCGCGTCACCGAAATAGACGGCGACGCGGGAACAGTTCACAATAATTGTGTCCCATATACCCAATCGCAAGTCTAGGCAGGCATTTCTTTAAGGCCTTCGCAATAATCCGCTTGGCCGCCGGCGGTCTGCAACTCGCTTGGCAGACGGTATTAAAATCAGCACAAAGTGTAACAAACAAAAGCGGTTTCGCGCAACTTTCCATCTTCATCACTAAGTGCCACCCCTTAAATCTACAATGCATATCCCAGTCGGCGTCAACAAACTCGATTCCGCGCCAAATGAAAATATGAATACTGTGAATTTCTACAAAAACCTATATTTTTCCCGCGAAACCTTCCGGGTATCAAGGCAGTCTTAAGAAGTGGATAGGCCCATAGTCGCCCCAAAACTGGGAATTTTCGCCATTTTCAGGCATACTATGGTCGTTAGGAAATAACTCTATATGCTGGATTTACAATACGAAATACCCGACAAGGATGTGCGGCGCTGGGCATGTTTTTGCCACCTCGGCGCCTTGGTCGGTGGAATTTGTTTAGCGCCCATCGGCGGAGTGGTTTTGGTCCCTCTCATTATTTGGGTCATCAAACGAGACGAACATTTCTACATCGCCGAACAAGGCCGTGAATCAATCAATTTTCAAATCTCCATGCTGTTGTACGCCCTCGTAGCGAAGACCGTCGTCCATCTCCTCGAAGCAATCTTGATAGGCCATTTGCTCGGCTTTGTGCCGTACGTGATCTACATTTCCCAGTTGCTACTCAGTATCGTCGGAGCCATCCGCGCATGGGACGGTGAAAAATTCCGATACCCCTTCGCCATCCCATTTATCAGCAAATAGTTTTGTTGTATACTGAATCCAGTGAATAACTGGAGTACATGGTCATGCGATTTATCCCACTGCTGTTAGTCCTCGTCTTAACAGGATGTGCAACCACCAATGCGTCCCGTGTCGGTAGCCGGCCGTGGCACGAACAGCGTCTCGCCGAAATCGAATCCTCCTACGAATTCGGTGAAATCGACAAAGAAACCTACCTCGAACTAAAAGGCGCCGCCGACCAGACGCGAGTCGATTATCAGAATGCACGACAAGAACGTCTCGTATACGATAGCCGCTTCCGTTCCTACCCCTTCGGATTCCGCAGCTTCGGTCATCACCATCACCATTGGTAGGCCTGCGTTCCCGGAGCGTGCGCCGCTACATCCCCACCCAATCCTGAGGCTTCAAATAAAAATCTGTCAATTCTGCCTCCGGCGTACCCGGCTCAACCTGATGATTGTACTTCCAATGAGCCACCGCCGGTAACGACATCAAAATCGATTCAATACGTCCCTGCGATTGCAGACCAAAAATCGTTCCCCGGTCATACACCAAATTGAATTCCACATACCGCCCTCGACGCCAAAGCTGAAAGTCCCGCTGCGCCTCCGAGTACTCACGATTCCGATTTTCCACAATAAACGGCTCATACAAATCGTTAAACGCATTTCCCAGGTTCAGGCAATAATTCAACTGCTTTTCCAAATCATCCTGCAGATGATCAAAGAATATTCCACCAACCCCGCGGGTTTCATCCCGATGCTTCAAATAGAAATATTCATCGCACGTCTTTTTATCGTTCGCGTAATCCTGACCCGATTCGTCACAGACGTCATTCAACTTCTGATGAAACCCGATAATCTGATCCTTCACCGCATACGTCGGAGTCAGGTCAATCCCGCCCCCGAACCACGCCTTCGGACCCGCCTCAAAATAGCGAATATTCATATGAATGGTCGGCACATGGGGATTCCAAGGATGAATCACCAAACTCACACCCGTCGCGCTATACGGCGTCCCATCGGGCAATTTGAACTGCGTCGCCGCCGCGGCTGGAAGCGAGCCTCCCTCAATCCCCGAAAAATTCACACCGGCCTTTTCGATCAGGTCGCCGCCATCCCACACACGCGTACGACCACCGCCTTTACCCTTGTCATACTCCCACAAATCTTCGTGAAAAGACTGGCCGTTATGCTCATTCAAAAAGGCGCAGATTCGATCCTGCACCCCTTTAAACTTCTCTTGTATGTCATTAGCATTCATAATCGATACTCCGCTTGTCATCTACTTTAACTTTAACAGCGGACGCATCACTTTGTTCCACACATCGTATCCTTCGCGGCTCAAATGCAAACCATCCCCCACGAACAATTCGGCGCGCGGAATCCCATTGGAAGCCAACATCGGCGTATCAATATCCGCAAACACTAACAGCGGATCAGCCTTGGCCATCTCAATTACAGCATCATTAATGGCCCGCATTTTTTTCCGCATCCCGAATCGGCTAATGCTCGGTTTTATGGCAACATAAATGATCTTCGCTTCCGGCAACGCTTCATGAACGATGGAAACAAATTCCTCCGTATCGGCAATTACTTTTTCCACACTCGCACCCGCCGCAATATCATTGTCTCCCGCATACAGCGCCACAATACGAGGTTCATAAGGAATCACGATCCGATGAGCAAACTCAACAGAATCCTTCGTCTGAGATCCACCAAAACCGCGATTAATGACATTGAATTCAGGAAAATCCACGTCCGTTTTCCAATACACCATGCTCGAACTGCCCACAAAAACAATCCCCCCTTTTTCAGGAAACTGCTCTTTATCCTTCGCCTCAAACTTTTGAATCGACTTCTCCCAACGGCTCTCCGTCACCCCCGGCTTATCATCCGAAGCAACCGCCACAACAGAAACCAACAACCCCAATATCAACGAAGTAAATCTCAACATAAGATGATCCTTTCACGATTCTCTAAGCCCATTAGCTTAACAAAGCACCCAATTCATTGCCATTTTCCGTGTCGCGTTCGAGATATTTAAAAAGGCGCTTAGGACCGAAAGAAGTTGACCTGATTGGAACAACATTGTTCAATAAACACGCAACGTAACCCTGCGAATGCTCTACCGGAAAAAGGCCCATTGCAGTCGGCCCGCGTCGAGCTACATTGTTCAAGAATCACGCGCCGTAACCCTGTGAATGCTCTATCTGGAAAAAAGGCCC
>Ga0315336_1002249_pt1 | contig 30702 bp, 33 predicted proteins | sample ASW5metaG_FD_204512 | JGI IMG/M metagenome (GOLD analysis project Ga0315336, IMG submission 204512) | Ammonia-oxidizing marine archaeal communities from Monterey Bay, California, United States - ASW #5 | ecosystem: Environmental > Aquatic > Marine > Intertidal zone | place: USA: California...
GTCTGGCTATGTTTTTTAATTCAATACCCAAACAGACCTTACATATTTGTAAACCTGAATCCTGTAATTCATTACGTTCTAACTTTATAGTTTTTGGCCTTTTTATTCTATTTTTCCATTCGCAAGTCGATTGCGTATGGAGCTTATTCGATTTATTACTTTTTGTGAATATTTCAGATCCAAAGCTTGTACTTTTTAACATCATCTCAAACATAATCAAAGAAAGCTGTTTAGTAGGTTCGGTGGAATATATTCTTCCATTAAAACCATTTTTTACGAAAAGAGGTATTTTACCTATATGATCAAGATGGGCATGGGTTATCAATATAGCTGATATCTTTTGAGGCGAGATGGACAATTTGGTATTTAATCTATTGGTATTATTGATATCCTTTTCATATTTAATATTCTTCGTCTCAGGGTAAAATAAACCACAATCGACCAAAAAGTTTTTTTGATCTGTTTTAAAATAATAAGCGGAACCTGAAACCCGTTTCCCAGCGCCAAGTAATTGAACATTCGCTTGTTTTAATTGTGCGAATAAAAAACTGGGTATTATAAATAATAAAATTGTCCTACAAATTATTTTTCTATTATTAGAATTAAGACAATTAATAAAAGGCATTCTCTATTAGCTATTGCCTATTTTAGATTTAAAAAAACTTGAATTAGAATAAATATATTTAGCCACCATAAGCTGATCCTGCGGGTTTAATTCAGCTTGAAAAATACATTTATCTATTTGAGCGTTAGTAATTTTTCTCTTTTTAATTTCTTCATCAAGCTTCCACCCTATTTCACATAATTCTTCAATATTGTCTGCTTGATCAGTTTCTATTAGATGACAAAAGTATGCAAAGAAAATTGTATGGTTTTTAATTAATTCAGAATCAGTCATTAATTGTTAGATTATTTAGATACTAGTTCAAAGATTGATTTCATTTTATTTATCCAATTAAGTTAGCATATCCTATATACTGATTTTTTATAAATGACTTTTTGGCAAAATAATGGATTTTGCAAATAGTTCATTAATATGTGTTTTTAATTCAGAATTATAAGTTGGACTAAATTCGCAAGAATCCATAAACACGTTAGAAACTTCATACTTTTCATTGTAATTCTCATTTAATGTAACAGATTCAAATTTTTTCTCATATTTTGGAAATGAACTTTTTAGTACACTACCATCTAAATATTTTTTAACATTTTTACCAAAAAATAGTGGCTCATCATAGGGGTCAATAAGTTCAAAATTTTGATACGCTTCATTACTTTTCTCTTCCCAGCGTTTAGACCAATATTTAATCACTAAAAATATAAAGGCAGCTTTTCCTTTTTCTTTAGCTAACGAGTGGCATTTGATTAAACCGCAACTAACTCCAGCAAAACAGAGGAATAAAACTCCCTGCGTAAGTCTACTTGATTCTTCAGGATTACTTCCTGGAAGTAGCCAACCTCGCTCTTGCTTAATCATTTTCTGTAATTTGGTTGGGCCCCAGCCACCATACACCTCTGATTTGACAAGCTCTAAAAATGATTCATAAATGTGATTACTTACATTATTTAATTTATCATATAATTCTTTGTCAGACATATTTCAACTTAAGACTTAATAATTTTCCCCGCAAATCGATAGGTATTTGGCATCATATCTAATTTGTTTAATCGTTGATATACTTTAGGGAATAGAGTTATGTGCTCCTTCTCTAATGATTTAAGCAAGCCAGGTCTAATATCTGAGAGACGTTTTTCCGCCTTTTTAATATTCTCAGGAGAGCTAAATGATATGGATAGGCATGCATTGCAAGAAACTTTCTCTTTAATCAAATAATCTAGTGCCTTGTAAGGTAGAGAATAACTTGATGACATTGCACCTGTCAGTCTAACATACTCTTCCTCGCACGTTCCTTTTATGGAAACTCTAACATGAAGATTTTTAAATCGCGAGAGCTCTTTCGCAAACTCTGGATCATCCCCTATAGTCATTCCGTTGGTTTCAAGCACATAAATAAACTCCGATTTATCGACCAATTCCAATAGTTCAAATAGATGCTGCTTGCCCAGCGTGCCCTCTGATGCTGACGCAGAAATAAGCTTGTACCCATATTTTCTCGCACTTTTACTCAAGGCATTGAATACCTGCTCCGGTGTATAGAACTTACCCGTTGTGTGGGGTTTCCTTACGGGGGCGTCACTGAAACAAAACTTACATCGTAGGTTACATCCCACTTCCGTGGCGGACGTTGTGCCGCCATAGAAGCGAAGCGGACGGGCAAGCCGTGCATACTTTCTTTTATTGCCATCGATCACCACTTTCTCGGTGGCTTTGGTAAGTACGATTGGATCGTACCCGTCCATTTTCACTTTTTTCATTTTAGTTCTTCGCCTGCTTTCTACCGTAAAGCGCACCATTCTGAATTGACATAATCGCTCTGGTGACGCCCGTAATGGTCTTTCCCATAAACGTCTTGCCACCGCTTTTCTCTGAATGCTTCCACTCGTAGTCCATTAGATCATTTAAGAAAGAGATCGGTGTAAACGTGCCCTCGCTCTTAACGGTCGCCTTATGGAGGCGTTTAAGTGCCTTGGACTTGTCGTTGTAGCCAAGCTTAGACTTTTCAACAGCGTCTCCTAAAATTTCTATGGTCTCATCATAGGACTCGGTATCAACAGGGTGTGGGCGTCCGTCTTTTCCTCCCACCGCAAATGCAAAGCGAGCGGGATCATCAAACCTTGAAGAGTCACCATGAATGACTTCACTCACAAGGGCAAGAGACTTAATGGTTCTTTGACCTACACCCTTTAGCATGAGCAGGTCTTCAAAATTATCGACACCTCTCTCATATGCCATGTTAAGAACTGATCCCAGGCGCTTCATGTTTACGTCTGACTCACGAATGTCATGTCGGTTAGGTAATGAAATCGAGTTTAATGTATTCATCACCTCTTGCGGTTTCTCTTTAGTGAGATTAACAATATTCTTACGCGCAAAGTTTGCCCTGCCATCAGCAAGATTAAGAATCTTTCCACCTCTATCTCCCACAATACCTTTATGCGGATCATCCACAAAAGATCTTACCGTAGGAGAGTGCCAGTGGTAGCGTCTCGCCCTTCGGCTTGAAGTATTCATTCCTTGTGATATGGCTGTCCACTCACCCTCGTCCGATAAAATAAAGTACTGCTGATACAAATTGTAGCCATCCTGAACCGCATTGTTATCTACTCTTCGAGTCAGCTGACAAGACTTAACCAGCTCATCTCCTTTCAACCCGTGTAAATCTGACACCCGCCTAATCTGATTGGGGGCATAGTAGCTGTACTTTCCCTTTCCACCCAATATATAGATCCCCAGCTCCCTAGCCATTGGATTTATCTTTCGTTTAAGCGAACCCAATACAACTGCCGTTACGCCTGAGGAGTTCCAGTGCATTCCCATTACAGCTCCAAAAGCTTGAAACCAGTTAGGATTAGACAGCCTCGTTAAGACCTCCGATTTACCATAGTTTTGTGCCACAGACTCTATAATTGCTGATCCCATCTTACCCATGCGCTCCGTAAGCCATGTAGGTACTTTACCAAAATGAAGGGGCATCCCCATCGTTCCTGCGTTAATCATTATTAACTCCTATTTTCATTGTGTGGTGATGCTTTTTTGATATGACAACCCCTTAACCAACCGCATTCCGATCAGCCTATTCAGCATTGCCATTTTTGATACATTATCAAATTTTCCTGCCCGAATGATTTCTTTTGCGATGGCGTAGCCTTTAACAAAAGCAGGTTTCGGGAAAAATATTTCAAGAAAACGTCTCTTTCGTACGTTTACTGGGCGCTTATAATTTTTAAAGAATGCCTTCTTAATTAATTCGGATGGCATGAGCAGAAACGCTGCAAACTTGTCTGCCTGCCACTCTTCGGGTTCTTTCTTTGTACCCTCAAACCCGCCATCTTTTCTACTGATAATTTTATGTTCAGAAACATCTTTGCCATGTTTTTCATTGTAAAACGGAACATGGAGAATAATATGCCCTACTTCATGGGCAGCTGTAAAGTTCATTCTTCCCTCATGATCGCTTAAATTCTCATTAATCTCGATAGTTTTTTGATCTATAAGCGTCCCCCCTAACAGGTTTTTATCCTCATAGATACCGTCTTTCCTAAAGTCGACGTCGTACCCTAAATATTCAATAATATCAAACACAGGTATTGGCGCAGACAACTTGTGTCCTGTTTTATTACTAAAATCTCCCAAGAGCTTCTTACTCTCTCTTTCGATGGTGCTATTTTTTAAGTACGGATACGATATTTCTTTAGATGACATTTAAATTCCTATTGCTTCTTATTTTTTATTTGTTCGGTGAGATCTTTCCATTCCTTTTCAGTGAGATTCTTAGCGGTACGTAAGAATTCAGGTACAGCCGTTGGAAGTTTTTTAATGATATTCTTTATGTCTTCATTAACGCTATCTGCTGCTGCAAGCAACTTATCTACATCGTAATCCAGTGCCTTAGCCAATTCCTTAATCACTTCCTCAGAAGTTGCTATTCTTCCATTCTCTATGTGCGCAATATTCACAAAAGATACAGAGACCTTTTCTGCTAACTGACGTAGGCTTAGACCCTTTTGCTTACGAAGATTCCGAATCAATTTCCCTAATAATAGTTTACTCATTGTATTACCTTTCTAATCAAAACTATGTAAAATGTTAATTAACACTTAACTGATATTATAAACGTTAAATGATACTTAACAAGCATTTTTTACAATAAATACCATTATAGTGCGATTTATAGGTTTGTACATAAATTAAAATGAGCCAATTTCGCAGCCCATCAAATGTATAAACAGATACATTACCCATCAGGAACACCATAAATCGGAGATTGAATGACCTATGAAGAAAGGACGAATATAGAGTCTTACTTAGAAAACCTAAATAACTTGGTTGAGCTCAAGAGAGCATTGAAACGAAGCTTAGATCGAGTGGAAGGAGATATTGAATTTTCAATGTTTCAAATTGAAGAACAAACTGATGATGATAGTTTTGCTTCTAAACCTTTAAATCCACTTAGGAGCTATCAAGACATTATGCAGGGAGTGATTGAGGACTTGCTTCCCTGTTGGAAGGTTGCAATAAAATAGTCAGGTTATAAAAATAGAAAACCCCTCTTGATTGAGGGGTTTTTTGTTAGCTATTCTATTAGTTCTTTAACAGAAATCCTTTAGGGATTTTATTAGATATTCGTTTGTGGTAGGGGGATATAAATATTTTACAAATGAAATTTTTATCACTATCATATATTTTATAAATATCTATTTTGTTTTCGATATTCTCTGTTTCAGTTGAGCCTTCTCTTTCCCATTGAATATTCTTTTCTTGATCTGTTATTAATCTTTTTAGATAAACTTCATTAGAAATAATACCATTAACGGGAATTGGATTTGTGACGTCTAAACCAAATTCACCAAAACTATCTGGAATTTCATCTAAGTCGTATCCGGCATCTCCACCGAACACTCCTGTTGACAACATATCTATAAATTTTTCATCCTTGGTTCCAAGGTTTTTTTGGACAGACCGAGTTACCAAAAATTTATACAATTTTTTAGCATCGCTTTCAGAAAAATTGATATCATCTTGTTTCACGATATATCTAACAATATTTTTTTCAGTTTTATCTTCAGTAATATAAAAATATGATGCGGCATTAACATACAGTTTTTCTAATGCCGATAATGAATAATTGTGGTTTAATACATTAGATAACTTACTTGCGTCTTCAGCTATTTCATTTTTACCTCTTGGAAAAACTTCTTTAAAAAGTTTGTCAGTTATTTCATTTAATTCTTTTCTTTTTTTGAAGAAATTGAAAATTCCCATATATAAAATTACATATAATCACCCAACAATGTGGGTGTCTCTTTTATAAACAAAAAAGCCTCCGTGGTGAAACTATGTTATGAGTTATTAATTAAATTAGAATAAGACTTCCATCTACCTTTCAATTGCCTACTATAACCTTCAAAATAGGGATAAGATCACACTTTTATCGAAGAGTGGTGTCCATTTTATTGGACTCTATTTATTTTTTTCTCCTTATTTTACTGAAGAATTACTAACTTATATTTTTAACCCTTACCATTCATCCAGGTCATTATTTGTTAATATAACTTTAATATGTAAATTGTATTATGAGTGATAGAATATTTCCACAACTGGACCAAATAAGATCTTTCAAAAAACCAATTTCTGAAGAAATGATTGGATTCATAAAATATTTAGACTCTCAATTAATTGATGGAATTGAATTATACATTAGACCATTTCTCAATGAAGATCAACCAGATCTGGTTATCTTCAACCCTAAAAAAGGAATTATGTTTTATAATGAACTAAGTTGGAAGTCAGGGACCTTTATACAAGAGAAAATTCGAACAAAAATGGAAAATCCAATGGGTTATGGTAAAGTTAATGTGGATCATGATATTTTTAAAAATATGTCTGGAGAGGAAATTGCTAATCCAATAAAACATATACGGTCTCTATGTGATAATTTAGTTCAAGTATATGTACCCGAAATTGCACATAAATTAAAAAAGAATTATATCAAGAATTGTGCAGTGGGTTTATTCCTACCAAACTTTAATCAGACTTCAGATGCAATGAATAATATACGTATTGTACAAAGCAAGGCCAGAATTGTTGCTAATGATTATAAAACACAAAATATTAATAATATAATTACTTATTTAAATGATAAACCTAATGTTTGGCCTGAGTGGAAAGAAGAATGGGCAGAAAAAATAAAATTTTATTTAATTCCACCTCTACATAAAATTGAAGATGGAATAAAAATTAATCTATCAAGTGATCAGGAAAGGAATATTAAACATGAACCAAATACACATCGTAGACTTAGAGGTGTTGCTGGAAGTGGTAAAACATTAGTAATTGCTCAAAAAGCAGCAAATATTGCATCCCAAAATAAAAAAGTTATAATTGTCACATTTAATATTACTCTGATGCAATATATTTTGGAGCAGATTAAAAGAAGCACATATAAATTTAAATGGGAAAATATTATAATTAAACATTTTCATGGTTTTTCAAGTGAATTTTTAAGAGAAAACGGTGTCCCATGGCCATCAGGTGGTGATACTGAAGCAGAGGAAACAATTAAGTTAAACGAAGTTATCCCTAAGCTTGTTTCTGAAACGATAAAAAGTGGTAAAAACATCAATAATAGGATTTATGATGCTATTATTATAGATGAAGGACAAGATTTTATTAAAAGTTGGTATGATTGTTTATGTTTATTTTTAAGCGACAATGATGAAATATTTTATGTTGTTGATAATAAGCAAAATGTTTATAAAAGAGAAAATAGATGGATTGATCAAATGGAAGGTGGTGGAAAGTTTAATAAAAGGTGGAGAGAAATGGATCGCTCATTTCGCTTGCCCAAGCTAATAACAAAAAAAGTCAATCAATTCGCAAAGTTATATTTAGAAAATGATGATTCTCCTTTGATTGATGATGATTGGGATTTAGGCCTTTTTGAACCGCATGTGATATGGAATAATTTTAATAGGAATTCAGATCTAAAAGAGATTGTATACAAGTATATAAATTTTTTAACAAAAGAGAAAAATATTCATTTAGAGGATATAATTGTTATGGTGCCAACTCACGCAGAAGGATTTATAATTGCTAAATATTTAGAGCAAAATAAAATATACCCAATTAGTCATATTTTTAGAGACCCAAGAGGTTCAGGTAATTCGAAAATTAAAAAAATAGCATTTAAAATGGATTTTGAAGGATTAAAATTATCTACACTTCATAGTTTTAAGGGTTGGGAAATTCCAACAGTTATATTGATTACGCCCTATGCAAATTCAGATATAAAAGGTAAGTCAGATCAATTAATATATATGGGACTTACCAGGGCTAGAAGCAATTTGATTGTATTAAATAAAAATAAAAGATATCATGATTTTGGTGAATCTTGGCCTCAGGATTGGTAGAATAAAGAAAAAAGGAATCTGATTCTGAGGAAAAGGATGAAGAGTATCAGGGTAATCGATATTTTCAAATGGGTCAGTATCAAATATCAGGAGAAAACCCTTTATTTGACCCAAAGGCGTTTCATTTCAAAATTGTGCTACTTCTTTCATCGAATATTCAGAACTGCTAATATCTCCATCTTCTGTTTCTAATTGCATATTAATCCAATTTTCTATCACTTCTTGATTGTAGTCTTTATGCAAAATCACTTCTTGTTGATCTTCAGTTATTACCCACAATCCACCTCCTGGCAAATCTTCTTGTTTTTGTAATTTTTGCCAAGCAATTGATGGTTGATAATATTCATTACCTATTTTTAGAAATTGAAACCCCTTTTTATCATCAGGAAGATTTTCAAATTCAATTTTATCATCAACTGGAAAATATATTGCTGCAGAGAATGTAAGTAGTTTCATTTTCTATTCCTTTATTTAAGCCAGAGGCGTTTCATTCTTCCCCATGATTGTAAGCAACCGCCCAATTATATAATATTTCAATTTCATCTGTATGTAGTTTTTCTCCAGTAAAATAACATTGCATTTCTAACGGAAGATCGGAACCAACTACCTGTGTATATTGTTCAATTAACTCCAATTGTAAATTGTCTAACTTTTCAATCTTCTTTTTTAAATCGACTTTAGTTGTTTCATTAGTTACAGTTTCTAACTCTTTTTTAAATGAATCTTTATTCATATCGTAATTAAGGAAGAGCATTCTTATCTCGAGATCAATCAACGGGCTCTTTCTTTAATTCATTAAATTCATTCCATATTTCTATACCTACCATTTCACCGTTAACCTTTAAGCGTTCCCTTTTCTGCATAATAATTGGTATGAAAATATCCAGCTAACCTAGTATTTGCAGTACCAATTCCACCAAAGAAAAATGCTTGTGCGTCATTAGCTCCAGCTTCAAAATATTCATTTTCTTCATGATTAAGCTTCTCTGTACCATTAGCAACAATTTCACCTATCACCATAAAGTCTAATCCTTGAGCTTTAAATGATGCAATCTTATCAGTAGAATATCTCATATCAACAGGAAGGTAAAAACATTCTAATAAATAGTCCCAAGCTCGAGTATAATACAAACTACTTAATCTAAGTGTTTTTGGATCACTTATATCAAGATCACATAATTGCAAACTACCACCTTCAAACCAAAGGTAAGCTTCAATAAACCCATCGAACTGTTTTTTTGGATCACGCAATCTTGTTTTCCCTATTTTACCCAGAAATGTTTTATTTAGTCATCATAGCCACAAAAGAAAAAACCGCAGCTCCAGCTATATCCAGTATCATCCAAACTGATTTATCCATATAAATTGGAAATATCTATTCTCCTTTAGAAGAAAGCTCATTCACTTCTGAAATGATTCCCTTTAAATGGGCACTTGATATTTGAAAGTGTTTTGCTAATTTTATTAATAATTTTTCTTCCTCTTTATCAACTTTTCCATCGGCAATACTTACCCAATAAGCAACTTTAATAATTGTTTCTCTGCCAGATTCATTTAATTGTGGAAATAGTTCGGTTAATAAATCTTCCAATCCAAAAATGGTAGTTTTAGAATTTTCAATCTCTTTTTCTATATCAGAATCCGATAATTCAAAATTTGTCATTTTCTGGTAAATATCTTTCATCATTATTTTTTCATTCTCATCAATCTTACCATCTGCCAATATCATCATAGCCATTACTTTTTTAATTCCCATTAAGTATAAAGCTTCAATTTCCTTTTGCTCTTGTTCAGGGTCATAATCTAGTATCTCCATCTTATAGGTGTTAACGCAATTTTGACATTCGATATATTCACCTAATAATCTCAAATTGACAATGGGTATAAAGAAAACTGTGGCTTTTTCGTGTACCTGATCATGATGATATTGTGTATGCGCATTGCACTCTGGACAATAAAACTCTCCTGTTGCAAAGGTTGTGGTCTCTCCTCTTGTGCCTGCTATGAAAAACATCAAATTACCTGCTATTTTTTTCTGATGCTCATATGCATCTTAGTTTGATGAAACTTAGCCTTTTCAGGTATAGAAATATATTTATGACAATTGTCACACCTTACTATTGTTCCAGAGTAATCTCTTGCATCCTGTGTTTTATATTCAACTTTATATTCTATATCTTTAATATTTTTTCTATTAGACAGGTCATGATGTAATAATTTTTTCGTCTCTTCGCCACAGCTTGGGCAATTATAACTTAAATCAGATCGTCGGAACGTAGTCATAATTATCTATAATCTATTATAATCAGATTACTTCCTAAACCCAATTGATCTGCTTTTTTCACTGTAACTGGTGCATTCAAGATTTCCCCGTTCAGTACAGTTTTATTGGTGCTTTTCAAATCGCTCAGGGTAAAATAAGTCTCCTCTTTATAGATAGTGCAATGCCGCCTAGAAACAAAGGGGTCATTCAATTGGAAATCATTATCGGGTAGCCTTCCGATTGAAATAGGAAAATCCGTAAAACTTTTCCTTTTCCCCTCATCAAAACCTAAAATGACTTCAAGGATAAGTTTCACAATAAATAATTTATTTCGATTCCTTTTTATCGTCAGGGATAAAATACAAATTTTCAAGATTTGTTAAATCAGCAGAATCAATAGTCTTTTCTACAGGATCTTTAGTTGAATCTATAATTTCTTTTTCATCGAGTAGGAAATCGATTACACCAAATCTTTCCAATAACATTTTATTATCAATAGACATACCAGATCGAATTGATTTAAGATAATCAACTTCCTTAGAATCGATTTTTGTATCAGAATAAACAATGCGAAGAGCAATTTCTAATACCAGCATTTCTTCAACTGGATTTAACGAAGAATCATTAAGTTGATTAATTACTGTTTCTATAGTTTTCTCAGAATCATCTTTATAGCTCTCAACAAACCTATTGAGCCTTTTGGAAAGATCAACATCTCGAAAATAGGGGGTTGTTTTATCTATCTCTTTCAATTCTTTAATTTCTCTATCATCAATATGACCATCACAAGCCATTGATGAACAGGCTATATCAAATAGCAATGTTTTCAATTTAATTTTTTCCATATTATTTCCTTTTCAAATTAAGTGGTTTTTATCAAGTCTTGATCTAACCAATAATTGTGTTCCAAATCTTCCATTTTGCAAGCGTCTTCTAGGGCATTTAAAAAACTACCTGCTGTTTTAAATCGGTTTTCCATTTTTTTTTCTATTGATTTCATAATTACTTTTTCAAGTTTCTTATCAATATCATTATTAAAAAGCGAAGGCTTTTTTGGTGTCTCTCGTCTACCGACATTGATCATTGTTGCTACTTCTCCATAATCGTTTAGATTATAATCGCTTTGGTTATAAGCCCAAGGATGCATTCCTGTAAGCATTTTGTAAAATACCACACCAATAGAAAAAACATCACTGGTAGTCTGAAAGACATTCATAAAACATTCTGGTGCAAAATAAATGTAACGGCCACCAGCATCGGCCAATTTGTGTTTCTTATCTATTATTATAGCGATGCCAAAATCACCAAGGACACCAATAGGAGGAGGGAATTCGTCGTATGAAAGTAATATATTATCCGGGGAAATGTCCCTGTGAACAATGGTAGGATCATTATTATGTGCAGCGGAAAGACCTTTAAGGACATCAGTCATTATAGAAGTTGCTGCAGGTACATCCAAACCCCATGTTTTTCGCAATAATAATTTGGCAAGTGACTCACCGCTTACAAAACTCATAGTAATGAAATAACGATCTTTATTATTCTTGATAAATGTATTGATCTCGAAAACTTTTACCACATTTTTATGATTAAGCCGGGTAAGGATTCGTCCTTCATTAATGACCTCATTCAGATCAGTTTTTTCTACATAATTCTCCTTGAAAACTTTCATTACCTGGTATTCTTCAAAAAATCTATGTTTGACTCTATAGGTTTCACCAAAGGCACCTTGATCAATGAAAAAACGAACTTCATAAGTATTGTTAATTATTTCACCCTTTGTTAGAGTTGTGCCCTCCTTCATCAATATATTATACCACCCTTTCCAGGACCACCATCCTCTCCAGGAGCCATTGGCAATAATTGATACAATTGCCCTACAATTGGGCGAAGGATTTCTTTTGTTGCATTATTTGCATTAATAATGCCTTTTGCTTGATTAATTAGATTCCTTGCCTGACCTTCATCTTTCCAATCATGCATATCAAAATTATCATCAAAACTTTTAATCATGCTTATTTCCATAGCAACGCCCGCACCCTGATCCACTACAGCAAAACTGATGCTGTCGATTTGCTGCGTTAATCTCTTAGCCATTTTAACGTCTTGGGCATCAATAACTGTTTTTACTTGGGCATTTATTTGTTTTAACAACTGAGTAGCTTTTTCACCACCATACTCTTCAATACTCATTTCTAAACCCTCAATTGCTTTGGTTAAATCCTGCATCACTTTTGGCCACTCGCCAGTAGACTCTAAAACTTCTATTTCATTGCAGTATTCTCGCATATTGTTCAAGATCTCTTCTCGAGTATCCGCTGAAGAACCACCTTTTTCTAACGAATCTATTAATTCATTTAATCCAGTACGAATTTCTTCAACTTTTATTGCATCTAAATCAGTGTATTCATCTTCAAGCTTTTCAAGGTTACTTTGCGCTTTCTTTAATTCTTTTTTAAGAAAGTTTTTTGTAACGGCTGATCTTTTTGATTTTTCCAATACATCATCTACCATTTGGTCTTCTAAATATGGAAAAGTTGCCGTTACTTTAATTGATTCAGATTGATCTATTTCAATTTTTAATTCAATATCACTACCCTTTGGTAATAATCCATTTAACTCATCACCAGTAATTTTAACTATACCACGAAAATCATTGTAAATAGCCTTTGTACCTGCTTTTCCTTCATAAATTGGAATATTTATAATATCTTGCTTTTTACCTGGCCTTACATCTTCAGACGTTCGATAGGTTCCAGACCCTTTCGCAGGTAATGGGTGATTCTTTTGCAATCCTTTAAGTGTAGTTAATTGCTGCCGACCAACTGCTATTTCAAATGCATCGACACAAAGATCAAATGGCAGCACAGCCTCCGCTACTTTAAATCCTTGAATCATTGAAATGGATTCTGGTTCGCAAGGGTGAGTTGTCCCTTTTTCATCCGTTATTAATATTTCAAATCCATTAGATTTTCCGGCTTCAAGATGAACATCTAAAATTTCAGCGTCTCCCTTAAGCTCTACTTTTCCGCTTTTCCACCCTTTATCCATTCTATTTAATTCAACAAATAATATTTCAGGAACCTCTCCATCTGTTTTATCACGAAGTACTTTGATACCAACTTTTTGTTCAGTCTCAACCGCATCTGCCTGATAACTAACTTTTAACTGGATTTTAGTATGGTCTGTTTCTCTAATTCCCTCCGGAATATTTTCTCTGGAAGCAAATAAGGCAGCTCCATTTGCAACAGCAGTCATCGGATCAATAGAAATATTTATCTTACTTGTAATTTGCTTACGAATCATTTCCCGAAGTGTATGAGAAAAGGTCGGTCCACCAATCATTAAAACAGTAGTTAGATCTGAACCTTTCAAATTATTATTATTCAAAAGTTTTTTAGATATATCAACTGCCCGTTGAAAAATGGGTTTTAGGGCTTCTTCGTATTGGTCTTTTGTTATCGTTAAATCAATTTCCATCCCATTTCCCTCATCATCTTTACCAATTGGACTTTCACTTAAGTATTCGTATTGGTTTTTATCCTTTGATGAAAGATTGATTTTTATTTCTTCAGCAGGATGCTTAAGAGCATTTTGTAATAATCCTTTCCATTGATCATCCGCAAGAATTTTATTAATAGTATAATTATCTTCCAGGTATGGCATAAGAATCTTATCTACAATAGCAGAATCAAGGTTTTTACCACCCAAATGATTGTCCCCTTCAGTATCCATCACTTTCATAATACCTTCATTGGCTTTCATCAATGCTACATCAAAAGTGCCGCCACCAAAATCAAAAACAAGCCATTCACCATCCTCAATACTTTTAGCATTAATTCCGTAAGCTGTTGAGGCGGCAATAGGCTCTTGCAATAGAAGACAATGCTGAAACCCGGCCAGTTCAGCAGCCTTTTGAGTAGCGTCTTTCTGAACACCTTTAAATTTTGCAGGAACTGTAACAACGATCGAATTTATTTCTTCATCGCGAACATTACCCTTTAGTGCTTTTAATACTTCTGCCGATAATTCTTCTGGAGAAAATGCACGGCCCATATTTTTACATTTGAATTTCTCATCTGAACCCATATTGCGTTTGAATTCTATGTAAGTATTCACCAATGCCGGGTCATTATTTTTAAACGCTAAAATTGCTTCTTTACCCAGTATATTATAGGCTCTATCCCCAACAATTGTGGCTTTCTTTTTATTAAAGTGAATACAAGAAGGGGTCGTATCTTTTAGATATCCCTCACTCTTTTTAATTACTGGCGTACCTTTTTCCATTCTTGCAATTGCAGAATTTGTAGTTCCTAAATCGATACCGTAATCTATTTTTGTTCGACCCATTTTTTTCTCCCAATATTAATATTGTTAACCTTGACTAACTTCAACATCAGCTGCTTGAATAAGTTTTTCCTTAAAATTTATTTGCGGTTTAATCACTCTTGTAATTATTGATTCACCATCTTTTAAGTTACTGTCTGGTACAAAACGTGCCTGGACAGTCATTCCGGCATCAAATTGTTTGCCTTCGAGATCTACAATTTCATACCCCTTATCATTGATTTCTTCCTCAAGCTTTTCTAAACGGTTATTCAAAACTTTTACAGCATGAGATGATTCATCCATTGTTTTCAATCTGTTTCCCATTCTGTGTATTTCATTGCCCACTGTTAAGGCTAATGAATGGTCAGCTTCATCGACTGCTTGTGGTTGCAAATTAGAAGCTTCAAGTTTCTGTTCAAGAACTTTAATTAAATTTTTATCTAATTGAATTGACTCGTTTTCCAGTTTTTCTTGAGCACCTTTAACCGATGAAAGCGAATCTCTTTGTTCGGTAACTTTTGATTTCAAAACCAAAAAAATAGAAATCACAATGATTAACACAATTAGAATTGCAATTATCCAGTAAAGCGTCCGATCAGTGATAGTTTTATACAGCGTTTGAATTCGGGATTTACTATCTTTGCCAAGCATATCTAAAGTAACTATTTGTGATTCGGCTTTATCTATCACAGCATTCAATTCATCTATTTTTTTATCAATTTTTCTTATTGCTTCGATCGTGGGACTGGGGGTGGCTTCATTCTCGTAGTCTGTTTTATATGTTTTACCATTATATACAAAGTCCATCTTTGGGCCAAGCTTTAATCGCGCTTCTTCGAAAGCCCTTTTAAATGAATTTTGTTCTTTCATTATTAATATACTATTTGCAGTCGTCAATAGACTATCAGACAGGGTATTAATATTATTAGTTAGCTCATCTTTAATTTGTTCTAGACTGGAATTAATAGAATTGATTTGCAAATTCAACTCTTCCTTCATATCTGATAAGGATTTATCTAATTGTTTAAATGTCTTGTCAGTTAAAGACTGACTGGATTTAGTCTTTAACAAACTATCTAATGTAGTAACATTATTATTCAATTTATCGAGATCTGTTTTTATATTTTCAAAATTAGAACCAGCCGAATCAACTTCAGATTGGCTGTAGACAAAACAAATTGATAATAATAATGGCAAAAGTTTGATTCTCATTTAGACCCTACTAATAATTTGATAATTGAATCTAGAATACTTCTAAAAAGTGAATGCAATAATTTTATATTTTTTGTTTGTTCGACAACTTTGGGTGAAAATTTATAATATGCTTTTATAAATAGTAACCCAGTTAATGATTGTGATAAAACTTTATCTCTGAATTTTCGCAATACTATCACTTCGGGGGCCTCATAGGACCCATAAACCATAGTTGCGATATAGCAGCCTCCATTACTTGAACTTGATGATGAAGAACTTGAACTCGATGAGCTAGATATTGGTGCAATTGGAACACGTGGTCCGGTCGGGCTAATATTTACAACATCACAAATTTCCCGATATTCTTTACGTTTGGCCTTAGACATATCTAATTTCCCAATCATGTCAAACACTGGTTCAACTTGACTAACAATTTGTCTTATAAATGTGCCTTTTGCAAATTCACTCAAGTTAAATTTATCCTCCATAGCTTTGGCTGATACTGTCAATAATTGAGCACATAGATTAATTGCTTGACTTGCAACTATATCACTTATTTCTAAGTATTCATCGTCTGTTTTACCCAATTCATTTTTGATTGTATTCAGTTTAGGTTTACAACTTTGAATAAATCTCTTTGCGATATTTGGAAATTCTACTATTTCACTTTCTGACTGAAGTTCTCTCGTTTTATCATAAATGAAATTTATTTCGCTTCGAACAGGATTTATTCTTTTTCGATTCGATTTGTCATCCACATATTCCTGTAAGGTTGGTATTCCCTCTTTTATCCTGTCTTTTATTTTATCGCCTACAGCAATCTTTTTTGCTAGAACGGCTAAAGCTAGTGCATCATCCCCCGGGTCGATTTCTCCATCCTCTCTGAATGCATTAAAATATTGAATTGAACAACTAATCAATTCATCAGCCAATTCGTCTGCAATTAATTGATATTTTAGATTAGTTTTTGATAAGATAGATATTAATTGTTTTATATCATCTTCAGTATTCTTGTATAGTTTTTTTCCAGTTTTGTTTGCGGTGCTTACATCATCTTCTCTTTTTTGTTTTGAAATTTCGATCTCGTTTTCAATGTTATGAATATTACTCCCAACTAATTTTTGAATAATGCCATCATATAAAGAATCAGGAAAATATTGAAAATTATCCAATAATTCTTTTTTTGTTATTCTATATTCACTTTTTCTCTTTCCAATATGAGGCTTAGCCATAGTAATACATTCATCGATATATTGGTTTGTTATCTTTAATAAATCAACGGAATGTCTCGAACCTAAAATTTCTTTAGAAAACTCTTCAAAATAACCGTTCGAAAGAAATTCACCAGAGAAAGATAAACCATTGAAAAAATGATTTTTTTGCAATTTTTTGTCTTCGACAGATAAACCTAATTGAGCAACAGAAAGATTTTTATAATTAGATTTGTTTTGGGAATTAATACTTTCCTTTGTCTCTCGTTCCCAGAATTCAATCGCTTTTTCGTAATTACCATTTTTAAGTTCTTCAAATGCCATTGCGTCAACGGTATTATTTGAATTTTCCCAAAACCAGAATAATGCGTAAAATAATTTGCTACTTGGTTGATCTACCCTTTGTTTTGCTTCCTGGATTGATTCTGGAGTTCTCACTGGCTTTACAGGGAAAAAATTGTCAGAATCATATTCAATTAGTTTTCCCATATCTGTATAAATTGATAAATCATCAATCTGCTTAACAATCTCTCTATCCGTTGCATCTACAGATAAGCCTAATACTCTAAAGGGGTTCTGAAAAATTATATCCATTTAGAAGATCACATCTTTACTATACATTTGATTTAACTACCCTAATGTGAATTAATAAAGTAAGTAAATATTTCGGAACACACTTCTCTTTGCCGGGAATTTCTCCTCTGGTGAACCCAGTTAAACTATTTATTCGAGTATATAACATAATTATCAACTAAATCTTTTCAGTATTTGCTACGAGACTATCTCACTTTAACCCTAATGGTAAGCTTAATACAAGAAAATATAAAGATGATAGAGTGTGCCTATATAAATTGTATCGTATAGGCTACAGGCATAGTAACTGTATAGTATCATTTATACACATGCCTATTAATGGCGGGGGCCCAAAAGCCCCCGCCAAATACCTTAGTTCAGATCTTTAGTTAGTGCAATGCCATTAAGTCCGCCTGCAAAGTCAGGCTGGTACTCAACACATCGCTTGAAGAACCATCGTGCATCCTTTTCATGCCAGCCGTAGTACAGTGCATAAGCCAGATTGAAGATTGCTCTGAAGTTCCTGGGGTTGATACTTAAGGCATCAAGGTTCAGCTGCACAGATTCGGCTAAACGCTGCTGATCGGCTCTGATCACACTAAGTGAACTGTATGCTCTGCTGTAAAGAGGATTCTCCCTTATCACTTTACTTAACAGCTCCTCGCTTTTATTATATTCCTCATTTGCAAAGCGTTCATGAGCTTCTAAGAATATCTCATCGGTGGCTACTCTGAGTTCATTGTCGTCATCTTCAATGGTGTAGTCATCATTGAACTCGGCATCGTCAAATGTCGGAACATCGATTTCTATATCAGCACCAATAAAGTGATTGGTGATCCTGCCATCGCACAGAAAAGAAACAAGATGGTGATTAATCCAATCAAATTTCGGAAGAAACTCTCCTATGTCCTTTTCAGGGGAGAAGGTGGGGATGTCAATGATCCTGCAATGCTTATCCAAAGAGATTATGACAGCACCTATCCCATAGTAGCCTCTGAATATCTTAGCCCAAAGGCAGATCAGATCGAGATTGTAAGATACGAACTCATTATGAGCATGGGTCAGCTCATCGGTTACCAGGTAACTGGGTTTTTGTTTTACTTGTGACATGATGTGTCTCCTTTTGTTTTAGGTTAACACACCAGGGTCTATAAACGAAAAAAGCCACCCATCAGGCGGCTTTAAGATTCCTCATAAGAGGCACATCTACCGTTTAAGGATCAAACCACCGTGCCCACTCGGGTCGGTTGGCGGGTTTACTACTGTAAACCACTCCTGATGTTAGTGGAATATAGGGCGATCTAATTAATGCTTACTACTCTTCATAGTTCATAGCGATAATCGTGTCTTTGCTCTTTTATACTTCTCAATTCGTTTATAATCTTTTTTACTGGGTTCTGATATACGAGATAAATCCATATTGTCCTCTAAATCAGCCAGCTTCACTTTTGTAGCTAATGGGTTTTGTGCGATTCGTTCAATAAATGATTCATAATCTTCATTGTCACGATTTGTAACGCAGTCAAGAGCAGACAAAACCGTTTCGCTGAACCCTGCTGTTCTTAAATATGCAATTGTAATATGTGTATCTTCCACAAGATCATGCATGACAGCTACCATTTTTTCGATATTTGTGTCCATATTTTCCATTAAACGAAGCGGATGTTCAATGTATGGATGCCCACCCTTGTCAAATACACCAGCATGATGAGTTTTTGCCAGTTCTATAGCTTTTTCTAATAGTTTGATATCATCATTCCCCATACAAATATTCCTGAAACCCAATAAACGTATCCCGGATATCTGATATCGCGCCCAGTTCACGCTTCGCATCTGCAATGGCTTTATATTTAAGGGTCAGGAGTTCAGGCAGTTTCGCATCATCCAACTCGGTAAACCCTGTTTGAACATATTGTTTTAGTACGAAGTCCAAGAATACCCTCTGTTTGGATTCATATACTCCAAAATGAGACTTGGCGTATTCTGCCCGTTGGCTTCGCTTGACTGGACTCGCGCTGAAAGCTACATGTGCCAGCACATCATACAGGTCACTGTCTTCTGCATGTATCATATTTCGCAGGTCTTCTAACTGGCTATTTGTGTAACCTTTTTCATTTAAGTCCTGTAAGAGCTTCTTCCTTGTATCCGGCTTACTCCAAATGGCTCGCAGTTCATTTTCATTTTTAAAATAATCAGGCAATGAGCCAAACAGTGCCGTTAAAAATTCATGGGCTGATATTGGCTTTCCATCAGCCGACCAAAACGATGTTTGAACCATTGAATCCAATTCCAGAACTTTTCCTTCTGCCAACTTAACTTTTATCATCCCTTTGGGCGGGTTACATCTGCAGGGAGCATATCCACATGTAATGCAAGGTTTTGTTTCAGGCTTTTCGCATACACACGGTGATTCTTCACATTTTTCACATGGAGAAGGTGGGGGGGGAGCAGGACACTCACATACAACTTCCCCACAAATATCGCATGGTAACGCATCACCATCCCACTCAGGGTCAAGAAAATGTTTATGAGCACCTACAAAATCATACAGCGTAAAAAAGTCTTTCCCATCATACAGGCGTGTGCCACGCCCAATAATCTGTTTGAACTCAATCATAGAGTTTACGGTACGCATCAGCACGATATTCTTTAGCTCAGGGGCATCCACACCCGTGCTTAATTTTTGGGATGTAGTAAGTACTGTGGGTATTATTTTTTCATTATCCTGAAAATTACGCAGGTGCTGTTCACCCAGGTTTCCATCATCAGCAGTAACACGGTGGCAGTAGTTTGTATTAGTACTGTCTGCAGTCTGATTTACTAAATCTCGAACTGCAAGGGCATGCTTTTGAGTGGCACAGAATACAATCGTTTTTTGATTCTGCTTCATCATACTTAAAAACTTCTGCACTTTATATTTTTCCCGCTCCCTAATCTCAATTACACGGTTCATTTCAGCTTCGGAATAGACTTTACCTTCTTCAATATCACCTTCAACCACAGTATCGTCAGGTGTATAAATATATTCATCAATCGTAGTATAAATCTGCTTCACTCTGAAGGGGGTCAAGAACCCATCATTAATCCCTGCTTTAAGCGAATAGATATACACAGGCTCACCAAAATAGCGATAGGTGTCAATATTCTTATCACGCTTGGGTGTAGCCGTTAGCCCCAGTTGCACCGCAGGACTGAAATACTCCATGATGGCACGCCAATTGCTCTCATCATTTGCACCGCCACGATGACACTCATCAATAATGATTAAATCAAAATAATCTTTTGGGTATTGACCGAAGTGTGGTTCGTTATTCTCACCAGCCATAAATGACTGAAAAATGGTAAAAAAGATACTTCCGTTGGTGGGCACTTTCCCTTTCTTACGAATCTCCGAAGGTCTAATACGCACCAGGGCATCTTCTTCAAAGGCAGAAAAAGCGTTAAAGGCTTGGTCGGCTAATATATTTCTATCGGCTAAAAACAGAATGCGGGGCAGTTGCTGTCCATCTTTTCGCAAGTTCCATTTGCTGTGGAAGAGTTTCCATACAATCTGGAAAGCAATGGCAGTTTTTCCCGTTCCTGTAGCAAGGGTAAGCAGAATGCGGTTTTGTCCTTTGCTAATAGCATCCAGTGCATTAGTAATGGCATTTTCTTGATAGTAACGGGGTTGCCATGTTCCGCTTCGGGTTTCAAAGGGTGTTTTGTGGAATTTATCCCGCCACTGACCTGCCTCCTGATTGACACTGTCTGCTTCGCCAAAGGTCATCTCCCAGAGTTCTTCGGGTGTGGGATAGGTACTTACATCACCTTCTTCAACCTTTTGCATATCCATGCCGTAAATCTGTAAACCATTGGTGGCATAAGTAAAACGAACCTGTAATCGCTCTGCATAATTTTTAGCTTGTGCCACTCCTTCAGTATAATGGCTATCGTCTCGTTTGGCTTCTATTACAGCAAGATTTCGATTTCGATATTGCAACACATAATCGGCTTTATCGGGCATAGACCGTTTGCCACCACCGACTAATCGTCCTTTGGTGATGGGATATTCTTCACGAATGAATGAACCTTCCGTTCCCCAACCTGCTTGTTGAATGGCAGGAAGAATTAAATTGGTGCGTGTTTCCTGCTCGTTCATAGCTCGCCGTTAAATGCCTTTTGCAGGATGGATTTTTTCAATTCATCCAATGCATCCAGTTCTTGCTGATAGTTAGCTTCAAGGGATTGGGTTTGAGACTTTAAATCATCAAGTTGTTTTACGATTTTAATTTGCTCTGACTTACTTTCAGGTATATTTATTCTCAATCCCTGCCATTTTGTTTTGTTTATTATAGGTAATGTTGCTTGAGCACCCTTTCCTATATCAGCAACTTGTTTTTGCACAAATGGTGAGATTAAACCATAATAAAATAGTTTTGGATAATAATTTTCGTTAGGTGTTAAACAGTTAATCTGTTGATTTGAACTAACTGCAGTTTCAGTAAATCCTGTTTTTCCAATAGTAGCTCCAATACAAACCATTAATACAGAATTTGGTGGAAATAGCCTTCCTATTTTTAATCCACTTTCACTTAACATACTATTTCCTGCATCTATTGAACCATCAGGTTTGAAATGAGGGGGCTTTACAAATGGGATAAAATCTCCATAATTAGACTTATCTTTAGTTGATGGCGTAGTTCCAGTTTGAGTTTCTCCAATTTCATCAAGAATCTTTTCTACCCACCCATCCCCTTTTTGGCTGAAGATTTGGTTCAGTTGGCTTTGGAAGAGTTCTTTGGCATTGTTCAGGTTTTTCTGCACATTGGCACGGGCTTTGTCAATGGCTTCAAAGCATTCATCCAATTTGGCAACAATGCGTTTTTGTTCATCAATGGGCGGGATGGGGATGGGGAATCCACTAATATCATGTTTATTAAAACCATTTTGCGCAGACCTTTCAGACACAGATGACAATGGCTTTTGAAACAAAATAGACTTTAGATAATTAATGAAATATTTTATATTCATTATCTCTGTATTTGGTAATGCTTTTATTAATGCGACATTATAAGCACCTGATTTTCCAGTACATATCTTACCGACTGAAGCACCATATCGACCAATCAATACATCATCAGTTTCACAAATTCTATTCTTTGATGAGATAGGTATAAATGTAGCCTTTTCGTCAGATTTAAAATCCCTAATTTGTAATAATCTGATATAGCCTTCAGTTGCTTCATAAACAAAAGTTGATTTTGGGGGCTGACTACCACCTTGGAACTTTGCTACTTCGCCTAACTTTTTTATTTCCAAGTCATGTTTCATATCAACTCTTTGATGCTTCCAAGTATATCTTTGGTTTCGCTGTCCAGTGTTTCCATTTCAGTGAGTATCTCTTCAGGGCTACGCAAGGGTGCTTCTTCAGGTGTATTAGGGTTTTTAGCGCTCAAATCGTAGGTATCAGTATTCACATCTGCCATATTAACCATCCACGATTTTTTGCTCTCTGGCTTGGTCTTTTGCAGGTCAATAAACTCTGCCAAATCTTTATCATTCAAGGGGTTGGTCTTGCCCATGTTTCTGCCTGGATCAAATTGGTAATACCAGATATTCTTGGTGGGTTCTCCCTTATTAAAAAACAGCACCACTGTCTTTACACCTGCCCCAAGGAATGTGCCACCTGGCATATCCAAGATGCTGTGCAGATTACAGGTTTCCAGCAGGTGCTTGCGTAAAGATGTGGATGCATTGTCCGTATTGCTCAAGAACGTATTTTTAATCACCACACCAGCACGTCCACCTGCTTTCAGTATCTTGATAAAATGCTGTAAAAATAAAAATGCCGTCTCTCCAGTTTTGATATCAAAGTTCTGCTGAACTTCCTTCCGCTCCTTACCGCCAAAGGGCGGATTCGCCATAATCACATGGTGTCGGTCTTTCTCCTGAATATCCCGAATATTCTCACTCAAGGTATTGGTATGGACAATATTGGGTGCTTCAATGCCATGCAAAATCATATTCATCACACCAATGATATATGCCAGGTTCTTCTTTTCCTTGCCGTAAAAGGTGCTTTCCTGCAGGGTTTTCAAATCTGATACCTTTAATGCATCCCTGTCTTTGGTCATATGGGTATGTGCTTCACACAGAAAGCCAGCCGAACCTACCGCACCGTCATACACCGTTTCACCAATTTGGGGGTTCACCACATTCACAATGGCACGAATCAGAGGTCTGGGGGTGTAATATTGCCCGCCGTTACGCCCTGCATTGCCCATGTTCTTTATCTTGGCTTCATAAAGGTGGCTTAACTCATGCTTTTCATCAGCAGAGTTGAAGGTGAGTGAGTCTGCCAATTCCAGTATTTCCCGCAGGTTGTATCCGCTATGTATCTTGTTCTTTACTTCACTGAATATTTCACCAATTTTATATTCAATAGTTTTTGGGCTAATTGCTCTCTGTTTAAATCCGGCTAAATAACGGAATAAATCAGTATTCACAAAATCAACCAAGACATTGCCTTCCATTCTACGATGATGATTATTACTGCCATCAGGGTTTTTGGGAACTGCCCAATTTCCCCAGCGATATTCTTCATCAAGAATAAATGAGTATTCTTCGCCTTTGAGTTCTGCTTCGTCTTGTTTCTCTAACTCCAACTCATCAAGATACCGCAGGAAGAGTATCCAGGATGATTGTTCAGTATAATCCAGTTCGCTATCAGCACCAGCGTCTTTATAAAGAATGTCGTCTATATTTTTAAAGGCCTGTTCAAACATGGTTAAAACATATCCTCATAGCATTTACAGTATATCGCGACATCCTTACAAGTATTGCAATATCTTGTATTTTTACTCCAAGTGGCCTTGCAGTCCCTACATCTATATAACTGTTCATCATAAGGCTTCCATTTTATTTTAAATATCTTTTTTGAATTACAATCTGAAGTTGGGCAGTTAGTTATTGATAAGGTTTCCATTAATAATGATTCTCACATTCCTTACAATACCAATCAGGAGCGTCCTCCTCGATTACGCATCCCCCAAGTTCAATTTTTCCATCACCGTATTTCTTTTGCATTTCTATTCCCGGAAAGCCATACTCAATCGGCACTACAGAATCTTTAGAAGAGCACTTTGGACATTTTGGTTTATTCTTTCGATTCATCCAAAAAATTACACAATATTACCTAACAATGTGGGTGTTTCTTTTATAAACAAAAAAGCCCCCGTGAGGAGGTTATATAGTTTTCATTAGAATTGATTTAAATCCATTTTGCATCTTCTGCAGTAAAATCCTGACCTGATTTTCCATGCTTTTTATATTGTTCATTGCTTTTTAAAAATTTTATGGTTCTAAATCTCACATCTGTATCAACTTCAGACAATGGAATCGCACCTACATTAATAATCGGTGATTGTATGAATCTTTTTACAAATTTTTCTTCAAAGTTCCAATCAGACAATGCTGTATCTTCAATTAAATTATCATTAATATCGATTAATACTGCAATATAGCATAAGTAAAGACTGTTATTTAAATCGATTTGGTTATTAATATAATTTATATCAAATCCAACTAACGATGTTCTTCCAAAAGATTCCATACCAGTTGAAATACTATTTTCAATTAGATGATATCCACCAAAAATAATTTCAACTTTAGACAAAGTTTTTAGTTCTTTTATTAAATCTACCATAAACTTTTTCATATTATTATTTTTTGAGCCCTCTTCAATTAGCCAATGTTCTGACCTGTCTTTAGGATATTCAAATATTTTTAGAACTTCTTTTTCACTTAGCAATTTTTCAATTATTCCTTTTCAAAAAGATATATTATTACAAAATACAAATCTACCCATCCTCCCACAAACAAAAAAGCCCCACGCTTGGTGAGGCTATTTGACCCAGAGGCGTTTCATACCGGAATTTACACAGTATTGTCCCACAAACAAAAAAGCTCCCGTAAGGAGGCTATTTGACCCAGAGGCGTTTCATTTCATCAAATCGGGGAAACCAGTTCATAAAATTTAAAGTAAAAAAACATGGAAGCCAATCGGTGAGAGTCCTAAGTTAGCAAAAGAATAGTCGCTTAGGGTGTGGCGGAGATTTTTTTTGAAAGGAATCGGAATTGCACAAAATAAACTAAAAGTGATTGTAACTAAATGAAACGCCTCTGGCTAAAATAAAGAAAAACAAATTTGTATGGGGATAGTTAATGACTAAAAAGAGGATATTAAACACTGATGAACTTAAGAGATTAGTAAAATCCGTCGACAGCGACTGGGAGGTTGGGCTTTACCTTTTAAAATATATTCTTAAAAATGTCGCCAGAATAAATGCATTTCTAAAAGAACATGATTTAAACAAAAAGTTCTTCTACCCGATTGCAAATATTTTTGCTTTAGTTAATATCCCCGAAAAAGACAGAAAAGAACTCCAGAAGCATAAAGATTTGAGCCTTAAATCAATGTGTATAAAACAATCCCGCACACTCATTGGAATAAAGACTGATAAAGAAATTCAGCAAATATTCAAAATTGATAAAAAGCAGATTGATGCACTCTTAAAAAGGAATCAAATCATAAGCGAACTTTCATTCCCGAAACGATATAATGACAAAACCATATTAAAAAAGAAGCTAAATAAAGTATGGTTCATGTTTGAGGAAAAAGGACTCGCGAAAACCATTCAAATAAATATTATATTGGATTTATTTGAGCAAGAAGGGTTTGAAGATTATAAACAAGGCTCGACTCCGGAAAGAATTGATAGAATTAGAAAAACTTACCAAGAACCAGCCTTGAAAGATTATAAAAAAGCACAAGCACGGAAAATAAGAACCCTAATTCCTCCTCCTTCCATTCCGTAGACCTCTATTTCTTCCCCTCCTTAACTTTTTTGCATGACAAAAAGATAAAATCATGCAAAAACAAAACCTCACACTCAAAGTTTTATCTGAAAAAGCAAATTGCGCCCCGTTTATAGTGAAGTACCTCTATTCATGTAGGCGTTTGCCAGTAATAAAAGAGTCACTTGGTTCAGGATACCCTGTCATTTTTCATCCTGATGCAATCAATATAGTAAAAGCTCACCTAAACAAAGCTCAACCAGAATTGCTAAGATGAAGTTATCATTTATTCAGGAATTAGTTTGGTTAGCAAAATCAAATTTAAACTTTAGCGAATGGTGTATTATTCTCTTTAAAACGATAAAACGGAGAATAAATGATTGATAGTAATCACTCTTATAATTCCCACGTGAATGAAATAGGTGTGAATCAATACATGGCGCTGTGCCCGTTCCATGACGACCACAACCCGTCCCTTAGTGTCAATCTTGAACTTGATGTGTATAATTGTTTTACTTGTGGGGCGAAGGGGAACTCCCAGCAATTTAAAAAAACACAAGAGATTGATCTGAAATCATACATTAATAAAACCCCTCACAGAGTATCAAATTATCTTAAAAACGTTCATATAAAGAAAAATAGAGAGTCTATTTTATCCAAAGATTCCAAAAACCAGGCTTTTACCTATCATAAGTACCTTTTAGAGAATTTTGACGAACTAACAAAAGACCTTCCTTGGACACTTGAAGCGGTAGAAAAGACATTCGCCGGGTATGATACCAAGACAGAACGATTTACGTTTCTCCATACTGACACAAACGGCAAAGCGGTAAATATCAAATATCATAAGAGTAATACCGGAGAGAAGCCTTTTTCTATTCAGGGACACGGACAATGCAGATTGTTCCCCTTGAATATCATTAAAGATTATAAAGATGGATCCATTTTGATAATAGCAGAGGGAGAAAAAGACGTTATTACTTTATTGTCAATGGGATTCAATGCAGTAACAAGTACCACCGGAGCAGATTCATTTCCCAACCTAACCCCCTTAAAAAGATTCAAGACAGTTTACATTCTTTACGATAACGACCAGGCCGGGCGGGCTGGATCGGTAAAGCTGGCCGAAGCGCTGAAACGTCAATTACCTGAAAGTAAAATAACAATCTCCGATTGGGGAAATGACAGACCCTGCAAATTTGATGTTTCTAATTTTTTCAGTCAAGAATGGGACAGATATGATTTGTTGGAGGCATTCGACGAAATCCTGAACAGTGGAAAAGAATATGAATTGGACGATAATCCAACACCCCAAAGAAAAAATAAATTACAAATACCATCCTTTGACCCTTCGATCGAAGCAGAGATATTCAAAAAAGACAGAGATATAATTTTTCATAATGAGACTTTAAAGCAATATGACGGAGGATTATATAAAAGTTTTAATGACAGGTATTTTTTACACTTATTAACTGGCAAATTAAAGATATTTAACAGCCGGCAGGCAAAGGCGAAGGAAACATTAGAGGTAATAAAAAATTCGCTTTCCGATCCGAAATTACTGAATGAAATAAATCCCGACCCATACATCATAAATTGTAAAAATGGATTATTCGATATAAGGGATATGGAATTAAAACCACATACGCCGGACTTTATTTCCACTTTTCAAATAAACGCTGAATATGACTCTGAATCGGACATTCCACTCTTTGATAAGTTTCTCTCTGAGATTCTGATTAAAGATGACGGGAATCCGGATTCAGACTTAATCTGGATTATACAGGAATTTATGGGGTACTGCCTGTTTACGTCCATTCCCTTTCACAAGGCTTTGATTTTTTATGGTGAAGGAAGCAACGGTAAATCTGTTTTGGTAGAAGTTATGGAATTTCTTTTTACAGGACATACATCAAGTGTTCATTTTGAAATCATTGGTATAGATTCATTTGCAACGGCTGACCTCTCAGATTCTTTATTGAATATCTCCGCTGAAATAGGGTCAAAGGCACACTTTAAAGATAACATCATCAAACAGCTTATTTCAGGTGACAGTATTCGGGCACAGCATAAAAATCAAGATGCTTTTGATTTAAAACCAATAGCAAAACATATTTTGACGGCAAACAATTTCCCCTATTCAGCTGATAAAAGTTTTGCATTTTTCCGGCGGTTTTTAATCATACCATTTAATCAAAGATTTTTGTCAGAAAAAGAAATTGAACAACAACCTGATGAGATAAAGGAATCATTAAAAGTCGAAGACCCTTACTTAATAGACAAATTAAGAGATGAAGCGGACGGGATTTTTTATTGGGCTTTGGAAGGACTGAACAGGCTAATGATAAACAAAGGATTCACAGAATCGGAGCAAGTAAGGGAATTCGGCGAGATTTTTAAAATACGTTCATCTTCAGTTGAAACATTCATTACCGAAATGACCGAGTTTTCAAGTGATGGACAAATTTTATTTGCAGATGGTTTTAAACAATATATTGAGTTTTGTAAAAAGTACAAAATACCAGCATTGACAAATAGAAAGTTCTCAAACGAGTTAAAAAACCAAGGTTTTCTCGTGGAGAAAGGAACAGAAAATAAAACGTTTATTAAAGGAATTTCATGGAAAAATGACAGTTACTAAAGTTACTAAAGTTACCTATCCTATACCCGGGAATATTTTTATAAAAATATAATCTAAGTAGAAACACGGTAACTATAGTAACTCCGGTAACTCTTAAAAAAATGAACCAGATCTTTTACAATCAGGCGTATCACTTATTTCTGCGAGCTTGAATTTCCCCTTGGCAATGGACGTTTTACCCGCTTTCGCAACTCCTTGCTCAAAGATTCGTATAGCTCTGGTTGCTCCTGCTTCATCAATAACTGCGTAAGGCTGACACGTTTTGGCACTTGTTTTTTTATTTTTTTTGTTGGTTTCTTGAGCATCGTCTTTCTCCTGTTGGTCTATTTCTTGGAACTCTACCTTAAAGAATATTTACGATCACTTACAACTAAAAAGGATAGAAAAGAATCCTGATAAATGTTAAGTAAAAACAGGGTAAAAACAGGGAATAATTTATGGGAAAATCATCAACATCATGGTCAACGGGTCAGTCCGGAAATAAAGCTGGGAGACCGAAAAAAGGTAAATCTATTGCTGAGAAGTTTAGGGAAAATCCTAAATCTCATTTAGTAATTGATAAAGTACTTATGGTTGCAAACACGCTGGGAGCGCCTGATCAGCATCCAGATGCCATGGCTTCTGCCCGATTGGTTATTGAACGGCTTGTGCCATCTTTAAGACAAATAGACAGTCCTATGCTTGGAACGGATTCTGAAGCAATAGAAGCTTATAAATTAAAAGAGTTTGAGGCAAAAGAAAGAGCACAAGAAGTTTTACGGAAGCTAAGCACTCAAAAAGAAATTGAAGAACAGATGAGCCAGTTAAATGAAGCATCCGAAGATAAGCCCAATGAAACTCAACCTCCTGATGCCAGCGAGGGTGTTCATGAAAATATAACAGCAACAACTCACAAGAAAATATTGATTCCTGTAACCTATTCGGATGAAAATGAGTATGCAGGGTGGCAGGCAACTTAACATAATGTTATGAAACCGCTCTTAACACCTATGGAAGTATCCGAATTGCTGAAAATCAATTACAATCGTGTTTTGGATTTAATTCACTTAGGCGAGATAAATGCTGTGAAGATTGGCAAGAACTACAGGGTGTATGAAGGTGACTTATTTGACTATCTCAATACAAACAAATACAAATCATACTGGAAAAAGAGATAAATGAATATTGATTATTGTGCTACGAATATTATGTGTGTATATTAGGGTACTTATGGGAAAGGTAGGAAGACCAAAACTCGAAGAATCATCAATCAAGGCTGTTCGTATGCCTGTTAGGCTTTGGCGGTTACTATCCAAAGCGAGCAAGGAATATCGAACACGTAACGAGTTAATCGTAAGATTGGTTGAAGATCATCTGGTTAAAAAGGGTCTACTCAGTGATTCCAAGAGGAAATTTCCCATTGAACCTAAAAAGAAAAGGAGTGACCCCTAAATGTCAACCCTCTACAAACGCAAGGATAGTACCTACTGGTGGTGGAGTGCTGTCCATAAAGGTAGACGAGTTGCACAATCGACAAAAATGACCAACAAGAAGTTGGCTAAAAAGATAAAAGAACATTGGGACATGAACCTAATATTGGAAGACCTTGAGTTTCTCGGTCTTTCAAGTCACCCCACTATTCTAAT
>Ga0315336_1002251_pt1 | contig 30671 bp, 31 predicted proteins | sample ASW5metaG_FD_204512 | JGI IMG/M metagenome (GOLD analysis project Ga0315336, IMG submission 204512) | Ammonia-oxidizing marine archaeal communities from Monterey Bay, California, United States - ASW #5 | ecosystem: Environmental > Aquatic > Marine > Intertidal zone | place: USA: California...
TTTCCGGAGTCGCCCATCTCCGGAACGACCATCGCGGCAGGACGACTCACGAGTTACGGCAGATAGTACGCTACTATCTGCCGTAAATCCTTAGCGCCGGATTTCGAGAATCTGCTCCCCGACCCCCGAGCCTCGGTGTCCAGCCCGCCAGGCAACGACACATGCGTCGTTGGAGCGGGTGCGGTCGGGTCCGTGCCCGGAGCGCCCTGATGGTTGCCGGCCAATTCCGTTGCACCGCCATTGGTTCCGGTCGTCCCGGGGGCTCCCGCCGGGGACGTGTTGCCATTGGTCTCACTGCCCGGCTTGCCGCCGTTGTTCCCCTGACCGGTCTCGGTGCCGTCCTTGAACTTCGAGTTCGACGGTCCGTCATTGCCCGAGCCTTTGCCGCTGTTGGTGTCATCACGGAACGACGACGACGGATCATGACCCAGCCCCTGGCTGCCCAAGCCGCCCAAGGCGCTCAGCGGATCACCGCCACCGAACGAGGGCATTCCGCCGCCTCCGCCGAAGGACGGCATCTGCGGCATCGACATACCCGCAGGCATCATGCCCGCGCCCGGCATCATGCCCTGCCCGTACGGAGAGGTCCCCGGCGCCGCCGCGTTCACCGGTGCGCTCGACGGGGTCGTGCCCTGCTCGCTACTACCCGCCGGGCCGCCGCCGCTGGGGCCGCCACCCTCACCGCCGTTGCCGCCGTTTCCAGCGTTGCCGGCGGGCTTAACGTCGTCGCCGCCGCCACCGATGTCGGCGTACTTTTGCGTCAACTCACGAGTGTGCCGGGCCTTGGCGTCCGCATCGGCGATCTGCTGATCAATGACCTTCTTGGCCGCGGTCAACTTCTCCTTCAGAAAGTCCCGCAGCTCCTGCTGACCAGCAGGAGTATTCAGCCGAGGACCCAATTCGGTGATCTTGTCCTGAACATCCTTGGTGATGCCGTCAAGCTGCTGCTGGCCCGCGGTCCCGGCAGCGTGGATCGCATCAATCGTGCTCGCAGCCGACTTGTCCAGCTCATGCAACTGCGCGATGACGTCCGCGACCTCTTTGCTCTCCTTGTTCGCCGCGTCAGTCGCCGCACCCGTCCCAGGAGTGGGACCGGCAGGCGGAGCAGGCAACGGGGCCGGCGGCGGCGGGGGCGGCGGCCCGGGCGCCAGCCCACCAGGAGCCGGCGGCGGCGGGGGCGGCGGCGCGGCAGGAGCCGGCGCGTCCGGACCGACATGGCCGAGATGAATCGGACCATTGGCCGTCGGATTGTCTTCCTTGCCCAGCAGGTTCGCGCCGACTATCCCGCCAATCGGCGCCAATGGCCCGAGCGGGGCGGCGATCAGCGTTCCCAAGACCCCGCCGAGAACGGTGTTGATCGGATCCCAATCATTCGACATCGCGGTGTTGCCCCTTCTAGAAGTTCAGCTTGCGTTCACGCGCGGACACCTCACCGCGTTCGGGGTAATGCCCGTCGCGGTTCGGCTGAATGGACAGGTAACGGTCATGGGCCACGTCAGCGACCTTGACCACCCGTTCTCCCAACGTGTACGAGTCCCACTTCCGGAACGCATCGCTGAGGAAACGCACCCCCACGACACACCCGTTGTCCCCCACCTCGGCAGCGATGGTCCGCTTGACCGACACGGCCGAAGCCACAACCCGGACTTCTCGGGTGTCGTTCGCCGACTCCTCAGCAAGCTCCACGACGTCCCCTCTCAACACGTCACCAAATCATTACCATCAGCAGTTTACACATAAAGAAGCAATCGTGAACAGTGATGCTGCAACGGGATTGTGTTGAAGCCCGAAGTGAGCGCGTCTCAGCGCGCTTGTCGCCGTCTGAAGCACTGTCACCTGCGTGGACAGGAGCCTGCTATGACGCCTGAGCACGCAACTGTTGCTCCAACTCACCAACCTTGGCCACCACCGTCGCGCCGAATCCCGCGTGGATGCCGCAGTAGGCCAGGTCCGCCAGGGGTGGGGGCGAGAACTTCCAGCACCGCACCAGCTCGACGATCTGGCTCATCCGGAAGTACTTCCGATACGTCTGCGCCATCGTCACGTTCAGTGCAGATCCGTCGAAATCCTGCGGCGCATGAACCTCGGGCCACTCCAGCACACCGTTGTGGCGTTGCCGCACCAGGCTGTCGTACAGCCCCCACCCCACGGCATCGGCTGTACCTCGGTGCACTGATTGCAGTACTGCCAGCTCGTCATCGGTCACCAACTTGTCGCCAGAAACGTCGGGCTCAGCGTGCGCCGCATTGATTACCGCGGCGGTCAGATTCGCAGCCGCCCAAGCCGACACGTCAGCACCCTTATCGAGGTTGGCAACCCTATGAGCCAGGCTGGGATCAAAGGCCGCCAACCGGTGCTGATGCCCACCATCGAGGCGCGGAGCCTCGCTGACAAGGGACAACGCATCCCGATGCTGGATGCCCAGAAAATCCTGCACTCCATCTGGAGCCTGCGGCCACAACTCCGTAGTCACCATCGCCGAAAGCTGCGCTCCCCCAGTCTTTTTGCGGAACAGCTCGAAATGATCCGCCAGAATCTTCGAAGGCTTCTGGCAGCCCATCCACGGTGCTGCCCATCCGAAGGGGAGCACAGGATCAACCACGGCCAGCCGAGCTGTCGTCGGCAGCACCACGGTGGGCGGAACATAGCCGCCCCCGCCAGCGCTGGTCGCGATGATGATCTGTGACCCCACGGGGGTTTTCACCACGCTTACAGCCCAGACGATCAGTGATGGCCAGTTCTCGCAAGCGCGAACCAGACCGCCAAGTACCCTCTGCGCCAACAACAAATCGGGATTGACCTCGGTGCCTGAGGAAACCAGACCGGACGCGGCCCCGGCCGAACCATGCCCGGCCGCCATCACCGGCCCGGCCGCCGGGCCGCCGCCACCGCTGGAAGCACTGGCGCCGCTGCTCGCAGGCGACGTCGCGGCCGACGGGGCCGCAGGAGTCGCGCCGGCCGCACCTGCCCCCGGCGCACTGTAGGGGGCCATCGGGCCGCCGGCCATCGCGCCAGCTGGAGGCATCATCCCGCCACCGCCCATCGGCGCCCCGGTCGGGCTGCTCTGAGCGGGAGCACCGCCACCACCCATGTCTCCGCCAGACGGCCCGCCGCCCATTGGAACTCCAGCGGGTGTGCTGCCTATTTGGGGCGCGGCGCCCACGGGCGGTTGCGCAGCGTAGGCAGCTGCCGCCTGCTGCTGCGAAAGCGATTGCGACACAGGCGAAACCGGTGAAGCGCCGCCACCGCCGGTGGCGCTCATCCCAGATGCCAGTCCGCTCTGGAAACTCGAGCCCGCGTTCGCCAACGGCGACGCAGACGCCGGCGACGTCGAAGCGCCGCTGCTCATGCCGCCCCCGCTGGGCATGCCACCAGGCATCCCACCACTACCGGGCATACCTCCCGGCGAGCCGAGTCCTGAAGGCGGCTTCATGCTGGACCCAAGCCCGGACATACCCGAGCCCATGCCGCCACCTCCGGACCCACCGCCACGACCGCCGCCGGAGCCACCTCCGGCGCTGGTGGGCATACCGGTCATCGGCATCTGACTAGCACCTGAATTCGGCGCGGTTGCTGTTTGCGTTGCGTCTCCGGGAGTGCCCGGTGCAAGCGGGTTCTTCGTCGTTGTTTGGTCAGCATCCGGTGTCGCGCCTGGCTGCGACGCGTCCGCAGTAGCCTTCCCGCCCTTCGTGGGAGTTGTGGTCTGTGAAGCGTCGGGTGTGGACCCTTTTTCGGCGTCCTTCCCCTTGTTGTCTTTCTTGTCGTCCGACTGCTTCCCATCAGACTGTTTACCGTCAGGGGTCTTCTGACTACCCGGACCGTTCTGGGGAATGGTGAACTTCCCGCTGAGTGCCTGAGTGACCTGTTTGACGCTTTCGGCTACGTCGTTGTCGGCTTGCTGACTGTAAGTGGTCCACACTTGCATTGCTGCCGCTGGATTGCGGCTTTTCACGGCCTTATTGAAGGCTTCTTGGCCAGCTTCGGCGGTGTTGTCGATCAAGCCTTGAAGGACCTGGGTGTGGTGGGATGCCTGGTAGGCGGCCCTGGCTGCACTGGTGTGCTGGTCGTAGTGAGTGCCCCACAGGTGGGTGTTCTCGTCATGTGCGGCGAGTAGCGCGTCGCCGGCTGCGCCTTTCAGGGCCTCGGCGAATTGGGGTCGATAGGTGTTCTTCGAGGTCCCAATGGCGTCGTCCAGGTCCCGTGCTACGCCCGCGTGGAATTCATGCAGCTCATCGAGGAATTGGACCAAGCTGTCCGGTGGGCGCCGTCCAGCCTTGATCGCCTTCGCGAACGGTCCTTCCCCGAGCTCGCTGGCGGTGTTGGCGGCTGTACTGGCAGCGCCGCCAGTCTTTTTGGCCACCGAGTCAGCGGCCTTTACCGCCTGATGAAATAGCTGCATCCCGATGTGAGCACCGGACTGCGCAGCGGCAGCGGCCCCCCCGGTACTACTTTCCGCTCCCGCGTCCATTCCTTAGCCTCCGTAAGCCCTGCACAAATCCCAGACGCGCTGGTCTGCATTGTTTGCCGCATCCGCGGTCCATCCGCCGGCGGGTTGTATCGCACCGCGCGTCTTTTCCCCGCTCGCTGTCGCAGCATGTTGTCGCAGAAGCTCAAGACTCTTTTCGGCTGCTTCACGAATCGTGCTATCAGCCGCTGGGTTGTCCCGCAGCGCGTCAGCGATGAAGTTCGCAGTCGGCAAGACATCAAATGCTGTGTTCTGGGGCGATGGCATAGCTCGATAACCCGCAGCGAACCGGGTGCACAGGTCAACTGTCGCCGCGTGCACCTGCTCTGAGGTCGGCGCGGGCGGTGTGGCAGGCGCCGCTGGAGCCGGGCCGGTGGCCATGTGGTTGCCGATGAGGCCACCGATCGCGCCCGCCGTCAGAGCGATCGCGGCGGCGCCGACGACCGCCGCGGTGATCAGCTTGCCCTTGGGGCTGCGTGGCGGCGGCACGGGCGAGTAGCCGGGCTGCATCGGCGGCGGCAGCCGCACCTCACCGGTGTTGGGGTATGGCGACAGGACCGACGGGTGTGTGTACTGAGTGGCCATGTCTAAACCTCAATCCCGTTGATCTGTGCAGTGTTCGTTGCCTCGGTGGTGGTGATGTTGGCGACGGTGCCAGCGTTGGCGGACACGAAGTTGCCTGCGGCGTTCACGCGGCCTGCTACAAACTCTTCGTGGACCGCCGGCCAGCCCGCCACCGCGCCGGAAACCGCTCCGGACAGCGCATCCAAGCCCGGTGTCGGAACCGGGTGAATGCCCTCCTGGGAAGGGACGATGGAGGACCAGCCCCCGCTGGATGACTCCACTTGCGGAACATCGGCGTGGATTGCGTCCATCTGTTTCCCTCCCCTGTTGCTCGTAAAGAAATGGTAACTGCCTGCACTGACGCTGTCGGACGTATTTTTTCAGCCGCGACAGCGAGGGTGTTAGCTCACGCCGCGCAGCGCTGCGGAAAATTCGGCGGCCACGGGATGGTTAGCGAATTCCTCGGGGATGCTCGCCCACTTGGCCCGGAACTCGGCGGCCAGTTCCTGGATACCGTCGTGTGCGCGCTTGGCATTGCTGGCGATGGCCTCGTTCATCGCCTCTTCGAATTCCTCCACGGACAGTCGCTCGTGGAGTCCGGGGGGAATGTCGCAGCCGATCAGACGGCCGCGGCCGTCGTGCGTCACCACGATTTCGTCGTCGATCTCGCTGGTGGCGGTGAAGGCGTTCACCTTGTCTTCCCACTCGTAAACGCTGTCCAACAGTTTGTCGATCATCGACGACATCTGCTCGGTCCGTGTGGCCATGTCTTGTGTCTCCCTCTCTGATATGCGCTGCGTTGCAACGCAACTCCCCTGGTCTTGCTAGGTCTTCTTCTTGTCCCGGTCGGTGCGCTCGCGGCGTTCGCGGCGGACTTCGCCGAACACCGGCTCAGTGTTGGGGACCGGTCGGTGCACGACGCGGCGATGATCGTCGGGCTTGCGGCCTTCCTCGTTTTTGCCGCCCATGCCGGCACCCATCATCGGCGGCATCATTCCCATCCCGCCTGCGCCGGGGCCGCCTGCGCCGGGGCTACCGCCGCCTGGAGTGCCTGCGGTAATGCCGCTTCCGGCCGGTGGGCCTACGGCAGGGCTCGAGCTGGACAGCGGTGCGCCGCCACCCCCGTCTCCCCCTCCACCGGATGCGGGGCTGGTATCGCCGGGGCCAAAGTCGCTCGGTTCACCCTCGGGTGATCCGCCGTTGCCGTCCCCAGGTCCGCCGGGTATCTGAGGGGTTTCCATCTGCGGCATCCCACCCAGACCGGGGAGGGAGGACAGGCTCGACAGCGCCGAAAGGGGCGAGCCGCCCCCGGTGAGCCCGTGCATGGTGCTTGCGACCTGCCCGGCAGCTCCTGCCCCGGCGCCCATGATCATGCCCGCGACGTTGGCGACCGCACCGGAGGCGGCTTGGTCGGCGGACGCGGCCGGGGCCGCCAGCGGAGCGGCGGGCGGAGTACCGGTCGGGGTTCCCGGCGGGGTGTCGGTCGGCACGGGTGAGTCCTCGTCGCCAGGACCGTGACCGCGGTGCGCCTCACCGTGCCCGGGGCCGTCCTTCTTGAGGTGCACCGCCTCGTTGATCTTGTCGACCTGGCCGCCAGCGACGTGCACGATCGGCGGCGCCGGGGCCGGGGGCGCCGCGCCGGCGGTGGTGGCCGGGGCGGCGGCAGCGAATGTCTCGTAGCTCGCCAGTGCGGTGGACTGCTTGTTGGCCAGTTCGGATTGAAGGGCCGCGACCTGGGCGGCGTTGCGGCCGCCGGTGGCCCGGTAGTTCGCCATTGCCACGTTGAGCCGTCGGTGCAGATCAGTGAATTCCTGCGGTGTCGGCGTGTTCTTGATGAGGGTGTCGGTGTGCTCGGCGGCCGAGTCGGCGGCGTCAGCGACCGACATGAAGCTTGGATGCAGGGTCGATTCCAGCCAGTCGGCGTGCGCGCCGACTTTCTTCGCCGCGGTGGTCTGGCCGTCGTCCCAGTGGTTGTGCACCGACTGGCCGGAGTTGCGGACGTCCTGCGCGGTGGTCTTCACCGCCGGGGCGACCATAGTGCGGATGTGGGTGGCGAACGCCCGCAGGCTGGCCGGGCCTGGCCCGGCGTGGACCAGGGCTGATACCTGTTCACCGGTCATCGGGGCGAGAGGATTGAGCGTCGGGAGGGTCGGCAGCGTCGGCAGCGGGACGATCGGCGGGGACGCGGCCGGTGCACTCGGCGCCGAGGCCGGGGTTGATCCCCCGCCGTCGATCACGTTGGAGATGTGGTGGGCGTTGGTGTCGTCCGCTGATTGCAGGTCCGTGCCGGTGCCGGACAGCGCCATCCCGCCGGCCTCCCGCAATTGCCCGGCATGGTCCATCAGGGTGTGCAGTGACTGCGTCCACGTGGTCAGCATGTCGGCGACGTGGGCGGAGACGGTGTCGGATGCGGCAGCCGTGCATGGCGCGACGGTGTTGCCTTGGCTTGCTGAGTCAGCCAAAGCGGCACCGTCGGCCCGCAGACCGTCCGGATCGACCTTCAAGTCCATAATCGCAGGCTACGCGTCCAGGATGCGGTTCATCCGCGCTGCGGACTCATCGTCAGTGGTCTCGAAAATGGTGGCCGTGTTGGACAGCCGCTGCGCGTGACCGCGAGCGTTGGCTGCAGCCCGGGCGTACGCCGCTTCGCGGGCCTCCATCTCCGCCTGCTTGGCCGCGACGAACGGGGCGTAGGTGTCGCCCACGGCGGTGCGGATTTCTTCGAGGGTCATGTGGTGTTTCTGGCCGTGGGCCTGCACCTGGTTGGCGTAGTCATGCCACTCCTGGACCGCCTGCTTGGCGGCCTCGCTATCGAGAGAAATCGGTTCCGACATCTCCCACCCCTTTCGCAAGTTGACCTTCTTATTGTCGCTGGCCTTGCAGGGTGCAGGCCACACCAATCATCAGAACTGCATGCCGGCGCCAGGAAGATCGGATTTGGCGATGCGCTCCATGTTCTCCACGTTCAACCTGGCTTCCTCGTCACTGACGGTGCCATTGCTGACCGAACGAATGCTTTGGGCCCCAGTGGATTCCACCCCGTCGGCCAGGATGGCGTGCATCCGCGCTGCGGAGTCATCGTCGGTCGTGGTGAAGATCGTGGCCGTGTTGGACAGCCGCTGCGCGTGACCGTGAGCGTTAGCCGCGGCGCGGGCGTAGGCGGCTTGCCGGGCCTGCAACTCGGCTTGCTTGGCGTCCACGTACGGGCTGTACGCGTCACCGACCGTCGCGCGGAGCTCGTCGAGGTTCATGTGGTGCTTCTGGCCATGAGCCTGCACCTGATCTCCGTAGTCGCGCCAGGCCTGGACCGCCTGCTGGGCGGCCTCGGTATCAAGGGTGATCGGTTCCGACATCCCCACTCCTTTCGACATCACAGGTACGACACAACGATTTGCGTCACTTGCGTTTACTCATTGCCTAGTGTGTAGCATCATTCGTCTAGTGCGCAAGGTTTGAGCGCATCAGGTTCGTCCCGGCACGACCCACATGACGGCCACGGCCATATCCAGGGGGATTTCACCGTGAGAAATGCGATCCGCGCGGCCACTGACGGCCGCCTCGCTCATATCCGCCCGAGCTGGGCAGAAAAAGCACCTAGATCAACGCGCCCACCGGCAACCAGGGCCCCAGAAACCGCCGTGCACGCAAGCTCGCCCCGGATGGCCGGCTTGGGTTGGGTTTCGCCACTGGCCCGGCGTGTCGGCGCGGTGGCACCGCGCAGTGGGTGTCAGACTTGCTCGCAACACGAGTCACAGCAGTAACGACGAGAGGAACGTCAAGCCAGCCCGCAACGGCCCAGGGCGTCACCAATGAACAGCACACCACAACTGCATATCCGCACGCGAGTAGGCCCACCAAGACCCAGAAAATGCGAAACCCTCGGTTAGCGGCCGAGGGTAATCGCTTCTGAACTTGTCACCCGAGTATCCAGCTCAGGTGTTCGGTGCCTCCGCACCACCCTTTAGAAGGGCGCTTTGATGCCATCCAGCTCAAGCAGTCCTCACGGTAGCGCATACCCAGAATCAGGTCTAGGGGACTGCGCAAACTGTGATCAACAGGATTGCTCTCCCAGCAACGAACACCACAGCGCTACCCGGCCCTCCCACCCTGAGGCCGATATAGCGCTGCCGCAACGGTCATGACGGCGACCGCGGCCCACACATCGGCGGCTCCGGAGCGCCCTGAGCGTGTCTGGAAGACCCTGGCGCCGCTGATCAGCGCGCCTGGCCGGCGCTCGATGCGCCTCTACAACCCGGCGACCGGCAAATTCTCCGACACGGGAGACCTCACCAAGACACTGCCGACCCGACCCGCCGCGCTGTACCCATTCACGCGCAAAGGCCTACGCACCGCACTCCTGTACCTGGACTTCGACGACAAACGCGGCGGCCGCGCCCAGGTTGATGCCGACATGGCCACCGCAACCGAATGGATCACCCGGTGCGGCGGCAAAGTGGTCAGCGACCACTCCCCCAGCGGCGGACACCTGTTGTGCCCCTTGGCCATCGGCACCACAGCCAGCTTCGCCGAACTGAAGAACATCGCCCGACTGCTCGCCGCAAGGCTGCCCACACTCGACTCCAACCCCAACACCACCGACCCGCAATACGCCTGCCTGAGTGCACCAGGAACCCCGGCCAAGAACGGCGGGTACCGCCAACTCGACGGGACCCTCGCCGATGCCGTCGACGCGTTCGCCACCCGCTCAGAGCCCAGCCTCCTGCCCCGTCTCTACGAGCTGCTCGGCGCCGTCAAACCCCGACCGATCGACCCCGCTGAATCCGCTCCCCCAATTGACACCGGCACAGTCGACATCAACGCGTACTGCACCGGCACCGGCGACGATCAGCGCCTGGCCCCGGCATACGTACGCAACGACCCCATGGACCCGGCAATCACCGACTTCGCCGTCCACGGCGTCATCGCCAACGGCCAACGCCAATGGGCCAGCGCCTCTGAAGCCCGGATGGCCGTCATCTGCGCCGCCATCGCACGTGGCCACAGCCGGGCCAGCATCGCCGAACTCATCGCCCCAGGCGGGCCCTGGCAGCACGGCCTAGGACAAGCCTTCGCCCGATACCAACACCGCGCCGGAAACGCCCTCAACCACGACTTCACCAAGGCCCTGACCTGGCTATGCACCAACACGCTCAAATACCGCCACCCGCAGCACAAGGGGAAGAACACACCGGGGGGCACAACAGGAAGCGGGGAAAACCGGACCGGCCCGCGGGGACCAGTGGAACTACGGCGCTGGCTATCCACAGCCATGGATTGGGCCGACCACGAATACGCCGGAAAACGGTACCGCTGGACCGTACACGCCGTCCTACAAACCCTGGCCTGGCACGCCCTGACAGCCGGGGAACTTATCAACGATGTCTGGGTGGTGGGAGTAGGCGGCCGCAACCTGTCACTGGGCACCGGCCTGCTCAGCCCAGATGCGGTATGGCGGGTGCTGCGCGACTTGCGAGACCGCCCGGGAGCGCCTCTCATCTTGACCAGACAAGCCGTGAACGGCGACGCCGACTACTACGCCCTCACCACGCCGCACGGGATCACCAGCGACCCGGCCAGAGCAGAACGGGTCCGCATCGAGCCCGTCCACGACGCCTGGTGGGTTGCCGGGCATCACCTGCGGCGCATTTACGAACTCATCGCCTCGTACGGTATGACGCGCCGCGCAGACATTTTCGCCGCAGCTCGAGTGTCCGGAACCGCCGGCGACGAAACACTCACCGCATTAGAAATCCTCGGCCTGATTACCCGCACAGGCCGAGGCACCGTTGGTCCCGGCGCGACAACACTCGACGACATTGCCACCGCCCACGACACCGAGAGCGTCCGCCAGGACCGCATCGCCCGCTACCGGGCCCAACGTGACCAATGGCAGGCATGGCTTGCCGATCGCGACCAATCCCGCGCCGACGCCGAAATGGACAAAATCAGCCGAACAATGCCGGCCGAAGACCCTGAGGTCGACCGGACCTTTTGGGCGGCCGCGCTGGCCCACGGCCCACCGGCCGAGAACGAGATCGAGGCCGAACGCCAAGCGCTCGACCTCGTGGCCGAAGTTCTCGGCGGCCGCATCGTCGCGAGCCGCTAAATTCCGAAAGGCTCAACCATCCCGTCAGCCCCGGCAGAAATGGAGTCGCGGACCTACAGCTAGCAGGCTTGCTGGTGCTGCTCGTCGTCGAGCAGGGCGTTCGCCGTCTGCCGGAACAACTCCAGCGGATCAACACCTTTCGCATCGGCGACCGGCAGCATTTCAGTCAGAAAATCCCCGTATTGCCGGATCAGCTCGGGTAGACGGTCGCCGCCGCAGGCCGACAACACTTCGAGAGCATCCTCGTTGTAGCGCACCCGCAAAGTCGCATTCATCTTGCGGGTTTCCGAACCCTGACGCCGCTTGCGGCGGGCTGCGGTGTCGTCAAGTACCGCGGTGCTGGATTTCTCGGCCATCCCTGCTCCGTTTCCTGTCTGCACCCGGCGTCACTACCGTGGAACGGAGCCGATTCCGGAAACCGTTCCGTTCTACCGCTAAGGCTGTTGACGCAGGTCACAAATCATTTCGTTACTAGCGGACAGTCTAAATGACCACTCGGTATTCCGGAATGAAGCCAGGGGTCGTGTCGCGACAGGGGTCAATGCGGCGTTATAGCGGAACGCAGCTGCACGTTAGACGGAACGATGCCGGAATAAGCTAAGGTTGCACGCATGAACGGCCCAGCGGGGACGCCGTGGCCAGGCGGCGAGCATGGCGAGGTGATCAGCCCAGCGGGCCACCGCGCCTACCTCGCCGGACAAGCCGGCAAGCTAGCCGGCTTCACACCGCGTTGGGCCACCGACCTCGCCAGCCGCGCCGACTCCCCCGTCGAGAGCGAACGCGGGCACATCGCAGGCCGCCGGGGCGCAGAACAATGGTTCTTGAACGCAGACAGTTTCGAGAACCACCTACGCACAATCGGACGGTGGCCACCGGCGGCGACCGCGCCCCCGCAAGACCTCGAGCACCTTCTCCTGCTGCAAGGCGCCGACTTGGAGGCCGCCCGCCGCCGAGAGCACGAACTTCAAGAACGCATCCATCGACTCGAACACGAGCGTGACGAGCTCCTGAACACCATTGCTTCGTTGACCCAGACCATGAGCCAGACCATCACTACCTTGAGCCAGGTGTCGAAAACTTCGCCGCCTTCGACCTAGAAACGGGTCTCCATCGGAACCCATGTGCCGCTGCGCAGCCGAGCGCTGGCCCTCAGACGGTCGGCACGATACGCAGCGACTTGCTTGCCGGTGGGCTGAAGACTTTGAGGCCGGCCCGCCGACAAGCATCGGCACCCGCGGCCGGGGCCGGATCATCGGGCCAGGACTTCGACCCGGCGTCATCGAACAGCGCGTATGCGTTCGGCTTGGTGATCGTGGTGAACCGGGACTCGTACAGGATTCCCCGTAGTCCCACCGCGTGAAAACGCCGCGCCCACGAGCGGGTCAGGCCGTACCCGCGCCGGGCGTACGTGGCGATTTCACGTGTCATGCCGTGGTTGGTGGCCTCGCGGTGGCAGGTGTGCGCCACCCGGCCGCCCCTGAACACGCTCACCCGCGACACGACCGTCTCATCGGCAAAACCCTGGGAAACCAGTCCACGCTTGACCATCGCGCGGCCAAGGCGCTCCCGAAGCGCAGCTTCTTCGTCGACTGCCAGGTAGCAGGTGCCTGCCGGCGGGTCGAGGTTGAATCTGCCGCCATTGTCGCTGGCGAACCACCACGGGCCGTTGTTCTTGTGGTGGGCACGGAACAGCACCGTGCCTTTGCGAAGCTTCTTGGTGGGAAAGCCGCTGATGTCGGCCGGAGGCTTGCGCAAACCCAGGCCGGTGCGACTCAGTGGCACCAGCGCTCGGCAGTCTGCTCAGCGACCTTCAGCACGGCCGCCGATTTCCCGTCATTCAGCAAATCACGCGGTGTTTCATCGTTGAGCTGTTCATTGGGTGTATTCAGCCACATCGCTACATGCCAGCGATCTTCCGTGCCGGCGGCCAGGGCGGACAACACCCTGCCCAGCCAAGGCAGGGCAGTGCCGTCGGAGGTGAACTGGAAGGTTGGGAACACCAAATCCCCCTCGGCCGTCGGGCACGCCAGCAACTCGTTGCTGCGCACACGAGCCTGCACCGTCTCCGCCGACACGTGCATACGGTTCGCGGCTCCATCCATCTCGTAGAACGGGCCGACCACTTCGTCGAACGGGTGACTCGCCGGCAGCTGAGACAGCATCGTCTCGGCGATCTCGTCCACGGGCCCGAGCGCCGAAAGATCAATATCGGCGGCATCGATCGAGCTCAGACGTGTTTTCAGCTTCAGTTCCAGCTGCGCCAATATACGTTTGGTGTAGTCCTGCACCTGTGCACGAGGTTCCTCCACATCCCCGCCGGCTACGGTGCTGACCAAGTCGTGCGGGTCGCTCGGTGAAGCGCCATGCTGCCGGGCGGACTTGGCGCCAATCACGATCTGTCCAGACGTCGTCTCTGCCGGCGGTGTTGAGCGTTTCCGCGTCCGAATCGGTACCCGCGCCCCTCGGCGCCTCTTTGGTTCCATGAGTTCACCGGCTTTGACGCGTACGGCTCTGGTGACCTTCTTGCCGCGCTCGACGGCAACCTTCGAATCGAGCGGAGGATCCTGCACTGCAAGGTAGTAGTTACCGGTTTTGAGGTTCGGCACGACCCGCGTCACATCGCCGCGAACATTGTCAGCCATGGCTTCACCTCCAGGAGTCGATGCTGCTCACCCTATCGCCGCGGGACTCAAGGGCGCAGCGGACCTGTGACGGGCGCAGAACCCGGCGCACCACTCCCCCGCTGAGCTGTACCCGACTTGGTCGGGCCGTTGACCTGCGAGGGGCCGCTGTGAGGGCCGCTGCTGGCCTATCGACGGGTGCCCAAGTAGAGAGTGCCTGAGGCGCCCCATCGCGCGACAGGGTCCTCATCAGGCGCCTTTTTGCGTCAAGTGAGCCAGGATGCTGCCACTGCGCGGAGCAAATCCGCAGGTCAGCTGATACCGCGGTCGGACACCGCTTCAAACTCACGTAATGGCCGATGAATGCGTGCCTCAATGGAAGGCCCGATTGATTTCTGTGCTGCGGCCAATATCTGCTATGCAGCATCGACCGCTACACCGCGATCGATAGTTAATGCTGTCTGTGAACATATCCGGCTGGTAGTCCGTCGTGAGACAGTTCGCACCGTATCGCGCTGCATTGCATTCACCACCCTAGGTCGCACACATGCACGGACATATGTATCCGCTCCACCAGCAGCACTGCCGTTAATGCCACACGGCATTTCATCGTGTGCACTGTGCCAGGCTGCACGTACCGTGCCATGACGTGTTGAGTGCCGCGCGACGGCCAAGGCATCGCCGTAAACGCGTAGGGCTGTATGACCATAAACAGCGCTACGGATACCGGTCGATGCGTCGCGTCTTATCCGTCGTCGACCAGGTGCACACATTGACATGTAGATGTGCGATGCCGCCCGACACGACATGCATCGCGGGGCGACACGCCGAATGGCGAAAATTATTTTTCTAACAATGATCTGTGGCGTTCTCGGTGTAGCTGCGTACGCCACTCCGACACCAATAGCGTTGCTGACATACCTCGCAATACGTCCGCAGGTGTGAGTCCCATGCTCGACGTAATCTGCCGCATGCCAGTGATGCGGCCATATGCTCACGTGGCCATCGCAATACTGTTCACAATGTGATGTCAGGTATTGGGTCAGGTATTGAGTCAGGCGGTGGCTTACATCCGCTGCATCGCGGTATATGGGGCGCGACATGCAGTGATGGCTCGAGGTGCGCAAGGCATTGTCGGCGGAACGGCACGCTCCGCGCGCGCCGCAGCCGGGCTGAAGACGTGCACCGGCATCTCGGATTCCGCTGTCCTCGCAGTGGTGCCGACGACTGACCGCCGAGCCACCATCGGCACCTGGCAGCACGGTTGCATGAACACTGCACGACCCATGTGCGGCGGTATTTCGTTTGCTACCTGATGCACCGCACTGAGTCACACACGCCCGGGAGCCGAACGCAACATGACGCGCGATAGGGGAGTGCGGGTGCGGCGCGGCACGTACAGCACCAGTGGAGCCCATAGACTCTGCAGACCGTGAGAGCGAATGTGACGCAGGGCCGGCTCCGGCGCTGTGTGACAGACGCGAAGAATCCCCGACTCTGGCAGAGTGAGGCGTCCGCATGACTAGAAGCGTAGCGGCTTGGGACAGCCCAGGGCTGGTAGAACCCGCCGTCGATTACAGCAAGCTTGGCAATGTCTATCTGTTCGCGAACGGCAAGGGTGGGGTAGGAAAGTCGACGTGCTCGACGCACGGCGCCGCCCTTGTCGCCTCCGATGGCGCCCGTGTTCTGCTCGTTGACTTGAATGGTCAGGGCAACGTCGCGAACATGCTCGGCTACGCCAATACCGAGGCCGACGACAAGGGGCGGAACCTATACAGCGCGATCACGGCTGGCGCGCCACTGACCCCAGTGCGTGACGTTCGTCCGCGCCTTGATGTGGTCACTGGTGGCCCGTATGTCCGCAAAATTGCCCCGGTGATGGCCGCTGAAATGGGAAACCCTCGGGCCGCCAAGCAGGCACTGATGTCCCTTGCAATTGCGTTGCAGCAGATCAGCCACCAGTACGGGCTGATCTTCATCGACTCTCCGCCCGAGAATCAGCTGCTCTTGCAGGCCGCGCTGTGTGCCGCGCGGTTTGTGGTCGTTCCGATGAAGACTGACGATTTGTCGCGGACCGGATTGCGCGAGCTGGCCGGTGATCTGCGGGCGATGCGGGAGCACAACCCGTACGTCATGCTCCTGGGTTGCTTCATTTTCGCCTCTGGGTTTTCGTCCAAGAAGATCCGTGAAGAAATGCAGAAGAACGTGGCCGCAGACCTGGGTCAGAACGAGGACGTGATGCTCAATGCGTTCATCAGACATTCCGAAGCCGTCGGCCGGGACGTGCCCAAATTCGGCCGACTTGCGCACGAACTTGAGCAGGAGATTGTGAACAACCCGTCGCGCTCGGCAATCCGTAGAGGCAAAGCCGACGCGAGTTCGGTGGTGAGTTCAACCTCTGCCACCGTAGCCGAGGATTTCGCAAAGCTGACCGCAGAGATTCTCACGCGAGGATCGAACATTCGCGAAAACATGATTGAAGAAGGAGTATGGCCGTGAGTAAGTCGTCCCAGCCACCCGTGACTGGCGGACTGACCCGCCAGCAGTTGCCGACAGAGAATCTTGGGGACCTCACCAAGCCGAGTCGTAGCGCTGGCTTGGCCGGCCTAATCCCCCCCGCGCCCGCGCCCGACGCCACGCCCGAGCCTGAACCCGCCGCTCCGGTGGCGCTCGTGCGACCAATGGCCCCGGTCGCCACGCCAGCTATCGAGCCGGTACCGCCAGCCGAGGTGCCCGCCCGCCGGCCCGGCCGCCCGCGCACCCGGACGAAGCCGACGACCGCGGTCTATGTCAGCCCAGGCGTGAAAGCCCGTTTCGAGAAGTACCGCCACAGCACCAAATCGACGAACCTGCATGTGGTTCTGGAAGCGATCAGTGCCATTCACAAGACCGGAGAGCTTGCCAGCATCATCGCTGCGAGTCGCTATTCCACCGCGCCGAGCAACGACCTGTTCCCGGCCGACCCATCGGCGGTGCGCTACCTAGGCGGCGGCAGCGCGCAAATCGCGTTCAGCCCCACGTCCGAGCAGGACCACGTCATCGACACAATCGGCGCGCAGCTCGGGTTCAACACGCGCTCGACCTGGATTGCCGCGGTACTCAACGCATTCCTGCCGGGTAAGAAGGACGCCGCCCCAAGCACATGAGCGCTCATCGGCGGAGCTCCGTTGGCGTTAACAAACGCGCATGTCAGGAGCGGAAAATGGGGAAGCGGATGTCGTGGGGTGTAGGTAGACTGGGTGTCATGACTCCGGCGACCACCAGCGCGCAGGCAGCGGGCACCTACGAGGGCATCTTGGCTGCCCTGCCACCCCAGGAACGCCGCCTCGTGCACGACGCAGTGGTCAACGGCGCGATCGAGGGCTACACGCCCGACCTCGAGTCGGTGGCTCGCCTCGCCGACCTGGCTACCGGAAAGATCACCGGCGACCAGTACCGGGCGGAGCTGCTCGCCAGCGTGCGGCACGACGCGCATCGGTAGACGCACCTCGCTTTCGCGTCCCCGTGGAGTGGAACGACTACTTCTGGCCGGGCACCACCGTTCTGCGCAACCACCTCGGTATCCGCGACGCCGGCGACCTGGAACGGCTCGAGCACCATTTCGCCTACAGCCGATGGATGGAGCTCGCCCGCGGCCAGGCCCCGGTCTCGGAAACCTTCGACGCCGAGCACCTACGTGGCGTGCATCGGTGGCTCTTTCAGGACGTGTACCCGTTCGCCGGCGAATTCCGCGAGGTCGAGGTGGCCAAGTGGAGCAGTTTCGCCAGCACCGACAAGATCACGGCCTGCCTTGACCGCGCGGCCGCCATCGTCGCCGAGACCAACTGGCCCGATCTGGACGACGCGCAGTTTGCCGACAAGGCCGCACAAACATATTGCTGGATCAACTATGCGCACCCGTTCCGTGAGGGCACAGGACGCGCCACCCGCGCCTTCATGAACGCCGTCGCGGCCCAGGCCGATCGAGGACTGGACTACGGCGCAATTCCGCGCGAGGTATTCGTCCAGCGGGCCGCTTTCTCTTGCCCGGACATGTCGCAGACCGAGCCGGCACACGAATGGATGGTCCCGGTCTTCGAGCAGATCAGCCGGCCGGCCAGTGAACTCAGCCTCCCGACAGAGTTTCTGCCGCCGAAGTCGAGCTCGCAACGCTACGATCGAGGCCTGTAGCAACTACGCTCGGCCTGAGCGTGGCGCCGGAGTCCGGGCGCCCCATCGGTCACAGCAGATACCACGCGTCTTGCAAATCCCGCCCCTTTTGCTTAACTTTCGTAAACACCACTGTGTTGCGGGCGTGTCGCTGTTGCTCTATTAGTGCCATACTGAAACATGTACTATCCCTGTGAACGGGGGACCACCGGACCGGTTAGACCAGGAGGCGACCATCACCGCCGCGCCGTTAGACGAGGATGCCGCAGTCAATTTGGCACGGTCCTTGCTCAGCGAAGGCCACCCCGTAGGCGAGGTCGTGGCCCGGACAGGCCTGACTCAAAACCACGTGGAGATGCTGGCCAGCAGCAGTGTCAAAGCTGATGTGGCCCGGCTGGCGCAGTTCGTCAACGACCGGCTGCGCGAGCTCGGAATGAGCCAGCTGGAAGCCAGCAAACTTGGCCTGGTCTCCCGCTCCACGCTCAATTTGCTCGGCAAACCACGCGGGGACGGTAAAGAGCTCCGGGTTCCGGGCCGCACCGTGTTGTCCAAACTCGACGAACTGTGCTCCTGGGAGGCCGGGTCGGCGCACGCCATCATGTTCGGCTCGATGCCGACGCCCCGCGAGACCCAGGTGGGCAAGCGCCCGCGCCCGGTGATCAACCCCGACGCCGAGGACGACTTCGACAACCTCGCGATGTGGATCGAAAAGCGTCTCTTGGAACTGCAGATGACCAAGAGCCGGCTGGCCGCCGTCGGTGGCCCCGGCCGCACCACCCTGGCGACCCTCGGAAAGCGCGGATACCAGACCAGCCCGGAAACCCTGGAGCGACTCGACACCCACCTCATGTGGGAGCCCGGCTCCGCGCTGGCCACACTCAAGGGCGGCACCCCCGTCAACCGCAGGATCGAGATCAAGCCGCACCCCGCACTCGTGCCGGTCACCTCGGTCATCGACAAGCTCAAGGTGCTCAAGACGCGCGCCGAGCGGCAGCAACTGACCCTGGAACAACAGATCAAGGACATCGACCAGGCACTGACTCAGGCATACTTGGTTGTCGAGGATTTGGGCTCGCCACGACCCATCCACGCCAGCACCCCGACAACACCTTCCCAGTCGTCATCATGACGACACCCGCGCCCTCGCGGCGCACACCACAGGCGACCACCACGGTGGCGCCGGGCACGGGCACGGCCACCCTGGTCGATGCCGCAGATCACGAGGAGAACTCATGACCAGCGGCACCGGGAGAACGCTATGGCGCGCAGGGACCACATCAACCAGCCGGATTTGTTCAGCATCGAGGAAGGCGACGACACCCGTGACCGAGTGGATGCGCCAGGCGGTCAACGACGTGTACCCGAGGTGGCTGCCCCTGCCAGCGGACTGGACCCCCGAACAGACCGAACGGCACCTGGTGGCCGAGACGGCGCGGCTGGACCGGATGGCCTCGGAGTTGGCCGATCAACTGGCGAGCGCCTCGATCGAGAGCTGGACCGAGCGCCAGGGAGCGCACCCGGACTACATGACCACCGTCCGGCTGCGGCAGACCGCGTTGCAGAACGCGCGGGAGACGATCGTGCGTCAGGAACTGTACGACCTGATCGAGCAGCAGGAGGAACCGGAGCCGACGGTGCCGGTCGACCCGCCGCTGCATCAGCCGGTGCCGGCCAACCAGGTGCCGTGGAATCTGCGGTGGAACGACGCCCGCTATCGGACCGACCCGGGGGAGCAGATCGACGCCCTGGCGGACATGGTGTGGCCGGACCCGGATTTCTCGGTGATGTTCCGCATCAAAGCGGCCTACCTGCTGATCGCCCGGATCGAGGACCAGCTGCCGGTGCCGGACGGCCCCCGGCACCCGCTGGCAGCCGAACTGACACCGCTGGTGTACGCGGACCTGGCGGCCGACGGGTATCCCGAGCAGTAGAACCCCAGCCCCAGCTCTCCCTGTTCGAGGACTTCGACCAACCCACCGACCCGCGCAGCATCGACCCCGGTGGCGCACCACTGCCGCCGCCCCGCGTCCCCGCCGCCGTCACGCCGGCGACGCCACGGGCCACCCCGCCGATCACCGCCGCAAGCCCGGCCCCCCGGGCGGGGGGCTACCGGATCGTCTACACCGACCTCGCCTCGAACACCGTCACCGGATCCGAGCAGGCCGACGACCTGGCCGCCGCGGTCACGACCGTGCACGAGCTCGGCGGCTACGACCTGTTCAACCGCGACGAGGACGCAGCCGAATTCCACAGTGCCACCGGCCGCGCCTACATCGAAGCCGCCGCCGGCCCCGAACCCATGGTCGGCGACATCTTCACCACACCGGGAGAGCGGCGCACCGCCCCAGCAGCCCAACCCCGCCGCACCCCGGCGCCGGCCACCTCGCCCGCACCTGCTGCCACTCCCGCAGCCGAACCGACACCACCGGTCCCGTCCGTCACCGTGGCACCGCAAATCCCCTCCACCCCAACGCAAGACGACGCCGCACCATCGCCGGCGCCCGCTGCACCGGCAATCGTCGAGTCCGTCCCATTCCGGCCGGGCACCGACATCCGCGTCCCGTCAGGAACCAAAGCACGCATCCAAGCCAACCTCGCAGCGATCGACGTCATCGAGCGCCTCCGCCGCGAAGACCGGCCCGCCACCGCCGTCGAACAAGAGGTGCTGGCCACCTGGTCCGGGTGGGGCGCGTGCGCCGACCTGTTCGACCGCCGAACCGACCAGTACGCCGCCGAACGCGACCACCTGCGCGAAACCCTCGGGCCCGATGCCTACCGCGCCGCCGAAGCCAGCATCCTCAACGCCCACTACACCGACCCCGCCATCGCCCAGGCCATGTGGGATACGGTCCGCTCGGCCGGATTCACCGGTGGCCGCGTCCTCGAACCCGGCTGCGGCTCAGGAAATTTCATCGGACTGGCACCGTCAGACGCGGTGATGGTCGGCGTCGAGAACGACCCCATGACCGCCGCCGTCGCCGCAGCGCTGTACCCGAACGCGCAGATCCGCGCCGAAGGGTTCGAGACCACCCGTGTGCCGGCGGCCTCGTTCGCCGCCGTGGTCGGCAACGTGCCGTTCGGCAACTTCTCTCTCGTCGACCCCGCGCACAATCCGCACGGCTTCTCCATCCACAACCACTTCATCAACAAGGCCCTGGCCTTGACCGCGCCGGGTGGGTACGTCACCGTCCTAACCTCCCGCTACACGATGGACAGCATGGATACCCGCGCCCGCCGGGCCATGGCTGAGCAGGCCGAGCTGGTCGGTGCAGTGCGTCTGCCGTCCACCGCCTTCAAACGCGTCGCGGGCACCGAGGTTGTCACCGACATTCTGGTGTTGCGGCGCAAGGACATCGACGCATCAATCGATGACGACATGACCCGCTGGATCGACACCGAATCCCTGGACCTCGAGGACGTCGACCAGCTCGTCGATGAAAGCGTCTTCAAGCCCGAGCACGTCGATGGCGCACTCAACATCAACGAGTACTTCCACAATCACCCCGAGAACGTCCTGGGCAGTTTGGCGCTGGGGCAGGGCATCTACGGATCAGCGACACTCAAGGTGGTGGGGGAGGCGAGCGGCGACGAGCTCGCCGCACAGGTCCGTGACCGGCTCGGCGCCATCATCGAGCACGCCCAGGGCCTCGGGCGAGGCCTCACGGCCACCCCCGAATCGCTGATCGACGTTGACGCGACCGTGTTCGATCCCGGCCTGCTCACCGCCGCCGACCGGGCAGAACGACCCATCCCTGACACCCTGCGCTACAACGACGCCACCGGCAGTATCCAGCGGTGGACCGGCCACGCGTGGGTGGAGCAACGCACACCGAAATCCCGTCTGCAGGAGGCACGTTCGCTGATCGAACTGCGCGACGCCGCGCAATCGGTGATCGCCTCCCAGGGCACTGGCCAGCCGCTGGAAGTCCGCGAACAGCTCCGCGCCCACCTGAACCGGCTCTACGACGACTACGTCGCCAAGCATGGTCCGGTCAACCGATTCAAGCTGATAGTCCCGGGCCCGCCGACCCAGGAAGCGCAAGCCAAGAAATACGCCAGATACGAAGAGAAATGGCGCAAAGACCAGGGCGAGGAGGGCCGGCCCTACCGCGGTCCGGTGCCCCAGCACCTACAAGAAGAGTGGGCAGAAAAGGCCGCAGAACCCAACGCCCCGTCCAAGCGCCGGCCCCACCTTGACGGCGGGATGAAGGACGATCCCGGCTGGGCGCACGTCGCCAGTCTGGAGATCTTCAACGAACTGACCGGCGTTGCCACCAAAGCCCCGATCTTCTCGGTGGATGTGCTATCGGCCCGCACCGTCCCCGAGACCGCCGCAACCATCAGCGACGCCATGGCCATCAGCATGGACCAACGCCACGGCATCGACATCGACTACATCGCCACACTTCTGAACGTCGAGGCGGACACCGCTCGCGAGCAACTGCGGGGCCTGGCGTACCCATCGCTGCACGACCCCGAGGAACTGGTCCCCGCCGTCACCGCTCTGTCCGGGAACGTGCGCGAAAAGCTGGTCGCCGCAGCCGATGCCGCCGAACGCAACCCCGTATACGACGATTACGTGACCGCGCTGCGCCAGGTGATGCCGCGCGACAAAGAAGCCTCACAGATCAAGACCCGCCCCGGCACGCCCTGGATCGACGCCAAATACATCGCCCAGTTCGCAAGGGAGACGTTCGGAGCCGAGAAAGTCACTGCCGACCACGTCGGCGGCACCTGGTCAGTGGAATGCCCCAACAACCTACGCGGCACGGTCGCCATGACCGAGACGTGGGGCACCGAGTCCAAAGACGCCATCGACATACTCGACGCCCTCTGCAACTCCAAACCCATTGTCGTCAACCGGCCCGCCGAGGTCGTCGCCGAAACAGGCGGCCCGGCACTAGATTTCGAGGCGACATCGGCTGCCCAGGCTAAAGCCGCGAAGATCACCCAAGCATTCCAGAAGTGGATTTTCGCCGACGACACCCGCCGCGACATTCTCGTCACCGAATTCAACCGCCGGTTCAACAGCCTCGTGGCCCCCAAGCACCACGGCGACCACCTAACCCTGCCCGGCCTGTCCGACAAGTTCGAGCCCCACCATTACCAGCGCGACGCCGTGGCGAGGATAATCGCCGAGCCCACAGTGCTTTTGGACCACGTTGTTGGTGCCGGGAAGACCGGATCGTGCCTGATGGGCATGATGGAACTCAAGCGCCTTGGACTGGTTTCCCAGCCCTGGTTTGTCGTCCCGAACCACATCGTGGAGCAGGTCGGCCGCGAAGCCGCCCAATGGTATCCAGCGGCCCGCATCCTGCTCGGCGAGGCGGGCACCAACCCCGAGGGGCGCCGCCGCTTCGTATCCCAATCCGCGGCCGCCGACTGGGACATGGTGATCGTGCCCCAAAGCCTGTTCACGGCAATCGGAGTCAACGAACAGACCCAGCTCGAATACATTCAGAAGCAGCTCGACGAACTCGACAACAACAAGGATCGCGCAGTCACCTCCGTCAGCAAGAAGCGCATCGAGGCACAGAAAAAGCGCCTCGATGCCCGGCTCAAAGAGATGACCAAGCAGGAGCGCAAAGACACCGGCCTGCGGTTCGAGCAGAGCGGGTGTGACTACCTCGTGATTGACGAGGCCCATATGTTCAAAAATCAAGGGCGCCTTAGCAATATCGAGGAGCTGTCCTGCGCCAGCGGAGCGCAGCGCGCCGAAGACCTCGCCATGAAACTCGACGTTCTACGTCAGCGGCGCCGGGAGGAAGGTCGCGCGGCCGGGCTACGCCGCGACCAGATCGTCGAACGCGTCGCGACCTTTGCGACCGGAACCCCCGTGGCCAACAGCCTGGGGGAGCTGTGGGTCATGCAGAACTATCTGCGGCCTGACCTTCTCGCGGCCGCCGGCGTCGCCGACATCAACGACTGGGGCGCGGCCTTCACCACCACGGTCAGTACCGTCGAATTCAACGCAACCGGAACGTCACTGCGGCCGGTCACCCGCGTCGGGAAATTCTGCAACCTGCCCGAGCTGCTGTCGCTGTCATCGATCTTCACTGACGTCGTCACTCGCGATGAAGTACCCATGGCGCTGCCCAAGCTGGTCGACGGGCACCGGTCGGTGATCAGCATGGTGCCCGATCAGGTCGTCAAGGACTTCATCACCGACCTGGGCTGGCGCCTGGACCACCTGGACCCGCGACGGCCGGACAAAGACAACACGCTCAAATGCGCGAACGACGGCCGCAACGTGAGCCTGGATCCCCGGATGGCGAACCTGCCCGCCCCCGCGGTGTCCCGGGCGAGCCGAGTCGCCGACGAAATGATGCGCCGCTATCGCGCCAACGCCGAACGGGTGTACCGCGACGCCGATACCGGCGAAATCTCACCGATCCGCGGCGCCTTCCAGATCGGCTTCTGCGACCGCGGAACACCGTCAAAAGATAAGCGACAGTTCACGATCTACGGCGCCATCCGCGACGAGCTCATCGCCCGCGGGATGCCCGCCGAGAAGATCGCCTTCATTCACGACGCCGCCAAACCGGCTGAGAAGCTGGCGTTGCAGCATCGCTGCCGCAGCGGTGAAATCGCCGTCCTGATCGGCTCCACCGAGAAGATGGGCACCGGAATGAACGTCCAAACCCGCGCCGTGGCGCTGCACCACATCGACGTCCCCTGGCGCCCAGCCGACCTCGAGCAGCGCGAAGGACGCATCATCCGGCAAGGCAACCAGAACGATGAAGTCGACATCCTCACCTACGTCACCGAAGGCGCATTCGACACCGTCATGTGGCAGAAAGTCGAAGCCAAAGCCAAGTTCATCGAACAGGTCAAACGCGAAAACGTCGACATCGACGAAATCGAAGACCTTGGGGGAGGCGACATCTCAGGTGCAGCCGCCGAAACCAAAGCCATCGCCACCGGAGACCCCCGATACGTCAAACAAGTCCAGCTCGACGACGACGTCAAACGGCTCACCGCCCTGGAAAACGCGCACCTGGACGCCGGCGTGCGCCGAGACCGCCAACGCCGAGACACCGAACGCGAATACGCCGCCACCGCCAAAGAACTGGCCAACCTGGACCAGATCATCGACAGCATCACCCGCACGGCCGACCAACCCCTCCGGGTCGCCTTTGGCGGCAAGACCTTCGCCGAACGCAAAGACGCCGCCGAACCATTCGCGGCCGCATGCCGAGACGCCTTCCTCAAACTGAAGAACGCCAGCAGCTTCGATTCGCGGCCCCTGGACGCCACGATCAACGGCATCAGCATCACCGCCAGCCGCAGTTACATCAACAGCCAACTGCGCCTGACCCTCGACGTGCCCTCCACCACCGTCGCCATCGAGGACGCGGAAGTACTCGCCACCGCACCCACCATCAGCGGCGACACCCATGCCGCGAAAGCTCGCGGGCTCCTGCAACGAATGGAGAACGCGTACAAGGACATTCCCCATCACCGCACCCGCCTGGAAACCCGGCTAACCCGGCTGCAAGGAGAACTCGACGACTTCGACAACACCAGCCTCGGGGACTTCGAGCACGCCGCCGAACTGGAGGCCAAACGGCTCGAACTGAGCACCCTGACCGCACAGCTACGCATGGAAGCCCAGAGTGAAGCCGCGCAGGCCAAAGCCGCCGCCGCCGAAGAACGGATGCTCGAATCAGGCCGCCAACCAGGCTGGACCCTCGAACTCAACCCCACTCCCGCCCTGGTCGCCGAATCCGGCCTGCCCGACGCTGCCAGCTACCGCGCCGCCGAACTGCTGATGCAGCAGCACCGCGCCAACGATTACTTCGAAAAGCAACGCGACAAGCAGCGAGAGAGGGAACGGGCCGCCCTGGAAACAGATCACGACGAGGGTGCGAGCCAAGACCAGGGCCGGGGGACCGTCTTTTCCTTCCGCGCCGAGTGCGAGACCGACGTCGAAGAATTCTTCACCGACTGCGAGGACGCCGATATCCCCGTGGACGAGGTCCTGGTCACCGCGCCCGACGAGGAGTCCCTGGAGGTGGTCGTGCAGTTTCGCTCAGAACCGGAAACCACCGCCGAGCTTCTGCGCGACATCGCCGCAGCCCGCAAGGACCTGCAGACCGTGGTGCAAACCCTGCGGCCAGTCCCGTTGGCAGACAACACACTCGAACCACTCGACCTCAGCGATTCAGGCTTGCCCGACCCTGCCAAAACAGTGCTCCAACGTCTGATCGACCGGCAGAACGGTGCCAGGTATCAACACCCCAGGCAGATCACCGACCGCGCACACACCGACCAAGGGGACGCCGGCCTCGGCTGGTGACCACCTCGCGTGATCGAGCTACAGCTAGTGCTTCTCGTCGAGGTGCCCGAACTCGTCGGGCACCCGACGGCCTGGACGGGCTGGCAACTCGTCCGTGTCGCCGACCAACCACGACAGGAAGCCCTCAATGTGTTCACGCAGAGTCGAATCCGGCTGGACCGCGATCTTGGACCGCTCCCGCAGCGACGGGCGGATGCGAATCGAGGTCGCGGGCCATCGGTGTTGGTTCGGCATAACGAAATCCTCCCACAGGGTGTACAGCCACCGCCAGGGTGTGTACATTCAAGGTGTACAGCCACCGGTTGGCGCGGGGAGCGTCAACGGAATGTCAGACCGCAACGATACGGTCCGCACCAGGGCCGTTCGACCACTCCGCAAGGCGATACATGAATCTTCACAGCATCATCTCCGCGGTGACCATTCCGATCATGCTGATCGGCAGCATCGCATGCCTGTTCCGGCTCATCAACCTGAACGGTAGGAGCATTGGATATGCCTTCGCACCGGTAGTTTTCGCCGGAATGGCCCTGGTCCCGCTGAACGTCATGCCGTCGCTGCTGACGACGACATCCCCTCAGGCGAGCGACTCACACACACCAGACCTGCTCGATCACCTTTTCGAGGTGGCCGGGGCGCCGGACACGACATCCCCGGCGCCCACCTCGTCGACACCTCCGGCTCCCGCACCGAAACCCGAGCCGACCGCTAAACCGACGCCTGAACCGTCGACACCGATCGATTGGACGCCGTTCGTCATCGCTGCCGCCGTCGTCGGGGCTGCCGGCGGACTCGGATACGCCGGAGTTAAGACATGGTCCGTGATCGACGAGCGCCGCCACCGTAAGGCCCTCCGCGATGTGGCGCGACAAGCCCAACTCGACCGCTGGGCCATCGGCCTCGCGAGCTACACCATCGCCGCTGAGGGGCTCATGGCATTCGAGACCGACCCCGAATCCGTGTACTTCACCCGGCCGCTGCTCAGCGACATCAATGAACCGCTGACCGCCTTCTTCTACACGGCATTCGGTGCCGCGCAGAGCCTCAAACTGTTGAACCCGCCCGCCGACGACGCCGCGATCGACGCCTTCGTCGCGGCTGCCGCCCAGGCCGAACAAGCCTTCCTCGAGGCCGACCAGAATGCGCGCCGCAAAGCGCGATTCGGCATCGTGCACCAGGACCGCCGCCTCACCGACACTGAGAAGCGCAAACTTGACCAAGCCCGCAAACTGATGACTACGGCAACACACCCAGGAACCTCACCCACTGAGGCCGAAGCCGCCCACACCAAGGCACGGCTACTGCTCGATGACGTTGGCGTCATCGTCCCCGAACGATTGGTCACCAACGTCACCCGGTGCATCGAAACCGTTCAACGCCAGGCGATTACTGCCTGAGTGGCCCGCAGCGCTCTGAGTTAGGAAGTGTCGAATGACTGCAAACGAACCCGCCCAACGGGTCGCGGCCGATGATCCGAAGTCGCGCGCGAATCGGACGCTGACCGTCGGGGAGGTCATCGATCGCCTGTCTCTACTGGACCGTTCCTTGCCCGTGGTGTTCGAAGCGGTGGACGAACCGTCAGGGAACTACGGCGTCCGGGATGTCAGCGTGGAGCCCATGCAGCGCGAATCCACTTTCGCCGCTGAGCCGTATGGCTGCGACGTCTATTTGTCCCCGGAGTTGGGGCTCAGCGCTGTAGGTGACCGCTACGACGAGCCCAGGCCGGTCGCATTCCTGTCGATGTCCCGGGGGCGGACCAGCTAACGCTTTTCACGTGAGAGCCAGTTCGTGTAGCCAATGTCATGGAGCACCACAGCTAGCCGGGCAGTAGTTCGACGCGGTACGAGCCCCAGCCTTGCAGCCCCTCCAGCCGTGTTCGGATGGCCGCGCGGTGACCTCCGAGCACGATGGCGATCAGCGCGTCGCGGGCGTCACCGGGAATCCAGTGGCCATACATGTGCTCATCCTGGAAGCAACGTGTGCCGCGGTCTGCCTCGAAACGCGTGTGAACTATCCGCCCGTTATCGATGTATGCGTTGGGGTATAACGATTTATCGGGCCGCCACGCGTCATCGGCGCCGGAGGGCTTGCATACGTAACTGGGCTTCGCTTTGGTGCTGTCGAGCACGAGCATCGCAGCGATGCTCCGGGTGGCCGGATACTCCCAGGCTTTGTCCGCATGTCCAGTCGCGAAGAACGCGCACCGTGGCGGAACGTCCAGGCCATGTTCGAGGACGTCGCCCAGTGCGTCGGCGCCGAATCCGCGATACAGCCCCACCGGCGCCTCCCAACCGAAAGGTGGCAACCACCACGGTACGGCCCGTGCTTCCGACTTGTCGGTGTGCCAGATTGCGACACCGCCCGACCGGGCGATCAGCGTGCAATCGCGTTCAGGCCCAGTTCTTTCCGCCACGATGATGTCGCTATTGCTGGGCTCAGCGCCCACTTTCGGGCCGGTGACGGGGCGCTCGTCGGTGCTCATGGGCGCCACAACCGCTGCGCCGGCGACGGCGGCACAAATAGGAATTCGGTGACCCGTTTGACGGTGTCAGGCCCGGGGCGGTTCTCATCGACCACCAGGGCGGCACGCCTGGCGCTCACGACGGACACAACCACCGAAAACATGCCGCTTTTCAGCAGATAGTCCATCTCCGGTACCGCCCTATCGAGATTGTCGCCGTATGGGTCGCCGAGGAACACGTCATCATCGCCCTCCATATCGGGAGCCGATGCGCCGGCGACGACGAAGTCGATGCCCAGCGCGCGACCTATCCGCGACCAGCCGATGATGGCTTCCACCAACGTCAAGTCGGGCCGGTCGATGAATACGGCCACGGTCGGGACGCGGTGACCGGCGGCGCGCGCCTTTTCGATGTCAGGGACATTGTTCTGCCTCAGCATGTCCTGGCGCGTGCAGGCCAAATCGTCCACATGGTCGACGAGTTGCTGATGGGTGAGATGCGTGTGCTTGGCGCGGATGCTGTAGCCCGGCGATTCTGCTGTGCTGTACACGATTTCGAGGTCACGATCCTCTTGCGCGGCCGACAGCTTGTCCGCCAGCGACGGTAAGAGTGCTGCGGAGTAGGGGCCTATCAGCACGGCGTGTGGACCAGAACTCGAGCTGCCCCTGAAATCGGACGGCCACTCCAAGTTCACCACCACTGGCTGACCATCGGGACCGGGGTACGACGCCGCTAATGCCGCTCGAGTGGCGGTCGTGGAGGTCGTGACGATCCGCTTGGCCCGGGTGTACGACACCCCGGGATGGTCGGCCTGATACTGCCGGGCGGCCTGATAGGACGATTCATCATTACGCATTGCGGCGCGATCCCTTCAAAGAGAGTTGTTCTGCCAGCCCACATCTGCGCAGAAACCATCTTCGTTGGGTGGTGCGGAAACCAGGGGTCTTGTCTCGATCGTGAAGGTGACTGACCGATGTGGGCGGTTCAGTCGTATGTCGAGATTCGTGGCACCCGCGAATGCCATCTCCCAGGGTACAACACGGGCCGGGCAGCGGGACTGGTTGATGATGCGCGTGGCGCCGCCGGTGAACTCGCCTGGCGCACAGTACAACCGCGCCCCTACCACGATGCGTCCTCGGTTGCATACACATCGGTCGGTCAGGACGAAGCGTCGGGGGAGTCGATGCGCTCCGCGGCCGGCCCGAGAGGAGTCCGGCGGCGCGTCTGCCCATGATCGAGTGCGCCGCGCACGAAGTGTTGTGCCACTGCGGCGCACACGATCGCTGCAAGGATGCGCACGATAGCTGGCACCGTGTCCCATCCGCCGGCGCCGGTGACCAGATTCCACATGCAACTTGTGGATCCTGCCGCCAGAAGCAGACACCGCCCGACCTCGATCGATGAACGGTTCGGCAGTGCGAACACAATGTCAGGTTCCTCGGCAGGCTGGCCGCCGCGCCGGCCCAAGGTCTCATGCACCGCGCTTACGCCCCTTTTCGTAGGTGGCTGACCGTGGTGATGAGTGCCGAGCACCCGGCCCGGTGACCTTCGGAAGGCCTCGCCGGTGCGCCGGGGCACCAGGACACGATCGTGTCGAGGTCGGCCCCATCAGAGAACCAGGGGATGTCCGTGCGTAGCAGGGCCACCGCGTCGAACCACGCCCACGCACTCAACGGCGAGCTGCCGCGCTCGGCGACGTGAACCGAGGGCTGGTGGTCCCCGAATTGGCCTCCGGGAACGGTCATTGCCCGCACCTCGGGAACGATGACCGCACTGACCGTCGGGAGTTCGCGCAACAGCCGGGCCGCGGCGGAAGCGGACACGTCGTCGACGCCGGACCGGTACGCGAGGGCCACCACACCGCGGCCGTCCCTGGGCAGCCTGAGGTGTACTACTGATGTGAGACACAGTTTGAAAGGATTGTGCTCATGTCTGCTCGACCTACCTATTCCGATGAGTTCAAGGCTGATGCCGTTGAGCTCGTGGTTTCATCTGGCCGTTCGCCGGC
>Ga0315336_1002252_pt1 | contig 30669 bp, 25 predicted proteins | sample ASW5metaG_FD_204512 | JGI IMG/M metagenome (GOLD analysis project Ga0315336, IMG submission 204512) | Ammonia-oxidizing marine archaeal communities from Monterey Bay, California, United States - ASW #5 | ecosystem: Environmental > Aquatic > Marine > Intertidal zone | place: USA: California...
TCCACACCGTCATAACCGTATTCCCGACCAAACCTGAGCAGATCAGCCCACGACCAGTCCGGACAACTGAGAGTTGAAAACGCCACCGAGATCATGGTTGTGACCCGCAAGACATGGTCGGGACCGACGGAGCCTCAATATGAGAGTTCCTGCGTGCACAGCATATCCGTTCGGTGGGCCTGCGTCTCGTGCTCGGGCGTGCGACGCCGAATTCGACAGGACCTGAATATCTACGACAACCATCACGTTCGCTGGAACACTCAGAGCGAACCGCCGGTTGTTGATAGCGGCGATCTCCTCAGATGTTATCTATTCGAAATAACGTGTCATCCGAGCGAATTTCCCGACTCCGACAACACAAGGTTGTTTTCCTGAGACCGCATATCGTTTAATGTTACGGTAGGCTCCAAGTGCACGCAGCGATCTCCGGCAATGTGGATTGTCGGAATATCGGGTGTACATCTGAGTAGGTGTCTCGCGTCGGAGTTCGTTTTCAATGGCTGTCTATCTCGTGCCAGTCGGCAACGGCCGGCGGATTGTGATTGACAAAGCAGTTCTCTTCGTGGGTCGGCATCCGGACTGCGACGTGATGATCAATTACAGCCGCAAGGTGTCCCGCAAGCACTGTTGCCTGGCACAGGTGAACAGTGATTTCTACGTACGGGACTTAGGCAGCATGAACGGCGTGCGGGTCAACGGCAAGCGGGTCAAGCGCGAAGTCAAATTGCGTTTGGGCGATGTGCTGGCCATCGGTGACGTGCAGTTCATTCTGGCGGTCGAAGAGCGGATTCAGTCCCAAAGACCTCCGGAGAAACGCGAGCCCGGTGGCACGCCGTTGCCTTCCGAATTGCCCCAAAAGCGTGTTTCACCACCACCGCCTGAACTGGATCTGAGCCAGGACCAGCCGTTGCCAATTCCGGAAGAGGGACTGGAGCTGGCCGACTTGATCGCTCAGGAGGACATCGACAAACTGCCTTCAATCGATGACGACCAATTGTTCGACGGCGACGATGCCATCCTGCTGGATCAGGACGACCTGCCATGATCAGTCGCCGCCTGGCTCCCCGTGCAATGTGAGGACCAACTGTCTGCGTCCCGCTCGGTTACGGTGTTCACACAGATAAATGCCCTGCCAGGTTCCCAGGCACAATCGGCCATCGCTGACGGGCACAGAAACACTACTGCCCATCAACGACGCCTTCACATGAGCCGGCATGTCATCCGGGCCTTCACAGGTATGCACAAATGGCAACGACTCGGGCACAATCGCGTTCACGGCCGTTTCCAGATCGACTGACACATCGGGGTCGGCGTTTTCGTTGACCGTCAATGCGGCGGATGTGTGCAGGATGAACACATGCAATAGGCCGACACGCGTTTCGCTGATCTCGGGCAGGCCCTGTTCCACGTGCCCGGTGATCAAATGGAACCCTCGGGAAAGCGCGGGCAGTTCGAGCCGCCTTTGTAACCAACTCATCAGTCCGCCTCCCCGATCATTCCGGAAGATCATCCAGCGCACCACACTGTCCGCGCCATCGGAGCCAATGGTCAGCCAGCACCAGGGCCACCATCGCTTCGGCCATCGGCACAAACCGTGGTAACAGACAGGGATCATGTCGGCCGCGGGTGCGGATCGATGTCGCCTGACCGTCCTGGTTAATCGTCGGCTGTTCCTGCGGCAGGCTGCTCGTGGGCTTGACCGCCGCTCTCAACACCACCGGCTGTCCCGAAGTAATGCCGCCCAGCATCCCACCGTGACGATTGCTGGAAGTCGTCCCCAGCCGCGCGGTGTCGGACTCCGCAAGGGGGAGAAACAGGTCGTTGTTTTCGCTGCCTCGCCGAGTCGCACAGCCAAATCCGATTCCGTATTCAACTCCCAGCACCGCCGGCAAGCTGAACAGGGCCTTAGCCAAATCGGCTTTGATCTTGTCGAACACGGGTTCTCCCAGCCCGGCGGGGACGTTGGAGGCGACGATCTGAGCCACACCGCCGATCGAATCCCCTGCGCGGCGCGTGTCTTCGATCAGTTCGACCATACGGCGCGCCGCCTCGGGATCCGGACAACGCACCAGGTTGGGTTCTCCAGTCGGCAGACGCTCCACCTGTTCCAGAGTCACCGACTCGGGATGCTCGCACTCGGCACACACATCGCCAACCTGCGCCACATACCCGACAACCCGTCCGTCAAACGCGTGTTTCAACAGTTGCTTGGCCACAGCGCCGGCGGCCACCCGTACCGTCGTTTCACGAGCACTCGATCGCCCGCCGCCACGGTAGTCCCGTGAACCAAATTTTGCGTCGTACGTAAAGTCCGCATGACCGGGACGGTACTTGTCTTGAATGTCGCTGTAGTCATGACTGCGGTGGTCCTGATTGCGAATCAGGATTGCCAGACTTGTGCCGGTGGTTCGCGCATGAAAGACGCCCGACAGGATCTCCGGCTGATCGGCCTCGTCGCGCTGCGTGACGATGTGACTTTGACCTGGCCGACGGCGATCCAGATCAACCTGCAAAATGTCCGGGGTCAGAGGAATCCCCGGCGGTACGCCATCAATGATCACAATATTGCCTGGACCGTGACTCTCGCCGGCCGTCGTGATCCGCAACATCTGTCCGAAGGAGTTCCCTGGCATGATTGGAATTGTAACGAGGTCGGCGGCGATGTCACGCCCGACCTGCTGCGCCGCAGCGGATCATCGCGCTCAGCAACTCGCCAACATGATCCGGGGAGGGGCTAGTTCGAGCTGAACGACGGCGGAAACCTCAAACTGGCATCCGTCGCGCCCGAAGTATGGCAACATCTCAAGAACCTCAACAACATCTCAGCACGCTGCTTGACATCGCGCTGCTCTAAGATGGCTTGGGTCCAGCCCGATTGATGCGGCAACGAATGGGCCAGGATATCACACATCGCGCCCAGAGCACTCGGTGACGTATACGCCGTCTGAAACAGTTGATTGACCTCGATTTGAGGACAGACTTCCCGATAGACGCTCATCAGCTCGTGTCTCAAACTGTCTTGAGTTTCATCCGTCAGGTTCGACTCGTCATCGGTCAGCAACCGCAACTCGGCCATGCGGTACAGCGTATGGGAATCTGAAATCTCTTTGACAATCTCGGCCCGAGCAATGCCCTGCAGCAGGATGTAGTATCTGCCATCCAGCAGTCGTTTCCAGCCGGCGATCCGTCCCAGACAGACTGTCTGATTGATGCGTGGACACTCCGTATCTTCAGTCGGCAGGTCCTGCAATCGCGCCGTGGAAATCACCCCTTCCCCGTTCAGAGCATCGGCCGTCATCTCGCGATAACGCGGCTCAAATATGTGCAGCGGTACCAGCACATGGGGCAACAACACGGCCTCCGGAAGTGGAAAAAGAGGCGAGCGTCCCGAAAATGACGCGAGTGGGTTGCTGATTTCAAATTTTGGATTCACGATTCGTCCGCCGAAACAACAAAGTGCAATCTCGGAATCCGCTCGTCCCGCAGCTGGACTCCAGCCGGATACTCGTCACCAGCTTCGAGCAATTCCTGCAAACAGTACTTGAAATCCTCGAGAAATCGTTGCACGTCAATCCCCAGACATTCCGGCGCCCAAGGCGAAATCAGGCGACAGGACGAATAATACAGTTTCCGAGCACCTCCCAGGTTTTCGTTGCCAAAATGGAACAGTGATACGGCCGCCTGAATCAGGCCCTGATAGAACTGTTTCTCGTCACAGATCACGTCGGACCACAGTTCCTCCAGAACATCGTGGCATTCGTAGAACTCTTCCGCATTGAATAACCTCAGGCCTTCCAGGAAGGCCTCCGGGAGTTCGTCTTTCATCATCGGTATCGCACCCATGTCGATCACACGGCGGAGTTGAGTTTTTGTTGTCAGCTGGTCAAGATCATCGACGCATTCCGAACATGTCCTGGCTGGATCCCGATCCGGCCGCGGAGAAGGTGCTGGGGATGCCAATCGCAACACGAACCGCTCGACTTGATCGATTCTAGGTTGGTCCAATCCACGCTGTCTACTCGAATTCTCCGAGAAAACTCGGAGTGCGCCCCAGCATGCCCGAACAACCCAAACCGGATGTTGCCAAGAAACAACGTGCCCGTAAACTCGTGCGCGGATTGGCGAGAACGTACGGCGACGTCGAGTGCGCTCTGGTTCATGACTCGGCATTTCAACTGCTGGTGGCCACCATCCTGTCCGCTCAATGCACGGACGAGCGTGTCAATGCCACAACGCCACGCTTATTCGAGCGTTTTCCGACGGCCGTTGATCTGTCGAAATCCACACAGCGTCAGATCGAGAAGATTGTTCACCCGCTGGGCTTCTTCAGGGCCAAAGCCAGCAACATCCGTCGGATGGCGTCCCAGTTGGTTGAGCAGCATGAGGGCGAGGTCCCCAGCGACCTGGACGCGCTGGTGCAGTTAGCCGGCGTGGGTCGCAAAACGGCGAATGTCGTTCTGGGAACGGTGTTCGGAATCGCCAGTGGCGTCGTTGTGGACACGCATGTCAAACGCATCAGCCGGCTGTTTGGTTTGACCGAAAGCAGCAACCCCGAAGTGATTGAACGCGACCTGGCGGCGATCCTGCCGACCAAGGAATGGATCATGTATTCGCATCGCGTAATCCACCACGGGCGACGGATCTGCATCGCCCGACGACCCAAGTGCCAAGAGTGTCCGTTGATCAAAAACTGCCTGCGCGTCGGCCTGCCGGCACTGGAATGACCGGCAAGCTCACCTGTCCCAACTCCCCTGTTGCGGGATGACGGACCTCGGAGGAAACGACGGACATTAGGCCTGAGGTTCTGTCATGCGGAACGGATCGAGGGCAGCGTTCAGGGTCTCGGTGGGCAGAATTCCCTCGGATTCGCACAACGCGCGGATCGTCTGCCCGGATTTGAAGGCCTGCTTGGCCAGTTCCGAAGCGCGTTCGTATCCCACGTGCGGATTCAAGCTGGTCACCATCGACAGGCTTTTTTCCACAGCCGCTTCACAGGCCTCGGGATTGGCTTCCATATCCAGCACGCAGAACTCCACAAACGCTCTCACGCACTGTGCCAGCAGCACAATGCTCTCCAAAGTCGTATGTCCCATCACCGGCATCATGATATTCAACTGAAACTGACCGCCGGCGGCACCGCTGACGGCGAGCACCTGGTCGTTGCCCATGACCCGTGCGGCCACCTGCATCATGCTTTCGCACATCACCGGATTCACTTTGCCAGGCATGATGGAGCTTCCTGGCTGACGATCGGGCAATTTGACTTCGTAGAAACCACACCGAGGCCCGGCTCCCAGCCAGCGAATGTTGTTCGCCACATTGAACAACGTTGCGGCAATGGTGCGCAACTGCCCGTGACACTCCACCAGCGCGTCACGCTGCGCATTGGCCTCAAAGTGGTTTTCAGCTTCCACAAACGCGATCCCCGTTTCCTCGGCCAGTACCGCCGCCACGCGCCTGCCAAATTCGGGATGCGTGTTGATTCCCGATCCCACGGCGGTCCCTCCCACCGGAAGCTCCAGCACGGAATCCCGGGCCCGTTGGGCGCGATCAACCGAAAGCGTCAACTGGCGAGCGAAGCCGCCGAACTCCTGCCCCAAGCGCAGAGGTGTCGCATCGGCCAGGTGTGTCCGTCCAATCTTGATGATGGCGTCCCACTGCCGAGCTTTGTCAGTCAGTGCATCCGCCATACCGTTGAGAGCGGGAATCAGCGATTGCTCGATGCTGTGCGCGACGGCCACGTGAATCGCCGTGGGAAAGGTGTCGTTGGTGCTCTGCCCCATGTTGACGTGGTCGTTGGGATGCACGGATTTCTGTGGCTGAAATCGGTCATCCCCCAGCAACTCAATGGCGCGATTGCTGATGACTTCGTTGACGTTCATGTTGCTCGACGTCCCCGATCCTGTCTGGAAGACGTCGATCGGAAACTCTCCGTCCAACCGCCCCTGTGCCACGTCGCGTGACGCGGCCAGCAATGCGTCGATCTGCTCTGGATTCAGTGGATTCTTTCCCGAGTCGTCCAGTTTACCCAGGTCGCGATTGGCCACAGCGGCCGCAAGTTTCACCAGTCCCATCGCCCGAATGAGCTCCGTTGGCAGTTGCCATCCCGAGATGGGAAAATTCTCGACGGCGCGCTGTGTCTGGGCGCCATAATATGCGGCGGTGGGAACCTGGACTGCTCCCATGGAATCGTGTTCGGTGCGATACTCACTCATCATGACACTCTCAATCGCCAACGGAAACGAACCGGCACGCTGGCCGGCAATCGAACGCGGGCGGCGTGCCACATCAGCTAATGACTGGGGACGCCGATCATAACATCCCGGAAGTGCATGGCAACACGGGGGATGTTGATCAGGCCCAGCCGCGGGCCGGGCAACAACATGGCGAGAGCCGGAGGCTGGAACCGCCAGTCGCCCAGTCAATTCCCTGCGCGGCGGTTCGGCGGTGGGCGCGTTGGAGCCGTCCGCCGTGGCCGCTCCCGCCTGCGGCCAACAGGTCCACAAGCAACGTCGCCGGCATGCGGTGCGGAACATCAACGGCTGGATGTACGTCGCAGCGGACGCGACTCATTCCGAAGTCTTGACTTCCACCTGAATTCTGGGAACTTCCATTTTCCTCAATGTGGCTTCGATCCGAGATCGCACTTCGGGAGACAGATTTTCGAGCTGAGCTTTGAGAGGTGGGGACTTCAGAAGTTCGTCAACGTCGATCCTGGCGACCTCACCAAAATTGTGCTCGAACTCCAACAACCGCACAGCCCCGCGTCGCCCGGGTTGATGCATCGACACGCGCAGCAGGTGCTGTTTGCCATCCAGGCGGGGCTGCAATCGCAATCGCAACGCCTGATCTCGACGAGCCGGCTGACTGACCTGATTGAGACTGCGGAGCACATCATCGGCCACAATCCTGGGCAGTTGTTGCACATCGATCCGCAACTGATCCGCGGTACCCTTGAACGTTCGCTTCTGCTGCTTCCCGGCAACGTCTGCATATTGGACCTGGATCTCGTAACGCGCTCCATCCTGCGAGCTGATGGACACGCTGTAATTCATGGCGCTGCGACCGGCAGACGTGACCGGCTGCACACCATCGGGACCGACTTTCACCGAGTTGCTGCCGGTGGCGGAATTCCGCTGCTGGATTCCAGCGGCGGAACGTGGAATTCGGCCGCTGCGTCGCTGGCGCACCGCGACCTCAACGTCCACCGGGCGCGCGTTGCGAATCAGTCGCAGCCGCACCGACGCTCCCGACTGCACCTGGCTGAGCAGCAACCGCAAGCGACCAACATCGGTAATGGCCTGCTGATCCAGGGTGGCCAGCACGTCAAAGGGACGTAAACCGGCATCGGCTGCCGGAGAATTCTTCAACACGCGACGCACCACCAACCCATGGCCATCCGTCAGCATCTCGGAAAACTGCGCCTGAAGCGGCTCGGAAACCGGCTCCGTGAACACGCCAATGTAGTTCTCCACGCGCCGTCCGGACGCGGCCGCAGCTGGAGTGCCGGGGGCGGATTTTCCGGTTGCCGGAGGATCCTGATTCGCCTCACTGAATGGGCCACCCACGTGGGCCATCAACGCCACCAGCGTCATGACGCATGTGATTCTCATATCCGGTTGCCTCCAGCTTCGTTCAACATTTTGGACTATCAGTCGACTGACTGTTCGCGGGAACGCTTCCCCAGCACAGACTTACTTTACGCCGTACAACTCAATGTTCACTTCGGGAATCGACCAGGCCACCTCGACTCCGTTTTCTGGCTGATATACCGATACGGTTTCCCATTTCAGAGCGGTTCGCTGTTCGATGAGTCCGACGTCGGTCGCAAATCGGTCAACCGTTAGCGACAACAACGGCAACACACTGGCCTGGGCCACGACCGGCTGCGGTTCACCCTGAGGCGCCGATCGCGGAGTCTCTACCTGAAGCGGATTCTGGTGACGGTCTGGATCGCGGAGGAACCAAGCCAGCGCCACGAGCAGCGCGGAGGTCGCGATGGCCGAAACGATCCACCGCATACCGGGCCGTGCCACAACGGCGGCACGCACAGGATCGGTCACGCCGTCATCAGCCAATTCTCGAATCTCCTGCGGAATTTCTTCCTGAAAGAAGCCTTCCAGCAGGTGTTCAACCTCCGGCTCCGTCCATTGGGTACGCAGTTGTTCTGGATCGTTTTCTGGATCCTGGTTGGGATCAATCATGGGGCACTCCCGCCTCTTCCAACAATTCGGCCATGCGTTTCCGAGCACGTGACAGTCGCATGTCAACGGCCGTTGATTTGATATTCAACACAGCGGCAATCCGGTTGGATGCCCATCCCAATCCATAGCGCAAAATCAACACGGATCGGTCATCCTCCCGCAGCCGTCCCAAGACATCCCGCACGAGCTGCTGTGTTTCCCGGTCGGCGAGAATGAACGATGGTTCTTCCGTCCCGCCGGGCATTTTGTCCAGATGTTCTGTACTCCGTACTCCGCTCGATTTACTCCGCGCCACGTCACGCAACCAGTTCTGTCCGACGCGCAACAGCCAGGCACGCACATCACGAATCGGCTCTCCTTGATATCGTTGGAGTCGAAAAAACGACTCTTGCACTGCATCATAGGCTCGATCAGCATCGGTGCAGTGTGCGTAGAACATGGCCCACAACTGCCGAGCTTCTGTTTTGTACACCGCCTCAACATCGGCCGACCAATCTGTGGACCGCTGGTTCGACATGGAGTCTAGAGAAGTAACAGGACCGTCTGTACACATTGGGGACCGACGCCGATCCCGGACCGCGATCATCGTAGCACCGTCATAGCTTGATTGCGCGTCAGAATCCGAGATCTCCAGCCCCCCTTCCACACTGCAAACGGCTGTCCCTCCTCAACAGGCAAGACGCAGCATGTCGGGCAACCTAACGGCAGAATCACAAAAACCCTGGCAGCTGCAGCTGCCAGGTCAACCGCGACGGATTGCTCGGGTTTTCCCAGACGTTTCGGTGGACGAACCGGCAAATTCCGCCGGTTCCAACCTGAGATGGCATCGATCCTCGAGAAACCAGCGGACCACGGTGTGCCGCACCGGTTCGAAACCTGGAACACCGTCACGGATCAACCCCGGCGGTCGATTGCACGCGGGACACCTGCTGGCCTATACTTCCGCGCCACGGCACGGACCCGCGGGCGTGGCCGCCCGATTGCAAACCAGAACCTGCAGGACCATCCTCATCCAGGCATTGCCGCATCGTTCAGACACCAACATCTGCCGAGAGGCTGCGATATGTCGGGTCAGCCAGAAACAACGGCTTACTACCTGGGAATCGACTTAGGCGGCACGAATGTCAAGGCCGGTGTCGTCGATGATGGCGGAACCCCGCGCTCCCACTGCAGCCAACCGACCGAAGCCGCACGGGGACCGGAACTGGGTCTGGACACCATTTGCCGCACAGCGCGGCAGGCGATCGCGGAGTCGCAGATCTCCCTGGAGGCCATCCGCGCCATTGGACTGGCCACTCCGGGTACGATGGACATTCCCGCCGGGATGCTGCTCGACCCACCCAATTTGCCGGGCTGGACGAACCTGCCGATCCGGCAACGGATCGCCGATCGATTCCAAAAACCGACGGTGCTACAAAACGACGCCAATGCCGCCGCCCTGGGAGAATACTGGGTGGGTGCCGGTCGCACGGCTCACAGCCTGGTGATGATCACCCTGGGAACCGGTGTGGGAGGCGGAATCATCGTCGACAACAAGATCATTCAGGGCGAACACTCGCACGGTTCGGAATGCGGACACATCATCATCCAAATGGAAAATGGCCGCCGCTGCGTGAGTGGTCAATACGGGACACTTGAAGCCTATGTGAGCGCCAGAGCCCTGGTGGAACGCTGCGTGGAACAGCTCCCACAGAATCCGCAATCAACAATGCACCAGCGGCTGGCCAACGGTGAAACACCCACGGCACTGCTGATTGCGCAGGTTGCCGAGAGCGGTGATCGGTTCGCGTTCGAGTTGGTGATGGACACCGGCCGCTATCTGGGCGTCGGCATCACCAGCTTGATGCACACGATCAATCCCAACGTGTTCTTGATTGGCGGGGCCATGACATTCGGTCGAGATGAATCGGCCCTGGGCCGCCAGTTCCTGGAGCGGGTGCGGCAGGAAGTGCGGGAGCGTGCGTTTCCGGTACCGTACCAGAACACACCCATTCTGTTCGCATCGCTTGGAGGTGATGCCGGCTACATCGGCGCGGCGGGATGCGCCAAACTGGAATGCGACCGCCAAGACTCCGAGCGCGATCAAGACTCTGAGCGCGATGCTGACGGCTTGTCGCGGTGACCCCGCTCGTCAATTGAATTCACCGGCGGGATTGCCGGCAGGCGGAGCGTCAGGATCGGGGTCGTCTTCGCCAACTTGAATGATCTTGCCATCCCCATCCAATTGAAAGTCAATCGGTTCGGAATCGTCGCCCACGGTCGCGGACAATTTTGTGTTGCTATTGTATTTGGCCGGCAACAGTTCCTGGGTCCGATTCCCGTCTTCATCATCAATGGCCGTCGTGATGCTCACCGTGTGGGAACCACCCAATGCTCCGGACTGACCGCGCGAATACATCAACTCATACTGTCCATCCGCGTCGGTTTTCGCGGACGAGGGCGCGCCGTCTTCGGGTTGGAACGTCAACTCGGCGTTTGGAAGCGGCTTACCGTTCAAAGTGACCGTCCCCGTCACTGCAAACAGTTCCGGTCCACTTTCGCCACCACAACCAGCGCAGACACACAGGCCCAGTAGCAGCAGCCAGCGATATTCAATTCGGCCGACAGTCAACATGATCTCCCCCGGAATTTACAGTCTCTTGTAGTTCTCATCGCCGCGAAACACCACTGGAAGCCGTCACGGCTTGACGCTGCCACGGCGACCACCCAGCGGTGACAATCCTCGTGTGACCGCCATGCACGCACATCCCCTGGGGTCAGCGCAGCCGGCGGAGGCAACTGCCCGAACGATCCCAATCGATCCCACCTGTGATCCGTAGGGATTCCGAGATTGGTCTCTAGAACTCTCCAAGGACCAGTTGATCATTGCGACGCCCCAATCGCTGATATGTACCCGCCCTATCGTCAGGTGTTACCCAGGTCGACGTGGTCGTATTGGAATTAATGTTCTCATTGATGAACCGCACCGAGCCATCAACGAGCACGAACTGAGCGCCGCCGGCGTGCGGACTGCTGAATCCTTGCTCACAATTCCCCGCGTTCGGATGATTGATCTTGAAAAACGTTCGGCCCAGATGCTGACGATTGCCGACATTCCCGTTTCCTTGATAGTTCCGAACGCCAATCCAGACCCCGGCTCGGCAGTCAGCATCCCGCTCGCCGACGAACAGCGTATTGGTTGTGCCGTCGATCACGTCTCGCATTCTGGTTTTCGAATCCCCGTAGAGCATGCCCCAGGGATCGCGGCCATTGACCACCACCTGGTACGGAGTCGCCCAGCGGGTTCCGATGACGCCCACGTAATTCGAGGTCGCCACATGTATCTTGTAGGGATTGTTGAAACTCCGCTTCGAATTCAGATCCGACATGCGATCGGACGGACAGCGGTACATCGGCAACGTCTTTTGCGCCAGTAATTTGCCTTGAGCATTGCGCAAGGTCAGATCCAGATCCCGGTGGTTCACATTCAACGTTTCGAACACAGTCTGCTGTTCCATTTGGGGCAAGATGAACACCGCCCAGCCGTAGGCCGCCAAACTCGCGGTTCTTTGACTACCGGCTTTGTGTACATTGCCCGGCGGAAACACCCGGTACACATCGTGGTAGTTGTGCAGCGCCAAACCAATTTGCTTCAGGTTGTTCTTGCATTGCGTCCGCCGGGCCGCTTCCCGCGCCTGTTGGACAGCCGGCAGCAACAACGCAACCAGAATCGCGATGATGGCGATCACCACCAGCAATTCAATGAGCGTAAAACCGCGTCGACGAATGAAATGTCTCCCCACGATTGAACTCCAAAAACAGACTATGAAATGAATAAGAGGGCTTCCAGGAAATGTTGATGCCTCAAACGGTAACCAAAGATCATCTTACAACCGAAATGGCGGAAAACAACCGGCCCGCCCTGCATTGCGGACTGTGCCGATTGGCGACCGGCGAGCTGTCAGAGTGCTCACATGAGGTTTCAGGCTAGATTCTCGGGGAAACTGTGACGATAATCAATCGAATTCGCGAAGAGTCCGAGTTCTCATCCCCGCACGTACTGAAAATCCCGTAAATGCAGAGCGCCGGTCGCCGCACCTCTCATCAACTGTGACCGATATGATTGGCAATAAGCTGCAATAGCGGTGGCTGACAGCCGTCATCGGAAACCGCGTCATCGCACATCGGAGGCACAATCCATTGCTGGGCCTGCATCGCCGAGACATGTTGCGGATTGGCTCGCTCACATTGGGAACGGGTCTGCTTGCGAACCGCACGCCGACATCGGCTGCGGGAACCGCCACCGCACATCCCCCAGCGGCCCAATCGGTCATCCTGTTGTGGATGGGCGGCGGCGTAACTCACATCGACTCGTTCGATCCCAAGCCAGACGCTCCCGAAGAAATCCGCGGCACTCTGACGGACATCGCCACCTGTCTGCCGGGCGTCCGCTTCTGCGAAACGATGCCCCAACTGTCCCGGATCGCCGATCAACTGGCGGTTTTGCGCACGTTTTCTCACGACAGCAATGACCACCTGTTGAGCCAGGTCTATACGCTTTCGGGTCGCAAGGTCGCTCGCAATCAACTGTTCTCCGAACCCAACATCGGTTCGATCATCTCCTTCCTGCAAGGACCACGCAACGGGTTGCCGGGCTACATCGCGGTCCCCGGCATCACGCGCCCGGGACCACCGCCACACGACCTGTTTGTCGGCGGCTGGCTGGGCAAACACCATGCACCGTTCTGCGTAGGCGGACGTCCCGACCAACCGGATTTCACCAAGGGTCACGTCGTGGACGACCCCTCGCCGGAGTACCAGGAGGACTTGCGTCCGCGGGAATTGACGTTTCCGGACGGCATGAATTTCCAGCGTCTCCGTCAGCGAGCGGGATTGCGCAGGGCGCTGGATCGCGTGCTGTCGCACGCGGAACGTCACAAGACCCTGCGGGCGCTGGAGGGTCAATACGACAGCGCGTTGCACCTGCTGACTTCACCCCAGGTGCGTGAGGCGTTCAATCTGTCGGAAGAATCAGCGGCTGTCCGCGACACATATGGCCGCACAAAGATCGGTGGACGCTGCCTGCTGGCTCGGCGACTCGTCGCGGCAGGAGCCCGGTTCGTGATGGTCGACTACGGCTATGATCCGGACTACGGCAACCTGTGGGACAACCACAACGCTCCCAGCCAGAACCAGCCCCACATATCGAAGATGGCTCAACGCGGCTACCACGTGGCAGGAATCGACCGCGCTTTTGCCGCCTTGATTTCCGACATGCGGCAACGCGGATTGCTCGACTCGACGCTGATCGTGTTTCTGACCGAATTCGGACGCACACCGAAAATCAACGCCCGGGGAGGCCGTGATCACTGGGGAGCCGCCGGATCTCTGTTCTTTACCGGCGGCGGCACTCCGGTCGGACAGGTCATCGGCGCGACCGATGCGCAGGCCGCGTACCCGATCACTCGCTCCTACACACCGGCCGACGTGGCAGCCACGATCTACTCCCGACTGGGAATCGACACCGAAATTCGGATCCGCGACTCGGAAAAACGCCCGCATCCGGTTCTGGATCACGGACTTCCGATTCCCGAGTTGCTGTAGCCGTGGACCCGGGAATCAACTCAACCACCGTCGGCGGGGAGATGTGCGAGTCGACGGTGATGGTCCGCGGTTCCAGAGTCGCCCAGTCCGTCGTAGGCTTCGGCCAGTAAAGCGTGCAATCGTGACCGTTGCGGCCTTCGTTCCAGCACGGATTCCAGGTCGCTCACCGCGGCCGCCCAACGCCCCAGCCTCAACAGAATTTCCCCGCGCGTTTCCCGGAGTGCCGACAACCGCGGATTGAGTGTCTGGGCCCGATTGATCAGTGCCAGCGCCCGCTTGGGATCGGGCTGATCACAGTGCACCAGGACCCAGGCCAGGTTGTTCAAGGTCTCGGGCCGAACCCCCTGCCCCAGCAGCGCCTGTTCCAGGTGAAATCGAGCGGACGCGAACCGGGCCTGTTGAGCCGCCAGCGTTCCCAGCATTTCATGCAATACCGGAGCGGCAGCACCGGTTGCCAGGGCTTGCTGCAGCCGAGTTTCCAGGTCGGTCACACCGTCTCCCGCTGCTTCGATCAACGCCGCCATCCGTGTAACCGCCGGCCGGTGCGCGGGATGCAGTTGCAGGGCCTGTAACAACAGGTCGAATCTGCGTGAGCGGGAAATATCAGATTCCAGGTCCGCCGATCCGGCCCAGTTGACATACAGATTCGCCAGCGCCAAGCGATAGGCAGGCGACGGCTGCTGGGCCACTCCGTCGCGCAACACGCGTTCCGCGGCCAGCCAATCTCCGCGCAGAGCTTCGCCGTGAGCCCATAGAATCCTCGCGCGGCCGGTTCTGTCCTCTTCGACCAGCTGCTGAAAATGTCGCACAGCCCTGGCAGCGGCCGTGTGCGCAGCGGATGTCTGGCTCAGCCGGGAATGTGCGCGGGCGATCTCCAGATACAGACCGGGATGACTTCCCGCCACGCTCTGATAATGGTCAATCGCTTGTTGATCGCGGCCCTGCCGGACGGCGATCTGTCCCAAGGCGATGACTGCGTGGCTATCGTTCTGATCCCGCTTGCGTCTGTGGTTCAGGTAGTTCTTGAGATTGATGATCAGCTGCGGAGGCAAGGCAACGTGACTGCCCATGTGCCGCGCCAGCCGCTCAAACACTTCTGGCATTTGCGGATCGTAGGTATGGGCCCGCACCAGCAATTTCAGCGCTTCTGTTCGATCACCATTTGGATCGCGCTCGAGTTTTCGGGCACCCGTCAGATACACCCTGGCCAGAGCCTGGCGCAGCGCTGGAGTTTCACGTCGGGACAGGCCGGTCACCAGAACCCGTTCCGCCCGACTCAGGTCTCCACTGAGCAGACAGGCTTCGACCAGTTTCAATCGCTGTTGGGAGTCGTCCGGTTTCGCGTGCAGATTCTGCTCGATCCGCACAATCACTTCCTTGGCATAGTGTGCGGCCAGGCCACCGCGACCACGGCGGGCTTCCACTCGAGCCAGGGTCATTTTCCAATTGAGTTGTTCGTCACGCACCTGCTTCAAATGCACGGCCGCTTCATCCAATTCTCCGACTCCCGCCAGCGCCGTGCCGAGCATGCCACGGGCCTGCCGGTGATCGGATTCGCTGACAAGGACTTCCCGGAGGTGATCGATCAATCGCTGGGCCTGATCCGCCGTCAATACCGGACGGGACTCGACCAATTGCTGTGCAAGCCAGAAGTGCGCCCGCGCTCGTCCCGGTTGTCCCGACTCGGCCAGTTGCTCCATCAAGACCGTTGCCGTCTCGCGGTCACCCAGTTCTTCAGCCACACGCGCCAATCCAAATTGAACCTCGGTCTCCGAGAACTCCATGTCCTGCAGCCGCCGATACATCAGTTCGGCGGTACTCCAGTCCGCTGCCGCGCACGAGGCGTTCGCAGCCGCACGGTAACGGTCGACAAACATGTGATCCGGACAGGTCACCGCCACCAGACACAGCCCGCACAGCAGTCCGCCAATCAACAGAATCAAAGTTCCGCCGAAAAATGAACCACGCGGGCGCGTCGACCACCACTCGTCGACAAACTGCAGGATCTCCAGCCAGAAGCGCTGATCCAGGACATCCGCTGTCTGATCATCAGCAGGATTACTCATCAGAGACCACCTCGCTCCCGTAGACCGTATTCCGGATGACGTTCGAGAAACCCTGGAACCCCGCACGTATTGCCTGCTGTTCCTTAGCCGTTGGCTCGGAGCCCAGACGAATGAACATCTGAAACTGGCAGGTTTCAGAGGGCTGAGCTTGTGGTCCCAGAACATCTGCGAACCGGGTTCCCAAGGCCGCCCCCAGCGTCGCGCCCGGACACTCCACAACGCTGCCATCGTTCTGGAACATGCGATAGCACAAGACCGCGGATTCTCCACTCGACCTGTGTAGCAGACATTCGACCCAGCAGGGAAACGGATCGCCGTGCGTGATTCTGCGGCTGACGTTCCAACCGCGTGCCTCGTAACACACCTCCAGCTGATGCCAACCGCGATAGGGATAATCGAACGAGACGGCAGCGGTCTGACGACCGAGCTGATAGTTCCATGTGTGTGTGTGTGCGCCGTTGGCTCCCGTGATCGTTCGACCTCCAGCCTGGAATCCGGTCTGAGTCCACCCATTCCATTCGTCGGGCATGGACGAGCGCTGCAGGCTGACCAGCGAACCGCGCTCACCGGAGTTTCTCGCCGCCGACAAAGATCGCGGGAGCTGCAGAACGACTCCCCAGATCCCCAACAACGCAATGACTCCCCAGACGAATCGGCCGGAATCCCACACTCGGTTGTCGGCGCAGGCATCCTCTGGAGTCGTGGGAGAAGCGGCCGTGGGAAATGTGACGATCCGGTCCCAGATGCAGGCCAACCGGCAGTCGGCAGAGTCCGTGGGGGCCAGCAGATTTCTGAACATGCGATCGGTGGCCAACAACAGCGACACCGTCAGGGGAAACAACAACACAGCCAGCACAGCATGCGGCCAGCCGACGGACAGATCCCAGGATGTCTGTGAATTGACCAACACGATGATCACAATCCGCGTCACATTGACCACACTAACCCACAGGAAGGTGCTGGCCAGCAGCAGGACCGTGACCGCCAGTGGACGACGCGTCCAAACCGAAAACACCGCGACCATGGCCAGTGTCGCAAACAGTGACTGCACTCCACTGCACGCTTCATCAACCAGCAGCAACTGGCCGGGGATGTGGATCACGTGGCCCTGCACCAGGTGGTTCCGGCCGCACAAGTCGGCCACGCCACTGGACACGTGAACGGATACCGATTGCATGCCGTTGATCAGATGCGCGTCCCATCGCAATGGCAATGGCACCAGCAACCACAGCAACATCCAGACGGGTGCGATCATCGCAAAGAACCGCCAACCGCGACTCATGACGCACCAGGCGAACAGCAACAGGATTCCGTTAACCGCCGACAGCCAGGGAGAACCCAAGCACACGGCCGTTGCCTGGCTCAGGGCACAGAGCACCACCGCCAGACCGCCGCAGCGGCGACCGTTGCGGGTGGGGCGACTGACAAGTGACCAACGCTGATAAGCCAGATAGATGACAGCGGCCATCAAGCAGGGAAAGAACTGATAATGCGGACGAACCCATAGATTCGACAAGTGCTCGATCGTCAGCAGTCCAAATCCAGAACACAGCCCCAGAAAGCAACAGACGCCGGCCAACCGATCGCGTCGCAGCATCTGCATGCTCCCTCGGCGATTGAGTGGCTCGGTCATGAACTGTTGGGCGGTTGCCATGCGTTTGACCTCTCTGTGTGACTCTGTGGTGCTGCGAACCGTCGAACAGACGCCTAGCCGTTCGGAGCTCCGGCCTCCGTCCCGCATTTGCCGTTCTGGAAAAACCAGCGATAGCCGCAGACGCCCAGCAGCGTCAATCCGATGAACACCAGGGATGACGGCTCGGGAAGCGAGGCAGCCGACTGGAACTTCAGGTACAACTCGTTACCCGACTGAGTCAGATGGAACTGGCCACCGGCCGTTTCGTTCTGAAACGCCGACGTATCCAGTGTGAACTGTCCCGTAATGCCCCCCTGGGCCTGCACCACTCGCAGGCTGTAGTTCTGGGTGTTGTCAAAATTCGCGGCCAGCCCGGCAGCGCTACCCGACAGCGAAACCAGCTCAAAAGTCGCACCAGCCGCAATAATCAACGCACCACTGACATCCAACAGATCCCAACCCGGATCGCCACCCGCCGCTCCCGCAAAGTCACTGACCTCGAACTCAAATATCCCCGAACTGCTCATCGTCGCAACGCCGTCGATCGCCAGCACCCCGGGACTATCGCCGGGCGATAAGGTCCCGTCGACATCGACATCCCCTTGGACCTGGCCCTTGCCGCCCAGCCGGCCGGCCGAACTGACGGTCACCTGCGGCGCCGTGATCGTGGCATTCTGTTCGACCCACAGGTCGCCGTCGGGATGCACCACCAAGTCGATACCGGCAGTCAGATCCGCGCCGCTAACAATCAACTCGCTGTCGGGAGCATGGCCCACACTGATGTGGCCGGCGAACACCTGCGAATAATCGATGTCGTGCGTATAGCCGACCACATGCAGGTCGTCAGGCGTCATTTTGTGGAGTTCCACATCGCCGGAACCGTTGTGGGCGCTGAAATACAGTTCACCGTTCATGGTGCTGAGCCCCTGCGGGTTCGAACCGGCGCCGCCCAGGTTGTAGTCGTCGACCAATTGAGCATTGGCACCGTCGTAGCTATAGAGTTCGCTGCCATGCGTCCCATCGTTGGCCCGAAAATACAACCGGTCACCCAGGACGGTCATTTCCGTGGGTCGCGAACTCTGCGTTCCGGGACGAATGTCGGCGGCCATGCTGATACTGGAACCGTCAAAGCGATACAGCTCGCGGCCCGTGACTCCATCCGTGGCTTGGAAATAGAGTTGGTCTTGAAAGACCACCATGTCCGTGGGCCGGGAAGCAGAACTACCGGGATTGAGATCCGCAACCTGCGTTACGGATGATCCATCGAACTTGTGGAGTTCGTTGCCGGTGGTTCCGTCGTTGGCCTCGAAATACAAAGCCCCATCGAACACCGTCAAGTCGTTGGGCTTACTCCCCCTGTTGCCAGTCCGGATGTCGTCCACCAGTGTGACCGAGGTCCCATCGTATTTGTGGAGTTCGCGACCGATCCCGTTTCCAGAGTTGGCTTGAAAGTAGAGGTCATCGCCGAACTCGGCGAATTCGGTGGGTGAGGAACTGCGGGCTCCGGAGCGGATGTCCTCAACCAGGCTCACACTCACCCCGTCGCTGCGGTACAGCTCAGCCCCCAAGACACCGGCGTCGGCCTGAAAGTAGAGTGCGGACTTGTGAGACTGAAAGCCCGACGGTGTCGAATGCGCGGCGCCAACCGCAATGTCCGTCAGCTGAAAAGAAACTCCGTCAAACTGATACAGCTCGGTGCCAGTGGCCGGCACGGTTGCCTGCAGGAACAGCTGATCGTTCCAGGTTGTCAGTCCGGCCGGATTCGAACCATTGGAACCAGGATTCAAATCAGCAGCCAACTGACTCGTCGAGCCATCGAATCGAAACACCTCCGTACCGGTGGCCGATGTCTGGGCTCGAAAATACAGTTGTCCGTTGTAAACGCTGAAGTCGGACGGGCTGGAGCTGCCAGCGGGATCCACGTCGCTGGCCAGACTGATGACAGCTGCCAATGCGGGGACAGCCGCACTGCTCAAGCCACCCGCAACGACCCCGATGAGAATCAATCTCCGCATGCGTCTGTCCTGACCTGCGAGCGCAGCAGCGTTCATGGCGATTGGAGGGAAACACCTGTAATGATATGTCAGGCTAGCTCGTAAACAGTGCCTGGGAGCCGCTGGACTGTGGCGAACCGCAGCGGGCAGGTGGGTTCGGCGCAGAGCTGAGGATGATATGGAGTTTAGCGGCGGAATTGGCCGTGTGGCCGGCGTCAGAAACCCGACAACGCGTTCAATCCGTCGCGCAGAACCACTCCTGCAGCGAGCAAACGCTGGGAGCCGGGTGATCCAGCACGACCTGCAGGGCTTGCACGACGGCCAGACATCCGGGAACCGTGGTCACACAGGGCACTCCGTAGGACACGGCAGCGGCCCGAATCCGGCCTTCGTCGGTGCGGGAGCCTTTGCCGCTGGGCGAATTGAACACGTACTGCACCTGGCCGTCTTTCATGTAGTCCAACAGGTTGGGTCGCCCCTGTTGCAGTTTGCAGATGGCTTCCACACGCACACCACCCCCGATCAGCACCTCAGCCGTACCCCGGGTGCTGAGAATCTGAAAACCCATTTTCTGGAGTTGCCGAGCGGGCTCCACGAGCGCCTGTTTGTGGCCATCGGCCATGCTGATGAACACGGTTCCTTCTGTGGGCAATTCGTTTCCGGCAGCGATCTGGCTCTTGGCAAACGCGACGGCGAAGATGCGATCGATGCCCATCACTTCGCCGGTCGACCGCATTTCCGGTCCCAGGATAATGTCCACACCCGAGAACCTGGAAAAGGGGAACACGCTTTCCTTGACCGAGGTATAGTCCGGAGTGATTTCCTCGGTCACTCCCAATTCGGCGAGGGACACGCCCACCATGACTTTGGCGGCGATTCTGGCCAGTGATCGGTTGGTGGCCTTGGAGACGAAAGGCGCTGTGCGACTGGCTCGGGGATTGACCTCGAGCACATAGACCCGTTGCGCCTTGCCTTCGTGTTTTACAGCAAACTGAATGTTCATCAGTCCCCGTACCTGCAGTGCCCTGGCCAGTTTGCGGCTGGCCCGTTTGATTTCGTCGATGACCGGTTCCGGCAACGAGTGGGGAGGCAGGGCACAGGCCGAATCGCCGGAATGGACGCCTGCCTCTTCGATGTGTTCCATCACGCCACCGACGATCGCCCGGTCTTCATCGGCAACCACGTCCACATCGACCTCGATGGCGTCTTCCAGAAACTTGTCGATCAAAACGGGTTTACTGGGCGCCACTTCGACCGCCTCGGCCATGTACTTGACCAACGACGTCTCGTCATAACAAATCTGCATGGCTCGTCCGCCGAGCACATAACTGGGTCGGACCAGAACGGGAAATCCGACGGAGACTGCCGCCGCTCTGGCGGATTCGTTGTCGACAGCAATTCCGTTGGGGGGTTGATGCAGGTTCATTTCGCGCAAGATCTCTTGAAACCGTTCACGATCTTCGGCGGCGTCGATCATATCCGGACTTGTACCAATGATGTTGACGCCCGCAGCCTCCAGACCGCGCGCCAGATTCAATGGAGTTTGTCCGCCGAATTGCACGATGACTCCGTCGGGCTCGAGTCGATCGCAGATATTCAGCACATCTTCAATCGTCAACGGCTCGAAGAACAGCAGGTCGGACGTGTCGTAGTCGGTGGAAACGGTTTCCGGGTTCGAATTGACCATGATGCTCTGCATGCCCAGCTCTTTGAGGGCGAACGCCGCCTGGCAGCAGCAATAGTCAAACTCAATCCCCTGTCCGATCCGATTGGGGCCTCCCCCCAGAATCATGATCCGCTGCACACCGGGCTCACGCGGGGGTGTTTCGTCTTCATCCTCATAAGTCGAGTAGTAATACGGAGTGACGGCCTCAAACTCGGCCGCACAGGTGTCAACCTGTTTGAACGTGGCTTCGATTCCCAGACTCTTGCGCCACTGCCGGATTTCCGACTCGGTCGTTTGCCACCAAAAGGCCAATTGCTGGTCGGAAAATCCACTGCGTTTGGCACGACGCAACAGATCGGCATCCACGTCATTCCAGCGCTCGAAAGCACGCAATTCCTCTTCCAGTTCCACCAATTGGCTGATCTGGTCCAGGAACCACGGATCGATCTTGGACAAGTTGTGAATGTCATCAACGCTCATCCCCGATTTCAGGGCGTACCGCAGATGAAACACACGATCCGCGACGGGAATCGACAATTTCCGTTGAATGATGTCACTCGACGGCCGCCGCGGCGTGTCCCAATCGTCCTGCTTGCCACCTCCCAGGCCAAACTGACCAATCTCCAGGCCTCTCAGCGCCTTTTGCAACGACTCCTTGAATGTCCGGCCGATGGCCATCGTCTCACCCACCGATTTCATCTGCACGGTCAGAGTGGGATCGGCATCCGGAAATTTCTCGAACGCCCAACGTGGCACTTTGGTGACCACATAGTCGATGGTCGGTTCGAAGCAGGCCAGAGTCTCCCGCGTGATGTCGTTGCGGATTTCGTCGAGTCGATAGCCGACGGCAAGTTTGGCGGCGATCTTGGCGATCGGAAAACCCGTGGCCTTGGAAGCCAGGGCACTTGAACGGCTCACCCGAGGATTCATCTCGATGACCACCATCCGCCCGCTGCGGGGATCGATGGCAAACTGCACATTCGATCCACCGGTTTCAACCCCGATCTCACGAATGCAGTCGATGGTGGCGTCGCGCATCCGCTGGTATTCGCGATCGGTCAATGTCTGAGCTGGTGCGACGGTGATCGAGTCGCCGGTGTGCACGCCCATCGGATCAAGATTCTCGATCGAACAGATGATGACGACGTTGTCGGCCACGTCGCGCATCACTTCCATCTCATATTCTTTCCAACCCAGAATCGACTCTTCCAGCAACACCTCGCTCACAGGCGACAGGGCCAACCCCTTGCGAACAACCTCGTCGAACTCTTCACGGTTATAGGCCACACCACCGCCGGTGCCTCCCAGTGTGAAGCTGGGCCGAACGATGATCGGCAGACCGATGTCCCGCACGGCCTCGCGGGCTTCGTCCATTTTGCGAACCACGTGACTGCGGGGCACATCGAGCCCGATTTTCAGCATCGCTTGCTTGAACGCCTGACGCTCTTCCGCCTTGGTGATCACGTCTTCCCGAGCGCCAATCAACTCGACATTCAGCTGGTCCAGGATACCTCGGCGGGCGAGGTCCATGGCGGTATTGAGACCCGTTTGGCCTCCCAGAGTCGGCAACAGAGCGTCGGGGCGTTCCTTCTCGATGATCTTCTGGACGTATTGCCAGGTAATCGGTTCGACGTACGTGCGTTCCGCCGTCTCGGGATCGGTCATGATCGTCGCCGGGTTCGAATTGACCAGAACGACTTCGTAACCCTCTTCCCGCAATGCCTTGCACGCCTGCGTCCCCGAATAATCGAATTCGCAAGCCTGTCCGATGACGATCGGACCCGAACCAATGATCAGAATCTTCTGAATATCGTCACGTCGGGGCACTTGAAAATCAGTTTCTAGGTGAGCGGCAATCAAAACAAGTCGGGACAACCCCAACCGAGCCTCGGCGTGAACCGCTGGGCGGAAAATGCCTGCCGCGGTCCGCGCAAAATCTCCACAAAACTAACAAGATGTCATCGATTATCAAGCAACGTCGACCAGACAGCGTCCGCAGACGATGGTCCCGGTCACAAAACCGCCTTGACCCGAACCGGACCTTGTTCGACACTTCCGCTTGTGCTGAACGAATCGGGATCGATGAGCGGGCAAATGGACAGGCACCTTTTTTTCTCCGTGGGCGAGCCCAGCGGCGATCAGCACGCGGCGCATCTGATCCAGGAACTCAAGCGGCGGCAACCGAACCTCCGCTGCACGGGCTACGGAGGGCCGCTGATGCGGCAGGCCGGGTGCGAACTGGACTACCGGCTGACCGATTTGGCCGTCATGGGCTTCGTCCGCGTTCTCCCGCTGCTGTGGCGTTTCTTTCGACTCGTCCGTCAGGCCGACCAAAAACTCCGATCCCAGCGTCCCGACGCCGTGATTCTCGTGGATTTCCCGGGTTTCAACTGGTGGATCGCCCGCAAAGCGAAAGCGGCCGGGATCCCCGTTTTCTATTATCTACCGCCGCAGATCTGGGCTTGGGCTTCCTGGCGCGTCAAACGCATGAAGCGGGATGTCGACCACGTGCTGTGTGCCCTGCCGTTTGAACCTCCCTGGTTCCAGAGATTCGGTGTGCACGCCGAGCACGTGGGTCACCCGTTTTTCGACGAGATTGCCGACCACCGGCTCGACGAACGATTCCTGTCACAACATCGCCAGGTTGACCGCTCCACTGTGGGCCTGCTGCCGGGTTCGCGAAATCAAGAGGTGCGCCGCAACCTGCCGATCCTGGTCAAAATCGCACAACGCGTTGCCCAGCAGCACCCATCAGCCCATTTCGTACTGGCCTGTCATAAAGACGAACACCTGCGATTCTGTCAGTCCTACCTGGCACAGCACGCTGAAGCACTGAACACAACCTGCGTGGTCGGCAAGACCCCCGAAGTCATCGAATTGGCTGACTGCTGCCTGATGGTCTCGGGCTCCGTGAGCCTCGAACTGCTGGCCCGCGCGACTCCGGCCATCGTCATCTACCGCTGCAACCGGCTGTTTTACTGGCTGGCCCGCTACTGGCTGGCCCGCACGCTGGTCGAAATCAACTCGATCACCCTGCCGAACATGCTCAGCCAATCCAAGCTGATCCCGGAGTACGTGGTGGCCGGCAACCCGCTGCCCGTGATCCGAGAAATCACACAAACCATCGACGCCTGGTTAAGCGACGCGGCACAACTGGCCGCGGTACGTGACAAACTGCAAGCCGTGCGGGATGAATTCGTGCACACCGGCGCCACGCGACGCGCGGCCGACGCCATTCTGGATCGAACCCGTTCGACAGTGGAGAGCCGCGCAGCGTAACGTGCGGTGTGCGCCGCGGTTGGCCGTGCAACACATGACCCGCCGCAGACCGATCGGCCACCCGAAATCCGCTCGACGCGGACGTCCCTCAAATCGAACCCGTCCAGGGACCCACCACCGCGATCGAACCTTGGACTCAAATCGCCGGTGCATCCCGTTGGCTGGCAATCCACTCGACTGCGGCACAGAATGACGGCCACAAACCGAGCGGCGGTTGTCGCGGGCCAGGTTGGCTGTTCTGTTTTTTGGCTGTTCTGTTTTGAGGAGTTCTGGAGTGAGTCGCGATCAGGACATGGATTTGTTGCGGGAGTACACGAGCAGCGAGAGCTTAATCAAGCACATGCTGGCCGTGGAAGCCGCGATGCGGGCCTACGCCGGCAAGTTCAACGAAGACGAAGCCAAGTGGGCAACCGTGGGTCTGTTACACGACTTCGACTACGAGCGCTGGCCAAATCCTCCGGACCACCCGTTGCAGGGATCCGCGATCCTGATCGACAGGGGCTATGCCGAGGATATCATCTACGCCATCAAGTCGCATGCGGACTATCTCGAGGACTGCCCGCGGATGCACCTGATCGACAAGGCGCTGTACGCTTGCGATGAACTGTGTGGCTTCATCACGGCCTGCGCCCTGGTCCGCCCGACTCGGCTGTTAGGATTGAAAGCCAAGAGTGTCCGCAAAAAAATGAAGCAGGCCTCGTTCGCGGCCGCCGTGAACCGCGACGATATTGTGCGGGGAGCGGAAGACCTGGGTGTTGACTTGAACGAGCACATCGCGTTCTGCATTGAGGCCATGCAGGGAATCACAGACGAACTCGGGTTGCAAGTGCCTGCCGAATGACGGGCTGCACAAACGATGAACACTCTTCACTCATCCGGATCAGACGACACGGGCTTGCTCGCTCCACGGCGCGCCAGCCACTTCGGACGGCGGACAACAGGATGAGCGTCCCGGTCGTCGGACAAGCTCAGACTGAGCGGCATGTTGGACGCATCGTCAACCAGCCGGCGAATGTCGGCTCCCAGTGAGTTGAGCTTCCGATCCAGGTCGTGATAGCCACGGTCCAGGTGATAGATGCGGCGGATCACGGAGTCGCCCTCTGCCGCCAGGGCGGCCAGAACCAGCGCAGCGCTGGCCCGCAGGTCGGACGCCATCACACAAGCGCCGCTCAGCGAACCGGCACCGTGAATGATCGCCGTCCCGCCTTCCCGTCGGATGCAGGCGCCCATGCGCACCAGTTCGGCCACGTGCATGAACCGGTCGGGAAACACCTTGTCGGTCACGACGCTCAATCGCCCGCTCGATGCCAACAGCGCCATGAACTGCGCCTGCACGTCCGTGGGCAATCCGGGGTAGGGCAGCGCCGTGCAGTCCACACTGCCCAGTTCACCCGAGCGACACACACGCAACAACTCCGAGCGTTGTTCAATCACAACGCCCAGTTCGCGCAACTTCTCGACCACAGCTGTCAGATGGTCCAGCCGCACGCCAGCCAGTTCGATGTCGCCCCCGGTGATCGCGGCCGCGATCATCAACGTGGCTGCTTCGATCCGGTCCGGAATGATGCTGTACCGCGTACCCTGCAGCCGCTCGACACCGTCCACCGTGACCAAGGGTGTGCCCAGCCCCTGAATGTGTGCTCCCATCGCCTTCAGAAAATTGCCCAGGTCAACCACCTCGGGCTCGCAAGCCGCTGCTTCGATGGTTGTCCGTCCCTGCGCCAGGCTGGCGGCAACCATCACGTTGCAGGTCCCCGTGACGGTGGAACCAAAGGGGCCACCCAGAAAGACGTCGGCCCCCCGCAACCGCTCGGCCGAGGCGATGACATAGCCCCGTCGCACCTGAATTTCGGCGCCCAAAGCGCGCAGTCCCTTGAGGTGCAGGTCGATCGGTCGATCGCCGATATTGCATCCACCAGGCAACGACACACAGGCATAACCGCGGCGTGCCAGCAGCGGTCCCAACACGCACACGCTGGCCCGCATCTGACGCACCAGGTCGTAGTCGGCCACCGCCGCGCCGGAATCACGGACTTCGATCTTCGCGGCGGTCCCCCGACGCTCGACTTGCAGACCCAGATCGCGCAGCAGGCTGGCCAGTGTCGCCACATCCACCAGGTCGGGCACGTTCTCAAGCAGCGTGGGCCCTTCCGCGACAATGGCAGCGGCCATGATCGGCAAGGCCGCGTTTTTCGAGCCTCCGACCGTCGCACGCCCGCTCAGCCGGCGACCACCTTTGACAACAAACATCTCCATCCCTGGATTCCCGCGTGTCCTACGTCCTTGTTTTCGCTGTGGCCGCCCGGGCACAGTGTCGCGATCATGGAGTTCCGCGGCAAGCCGAAATTACCCGCGGCTGGCCGGACAGGTCGTTGACCACGGCGATCGCCGGGAAACATCTCGTCTGTTCCAGCAAATCGACAACCGCTTCGGCCATGTCGACGGCGATCTCCAGAATGCATTGTCCCCCCGGAACCAGGCGTTCGGCCGCTTGTGGGACCAGGCGACGGATGACATCCAGACCGTCGGGGCCGGCCACCAGAGCCAATGGCGGCTCATACTGGGCCACATCGGGCGGCAATCCGCTCAGCTCGTCCGTTCTCACATACGGGGGATTGCTGACAACGACATCGAACACCACCCCGTCTTCCAGTGGATCGAACAGGTCCCCGTGCAGGAACGCAATTTGGTCGCCGACCGCGTGTTGTTGGGCGTTGCCCTGCGCGACCTGCAGAGCGGCCGGGCTGATGTCGATTGCAGTCACTTGCGTCTGTGGCCCGTGGACGGCGGCGCAGACCGCGATGCAGCCCGACCCGGTGCCAACGTCCAGAACCCGCGCCCGGGGACGCTGTTTGAGCACATCGAGCAGTTCGACCACGAGCGTCTCGGTGTCGGGACGCGGAATCAAAACATCCGGTGAGACGTTGAACGGCAGTCCGAAAAACTCACGATGACCCACCAGGTAGGCCACCGGTTCGGCCCGTGCCCGACGCTCGACCAGTGCCCGCATCACGCGGCGTTCCTCCGCCGACAGAACCTCGTCGAACCGCGTGTACAACTCAATCCGGGAACAGCCCCGCGCATGCGCCAACAGGATCTCGGTATCCAACCGTGGGCTGTCGCTGCCTTTTTTCCGCAGATGCTGAGTCGTCCAGTCCAGGATCCGCTTCACGGTCCATGCGTCGGACGCCTGCTGTCGGGATTGAGGTTGATTGGCGACCACGAACAGATTTGCCATTCCGGGAGCGAACTCTGTGTGACACGGCAGGACTCCGCGGCAGCGGTGACCCCGACGCCGTGAAGGCTTTACGACGGATTCTGTTGGTTTCCGGCCAGGCGTTCCTGCCGGTCGAACTCGAGCAGCGCGGTGACCAGTTCCTGCATGTCGCCCATGATGATTTTGTCGAGTTTGTAAAGGGTGAGACCGATACGATGATCGGTGAGGCGGTTCTGCGGGAAATTGTAAGTCCGGATGCGTTGACTGCGATCACCCGAACCGGAAAGTGTCCGTCGCTGCTCGGCCCGCTCTTCGTGAGCCTGATCCTGCATGTGTTCCAGGATGCGGCTTCTCAGAACCCGCATGGCCTTCGAACGGTTTTTGTGCTGGCTCTTCTCGTCCTGGCACTTGACTACGATGCCGGTGGGCAGGTGTGTCAGCCGCACGGCGCTTTCGGTCTTGTTCACCTTTTGTCCACCGGGCCCACTGGCCCGCATCGTGTCCACGCGGAGATCTTCGGAACGGATTTCGAGTTCCACTTCGGTCGCTTCGGGCATCACGGCCACGGTCGCGGCGCTGGTGTGCACACGTCCCTGAGTCTCGGTTTCAGGAACACGCTGCACCCGGTGCCCTCCACTCTCGAACTGCAGTTGATGAAAACACCCTTCGCCACTGATGGAGAATACGACTTCCTTCAACCCGCCCAGTTCTGTCGGGCTGAATTCAATCACCTCGTGCTTCCACCGACGCGATTCGACAAGCTTCAAATACATCTCGAACAGGTCACGGCTGAACAATGCCGCTTCGTCGCCACCGGTGCCGGCGCGGATCTCCATGATCAGCGAACCGCGGGTGATGGAATCACCGGCGGTGGCCAGATCTTCCAGATCAGCCTCGAGCTGTTGCCGCCGTTGCTCGAGATCTTTCAGTTCCTGCTCGGCATACGATCGGGCATCCGAATCCGTTTCCTCGTCCCGCATCTCGCGCGCAGCTTCGATGTCGCTGACCAGCGCGTGATGCGCGCGGACAGCCTGAGCCACCTTGGCCAGGCCGCCATACTCCCGCTGGATCGCCAGCATCCGCGTCACGTCGGCCAGAACCTCGGGATCCTGCAATTGAGCTTCGAGGGCTTCGTAACGTTTGAGTTTCGTTTCAAGACTCGGAAACATGCGACCCCAAGACTTTCCTGCATCCGGCTGAAGTGAGCCGTTCGAGGCCAGTATTCACCTCAAGATGACCGCTCTTGCCACACTCGTCAGGATACAAGTCACAATCATGCTCAGATTAAGGACGAACGGCGGGCGCTGAGTCTCCCAACGCGTGAACAGGTAGAACAGCGCATAGAATGGGACAAACAGGACCATCAGGCCACAGGCAGCACTCTCCTGAAAGGCCAGTACCAGAAAATGTACATTGCTGACGATCGCCACGATGACGCAAATCAACAACACCCCGACCGTCAAAACGGACCCGGCCCATTCCGATGACAGGCAAACCAGCGCAACAAACACCGCAATACCAGCCGGAACTCCCAACCACAAGTGCGGTTTATTCACATACGAGTTGAAAAAACTCTCATCGCTCTGAGAACGCCGCCCTGTCCTGCCTTTCCGAGTGCGTTGGTTGCGTTTCCGCTGTGAACCCGCGCTGCGCCGAGGTGATCGCTGGCGATCGAAGTTATCGTCGTAATCATCGAAGTCATCGAATGCCGATGAGCTGCCTGCTGGGGTTTTGCGGCGGCGTTGTGAGGATGCGGTCCGCGACCTGCGTTTGGCAGACCGGCCTCCGGGCGCAGTCACCGTGGCCCGGCACTGTTTGCAGCGGAACCGCCGACCGGCGGCGTCATCGGCCAGCTTGTGGCTGGTAAGACACTCACCGCATTCTGCCACAATCATCGCGTCCTCCGGACATCCTCAACGGCCACCGATTCCAGGCGGGCATCGCGGGCGCCGAAATTATTTTCCGCGATTCCAGTTGTATTTTTTCTGGAACTTCTCGACGCGGCCGGCGGAATCGACAAACTTCATCTTGCCCGTATAGAAGGGATGCGAGGCCGAACTGATCTCGACCTTGACCAAGGGGTAGGTGTTTCCATCTTCCATTTCGATCGTCTCTTTGGACGTGATCGTAGAGCGGGTGAAGAATTTTTCGCCCGTCGATGTGTCGAGGAAAACGACTTCATGATAGTCGGGATGGATGTCGCTCTTCATCTTTCTCTCTCGGTCACTGCAGGGAAATGCTGAGCTGGAAGGAACCGGCAGCCAGTCGCTGCCCCACAGCTCAGAGTTCGGCTGGGAGACCGAACTGTTCAGATCCAGGCCAGCCAAACCGGGTAAGAAGCCACGCATTCTAGGATGCCCGGGACCAAACGGCAAGTTCAAAGGCCAAACCGGGGTCAGCCCCCTGGGGACTCGGCCACCTGGACCATGATCCGCTGCAGCAAATCCAGGGAGTCGCTGGCTTCGCGGTCGGTCATTGTCATGGGCGGACTCACACGCAACACGCAGTCCGCTAACGGCCCCAACAGATGTATGCCGTCGCCGTCCGGCTCGCCCAGGTAACACGCCTGAACGACGCGATTCGCCACGGCCCCCGGCGACAGGTCGCCCAATGCGGCACACTCGATACCGAACACCAGCCCCTCACCCCGAACCTTGCAGATCACACCCGTCTGTTTCAACTGCTGCAGACGGTCGGTGAACGTGACGCACAGGGCCGCTGTCCGTTCGAGCACATCGCTGGTTTCAAACTCATCCAGGGTCGCCAGAACCGCGGCTGACGACAGCGGATTGGCGCTCCAGGTATCCGACGCCGCACCGTAGCCCAAACTGGACATGATGTCGTCGCGGCCCACCGCCGCGCTGACCGGCACCCCATTCCCCAGTCCCTTGCCCAGACAGACCACATCCGGCTCGATGCCGTACGATTCGAAAGCATACATCTTTCCGGTGCGGCCGAAGTTGGACTGCACCTCGTCCAGCACAAATGCCAGATCGTGCTCCCGGCAGAATTCCTGCAACAGTTGCA
>Ga0315336_1002253_pt1 | contig 30668 bp, 32 predicted proteins | sample ASW5metaG_FD_204512 | JGI IMG/M metagenome (GOLD analysis project Ga0315336, IMG submission 204512) | Ammonia-oxidizing marine archaeal communities from Monterey Bay, California, United States - ASW #5 | ecosystem: Environmental > Aquatic > Marine > Intertidal zone | place: USA: California...
TCTTGGCGTCTGCGGCGCGAAGCTGGAGGGCGATCTTGTCGTCGACCACGATGGCGATCAGATCACCCTGGCGCACCTCCTGGCCCTCGGAGACGCGGACCTCGCTGATGGTTCCCGAAATGCGGGCGCGCGCCGGCACCACCGTGCGGCTTTCGACCTGGCCGTAGACCGCTTTCATTTCGGTGACGGTAGTGGGTCTCACCGTGAATTCCGCGGCTTTCGCGTTCGATACCGCAAGGCATGCGGTGCCGATCAGGAGGATGTTGGCGATGGCCGATCGTGTGGTTCGCATTGCGCTTCTTCCGGTCGGTTGAAATGTTCCAGGAGGCGCGGCAAACGCCTCCTGGTTCGTGGTGGTGGGTTCCGAAGGGCGCGCCGCTACTTGAACGCGACGCCCGCCTTGCAGCCGAGTTTCTTGAACACCATCGCCGCCGGGCAGAAACCGGTGATCGAGGCCTGGACCATGTTGAGTCCGGCAAAGGCGGTCAGCAGCAGCCAATAGGGCGAATAGTAGGTGCCGAGCGCGAGTGAGATCAGCACAACGGACCCGGCGAACATCAGCACGGCTTTGTCGATGGTCATTTCATGTCTCCTTGGAAGTGAGCCGCCTATTCGACCGGCTCGATATGGATCGCCTTGAGCTTCTTGATGCCGAGCACGTCGAGCGCCAATCCCTCATAGAAGGTCTCGCTCTTTCCCTGCCGGACCTTGTGCAGGAAGTATTTCTCGAAGCCGACCTTGGCCGCGTGTACCCACTTGCCCTGCGAGGACCAGTTGACGTTGCGGGGAGGGATCTGAGGCTGCGCCACGAAGGCGATGCCCTCGTCGCCGAAGTCGGCAAGGCAGACCGCGTTCCACGTCGCCACAGCTCGCGGTTCCTCGCCGCGCAGCAGAGCGCTGATGTTCTCCGCCGCCGCCGTGACCATCGATTCGATCATGAACCCGGTCTTCGGCACACCGACGGGAAGCGGGGTCTTGCCAACCGGTGGGATGGCCACGCAGACGCCAATAGCGAAGACGTTCGGATGAGCCTGGTTGCGCTGATACTTGTCGATCGTGACAAAGCCGCGCGGATTGACCAGGCCCTCGACGCCGGCGACCGCCGCCACGCCGCGGAAGGCTGGCAGCATCATCGAGAAGGCGAAAGGAAGGTCGTGCCTGGCCTTGGTCGTTCCATCCTCGTTGACTTCCTCGACATGCATCATATCGGCCTCGACCGAGGTCACCTTGGCATTGGTGACCCACTTGATGTGCCGTTCGCGCATGGCGCTCTCGAGCAGGCCCTTGGTGTCGCCGACCCCATCGAGTCCGAGATGGCCGATATAGGGCTCCGGAGTCACGAAGGTCATCGGCACACGGTCGCGCACCTTGGCCTTGCGCAAGGCCGTGTCGAGGATGAAGGCGAATTCATAGGCCGGGCCGTAGCAGGACGCGCCTTGCACCGCGCCCACGATTACCGGGCCGGGCTTTCGGACCAGTTCGTCAAACCGCGCGCGCGTCGCGACGGCATGGTCGATATGACAGATGGACTGTGTATGGCCGGCAGGCCCGAGCCCCGGCACCTCGTCGAAGGCAAGGTCGGGGCCGGTCGCGATGATCAGATAGTCGTAGTCGACGAAGGAGCCGTCATTGAGCTCGATCCGGTTTTCCTTTGGATGCACCTTCCTAGCGCCTTCGGGACGAAGGGCGATACCGCGCCGCTTGAAGGTATCCGCCAGGTCGACGGTGACGTCGCCGCGCTCCCGCCAGCCGACGGCCACCCAGGGGTTGGAAGGGACAAAGGAATAGGTCGTGCCGAGCGTCACGACGCTCAGTTGGTCGTCGTGGCGTAGCTTGTCGCGCATTTCGTACGCCATGATGGTGCCGCCGAGGCCTGCTCCGAGGACGACAATGTGTGACATGATGAATCCTCCCGCTATTTTTGATCTCTCGTTGCAGACTGCGCGGGAAAGCCGCGCTCTGCATTGATCAGGCTCAATTTCCACACGGGCCGGCTTGATTGTAGGATAGAGGTTTCGATGGAGCCCGCATGGCAAGCTTGCATCTAACATTCAAAGACTATAAATTCAAGAGTATGAATGTAAAGGATATGATCCCTGCCTCCGGAGAGGCTGTCGAACTGCTTCGGAGCCTCTCCCACCCGCAGCGGTTGCTCGTGCTGTGCGCACTCGGCAACGAGGAGCGCTCCGTGGCTGAGCTGCGAGAACTCCTGGACATCGATCAGGTGCCGATGTCGCAACAGCTCATGCGACTGAGGGCTGACGGGCTGGTCGAGGCTCGCCGCGAGGGGACAACGGTTCACTACCGGATAACCCGTCCGGAGGTGCTCATCGTCATCGAGGCGCTGCATTCCGCCTTCTGCTCGACTTAACCTGGTTGATTGACCACGGCATCTTCCGCCATCAGGGATGGCTTGCTGCCTTGCCCCGGCTTTGATCAAGGTCAAAGCGATGCAGCTCCATCCGGGGTTACGTGTCTCGAAACAGCAATGAAATGATCGGTGGCGCCGCGGCGCTCGGCGATCCGGCGTTGGAGAGAAACATGATCCTGAATAACGGCACTCTTGTCGCGGTTACCGACGGCAAGAGCTTGCGGCTGTTTCACAACAAGGGACACGAACCTCATCTCGAGCTGATCGAAGCAGAGCATTCCGTCCTTGAAGTGGCTCACGCCGGATCTGGCCGCAGGCATCGCAGTTCAGCCGCCAATCCGGACGACTCCCGGCTGGGAGAAGACGACTTTGCTGCATCGATCGCGAACTACCTGAACCAGCAGGCCCGCGAGAAAGCCTGCGAGCACGTATTGGTGATCGCCGATCCGCGCACGCTTGGCGAGATGAGAAGGCACTATCAGCCGGCATTGAGCGCCAAGCTCGTCGGCGAGATCGCCAAGGACTTCGTCAAGCATTCCGTGATGTCGATCAAGAGTGCCATAGAAGCCGTCTGACGAGGGCTCCGCTCGATTGGATGCGAATGGTTCCCTCCAGGTTGAGCGCCATGCCTGGAGGGGAGGTATTGGTCACGTCGAAGGTCACCTTGCCGGCCGGCACGACCTTCTTGTCGAGCTGAATCTTCATCATCGCCATGCTCATGTTCGCCGGCATGCCCATCCCCATCTTGGCATCGGCGTTCATGTCGCCGTTCCTGTCCCACAATTTGACGTTGATGATGGAACCCCCGAACGCCGGGGCCGCAACCGTCAGCGTTTCAACGCCAGTCCTATTCTCAGAAACTGCATTCGAAATGCTCCGTCCATCATCCGGCGACCACGGCTGGCGGCTGCTTTAAAACATGATCGGTCGCAAGCGCCGTCTAGCAAGCGGTGCTGACAGGACGCCGACGGCGGCCGGCGGTCCGGACGCGCGATTACTGGCGCGAACCCCAAGACAATTGATTTGACGCAAAACGTCGGACGCGACTCCGCCCTAGCATCCGGCGGATCGTTTGGACGGGATCGCGATGCTGCAGACAAATACGCAATTCAACCCCCGGGCCATGGGGCGGGTAAGACGAACCGTCCTCCCCTTTGTGTCCGCCAACAAATGGCTTGTCGCCGCGCTATTGATCGCGGTGGCCGTAACGGCATGGCTCCTTGCCCGTTGGCTCATCGGCCCCGCGGTGGTTGTTTATCCGGTGGTGCGTGGCGACCTGGTGAAAACGGTTGTCGCCAGCGGCCATGTGGAATCCCCGTATCGTGTGAACATCGCAAGCCAGATCACCGGCACCGTGCGGGATGTCCTCGTCACCGAAGGCCAGACCGTCAAGCAGGGCCAGCCGCTTGTCGAGCTCGAACCCAGTGAGCTGAATGCGGCGACGATCGCCGCCGAGGGCGCGGTGGCGGAAGCCGAAGCCCGGGTTCGTCAGATGCGGGAGCTTACATTGCCGGCGGCCGAGCAGGCGCGGAAGCAGGCCGAAGCCAGTCTTGTCGACGCGCGCGCCGCCTACCAGCGTGCCGAGAATCTGTTCAGGTCCGGGTTCGGCACCAAGCAAACCCTGGACGAAGCCACCAAGAACTTCGACATCGCGCAGACGCAGGTTCGTACGGCCGAATTGCAGGTATACTCGTCGCGGCCCGGCGGCAGCGACTATGTGATGGCTGAGACCGCGCTCAATCAAGCCAAGGCCAATCTCGCCACAGCCAAGGCGCGCCTCGACTACGCCACGATCAGATCGCCGCGCGATGGAGTTCTCATCACGCGTAGCGTCGAACGTGGAACCGTGGTCCAGCCGGGGATGGCGCTGCTCGTTCTAGCGCCGAGCGGGAGCATAGAGCTGGTGCTGCAGATCGACGAGAAGAACCTTGGACTGGTTGAATTGGGGCAGTCTGCGCGGGCTTCCGCCGATGCCTATCCCGACAAGCTTTTCGACGCCACGCTAACCTATATCAATCCCTCCGTGGACATCACCCGCGCCTCGGTCGAGGTGAAGCTCACGGTCGCGGACCCGCCGCCCTATCTGCGCCAGGACATGACGACCTCGGTCGACATCGCGGTGGCCCGCAGGCCGTCGACCCTGATCGTTCCCGGTCGTGTCGTTCACGAATCCACTTCCGGGGCGCCTTGGGTTCTGGTCTACCGGGATGGCCGTGCCCGCGAGCAGCCGGTCCAGCTGGGCTTGCGCGCGGCCGACCAGGTCGAGATCCTGAGTGGCCTGGCGCAGGGCGAGCTCGTCGTGCCGGTCGCGGCGGGGGTGAGGGCGGGCCAACGCATCCGCCCGGTAAATTCATGAGACGCTGGCTGACATTTGCCTGGATCGCCGCCCTGCGCTTCCTGGGCGAGGGGCGTATGCAGACGGGATTCATCCTGGGCGGCATAGCCATCGGCGTGGGCGTGATCGTCTTCATGTCGGCGTTGCTCGCCAGCGTCCAGGCGAACTTCACCAACAGGGTTCTCACCTCGCAGCCGCAGATTCAGCTCAACCCCCCGGACGAGGTGGCGCGCCCGTTGCGGCAGCTGGACGGGGTGGTCGAGGCGGCCATCGTGCAGCGGCCCACGCAGCGGATACTGTCGCTCGACCAGTGGCAGACGATCCTCTCCAGCATGCGGGCCCGATCCGACATCGTCGTCGCGACGCCTTCCGTATCGGGTTCGGCGCTCGCCGTGCGCGGCGACGCCAGCCGCAGCATAGGCATTCTCGGCATAGAGCCCGACGACTATTTCCGTATCGTCCGCTTGCCTGACTACATCATCGCGGGCGAGCCTAGCCCGGGGACCGACGACATTCTCGTCGGCATCGACCTCGCCAATGATCTCGGCGCCACGGTCGGCGACAAGCTTAACGTCACGACGGGGACAGGGGGGAGCCGCATCCTCACCATCCGCGGAATTTTCGACCTCGGCAACAGGGGAGCCAACGAGCGCAACGCCTACGTCCAGTTGCGGACCGCGCAGAGCCTGCTGAACCTGATCGGCGGCGTCACGGAAATCGACCTTACGGTCGACGACGTCTACGCGGCAGAAACGATCGCCCAGGATATCGGCGCCGTCTTGCCGGTGAAAGCCGAGAGTTGGATTGTCACCAACGCCCAGTTCTTCACGGCCATCTGGGCGCAAACCCTCTCCAGCCTGCTCATTCGCGTCTTCGTCGGACTCTCGGTGGCGTTTGGCATCGCCGCGGTCCTGATCGTTTCGGTGCTTCAGCGCTCCAAGGACATAGGCATCCTGCGAGCCATGGGCAGCTCGCGCGGCAAGATCCTGAGGATATTCCTCATCCAGGGCGGCGTCCTGGGCTTTCTCGGGTCGCTTCTCGGAAGCCTGTTGGGGGGCATCGCGCTGTTTGCATGGCACAACCTCGCGCGCCAGGCCAACGGGACCGAGCTCTTCCCGCTGGTTATCGAGCCCAGCCTGTTCGTGTTTTCGGCGCTGCTGGCCACGGTCACCGGAGTGGTGGCAGGGATGGTTCCGGCTCTTCGCGCCGCCAGGCTTGATCCGGTGGAGGCGATCCGTGGCTGAGCTTCTCGTCCTCGATGGGATCCGCAAGTCCTATAACGTCGGCACCCCGGTCGAGACCGAGATACTGCACGGCATCGACCTGGTAATGAAGGCGGGTGAATTCGTCGCGCTGATGGGGCCGTCGGGCTGCGGCAAGAGCACGCTCCTCAACATCATCGGTCTGCTCGATCGCCCCACGTCTGGCCGCTTGTTCATCGACGGCAAGGACACGACGTCGCTCGACGAAGCGGCGCTGACCAGGCTGCGTGGGCACTCGATAGGCTTCGTGTTCCAGTATCATCACCTCATCTCGGCTTTCACGGCCCGAGAGAATGTCGTCATGCCGATGCTCGTCGACCGCGGCCGGCCGGATATTGCAATGGAAGAGCGGGCCGACGAGCTGCTGGATCAGGTTGGCCTCGTCAAGTGGCGCGATACCCGCGCGCTGAACATGTCGGGCGGCCAGCAGCAGCGCATCGCGGTGGCGCGCGCGCTGGCCATGAATCCGCTCCTGGTTCTGGCGGACGAGCCAACCGGGAACCTGGACACGGCTTCGGCCCAGGGGGTGTTCGAATTGATGCGCCGCTTCAACATAGAGCGAGACACGACCTTCCTGATCGTCACTCACAACCACAATCTCGCCGCCCAGTGCGATCGCGTCATCGAGCTGGTCGACGGCCGGCTGACCGGCGACCGGCGCAATCCGGCCATCAACGGTGTCGCCCAATCGCGTTGATTTTCGCGGCCGCCTTCTAGTTTCGCTGGCCGTCCGGCCGCGAAACGGATTCGCTGAGGGGCTGGCCAAGGTGGATCGATTGAGGCGGCAGCGCGCCCGAAGTCGAGAAGGGTTCCGCTGGCGAAACCTTGGCGCCGTCAGGCTCCGCGCCATCCGGCAATTGCTGCACGACCATTTCCTGCTCCCATACGGCAAGGACGCTTCGCCGGGTCGCCTCGGCGACGATGCAGTAGCCTCTGGGATCCAGGATCGAAAGCACGGCGTGATCGTCGCCGCGCGCCAGGCGGAAGGCTCGGTCGATCACGTCCAGGCAAGTGGCGAGGTGCTGCGGATCGGGCAGGCGCGTGTCGCGGAGCATGTCGGCGAGCCGGAAGGCCACAAGGCCCCGTTCGCTGATCGCTGTCCCTTCGCGAGCCAATTCGAAGAAGACGCTGACGACGGGCAGCATGCTTCTGATCGAGGCATAGATCGCCATCGCCTCTTGCGGGCCGCAGGCGGCGAGATGCGGCGCATCGGGCGGACCCGGTTCCGCTGACGGACCAAGTCCCAGCGAATGCGCGATCTCATGTTCCAGCCATTGCCGGACCGCCGGTGGAGCGGTTCGGATCTGTTCGGGGCTCAAAGTGATGCCGACCATTTCTAGCGTCTCCCGTTGATTGCGGTCGCCATCAGAACAGCAAGGGGGGCGCCGCAACCTTGATCCGCATCAAGTCCGACAGGCGACCCTCCAGCCAATCCAAGGATGACTTGGATGTTCAGATCACAAGAGGGTGAAATGCGAGCCAAGGAAGACGAGGACCTGACCGGTGATCAAGGGAATCCGCAACTGCGGACCGTTCTCTCCTATATCTTGCACCGGTTGCCCGCGCACGTATGGGTGCGCCTTCAGCACATCCCTCCAGATGGATGGAAAGTCGGATCCCTTGCTTCTTTCGGCGTTGCAGGTGTCGACAAGCCTCGCGACGGCTTTTTTCATGGAAGTGGCGTTACCTTAAGTCCCTGATTTCGTGACATATGAACGATCTCGGGACGAAGAAATTGATTTTGGTCAATGCATCGAAAAGAGTCGCTCACAAGGGCACCCACGCATTTCCTGCCTTACGGTAGCGATGCTTCACTGCGGCCCATGCGACACGATGGGCGATCTCCTCCCGCCTCTCGCCGCGGTCGACATATTCGTCCCAGGCGTTGTTGAACGCGGACCGGTAGATTTCTCTCGCATGCAGGGGGAGATGTTCGCGGATTGGTAGGGGCAGGTCCTCGATTGACGCGTATGGCAAGACTGCATCTCCAGAATCCCAACCGAGACGAATTGCCGATCCTCATAAGGACGGCGATTCCAGAATAAGCTTGGCGAAGGGATGTTCCTTGATTTCGCTCAAGGAGGCACCGGTGCCGCAACCCGCCGCGCGCTTCCGGGCGACATGCATCAGCCGGGCAGGAACATCATGATCGACGCTGCGGCCATGACTGCCGTTGCTGTCCAGCCCAGAATGACGATCGGCCGTCCGGACGTAAAAGGACCCATGACGGAGCGGCTTGAAGCCAGCAATATGACCACCACCATCAGTGGCACCGCGACAACTCCGTTTATGACGGCGCTCCAGAACAGCGCCTTCATCGGGCTGATGGGAAGGTACTGTATGACCAGCGCCGCCAGGATGCTCACGGCGATGACGCCGTAGAAGCCGCGCGCATCGCTTGCCTTGAGTTCGAGGCCCTCCTGCCATCCCATGGCCTCCGCCAGCGCGTATGCCGCCGAGCCCGCCAGGACGGGCACGCCGATCAGTCCGACGCCCATGATCCCGGTCGCGAAAAGCACGAAGGCGAAATCGCCCGCCAGCGGCTGCAGCGCGCTGGCGGCCTGCGCCGCGGTTTCGATGTTCGTGACACCAGCGACATGCAGCGTCACCGCGGTTGCCAGGATGATGAAGTAGGACGTCACATCCGAATAGAACATCCCGCTCCAGGTGTCCCAGCGCAACCGCCGCAGTTCCGCTCCCGACCTGGTGGGGTCCTCGATAAGGGGAGCATCGCCTTTCATTTCCTCGACCTCTTCGGATGCCTGCCAGAAAAAGAGATAGGGGCTGATCGTGGTGCCGAAGATCGCCACCGCCATGGTGGCGGTGTCGGAATTGAGCGCAAGTTTGGGCCATACGGTGCGAAGTGCCACCTCGCTCCACGGCACGTGGACCGTGAACAGCACGGCGGCGTAGGCAAGCAGCGAAAGCGTCAGCCATTTGAGGAAATTTACATAGCGATGATAGGGAACGAGCACCTGCAGGACCAATGTGCCCAAGCTGAAGAACAGTGTGGCCAGATGCCTGTTCATGCCGGTGACAAGTTCCGCGACCTCGCCCATGGCCGCTATGTCGGCGGCGATGTTCAGCGTGTTGGCTACCAGGAGCAGGACGACGACGGATTTGAGTACGCCAGGCGGAAAGAATGCCCTTATGTTCGCGGCAAGCCCCTTGCCCGTGACACGGCCGATGCGCCCGCACATCGACTGGAGCGCCGCCATGAGCGGAAAGCAAAGCGGCATCGTCCAAAGCATGTTGAGGCCGAAATGCGCGCCTGCCTGCGAGTAGGTTGCGATACCGCTCGGGTCGTCGTCGGCCACGCCGGTGATCAGACCCGGACCGACGCGAGCGAGAGGATGTTCTCTCAGGCGGCCGATCAAACCCCGCAATCCGGAGGAGACGGAGACTTCGTTGGTGTTCTTGTCGACGATGTTCATGGCCGTGGGTCTTCAGTCACAGCCTGGGGGCTACATTGTCAGGCGCGGGTAGATTCGCGCCGCGATCGCGGTCATCATCGCGGCGATGGCGACAAGCACGATGAAGTCGACGCCAAGGCCGTACCTGCTTTCGCCTCCCGCAAAGGATTTCGACAGCCGGTTGGTCTCGATCAGAAGATCGGATTTGTGTGGCGGAGAAGCGTCCATAGGTCACTCGCATGCAGTCTTCGCTTGGTAGGCTCTACAAACAGGGCGCTCCTTGATTTCGCTCAAAGTCTGGATGGCGCTGCGCGGATAGGCTGCGCAGAAGTTCCAGCCCTGCGAGGTTGATGATGGTCCGTTTCGGTGTCCCATCTGCCTCCATGCGAAAGGCGAACCGATCAACGCACATTGGCACGCCTGGTGATCTAAGCTGAAACAGCAAGTTTTCGCCGGAGACATTGATGGACAAGAAGCACGGTTTCAACATCGGATATTTCATTCTCGCGCTGGTTCTGGTCAGTCTGTTCCAGCTCTGGCTCGGTTGGCGTGACGTCGCGCAGCTCTCTTACAGCGATGTCATGAGGCTGGTCGGCGAGAACAAGATCGCCTCGGTGACGCTGACGGAAACGACCATCCAGGGCCAGTTCAAGGAGCCACAGGACGGCAAGAGCCTTTTCGTCGCCGCGCGCGTTGATCCGACCTCAGCCGAAGCCTTCGAGAAGGCAGGCGTGAAGGTGTCGGGCGGCAGCGACAGCAACTGGCTCACCAGCATCCTTTCGTGGATCCTGCCGGCGTTGCTTTTCTTCGGGCTCTGGATGTTCCTTTTCCGCGGCTTCGCCGAACGACAGGGAATGGGCGGCCTGATCAACATCGGCAAGTCCAAGGCCAAGGTCTATGTGGAGAGGCAGACCGGCGTCACCTTCGGCGATGTCGCCGGCGTCGACGAGGCCAAGCTCGAGCTGCAGGAGATCGTCTCGTTCCTCAGGGACAAGGACAAATATGGGCGCCTTGGCGCGCGCATTCCCAAGGGTATTCTGCTGGTCGGGCCACCCGGGACCGGCAAGACGCTGATGGCGCGCGCGGTGGCCGGCGAGGCGGGCGTGCCCTTCTTCTCGATCTCCGGTTCCGAGTTCGTCGAGATGTTCGTCGGTGTGGGCGCCGCGCGTGTCCGTGATCTGTTCGAGCAGGCAAGACAGGCCGCGCCATGCATCATCTTCATTGACGAACTGGACGCGCTAGGACGAGCGCGCAGCCCCTTCGCGGGCTACGGCGGCGCCGACGAGAAGGAACAGACGCTCAACCAGCTCCTGTCGGAGCTGGACGGCTTCGATCCTCGCGTCGGCATTGTGCTTCTTGCCGCCACCAACCGGCCGGAAATCCTTGATCCGGCGCTCACCCGCGCCGGTCGCTTCGATCGGCAGGTGGTGATCGACAGGCCTGACCGGAAGGGACGCGTGGCTATCCTCAAGGTCCATGTCCGCAGCGTCGCGGTGGCGCCGGGCGTGGATATCGATGAAGTGGCGGCGATCACGCCCGGGTTCACGGGCGCCGACCTTGCCAATCTCGTCAATGAAGCCGCGATCTTTGCCACCCGGCGCAATGCCGACAAGGTGACGATGGATGATTTCACCAATGCGGTGGAGCGCATCGTGGCCGGTTCCGAACGCAAGAGCAGGCTGCTCAATCCGGACGAGCGCGAGAGGGTTGCCTACCATGAGATGGGGCATGCGCTTGCAGCGGCCGCGCTCCTCAAGACAGACCCCGTGCACAAGGTGTCGATCATCCCACGCTCGATCGGCGCGCTCGGCTACACCATGCAGCGTCCGACCGACGATCGCTTCCTGATTACCGAAAGCGAGCTGAAGGAGCGGATGGTCGCGCTGCTGGCGGGCAGGGCAGCGGAGGATATCGTCTATGGCGAGGTCTCGACCGGCGCGGCCGATGATCTCGCCAAGGCAACGGATGTGGCGCGCCAGAGCGTTACTCGCTTCGGCATGAGTTCCGCCGTGGGGCAGGCCGTGCTCGAGGAGCAAAAGCAGCAATGGCTGGGAGACGGATCGCTGCGCCAGCGCGATTATTCGGAGACCACCGCGCGGGAGGTCGATATTGCCGTCCGCCAGATGCTGGACGAAGCCTTCGCCACGGCGCAGGAACTGCTCAGGTCCCGGATGGATGACCTAAAGGCGGGGGCCAGCCTGCTGCTCGAACGCGAAACAATCACACCGGACGACTTTCCGCCGCTGCGGCGGGCGGCCTTGGTTGCTCCTCCCGCCAAGAAGGCTGCCGCGGTGCCGGCGTGACAAGCAGCAGGCGCCGCGCGGCCCGCGACGACGCCTGCTGCGAATCCGATCGGTATTTGACGGCGATCAACGCCACCGCGCCACGCACGGGCCATACTTGCAGTGTTGCAAGAAATATCCCCTGAAACAGCGAGGTGGAAAATGAGTGACGGCATCCTGAAGCAGGACATCATCGATGAGCTGGACTTCGAGCCCAGCATCGATGCCGCCCATATCGGCGTGGCTGTGGACAGCGGCGTCGTGACGCTGACCGGCCATGTCCCGACCTACGCTCAGAAGCTCAAGGTCGAAGACGTGGTGCGAGACCTCAAGGGCGTGAAAGCTATCGCCCAGGAAATGGAAGTGCGTCCCTTCGGCACCCACAGGACCGCCGATGACGAGATCGCCAAGCGCGCGGTTCACACGATCGCCTGGAACACGTCCATTCCAGACGGAGCGGTGCAGATCCGCGTGCAGGATGGTTGGGTCAAGCTCACCGGCAAGGTCGAATGGCAATATCAGAAGACCGCGGCGGAAGATGCCGTGCGTCACCTCGCCGGCGTCATCGGCGTTACCAGCCAGATCGAGATCAAGCCGCGACCGTCGACCGACGACATCAAGCAGCGCATCGAGAACGCGTTGAAGCGCAATGCGGAGATCGAGGCGCAGGAGATCAAGGTCGATGTCCTTGACAACGGCGCGGTCAGGCTCGAAGGCCGGGTGCATGCCTGGTCGGAACGGAGGGCAGCCGAGCGCGCGGCCTGGTCGGCCGCGGGCGTGAAGACGGTCGAAGACCGGATCACCATCGGCTGACAACCGGGCGGGCGAAAAGCGCCTGCCACCCGTCGACGTCAAGGTGTCGGTGCCCGCGAGCGGCACCGGCACCTTTTTAATTCGACGAGGCGATCGTATCGATACCCGGCATGCCATTAGCCCGGCAGGTTGACTTCGTTTCTTGAGGCTTTGTCTTATCTTTGTCTTGTCGTTTGTTCATTCTCCACACGACGGCCCGTTGGAGCAGGAGGACGGCAATGCCCACGCGCCAAGACCGGTTCGTGCATGAAGAGAATGTTTGCCGTTTCGAGAAATGTCTGGAAGCGAAGACTGATCTGGACAAGCGCTCAGTCCTGAGGAAGCTTTTTGTAGAAGAATGGAAGCAACTGGAGCATCTGCTGGAAGCACCTCGTTGCAAGCAGCCCGTGCAAACCGGCCTTGCCGAAAGCATGTGACCCGACGTGACGGTGTCAGTTTGACATCAGCCGATTTAGCCAGACCTCGTCCAGCAACGAGCGGGTAACGCCGCCGAACACCCACTCCCTCAATCGGCTGTGCCCGTAGGCACCCGACACGACGAGCTCGGCGTTCACCGAGGCGAAGAAGTCGACCAGACAATTGTTCTCGTCATCATCCGCCTTGATGATTTCGGTGCGCGCCTTGATACCGTGACCCGCCAGGAAGCTCGCCGCGTCGTCGACGCTGTCCTTGACCCACTCGTCGGGATTGCGGTCGACCGCCGCGACGATAACTTCGGTGGCCAGGGCCATGAACGGCACGGCGTCCGCCACCGCGCGCCTGGCTTCGCGTGTGTCCTTCCAGGCCACCACCACCTTGCGAGCCGGCAAATTTGCGGCGCCATCAGCCGCGACCAGGACCGGCCGGCCCGCGCGCAACACCAGCGATCCTGGATCGACCGCGCGGTAGGAATCGCCGGAAGATGCGCCTTTCGCTGCGCCGGTGACGATGATGTCGGCCATGCGAGCCCGCCTTGCCAGGGCATGATCCGGGTTTTCGACCTCCCCATACCAGCCGGTCTTGACCGCTCCTCCCGCAAGAGAGCCGAACTCGCCTTTCAGGTCGTGGAGGCGCCGTCGGATTTCATCCCGCGACTGTTCCCATATCTCGGCGGCGATGGCCGCGCCCTCGGGCGCCATCGTCACCGGCAATGGAGCGTCCGCGGCGCAGAATCCGATCAGACGGGCGTCGAAGCGCTTGGCGAGGTCCACGCCGATGCGCGTGAGCGGTTCGATCGGACCGTCAATACTGAGGTTCAGGAGGATTGACTTGTAGCTCATCGCACACGCTTCCGGTTTGATCGTTCTCGATGAGCTGAACCTATTTTGGCGGAGCGCGCATGCCTTGATGTGGATCAAACTCGCTTCACGGCATGCGGGATTGGAAATGGACAACTTCGCCATCGACCACGAAGGCGCCGTTCCCGATGTGATGGATGGTTTTCGGCCTCGGCTGTCCCGGATCGATCCAGGCCTTGACGACTTCCAGCACGAACAGATTATATCTGTTGACCAGTCGCGTATCGACCACGCGGCATTCGAGGTTGGCGAAGCACTCGGCCACCAGCGGCGCCGATACCTGTTCGGCGGGAAGCGGCGTAAACCATGCGGTTGCGAACTTGTCGGTGTCCCGGCCGGAGCAGTTGCCGACCTTCACGACCTTCTCCGCAAGCTCGACGGCGGGGATTGCGATCACGCATTCCCTCGTTTGGCGCAAGGCGAAGAACGAGAGGTCATTGCTAGATACGACGCATGCAATCGTCGGCGGGGCGAATTCCACCATCATATGCCAGGACATCGTCATGACGTTCGAGCGCCCTTGCCTGGATCGCGTCGAAAGCAGGACGACCGGACCGGGTTCGATGAGCCGGTAGACTTCGGCAAGCGGCAGTTCCTTCATATCAGTCTCTCGGTTCGCATCTGCAACAGGCTTGTTCCCGAAGACTTGTCGCTGGCATAGCCGTCATCCGCCTTGATCAGGGTCAAAGCCGGGACGCCTCTCTGAATGGCGGTCTAGCCGGATTGATCATGATCAATGCCAGCTCGCCCCGGACCTGCAATGTTCAAAAAACGAAAGGATGAACAAGGGGCCTATCCGTGTCCACCGAAGACATCCTCCTGTGGGGTGCAGTGCTCTGCCTCGCCTTCATCGCGGGAGCCGCGATCTATTTCGATCTGGCATCGTTCAGAAGAAGCAAGCGCTTGTCCGCCGATCACGACTTGGGACCCTCACGACCCCACCAGCCGAAACCAAGAAGTTGAACGAGAGCGAAGGGAAAGACACCATGATCTGGAATTCGGAAGAGTTTCGTGCGCCCGAGCTGCCCCCTTTCGCACAAACCGGCCAGAAGCTCATGCGGGCGACCGCCGCGATGCAGGCCTATTCGATCCGCGCGTTGCTGCGCTATCAGATTGAAAGCCTATCGTTCCTCAAGCGAAGGTTCGAGGACGACCTGAAGCTTCTTGAAAAGCTGACGGCCGGCGACGAATTCGTCGACGCGTTCGACGTGTTCTCGAACTTCGTCCAGAAAGCTACGTCCGACTACGCAAATGAAGCCGGCAAGTTCGCCTCCATCGGCGCCAGACTTGCCTCGGAGACAGCCGGTCAAGTCCGCAAGGAGGCGGAGACGACGATCGACGACATGGCCGCGGCGACGCTTGCCCCCTGAAATGTCGCCGCCAAGGAAAAGCAGGCTGAAACCAGCCCCCGGTAGGGCCGCCGTTTTGAATGTTCATGACAAGGCTGGGCGGGCGGGGACATTGCAGAAGTCCGGCCCCGGCGAAGTCGCGGGCGCGGTCGGTTTCCCCACGCCGGCGCTGCCGGATGAGGGAACCGCAAGTGTCTATCGCGATGTCGACAGGCTGTCGCATGCATGGTTTGCGGCCTTCACGGCGGGCATTTCGCCGATCAGCCTCCTGCAGGCCTGGCAGGATTGGCTGCTGCACCTGTCCGCATCACCGGGCAAGCAGGCAGAGGTCTCCGCCAAGGCGGTCGAGAAGGTTGCGAGGCTGAGTGATTTCCTTTTTCGCTGCGCGTTCGCAACGGGAACCGCCACGCCGACGATCACGCCCCTGCCGCAGGACAGGAGGTTCCAGCACCATGCCTGGCAGACATTCCCATTCAACGCCGTTCAGCAAGCCTTCCTGCTTTCGCAGCAATGGTGGCATAACGCGACCACCGGACTTCCGGGAGTCACCAGAAGGCATGAGCGCCTCGTCGAATTCTACAGCCGACAGATCCTGGATACCGTCTCGCCCTCCAATTTCCCGGCGCTCAACCCGGAGGTCATAGACAGGACCTTTCGGAAGAATGGCGCCAATTTCGTCAACGGCGCCAACAACCTGGTTGACGACCTGCTTCGTCTGGCCGACGGCAAGCCTCCGGCTGGCGCTGAGAACTACCGGCCGGGTATCGAGGTCGCCGCCACGCCGGGCGAGGTGATCCTCCAGAATGAACTGATCGAGCTGATCCGCTACGCGCCGATGACGGACGTTGTGAAGGAGGAGCCGATCCTCATCGTTCCCGCCTGGATCATGAAATATTACATCCTCGATCTCTCGCCGCGGAACTCGCTGGTCCGCTATCTTGTCCAGAGCGGCTACACGGTGTTCTGCATCTCCTGGCGCAATCCTGGCAGCGATCAGGCCGGGGTGTCGCTGGACGACTATCGCCGGCTCGGCGTGATGGCGGCCATGGATGCGATCGAGGAGGCGACGGGAAGCGGCCGGATTCACGCAGTGGGGTATTGCCTTGGCGGGACGCTTCTGTCGATAGCCGCGTCGGCAATGGCCCGTGACGGCGACGAGCGGCTCGCCAGCCTGTCGCTGTTCGCGGCGCAGGTCGATTTCGAGGAGCCGGGCGAGCTCGGCTTGTTCGTGGATGAGAGCCAGATCACGCTGCTCGAGGACGTGATGTGGGTCGAAGGCACCCTCGATCAGCGCCGCATGGCTGGCGCTTTCCAGATGCTTCGTTCGCAGGATCTGGTCTGGTCACGCATCGTGCGCGAATATCTTCTCGGCGAGCGCGCTCCGATGACCGACCTCATGGCTTGGAATGCCGATTCGACCCGCATGCCGTCCCGCATGCAGTCGCAATATCTGCGGCAGCTCTATTTGGACAATGACCTGGTCGAGGGGCGCTTTTGCGTCGAGGAGAGACCTGTTCATCTGGAGGACATTCGAGCGCCGGTGTTCGCGGTCGGCACCGAGACGGATCACGTCGCGCCATGGCGTTCGGTATTCAAGCTGACCTATCTCTTCGATACCGACATCGACTTCGTCCTGACCAGCGGCGGGCACAATGCCGGCATCGTTTCCGAGCCCGGCCACCCGGGCCGCTCCTTCCGGCGGCTCAGCTGCCGCCACGCGGATATCCGTCCGAGCGCCGATGAATGGGTGAGGAACGCGACCGTGACATATGGTTCCTGGTGGCCGGCGTGGGTTGAATGGCTGGCGCACCATTCCGGCCGCGAGGTCGCGGCCGACCGGTTTGGCGCTCCGGGCGGCCTTAAGGCGATTCGCGCGGCGCCCGGCACCTATGTTTTCCAGCGATAGGCGTCTTCGGCAATTTGAGCCAGGTCAAGGTCCTGGCTCGTTCGTCATGTATTTTGGTGGACCATGGAACGTCGAACAGCATTCGTGATCCTGCCATTTGCGGCCGTCATCGCTTTCGCGTTGCCCGCTTGGGCCGGCGATGGCTCGCGGATTGCCTATGGCAAGAGGCTGGTCGAAGCGAACTGCGCGCGTTGCCATGCCGTGGGTCGCACTGGCGCAAGCACCCACCCGGACGCTCCGCCGTTTCGTTCCCTGGAACGCCGCTATCCAATCGAAGACCTGCAGGAGGCCTTGGCTGAGGGAATATCCACCGGCCATCCGGATATGCCGGAATTCGTGGCCGCTCCTGACCAGATCGACGCGATCATTGCCTACATCGGAAGCCTCGACCGATGATGGCGGCTCAACGACCGCCTCGGCGTCGAGGCAAGGGTGGATCCGTCCCTGACACGGTAGCTATCGACGTGAATGGTTATGGCGGAGAGAAGAGGAGCTGCTGGAATGAAGCGCGGAATCGGAAATGAAGACGCCGAGGCCCCTGAACTTGCAATTCCCGTCGCGAAAGTCTGTTTCATAATCGCCAAGGCGCACGGATTCGACGTCAAGGTTGCCGTTACTGAACCGGACACGGGATCCAATCCCACGGACGATAATGAAATTGCGGTGCTTCAGGACCATGAGGATGACCCCGTGCGCGAAGAACTCGGGGCGCTGATCTCGGAGCTCTCGGCCGATGAGCAGGTCGACCTCGTGGCGTTGACCTGGCTCGGCAGGGATGACGGCCAGGCGGTCGATTGGGATGAAGTTCGCCAGCAGGCCACTTATGCCCACAACACGCGCACGGCCGACTATCTCTGCGGCAATCCGCTGTTGGGCGACCACCTTGCGGCCGGACTGGATGCCCTTGGCCTGTCATGCCCGGATTGAACCGAAGTTGACGCATATCAAGGTAGGACGCTTTCGGCCGTGCTGACCTACCCGCCTCTGATGGAGTCCGAGGATGATCTACACGACGGTACTGGTCCAGCTCGATATCGATGCGCCGGCAACGCCACGCGTGGTTTTCGCGCAGCAGATCGCAAGAATGTTCGAGGCCGATCTGATCGCGGTGGCGGCCGCCCAGCCTTCCACTTTGGTTTCGCCCAGCGAATCGTCTCCCGCCGTGGCCGAGGTGCTGCGCCAGCGAACCCTTGAGATCGAGGATCGTATCGGAAAGCTCAAGGAGGAATTCCTCGCCGTAGCCGGCGACGACCCGCGCGCATCCTGGCGCGCGGAACTTGACGATCCTACGCGCGCCGTGGCGCTCCACGCGCGGGCCGCCGATCTGGTCATCACCGGAGCGCCGGCCGCGGCCGCCGCCGGTGACTTTCAGAGAACCGTGGATCCGGGCGCGTTGGTGCTGTCGGTGGGCAGGCCGGTTCTGTTTGCAGCAGACGATCTCGCCGTCTTCAAAGGCGAGAGGATCATGGTCGCCTGGAAGGATTGTCGTGAGTCGCGGCGTGCAGTGGTCGACGCGATGCCTTTCCTGCGCAATGCCGAGGAGGTGACCGTCTTCAACGCGGCCGAGGACGGAAAACTCGTCGCGCGGGATAGCGCGGCCGATGTGGTGCGATTCCTGATGAAGCATGGTGTGAAGGCCCGATCCCGGTTGCTCGAAGCCGATGAGGGCTCGGCGGGCGACTCGATCATCGTCGAGGCCGAACGTGTCGGAGCCGATCTCGTCGTGGCGGGTGGCTATGGTCACAGCAGGTTCCGCGAATGGGCGTTCGGGGGCGCGACGCGATCCTTGCTCAAGTCAGGCTCGTTCCACAGGCTGCTGTCGAACTGAATAGCCATGTCGGTCCCGCCAGGTAGGCGCAACTTGAAGGAGACAAGCCTATGCAGCTGTCAGCATCACTGTTCCTGCCGACCTATCCGGACCCGCCGGGATCGAAGATCGCCTCTAACGCGATGGCGGTGGCCAGTTACCTCGGCGCTACGCTGGACGTTGCGGTCATCAACGTCGACATTCCGGATGTTTCGAACGCGTTGTCCGGCTTGCTGCTCGATCTCCCCGAAAAGATCCGCGAGGTCAAGGCGGCCAGCAGGAATCGCGGCAAGGCCCAGCTGGAAAAGGCCGCGGCCGAGGCCGCGCGATGCAAAGTCAACATGACCAGTCAGGAGTTGAAGGCGCAGCCCGCCTTGATCGGGGAAGCCGCCGCCATGGAAGGACGTTATTTTGATCTCTGCATGGTTGGATGGGCGCGCGATACCGAATCCGTGCGCATGACCGCGGAGGAGGTCGTGTTCGGCTCCGGCCGGCCGACCCTGATCCTTCCGGGCGACGAGGATGTCGGCACGCTTGATCATGTGGTGATCGCCTGGGACGGCAGCCGCGTGGCCGCACGAGCCGTGGCCGACGCAAGGCCATTTCTGGAACGGGCATCGGCAATCTCGATCATCACCGTGACGGACGAGAAGGTGCTGCCGCGCGAGGATATCGGCGATCGCCTTGCGCATGGCCTCGCGGCGCGAGGTCTGCGGGCCAAGGCGGAGTCGATTCACGCCGGCGACAACGAAATCGGCGCCGCGCTCGAGGACCATGCCATAAGGATCAATGGCAGCCTCCTCGTCATGGGAGGGTGGGGCCATTCTCGTATCCGGGACTTCGTACTCGGTGGAGCAACCGAGGGAATACTATCGGATCTGCGCTTGCCGGTGTTGATGTCGCACTGAAGCTTGTCGCCCAGAGGTACGCAACCGAATGGAACAACGACATGCATCGGGACCAAAAGTGCGTCGCCTGGAACTGTCTCAGCACGACGCGCTTCAGAGACTACATCGGCATCTCCGGCTCGAGCGCGCGCTCCTTCGCCGGTTCCGGGATCTCGGTCATGGTCGCTTCGGTCAGCAGGAGCACGCTGGCGACGGAGACGGCGTTCTCCAGCGCGATGCGCACGACCTTGGTCGGGTCGATGATGCCGGCCTCGACCAGGTCGACATATTCCTTGCGGCCGGCATCGAAGCCGAAGTTTCCCTTGCCCTCGATCATCTTGGCGATGACCACGCCGCCATCGACGGCCGAATTCTCGGCGATCTGGCGCACAGGCATTTCGAGCGCGCGCCTGAGGATCTGGACGCCGGTGCGCTCATCGCCTTCGCATCGCGCTTCCTCCTCTGTCACCGCGCCGATGCAGCGCAACAAGGCAAGTCCGCCGCCGGGCACCACGCCTTCCGCGACCGCAGCCTTAGTGGCGCTGATGGCGTCGTCTAGCGCCTCCTTCCTGGACTTCATCTCGGCTTCGGTCGGCGCCCCCACCTTGATGACGGCCACGCCGCCGGCGAGCTTGGCGAGCCGTTCCTGGAGCTTCTCGCGATCATAATCGCTGGTCGTATCGCTGATCTCCCGCCGGATCTGCTCGACGCGCCCCTTGATCGCCTTCTGGTCGCCGGTGCCACCGATGATCGTGGTGTTGTCCTTGTCGACGACCACGCGCTTGGCGCGCCCCAATTGTGCCATCGCCACGTTCTCGAGCTTGAGACCGATGTCCTCCGAGATGACCTGCCCGCCCGTCAGGACGGCAATGTCCTGCAGCATGGCCTTGCGTCGGTCGCCGAAGCCCGGCGCCTTCACCGCGCAGTTCTTGAACGTGCCGCGGATCTGGTTGACGATGAGCGTGGCCAGCGCCTCGCCCTCGACGTCCTCCGCGATCACAAGCAGGGGCGAACCGGATTTCGCCACGGCCTCGAGCAGCTTGATGAGGTCGTTGAGCGAGGAGATCTTCTTCTCGACGATGAGCACGAGCGCGTCTTCGAGCACCGCCTCCATCTTTTCGGTGTCGGTCACGAAATAAGGGGAGAGGAAGCCGCGATCGAATTGCATGCCTTCGACCACGTCGAGGACCGTTTCGGTGGTCTTCGATTCCTCGACTGTGATCACGCCTTCGCCGCCGACCTTTTCCATGGCCTCGCCGATCAGTTCACCGATGAGCGGATCGTTGTGGGCGGAGATCGTTGCCACCTGTTCCTTCTCGCGCCTGGTCGAGACCGGCCGCGATATCTGTTTGAGCGTTTCGACCGCCCGCTTCGTCGCTCGGTCGAGGCCGCGCTTGATGTCGATCGCGCTCGCGCCGGCGACCACGTTGCGCACGCCGTCGGCGAACATCGCGTGGGCGAGTATGGTCGAAGTGCTCGTTCCGTCGCCGACCATGTCGCCCGTCTTCTCGGCCGCCTGCCTCAGCATGCGCGCGCCGAGATTTTCTTCCGGATCCTTCAGGTCGAATTCCTTGGCGATCGTCACCCCGTCGTTGCAGACGATTGGCGCGCCCCATTTCCTCTCTATCAGAACCGACTTCGAACGCGGGCCGAGCGTCACCCGCACGGCGTCGGCAAGTTGGGTCGCACCGCGCAGGATCTTTTCGCGCGCCGCCGAACGGAACAATACCTGTTTATGGGCCATGGTGGTCTCCAAGACTATCCGATCCTCCCATAGCTGCGTTGTCGCCGACCGGCCTTGATGCGCGTCAATTGTGCATCCTGGTGGCTTGGCCGATCAGGAGCCGCAATGCCACGACAAGCCGTCTGGAACGTCTTCAGGGCCGGCTGGACGCCGAGCTTTCTTCCTCTGCGGTCTTTCCGTCGTTGCCGAGGGTCGGCGTCAGCCAGCGGACGAAGCCAAGGCCGAGAAGCGCCAGCGCCGTGAAGCCCGCGCCCGCCAGGAAGGTCATCCTCGGTCCGAAAAGATCCCAGAGCGTGCCTGCCATCAGGCTGGCGGCGAGCAGCGCAAGTCCACTCGACAGATTGAACATGCCGAAGGCGGTGCCTCGCAGTTCCGCCGGGGCCGTATCGGCGACGAGCGTTGCCAGCAGGCCTTGCGTGAGCCCCAGATGCAGGCCCCACAGGCCCAAGCCAAGCGCTGCGCCAACCAGATTTCCGGGGAACGCCAGCACGATGTCCGAAGCAATCAGGACCAGGAAGCCGAGAATGAGCATCGACAGGCGATTGATGCGATCCGACAGCGCGCCGGCCGGATAGGCCGAGAGCGAATAGACCACGTTCATAACCACCAGCACCACCGGGGCGAACACGATCGGTAGACCCAGGCCCTGCGCGCGCAGTATGAGAAACGCTTCGCTGAACCTGGCCAAGGTGAACACGGTGGCCACGCAGACGACCAGCCAGAAGGACGAACCCTGGCGCTTGAGCTCCGGCAGGCTCAAGGGAGCGCGCACTTCGCGCAGGCCCGTGGGCCGGGCCGGCTCCCGGACGGCAACAATGAGCAACACGACCGCCAGAAGGCCGGGAACAACCGCGGCCCAGAACACGGTCCGAAACTGATTGGCGGTCAGCCACATGAGGCCGATCGCAAGGAGCGGCCCGACAAACGCGCCAACCGTGTCCAGCGCCTGTCGAAGGCCGAAACTCGCGCCGCGCGCGCCGGCGGGAGCGATGTCCGCAACCAGCGCATCGCGCGGAGCATCGCGAATCCCCTTGCCCACACGGTCGATAAAGCGAGCCGCCACAAGCCAGCCGATCGAGGAAGCCAGCGGGAATACCGGCTTGGTGAGAGCGGCGAGACCGTAACCGATGACCGCCAGCAGCTTGCGTCTTCCCAGCCAATCCGACAGCGCGCCCGAAAACACCTTGGCGATGGCGGCCGTCGCCTCGGCAATGCCTTCGATGGTGCCGACCGTCACCATCGATGCTCCCATGACGGTGACGAGATAGACCGGCAGCAAGGCGTGGATCATCTCCGATGAGACATCCATCAGCAGGGAGACGAAGCCCAACGCCCAGATTCCCGCGGGGATGATTCCAAGGCTGGTGCGGGTGGTTTCCACAGTCTCGAACTGCTTCATGAATCCCTTCGGCGAGGCGACATTGGGCACGGTTCAAATAGCGAACTCAAGGTGCGCGCAGTTTCCCCCGCGACCAGCTAGGCCTCCTTGGCCGGGGCTTCCAACCAGGTGCCGCGCTCTCCCCTGACGATTTCCAGGGCATCGTCGAGCTTGCCGATCAAGGCAGGCTTGCCCGTTGCTTCGGCGAACTCGACCGCCGCTCCGACCTTCGGCCCCATGGATCCGGCAGGAAAATTCCGTCCGGATATCTCTGTCGTGGCAACGCGCCGGAGCGCGCGGGCCTGCGGCGTGCCATAGTCGGCATAAACAGCATCGACGTCCGTCAGCATGAGCAGCATATCGGCCTTCAACTGGCGCGCGAGAAGCGAGCTTGCCAGATCCTTGTCGATCACGGCCTCGACGCCGCAAAGGCTGCCGTCGGTTCCCTCCACGACAGGGACGCCGCCGCCGCCCGTGCAAATGACGATAACGTCTCTTTCGGTGAGGAACGAGATCACGGATGCCTCCAGGATCTCCAGCGGCCTGGGGGAAGGCACCACCCGGCGCCACTTGTCGCCATCGGGCGCGATCTGCCAGCCGCGCTCCGCGGCAAGCCGGCGGGCGGTTGCTTCGTCGTAGACCGGGCCTATCGGCTTTGTCGGCCGCGCGAAGGCCGGATCGCGCGGGTCCACCTTCACCTGCGTCAGCAAGGTTGCAAACAACCTGTTTCGGAGGAGGTTGCCGAGTTCCTGCTCGATCACATAGCCGATCATGCCGGCGCTCTCGGCGCCGAGCACGTCCAATGGAAATGCACCGCCATCCGATGTCGCCGCCGCCTGCAGCGCGAGCAGGCCCACCTGTGGGCCGTTGCCATGCGTGATGACGATCGAATGCCCTTCGCCGACAAGGTCGGCCAGCACGGATGCGGCGCGCGCAACGTTGGCGCGCTGGTTTTCGGCGGTCATCGGTTCTCCACGACGCAGGAGCGCGTTTCCGCCGAGGGCAACGACGATCAGCATCTCAGTTGCCGATAGTGGCGACGAGCAGCGCCTTGATCGTATGCATGCGGTTTTCGGCCTGGTCGAAGACGATCGATGCGCCCGACTCGAACACCTGATCCGTGACCTCCATGCAGTCGATCCCGAATTCGCGCGCGACATAGGCGCCGACCTCGGTCTCGGCGTCATGGAACGCCGGCAGGCAATGCATGAATTTCACGTGCGGATTGCCGCTGGCCGACATCACCTCGCTCGTCACCCGATAGGGCGTCAGGAGACGGATGCGCTCGGGCCAGGCCGACTTGTCCTCGCCCATGGAGAGCCACACGTCCGTGTAGATGAAGTCGGCGCCTTCGACGCAGCTCTTCACGTCCTCGTCCAGCCTGAAGCGGCTGCCGCTGCGCTCCGCCAAGGTTCGCACATGGGCGCAGAACTCGTCGTCCGGCCAAAGCTGCTTGGGGGAAGCTATACGCATGTCGATGCCGACCTTGGCTGCGCCCACGGCCAGCGATTGCGCGACATTGTCCCGGCCCTCGCCGACGAAGGCGACCGTCATGTCGGACAAATGCTTGTGCGTGAATTCGCGCATGGTCATGAAATCGGCGAGGATCTGCGTCGGATGCGCCTCGTCGGTCAGGCCGTTGTAGACAGGCACGCCGGCATGCGTGGCAAGCAATTCGGCCTGATGCTGCGCGAAGCCGCGATATTCGATCGCGTCATACATGCGGCCGAGCACGCGCGCGGTGTCCTTCATGGACTCCTTGTGCCCGATATGGCTGCCGCTGGGACCGAAATAGGTGACATGGGCGCCCTGATCGTAGGCGGCTACCTCGAACCCGGTCCGCGTACGGGTCGAGTCCTTTTCGAAGATGAGGGCGATGTTCTTGCGAACCAGGCGCGGTATCTCGTGCCCGGCCTGCTTGGCGGCCTTCAGATCGGCCGCCAGCTTCAGGAGGAAACGAATCTCGTCGGCTGAGAGATCGTCCAGCGAGAGCACCGAACGTCCATGAAGGTTGATCGACATGTTGGGGTCCTTTTCAGAGCGGGTCTCGGGCGATGGGGCAGGTCATGCAATGGCCGCCGCCGCGCCCGCGGCTGAGCTCGGCGCCCTCGACGGTGATCACCTCGATACCCGCGCGGCGCAGCAGCGTGTTGGTGTATACATTGCGGTCGTAGCCGATGACGACGCCCGGTTCGACCGCGACGACGTTGTTGCCGTCGTCCCACTGCTCGCGCTCGGCCTCGTAGCGGTCGCCGCCCGTGGCGATGATCCGCAGCGACTTCAGCCCGAGGGCCTCCGCCACGACCGTGATGAATGGCTCTTTTTCTTCCCTGACCTCGACCGCCGCATCGCCGTCTCCGGGCCGTATCGAGAAGGTGCGCAGCCTTTCGACCACGGGCGGATACATGGTGGCGAGGTCCCGGTCGCAGAAGGTGAAGACGGTGTCCAGATGCATGAAGGAGCGGTCCCGCGGCATCAGAGCCGCGATCACGCGTGTGGCTTCTCCGGCGGCGAACAGGCTGCGGGCAAGATCACCGACCGCCTGCGGCGTGGTGCGCTCGCCCATGCCGACGAGAACGACGCCCCCGCCGACGGGCATGACGTCGCCGCCTTCGAGGCTGACGCCTGTTCCTGCCTGGGGCGAAACGAACGGGATGCCGCTGTCGCGGAACCTCGGGTGGAAGCGGTAGACGGCCTCGACGTTGGCCGCCTCCGGCCGCCTGGCGGGCCAATACATCGGGTTGGCCGACACGGCGCGGTAGATCCAGCAGGAGCTGTCGCGGGTGAACAGCTGGTTGGGCAGCGGAGGCAGTACGAAGTCCTGTGGCGCGAGCGTCCTTCCGGTCAGGCCCTTGGGCTCGAACGGGAGTTCGGCGCGGGCTACGCCGCCGACGAGACAGGTTGCCAGCAGGCCGGCCGACATCTCGTTCAGCCAGCCACGCATCTCGTCGACCATGTCGAGGCCGACCACGCCGGCATGCACCCGGCGGTCGAGAAGCCAGTCGCGAGCCTTGCCGAGGGCCATCGTCTCGGCAAGCAGTTCGCCGAACGAATGCACCACCACGCCCCGCTCGCGCAATGCGTCGACGAATACGTCGTGCTCCTGGCGCGCCCGCTTCACCCACAACACGTCGTCGAACAGCAGCGCCCTGCAGTTGTCCGGTGTCAGCCTGCGCAGGCTGAGATCCGGCCTGTGGACCATGACCTCGCGCAGGCGACCGACTTCCGAATGCACTCCAAGATCAGTCATCGGATAGCCTCTCAAAGTGCGCTGACGGCGCCGGTCCACATCTCGTAGACGGCAAGGATTGCGACCCCGACGAGGGCGACCGCGATGACTGCTTCCACCGGGTGGAAGACACGCTGGTTACCCTCGCGGCGGGCCCAGACGTAGAAGATGATGCCAGGGGCATAGAGGATCGCGCACATGAACAGGTACGCGGGCCCCGCCGCATAGACGAGCCACAGCCCGTAGATCGTGGCCAGCGCGCCGGCCAGGAGCGGTCCGGCACGCCCCTCGCCGCCTTGGTAGCTTTCTCCGGTCAATGCCAGTTTCGCGGCGAAGGCTCCGGAGAAGATGTAGGGCACGAGGATGGCGGTCGAAGCGATGTAGAAGAGCGCCTGGTACGTGCTGTGGGCAAAGAGCGTGATCACCAGGAAGGCCTGGACCAGCAGGTTGGTGATGAGCAGCGACGTCGAAGGGACGCCGCGTTCGCTTTCCCGGCCGAAGAATTTCGGCATGGTTCCGTCCTTTCCGGCGACATGCGGAACTTCCGCCGCAAGCAGCGTCCAGCTCAGGAAGGCGCCGACGACCGAGACGACGAGCGCGAGATTGATGAGCATGGCGCCCCAGGGCCCGACGACCGCCTCAAGCACGCCCGCCATCGACGGGTTCTTCAAGGCGGCGAGTTCGGGCTGGCTCAGGATGCCGAGCGAAAGCAGCGATACCAGCGCGTAGAGCGCCAGGCAGGTGAAGAAGCCGAGCACCGTCGCGGTCGCGATATCCTTGCGGCGCTCCGCCCTGGCGGAGAAGACACTGGCGCCTTCGATGCCGATGAAGACCCACAGCGTCACCAGCATCGTGCTCTTGACCTGGGCGGCGATGGTGCCGAGCGAGGCGTTGCCGAGCCCGGTGAAGTCGAGTGACCACACATTGAGCTTGAAGGCGACGGCGACGATCCCGACGAACAGGATGACAGGCGCGATCTTGGCCACGGTCACGACGGTGTTGACGATCGCGGCCTGACGGATGCCCGCGAGGATCAGAAAGTGGATCAGCCACAGCAGGACCGATGCGCCGAGCACCGCCTGCCACGTATTGCCGTCACCGAAGGCTGGGAAGAAGTAGGACAATGCGCTGAAAACGATCACGGCGTAGGAGACATTGCCGACCCATGCGCTGATCCAATAGCCCCAGGCGCTGTTGAAGCCTACGAACGGACCGAAGCCGGCCTTGGCATAGGCGTAGGGGCCATTGTCCAGCTCGGGCCTGCGCACCGCCAGCGACTGATAGACGAACACCAGCGCAAGCATGCCGACCGCGGTTATGGTCCAACCGATCAGGATGGCAAGCGGACCGGCGCCGGCCGCCATGTTCTGGGGCAGGCTGAAGACGCCCGAGCCCACCATTGAGCCGATCACGAGCGCGGTCAGCGATCCCAGCCGGAGTTTTGTCGAAACCGGGGTCGCGGCTTTTTCCCGGATAGGGACATTGATGTCTGTCGTGGCCATGAGGCCCTCCCACTTTGGAACTATCGGAGCAGTTCAACAGGAAAGAGGAACGGGCGGCTTTGATACCGGTCAAATCCGGATACGCATGCTGGCCGCTAGGCCGTGACGCCCCCTATCCGAGCAGCATGGCGCCGTAGCCAGCGGCGGCGGCGGTCAAAGTCATGCCGGCGAGGGGCAACCAGAACCTCGCCGGACCCGCGAACACAGCCAGGGACAGGCGCCCGATCGCGTTGGCCATCAGCGCTGTCAGCACCGCCTGTCCCACTATCTCCACCGACATCGAACGGTTGATCAGCCTTAGGGCGCTGAGCACCGCAGCATCGACATCAAACGCGCCCGCGATCGCGGAGCTCATCAGCAGGCCTTGTTCCTTGAATTGGAGGGCCAAGGCGGCGCTCGCCGTCGAGGCCACTGCGAACAGGAGCGCAAAGATCAGCAACGGCACCAGTTCGAACGGGTTGCGCGCGGCACCAGGGCTCTCCGGCCTTCGCCCGTGGATTGCCAATGCGATTGTTCCGCAGATGCCGAATGCCAGCGCCGCGGCGAGCGCCGGTAAGGCGATGAACGCGCTCACGCCCGGCGCCAGCATCAGGACCACGAGGCAGACACGCAGGATCGAAGTCATCGCGGCGAGCGAAGCAGCGCCGGCGAAGGACAAGGAATTGTCCGACGCATTGGCGGTGCGGGCCAGCGACAGGGTGACGGCGGTCGACGAGACCACGGCGCCGGCCAGCGCGCTCACAATCAGACCGCGGGCGTTTCCGAGGACGCGCGTCGCCACATAGCCAGCGAAGGAAATCGAGGCCATCAGCACCGTCAGCAGCCAGATCTCCCGCGGGTTGAAGCCTCCCCATGGGTCAAATGTGCGGTTCGGCAGCAAGGGCAGGATTATGGCGGTCATCACCGCCAGGACCAATGCCGAGCGAAGCTCGATCCAGGTCAGGCGTTTTAGAAGCCCATGCAGGATTTCACGGCTGGCGAGCAGCGCCGCCAGCGCCGCGCCACCCGCGGCGGCAACACGAAAATCGCCGGCCACGCAAAGCGCGCCAAGGACGAAGACAGTCAGGCCCGCGATAACGGTCGTCACACTGAAATCCTCGTCGTGCGCGGCCTCGCGTGCCTTGTACCAGGCAAAGATGCCGGCGAAGGCAAGGAAGCCCGCGACCAACACCGAAATCGCGTTGAGCGCTTCGGCCAAGGCCGTGACAAGCCCGCCGAGAAGTCCCGCGATGCCGAATGTGCGAATGCCGGCTGTTCGGCTGCGGTCAGGCGCGTCGCGCTCTCTCCAGCCACGTTCCAGTCCGACGAGCAGGCCTATCGCCAGGGCGACTCCGAGCTGGGCGATGAGCGTGTCCATGGCGGAACCTCAGCTTGGCGGCATAGGTGAGAACCGCATTGACGAGTGGTCGGCTTGGCGCGGGCTATGCTCCTTGCCATGGTAAGGCTAGAGCAATTCCAGGAAAAGTGTGAGCGGTTTTCCGTCCGCAATTGCGTAAAAACAAAGGGATAGAACGGTTTGCCGTTTCCAGGAAACGGTGAAGCGCTTTAGCCTCTCCGATGCTTCGCGGCGGCCCGAGACTTCCGTGTTGGAGATCCTGTAGAACACGTGCGAAAGATGTTCCAGATCCGCGAAGTTGGCCGGCTGAGCGCACCCGTCTCCCACCAGTCGGCGCGCTTGCTCAGCACGTGCCATGCATGGTTACGCTGCGTCTCGTGTCCGGTCGGCTTTCGAACGACATCAGGCTCTAGCTGCCGGCCTCGGGGCGCGATTTTCTCGCGGTGTGCGCACTGGAGCGCCTCCTTTCGTCAGCATTCACTCGGGCGAGGGCCATGATGTCCAGGACCTCGCTGTCGGAGAGCTGCGGGAAGCTGCCATAGTAATAGCTGAGCGCCCGGAACCGGGCAGGCTGACTGAGGCAGATCATCAGATCCGCTTCTTGCGCAAGTTCGTTCGCGGTGTCTGTCGGTGCCACGGGAAGCGCGACAACGATCTTCCGCGGTGAACGCCGCTTCAACGCGCGAATGGCGACCTTCATCGTCGTTCCGGTCGCCGCCCCGTCGTCGACGACGATCACGGTTTTGCCGGCCACCGCCAGGGGCAGGTCTTTGCCGCGATATGCCGCCCGTCGCCGTTCCAGTTCGGGGCGCTCCTGGGCGATCAGAACACGAAGCGCGCCGTCATCGAGAGCGTATGCCTCCACGATCTCGCGATTGAGAACGACGTCCGGCGGGTCGCCGTCAACGATGGCCGCCACGGCCAGTTCGGGATTGCCGGGTGCTCCGACCTTGCGGACGATCATCAGATCCAGCGGCGCTTCGAGGGCCTTGGCCACCTCGGCGGCCACGGGAACGCCACCTCGCGGCAAGGCCAGTACAATCGGGTCCTTCAACTGAAGCGGCTTCAGGGCTGCCCCAAGCTTCTGTCCGGCCTCCTGGCGATCGCGAAACATCGGTCATCCCTCCGGCCAGAGTTGGCGCAGTGACTTCTTCATCGAGTTTCGGACCTGGACGATCTCGCCGTGGGAAATGTGCCGATCAAGCAGCTTGAACACCGCCGCGATCGCCTTGTCGGTGTCGATCTCCTGCTCATAGCCAAAGCTGTCGCGGACGCGGATGACGAAGTCGTGCTTCGTCCGTTCCCAAGCCGGCTTGGCCGGGCTCCATCCTTCAAAATAGATGCCTCTGATGAGTGTCGGCAACTGGGCCGACAGGTCGGCCATCTCCTCCGGCGAGAGCCAGTCGCGCAAGGTGTGCAGTACCGCCTTTAACAAGCGGAATGCGCTCTGCTCGTTCCAGTCCAGATCCCTGGCAAGCTCGTTCACCCATTGCCGCGCCTGGTCGGCGGCATGCGTGATGGAAGTGTGCGAAACAGGGTGTGCCATCCTCGTCATCCTTCGGCTGTTTTCATTCTCCGACGCTGGAAATCGCTGTGCATTGCTCCGGATCAAAAAAATTTACGCCCTGGATTTCAGCCGCCCGCCTTGTTCACCAGCAGTGGAATGATGCGATCGGTCTTGGCGACGGCGGGTCGGCCGGAGCCGGCATAGGGGATGCCCAGCGCATCCCAGGTCTCGACCAGTGCGTCCTGCAATTCGGCGATCAGCGCGTCGGAG
>Ga0315336_1002254_pt1 | contig 30659 bp, 25 predicted proteins | sample ASW5metaG_FD_204512 | JGI IMG/M metagenome (GOLD analysis project Ga0315336, IMG submission 204512) | Ammonia-oxidizing marine archaeal communities from Monterey Bay, California, United States - ASW #5 | ecosystem: Environmental > Aquatic > Marine > Intertidal zone | place: USA: California...
ACGGCAAAAATAACACCCTCCCCTTGCGCTAACGACACCACCTCGACGCGGGACTGGCGGCGTGGGCGCTGTTCGGTCAGCACAAATTCGCCACCCGTGAAGTCATCCCCGGGGGCGCTGAGTTGAAAGGCGGCTTGCACGGGAAACACCATATCGCCGTACAAATCCCGATGGAGGCAGTTGTAGTCGCCTGCCTGATAGCGCAGTTGCAAAGGCGTGGGCCGTGTTTGCCCCGCCCCGTGACACGCGGCGAGATAGGCGTCGAGAGTATCGGGAAAGCGCTGCTCCATTTTCATGGACACGTGCCAACGATTGGCAATGCCCGACAAACAGGGATAGAGGGCTGTGCGCAGAGCAGCGACCGGATCGGGTAAGGGATAGTCGTAGTATTTGTACTCGCCCTGGCCAAAACCGTGCCGTGCCATGATGACCTTGCTGCGAAAACCGGCTTCATCTTCATAGCCACCGACCAATTCGGCGCATTCCTCCGCATTGATCAGCGGACCCGTCGTGGCATAACCGCGCGCGTCCAGTTCGTCTTCGATGCGCAACCAGTTGAGCCCGGCAATTCGCTCGGACAGAGTGAGCGGCGGCATTACTTGCGCGAATACCGCCGCGTAAGCGTCGCTCATGCTTTTTCGCTTTCCAGCAGGCGGCGCTTGCGCTCGACCCCCCAGCGATAGCCGGAAAGTGAGCCATCGGTGCGAACCACCCGGTGGCACGGAATAGCAACGGCGATCTTGTTGGACGCACAGGCGCCAGCAATTGCGCGTGCTGCTTTCGGCATACCCATACGCCGCGCAACTTCTGAGTAGCTCGCGGTCTCGCCCGCCGGAATTGCTCGTAATTCCTCCCATACCCGACGTTGAAACGCGGTGCCCCGGATGTCCAATGGCAGATTGAGGCCGTCCATGCCGGTCGGGTCATCGACCAAACGCACGACTTGCGCGACCCAATCGTCAAACTCCGGCTCCGGGTCACTGAAATGGGCATTCGGAAAACGCTCCGCCAGCTCGGCGCGTAAACCATCCGGATCGTCACCCATCATGATCGAACAAACACCGCGTTCGGTCGCTGCGACCAGTACCAATCCGAGCGAGCAGTTTTCAGTCGCGTGCCAAATGGCCTCGCCTTGCCCACCCTTACGATAGGCGGTCGGAGACATACCAAGCATCTGATCGGAGGCTTCATAAAACCGGCTCGAGGAGTTAAAGCCAGCCGCGTACAAGCCTTCGGTCACATTACTCCCGGAAGTCAGATTATCCTGCATGCGGCCTTGTCGGCGTGCGTCAGCGTAAGCCTTGGGGGTTACACCTGCGACCCGCTTGAACACCCGGTGAAAATGGTGAGGGCTAACCCCTGCGGCAGTTGCCAATTCAGCCAACAGAGGTGGCTCCTCGGCGGCCTCTATGGTACGGCAAGCATCGGCGACCATGGCGGCTTCCCGCTCAGCGCGCGGCGGCAGATCAGTGCGGCAACGCTTACAATATCTATATCCAGCCCCCAGAGCTTCGTCCGCTGTATCGTAAAACGTGATGTTTTCCAGCTTAGCTGGACGTGATGGGCAGGATGGATAGCAGAAAATGCCGGTTGTCGAGATCGCGCAATAAAAAGACCCGTCCGCCGCCGGGTCGTGGCGGCGCATCGCGGCCAGCTTGGCCGCGTGGGTCGAGAACTGGGATTTCTTTGCCTTTTGCGTGGCAGTGCTGTGATCAAAGGTCATGGTATTCATTTGTTGTCTCCCAACCATCATAGCGGTTTCGAGTGCGTGATTCGTGATCAATTTAGGGTTTTTGGATCGAACCTACACTCCGGTTCTTGCGTAGTATTTTTTTGGCAGTTTTCAACGCTTTTTAGGCCGATTCTAGGTGCGATTAACCGACACTCCACCGTCCACAAGCATGGCGCTGCCGGTGGTGAAGCTGGACGCATCCGACGCCAGGTACAGTGCCGATTGTGCAATCTCGTCTGCCGTTGCCAGGCGTCGCATGGGATAGAGGCCGACAATGAAGTCTTGAGCTTCCTTGGTGTCATTCATTTCACGGTACATAGCGGTATCGGTCCCGCCGGGCAGTAATGTATTCGCGCGAACACCCTGCTGGCCAAACTCGACCGCCAAAGCCTGGGCCAGCCCAATTAATCCGGATTTACTTGCGGCATAGGCGGCAACGCCCGGAAAGGCGACTGTGTATCCAACGAAGGTCGATGTGAAAATTATCGAACCGCCGCCGCGTGCGATCATGGCCGGCACTTGGTATTTGGCGGCAAGAAAGGCGCTCGTTAGATTGGTTTCGACCGTATGGGTCCAATCGCAAAGGGATACATCCGGGGTCGGCCCCATGGCGCCCAAAGTACCGACATTATTGAAGGCCACATCCAAGCCGCCATATTGGGTCAAGGCCAGATCGACCAACGCATTTGCGTAAGTTTCCTTTTTAACATCGCCTGCAAGGGCGACGGCTTTACCCCCAGCTTGGGTGATCTCAGACACCAATGCGTCCAGTTCCACTTGGCGCCGGGCGGCAACAACGACGCTCGCACCTTCGGCCGCGAACAATTTTGCAGCCGCGTGGCCGATGCCGGAACTGGCACCCACGACGATGGCTACTTTGTTAGATAGTGTTTTCATGACGCTTTCCTCTCAAGGTTTGGTGTGTACGAGGCGATCAAACAGCCTTTGTTGCTCAGGATCACTCCGGTTCTTGCGCCGTAATCTCAAAAACTCACCCCGACAAACCAGTTTCCTAGGCGCTCGACGGTGATATAACGGGGCCAAGTTTTGATCAGCGCTTTGGGAGGAGCCAACCCATGAAAGTGGTAACCAGCGTCCCACTGGACAATTGGAACGCGGCCGCAGCCGCGGCAAAGCAGGCCGAAGAGCTAGGATTTCACGGCTTAACCAGCTTTGAGATCAATCACGATCCGTTTATTCCGTTGGCCTTTGCTGCCAATGCGACCAGCCGGGTTCAACTCGCCACCGCGATCGCTGTTGCCTTTCCGCGCAGCCCCATGGTCGTGGCGAATACGGCTTGGGACCTGCAGCAGCAATCGGGTGGGCGTTTTTCGTTAGGCCTGGGCTCGCAAGTTAAGGGTCATAACGTGCGCCGCTTCAGTACGCCCTGGTCGGTACCGGTGCCGCGCCTTCGCGAATACATCCAGTCCCTGCGCGCCATATGGGAGTGCTGGGAACGCGGAGACAATAAACTTCTGTTCGAGGGCGAGCATTACAATTTCAGCCTGATGACGCCTGAGTTCTCGCCCCCGCCGTCCGGCCTGCCCCTCGTGCCGGTCTCAATCGCGGCAGTTGGCGCGGCTATGATCAAGTTGGCGGGCGAAGTCTGCGACGGCGTAAAGTTGCATCTATTCTGCACCCGCAAATACCTGGAAGAGACCTGCATCCCAATGGTCGAAAAGGGATTGGCGCAAAACCGGATCGGCCGGGAAAATTTCGAAATATGGGGTGGCGGGTTCGTTGCCACGGGCGTCGACGAAGAGGCCGTACAAAAAGAAGTGGAAGAACTGCGCTACCGGGTCGCGTTCTATGGCTCGACCCGTTCTTATCGCCCGGTGCTGTCGGCCCACGGCTTGGATGATCTGGGCGACGAACTGCATCACATGTCGGTGTCGGGTGGCTGGCAGGAGATGGCCAAGCGCATACCCGACGACGTGGTTGAACTTTTTGGCGCCATCGGCACCTATGACACTATTGCGTCCAAGATCGAAGAACGCTTTGGCGGCCTGACCGATGTTATTAATCTGGAGTTTCCGGACGGAACCGACCCCGGTACGATTCAAGGCATTATCCAAGACATCGGTCGCGTTCCCACAAATTTTCAGGAATTCAAAACCAAATCAGCTGCCTAAGATCTTTTGATCTGGCGATAGGCAACTATTTCTTTTCAGCTAAACTTGGCTGCCCTAGGGCGGCCCGACAGGAGACACTAAATGTCTGATACGCGACCCTCCATTGCCGTCCTCGGCGGCACCGGCGACCTGGGTAACGGCCTCGCTCTTCAATGGGCCAAGGCCGGCTACGACGTAATCATCGGATCGCGCGGCGAAGAGAAAGCTGTCGCCTCGGCCGACGAGCTGAACGAAAAGCTGGGCATCACAACAGTGCGCGGCCTCGCTAATCCAGACGCTGCTGCGGCCGCCGATATTGTCGCGCTGACCGTGCCGTTCGCTACTCAAGAACCGATCCTCGAAGTGGTCAAGGATGCGGTTCAGGGCAAGATTTTTATCGATGTTACTGTGCCCCTGATGCCGCCAAAAGTTGCCCGCGTGCAAATGCCGCCCGAAGGCTCGGCGGGAATAAAGGCGCAAAACTATTTGGGCGACGACGTGCGCGTCGTTTCCGCCTTTCAGAACGTCGCCGCCGACCATTTGCAATCGGGTCACGTCAATTGCGACGTACTGGTAACAGGTAACAACGCCGACGCCCGCGAGGACGTAATCACACTTGTGGAAGCGGCGGGCATGAAAGGTTGGCACGCGGGTCCGATCGCCAATTCGGTGGTCGCCGAAGCGCTGACTTCCGTGCTCATTCACATGAACAAACGATACAAAATCGACGGTGCGGGCATCAAAATCACTGGCGAGCCCCAGGCTTAAACCCCATGCCCGCCCGCCTTGAAATCTGCGCGCTGCCGAACTTTCCCATGGTTGAGCCAGGAGATGATTTAGCAGCGATGGTCGTCGATGGGCTGGCCGCTGCCGATTTGCGCCTTCAGGCTGGTGACGTGCTGGTTGCCGCGCAAAAAATATTCTCGAAGGCCGAGGACCGCTACGCCCTTTTGGCTGACGTGACCCCATCGGGGGAAGCGGAGAAGTTGGCGGTCGAAGTCGACAAAGACCCGCGAGTGGTGCAACTCATCCTGAACGAATCTTCCGAGGTGGTACGCCACAGGTTGGGCGTACTTGTGGTCGCCCACCGGTTGGGATTCGTTTTAGCAAATGCGGGAATTGATGCATCGAACATCAAAGATGGCGGCGTCGAACAGGTCTTGCTGTTGCCCCTTGATCCGGACAAATCCTGCCGCCAATTGCGAGCGGATTTAAAGGAGCGTACGGGCACGGACATCGCGATTGTTATGAACGATAGCTTGGGCCGGCCCTGGCGCAATGGCACTGTCGGTGTCGCTATCGGTTCATCCGGTTTGCCCGCGCTACTCGACTTAAAAGGCGATTATGATTTATTTGGCCGAGAGTTATTGGTGACCGAAGTTGGCTTGGGCGACGAGCTTTCGGCGGCCGCAGGCCTCGTACAAGGGCAAGCCAGCGAAGGTCAGCCCGTGGTATTGGTGCGCGGTCTAGCGCTTGACCTGACAGATGACAACGCGGGCGCCGGTCCGCTGGTACGTCCCCGCGATGAGGATTTGTTTCGATGAGTAATGCCAGCGTCGGTAAACGTTTCCTAGCGCTTTCAGGCGGCGTAGGCGGTGCGAAACTCGCGTTGGGTCTCACCCATGTTCTGTCGCCGGATGAGCTTCAGATAGTCGTCAATACGGGCGACGATTTTGAGCACCTAGGTCTCACGATTTGCCCAGACTTGGACACGCTGCTTTATACGCTGTCCGGGCTCGCCAACCCGAAAACCGGCTGGGGCCGGGCGGGGGAAACCGATACATTTATGAAGTCGCTCAAAACACTAGGCGGTGACACCTGGTTCTTCCTGGGAGACGGTGACTTGGCCTTACATGTGGAGCGTACCCGGCGCCTCCACGCAGGGCAGTCTCTTTCGCAGGTGACGAACGAGCTTGCGAATAAGATGGGTATAACGGTGCCAATCATTCCCATGACTAATGATTCGGTGCGAACCGTGGTCGAGACCCCAGATGGACCGCTACCCTTTCAGCACTATTTTGTCCGTGAGCAGTGCGCGCCAACGGCCCTTGGCTTTCAGTTTGCCGGTGCCGCAGACGCTGTTCCTCATCCCGGCTTTACGGGGGCGCTTCATCACTCAGGCTTAGCCGCGATCATCGTTTGCCCGTCCAACCCGTTCGTTAGTGTCGATCCAATATTGGCGCTGCCCGGAATACGGAGGCAATTGGGCGCGCGAAAAGCCCCATTGGTGGCAGTCTCGCCCATCGTCGGAGGCACAGCGCTAAAAGGTCCGGCCGCCAAAATGATGGGCGAATTGGGGCTGGAAGTATCAGCTTTGTCGGTCGCTCGGCATTATGGGTCCTTGCTGGACGGATTTGTACTCGATCAGGCGGATGCAGCGCTGGAAGCCGATGTTGCCGCCTTGGGCCCAAAGGTCCTGGTGACCAACACGGTAATGACCAGCCTTGAGGACCGAATCAAGCTCGCCAACGATGTCATCGAATTCAGCCAAAGCATCTAAAAAGCCTAGAAAATAAGTGGATTTGCCTCGTGCATATCTCATATACAGAGCCTACACCGGGCTTGACGGGGGGGCCGGGAAAGGGCTCTGATAGGCCCCTGGGGCGAGTTTTCCGCCACTAAAATGGATTAAGTGTGGACGCCTATGTGGGCGATAGTACCGATCAAAGATTTGGGGACCGCGAAACGGCGGCTGTCTGACGTGCTGGACGAGCACGCGCGCCGCAGCCTGTGCCGTGCCATGTGTGAAGACGTACTGACCGCGCTCGCCGGAGCCGAAGGTCTGGACGGCATTCTGGTCGTGACCGGTGATGCTGACGTAAAGACCTTGGCGCAGAGCTATGGCGCGAAGGTTCTGGACGATAGCGAGTGCAAAGGACTGAACGCCGCCGTTCGGGCTGGAATCGCTCACGTGAAAGAATTGGGCTCGAATAGTGTGATGATTGTTCACGGCGATGCACCACTGGCGACGGCGGCCGAATTCAAGCAGGTTATCGACACACACAAAGCCGCCGCGCAAGACAAGGCGGCCGTAACCATTGTGCCCGCCCGTGACATGGGTGGCACCAATTGTATGGCAGTTTCACCACCCGACTTGTTGCCCCTGTGTTATGGGGAAGGCAGCTACCGAAAGCATCTTAATCAGGCTGCGGACCAAGGCGTTGCCGCTGAGACCCTCAAGCTTGAGGGTATTGGCCTCGACATCGACACCCGCGCCGACTTGGAAGTATTAGTGGCCACACCCGTTGAAAATTTGGCCCATAAGGCGCTTAAAGAATTAGGTGTGGCGCAAAGGCTGAGCCGGCCAGGCGACCATTCGCAAACAGCACTAACCGCATAAAAAACCGTTAAGGACTGATAAGCAATGACACCGGAAACGGATAATCTGTTGACTGCGGCCCGTACCGGGCACTTGCCTTCGGACACGGATGCCCTCTCGCTTGCCTCCGAAACCGATACTGCCGCGCTCGTGGCTACGGCAAAAGTTTTGCGCGATGCGGGCCACGGCAACGTCGTGTCCTATTCCCGCAAAGTATTCATTCCGTTGACCCACTTGTGCCGGGATGTTTGCCACTATTGTACCTTTGCCGAGCCCCCCAAAAAGGGCGAACGTGCCTACATGACGCCAGAAGAAATTTTAATGGTTGTACGCGAAGGCGAGGCTGCAGGCTGCCGCGAAGCGCTGTTCACTTTGGGGGACAAACCGGAACTACGTTATCGCGCTGCGCGCGAGGAGTTGGCTGAGCTCGGCTATGAAACCACGCATGAATACCTGCGCGATATGGCGCAACTGGTATTGGACGAAACTTCACTATTGCCCCATCTCAATCCCGGCGTACTGACCGCCGATGAACTGGCCATGTTGCGACCAGTTTCGGTGTCTCAGGGGATTATGCTGGAGAGCACATCGCTGCGGCTGATGGAAAAAGGTCAATGCCATTACGGTTCGCCAGACAAAGACCCGGCCTTACGGTTGGCAACGATCGACGCTGCTGGCGAGCAGCAAATTCCGTTTACTTCAGGCATTTTGATCGGGATTGGCGAAACTCGCTTGGAACGCATCAAGTCTTTGCTTGCCCTGCGCAAAAGCCACCAGAAGTACGGCCACATCCAAGAAATTATAATTCAGAACTTCTGCGCCAAGCCGGATACCAAAATGGCTTCGGCGCCCGAGCCCGACGATCAGGATCTGATTTGGACCATTGCCGTCGCGCGCATATTGTTCGGTCCGGAAATGCACATTCAGGCCCCGCCCAACCTCAGCCCCGGCGCCTTGTCTGGCCTGGTCAACGCGGGCATTGACGATTGGGGCGGCGTCTCCCCGGTGACGCCGGATTTTGTCAATCCGGAAGCTCCGTGGCCACACTTGGACACACTACGCGCAGAAACCGCCACTTGCGGTAAGGAGCTGACCGAGCGGCTCGCACTTTATCCAAACTATGCCCTGTTCGTTGATCGCTGGATGGACGAGAGCGTGCGCACAACTGTTTTGCGGGCGATCGATGGCGAAGGATTTGCGCGGGTGGACAACTGGTCGCCCGGCGATGACATCGCTCCCGACGTGGAGCTTGACCGGGTCACCGCCGACATGCCGCAGTTGGGTCATGACAACCCAGTTCTAGGCATTCTTGCGAAAGCAGTTGAGGGTCAGGACCTTTCGGAAGCCGAAGTGGTCCGCCTCTTGGAAGCGCGGGGCGATGAATTTACAGCCGTGTGTCATACCGCCAACGACCTTCGCAAAAAAATGAACGGCGATACGGTAACCTACGTGGTCAACCGCAACATCAATTACACCAATATTTGCTATTTCAAATGTCAATTCTGCGCCTTTTCCAAGGGCAAGATGAGTGAAAATTTACGCGGTCGGCCCTATGACCTGGGGCTCGACGAAATTGTCCGACGTGCTCACGAAGGTTGGGACCGGGGTGCGACGGAAGTGTGCATGCAGGGTGGTATTCATCCGGACTACAAGGGCGAAACCTATCTGGATATTTGTCGAGCGGTAAAAGCCGAGTTACCCGATATGCACTTGCATGCGTTCTCGCCGTTAGAGGTTTGGCAAGGGGCCGCCACATCGAGCCTGGATCTGCGCGAATTTCTGTCTCAATTAAAGGACGCTGGTCTAGGCACATTACCAGGCACCGCCGCCGAAATATTGGACGATGAAGTGCGTGCTGTTTTGTGCCCCGACAAAATTTCAGCCGACGAATGGTTCGAGGTAATGGAAACCGCGCACAGCCTCGGCTACAAAACCACGTCGACAATTATGCATGGCCATATCGAGCGGCCCGAGCACGTGGCGCGCCATTTATTGCGCTTGCGGGAATTGCAGGCCCGAACAGGTGGCTTTACTGAATTTGTGCCATTGCCGTTTGTGCACATGGAAGCGCCCATTTACCTGAAAGGTAAGGCGCGCAAGGGTCCCACTTTCCGGGAAGCCATTCTCATTCATGCAGTGGCGCGCCTCGCATTGCACCCCCACATCACCAATATTCAAACCTCGTGGGTCAAAATGGGCCCTGACGGCGTAAAAGCATGCTTGAACGCAGGGGCTAACGACCTGGGCGGCACGTTGATGAACGAAACCATCACACGTTCGGCCGGCGCGACCCATGGAGAGGAAATGCCACCCGAGGCCATGGAAAAGTTGATTCTGGCTACCGGGCGTGCACCCAAACAACGCTCGACGCCATATGGTGTACCGTCTCAACAGCAGATCTCGGCGTCATTCGGCGCGGCACCACTGACCGACGTGATCAACACACCGCCAAGCAAATCGAAAAGTGGTGGTGACGATTCGGAATCGGTAACTTCTGAACTCATGATCGGCGAATAGGAAGCGATTTTAGTGACGTAACGTCAAAAAAACGGTACTTAACGGACGTTTAGTCGGTAATAGCAAAAAAGCACTTCATCCATTGACAGGAAAACGTATGGTGTCCCGCAGTCGGGGACCAGGGAGAAATATGTTGGGTAAATCACGTGTATCCGGAAATAGTCGGATTAAAGGCTATTCCAGAGCGGCGGCGCGTGCGTCCCGCGCTATTTGCGCATTGGCATTAGCGGCTGGAATCGCAACGACCGCGCAAGCCGAGGGTTTGTCAGATTTATCGCTTGGCGGGTTTCAGCGCAAAATCGCCGTATTTGATCCTGGCGGGCGCTATCTGACCAGACCATTAGAGCGTCGGGTCCCTGGGCTGGTTGCTAAAGGTCAGTATTATTTTTCGTCCGGCGTAATGTTTCAGAAAAACGATGGTGCCGGCTTTCGCGAGAAAGACTTTCGCCTACTGCAAGCTCAAAATGTTTTCGAGGCCGAGTTCAGTTATCGCATCTCGTCAAAACTAGCGCTCACCAGCATCAATCATTTCCAGTACGACGCTGTTTATGACATCGAAAGCGCACGCGGCATTTACGCCGATCAGGTCGACCGGGAATTCGAATATTACGACGATTTTGAACGGATCGCCCGCGAGCTCTACATCTCATACCGCACGCCAAAGTTCGATATGGTCGTGGGTAAGCAGCAGATCGCCTGGGGCAAAATGGATGGCCGCTGCATCGATGTGATCAATCCCATGGATCAGCGCGAGTCCGTTCAGCTTGAGTCCAGCGATTACGAACGTCGCCGGCTGCCGCTGTGGATGGCTAACGGGACTTATTATTTCGAGAACGCGTCGGTCAACCTGTTGTGGATCCCGGACTATAATGAAAACGTCAATCCGGTTTATGGTTCGCCCTGGTTCTCGCCACTGATCCCACCCACTGATCAAATGGCACGCGCCAATAAGGCTTTGCTGAACGGAGACGTCGATGCCGGCGGTGACAGATATCTTTTGTCGAACAGCCCAGACTGGCAAGACATCGAAGATCATCAGTTTGCGGCACGGCTTGATAGCGGCATCGGTAAATTGACTTGGGGATTGATTTACTACTACGCGTGGGAACGCAACGCGTCCAATGAAGTGGCCGGCAGCTTCGTCAGCGGCCCCGACACGCAGCTTACTTTTCGACCGAACCATAACCGGTTACATCACTTCGGCGTCACGTCGGACTACGCGTGGACCGCGTCATCAGTACCGGTCATCGGAAACCTTCCAATGGTGTTGCGCGTGGAGGCCCTGTACACCACCGGCGTCCGATTTGCCGATGCCAACCGCCAAGCAGCGGCGCGCGGCGGGAGCATGAACAATGGCCTCAGCGAGCACAACACATTGCGCGCGGCAGTCGCGCTCGAGCTCGCATTGCCGGATAATTTATCGATTATTCTGCAGCCGTCGTTCTATATGACTCAAAACTGGAATAATGGTTTGGGCTCGGGATTTGGCGGGGCGGTCGCTGACAAATGGGCATTGGCACCAGTTTTCTTTATCGAAAAGCCAATCCGCGCGACCCGCGACAGGTTGAAGCTTACCACTACGGTTACCCCCTATATCAGCTGGCCCAACCGAGGATTTCAGGGAATGAAAACCAAGGTGACCGCGTCCTACGAGTTGTCCCAATATATCCGGGGAAAGATCACATACACCTCGTACACAGGTGGCGACATGAACGATTTGTACGGGCAATACGACGACTACGACAACATTGGCATCGAGTTTGGTTATGAATTTTGATCAGGGTCATTCCGAACCCAGCGTGTTTGATGACAGAATGATCAGAGGAGGCTCCGATGAGACATAACGCAAAAGCGATATTCCTTTTTTCAGCCGCGTTAATGTGGGCCGCTAACGCCCCGGCAGCTGAGCGCACATGGCGGACGCTTGATCAGTTGACTGACGCAGAAAAACAAATCATCGACACAACGCCGGTGCCGCCACGAATGCCTGAGCAATCCTATTTGCCGGAAGAGCCCTATCCCTTTAGCGCCCCCTATAATGCTGAAGAAGTCGGCTATCGCGTGATGAACTTCACGCACATGGCGCGTTGGTCCCACATTATGGCGGACGTTTTTGGCAGCATCACCAAATCCGGATATATGAGCCAAAGCACCATGTCCGGATTGGCGAGCTACAAGGGCAAGCCAGGACCAGAGTTTCAGATTAACGCCGAACCTGGTGACGTCTATTCAGATCAGCTTTTCTACTACACCTACCCGCCCAAGAACGAGGGCGAACAGATGATGTGGAATTTAAGGCGGACCGGACCGGAACAGGCGACCAAACTGGATTACTTTATTTACTCACCGTCTTTGCGGCGGGTGCGCAGGCAACCCCCGCCCCGGCGCGAAAATCAATTTCCGGACAGCGTACAATCGTTTGACGATGTGGTGGGTCGCGAGCCGTGGGAATTCACTTGGCGTTTCATTGGCGCCGATACGATCTATGAGAGCGTGCGGTTTCCCAAAAATCGGCCGACCATGACACTGACGAAACCCGATGGCAGCTTCTTTGAAGTGAATACTGCCGATCTCAAAATGCTGGGAAGCGAATATCCGAGCTACCGGGAAGACGGTGGCGTTGAGTGCTTTGTCGTTGTTGCCGAACCTCAGCGGGATTGGCTACCCGATTATGGTGTCAGCAAACTCGTTTATTGGGTCGATAAAACTTATTTCTACCCGTTGCGGATTGAGCAATACGACAGTGACGGGAAGTTTACGACGGTTCAGGTGCGGTTTGCCCAACGTGAGAACTCCGCCTTGCCGGACGGCGAGGGTTATACCAACAATCAGTCGGTTTACTGGGATTCCAAGTTGGACCTAACTGCGTTCAGCGTCCACGATGCCCACAAGGTCAAAGGATGGAGCGAAGAAGAACAAACCTTCTTCACTCCGGATTTCATGCGCCGCCGGTGGGAGACCCATCCGCGCAAATCATTGGCGCTGGTTGATAAACCTGAGCAGTTTTATTTGCGCCCACACCTTTATCTAGACCGCTTTCCCAGCGAACGGAAAATAGATATTCCCGCAGATGTCGCGTCGCGGATTGCAGCGCAAGATGCCTCGGGCCAACTGGTGTTCGCGGACGAAGAGTAGACCTCAGCGGCCTTGAAAGTTGGGCGCCCGACGCTCGGATACCGCCTTTACGCCTTCGGCAAAATCGTCGGTTTCGCGCAGATCTTCCTGTTGGGCAAGCTCGTGATCAGTGGCCGCGGCGATTCGTCCCGGCAATCCGGCCCGCAAAGTTGCCCGGGTTGCCATCACACCCAGCGGTGCTGTAACCGCCATTTCGGCTGCCATTTCAATTGCCTTCGCGCGCACTTGATCTTGGGCGACCAAGCGGTCAGCCAGGCCCATCTGCACCGCTTCGTCTCCCTTTACCCGCCGGCTGGTGTAGAACATAAAGGCGGCATTTTGCTGACCGATCAGTGCCGGCAAAGTTTCAGTCAGACCGAACCCAGGGTGAAACCCAAGTGCAGTGAAATTTGCGCTGAATCGGGCTTCGGGGCAGGTCACGCGAAAATCCGGCACCAGAGCGAGCCCCAGGCCACCCCCAATTGCAGCCCCTTGAATGGCCCCCACGATGGGTTTCGCGGAACTGAACAGCCTGACGGCTTGCTTATACAAGTGCTGCGGGCTCAAGGGCTCGCCGCCTTCGCTGTCACCTGAACCTGCGTTGGGATCTATGGTGTTAAAATCTGCACCGGCGCAAAACGACTTGCCCGCTGCCGCCAGCACCAAGGCGCGGCAATCACCGTCGGCATCCAGGGCTTCAAAGGCGTCGGCAATCGACGTGATCAGCTGCTGATTAAAAAAATTATGGGGAGGCCGTTGGATTTCGACCACGGCTACGTGATCATTTAACTCAACCCCAATATCGCCAAAAGTGCCGTACGCCGCCATAACTCTCCCCTATTCAATTGACCGCTGCGAATAATAAAGATCGCCGCTTCACGCGTCCGGTGCCGGGCGCGCCCGCTGGTTATAAAGCAGTTTCCTCAAGCTCGCCTCTTCTTCCGCGGACATGTTGTCGAGGTCGATCGTAAGTTCGCTGCCGACCGCCATGCCTCTTTGCACCGCTGGCCGTTCACCAAGCTCGTCCAGCCACCGCTTTACATGTTTAAACTCGCTGATGTTTTGGCCCTGGCTCTCCCACAAAACCGCCCACGGATAGCTGATCATATCTGCAATAGTATAGGCGTCTCCGGCAAGATACGAATGGGCGTACAGTTGATTATTCATGACCCCGAAAAGGCGGTTTACCTCGTCGCCAAAGCGGGTCAGCGCATAGGTTTGATCGCCCTGCTTGTCTTTAAGGCGGCGGAAGTGACCACACTCACCTGACTTGGGCCCCTGATTGGCCATTTGCCACATGACCCATTGGTTGACTTCATACTTTTCGCGCGGAGTCTGGGGCCAAAACTTCCCTTCTTTTTCGGCGATGTACATCATCATGGAACCGGACTCGAATATGGAAATCGGTTCGCCACCGCCCATAGGGTCATGATCCACCAGGGCCGGCATGCGGTTGTTAGGTGAAATCGCTAAAAATTCGTCCGAGAACTGATCACCCACGCCAATAGCGCACGGGATCATTTTGTATTCGGTCCCGCATTCTTCCAGCAAGATCGTTACCTTCTTGCCGTTTGGCGTCGGCCAATAGTGAATGTCCATCATGATTGGTTTTCCTTTTCTATTACCGATAGCCTTCGACAACCGGCACCCGGGGCAGTTGCCACCAGATATCGTCGCACAGTGCACTCAGTTCGTCGTCTAAAGTGAGATCCGCGCCCGCGATACTTGCGTCGAGTTGTTCGGCGCGCGTCGCGCCAATTATCGCCGACGTAATGCCGGGCTGCGCGAGGGTCCAGGCGATTGCGACCGACACCGGTGACAAACCGCGTTTATTTGATTCCTCGGCCAGCCGTTGGGAAATCTCTAGCTTTCGATCTTCCCAATACCGTTGCTGATACATTTTTCCAGCGCCCGGCAAGTTGAACCGACTTTCCGCGTCGATAGACTGGCCGACTTTGTATTTTCCCGACAAGACGCCGCCTGCTAGGGGATTATAAACGATCACGCCCATTCTAGACCCACGGCACAGTGGTAGCAGCTCAGTCTCGATCTCGCGGTACAGCATGTTGTAGCGGGGCTGAACGGTTTCGTATCGGGCGAGATCAAACTTAGCCGCAACACCGTTCGCTTCGGCCAATTGCCACGCCGGATAATTCGAGCAGCCCACGTAACGCACTTTGCCTGCCCGTACTAAATCGTCCAGGGCGCGCAAGGTTTCGTCTATTGGGGTATGCGGATCGAAATAGTGTGTTTGATAAAGATCGATCACATCAGTTTGCAGGCGCCGCAAGCTGTTCTCGACCGCGCGCTGAATATTGTATCGCGTGAGCCCTTGGTCGTTCGCGGTCGGGCCCATGGCGCCTCGGCATTTGGTCGCAAGGAAAACTTTATCCCGGACACCGCGGTCCTTCATCCATCGCCCGATAATGAGTTCAGTGTCACCGGCTTTTCCGGCACCCCCACCCAGAGGGTAGACATCGGCCGTGTCAATGAAGTCGATACCTGCTTCGAAGGCCTTATCCAGAATATCGAACGAGATCTTCTCCTCACACTGCTGGCCGAAGGTCATTGTGCCCAGACACAACGCCGGCACCCGCACGCCAGTGCGGCCAAGTGGTCTTAGATCCATGCTTCCCCCCGGGTGTTCCTGAATCTCGAACAGGATGACGGCCTGCGCTTCGGAACGCAATACCCTCAAAGTTGGGCTTATAGGTACGCCCCAAACGAGTGTTATTCGCCTTTATTAATACCCATACGATTGGATAGGTTTTCAATCAATTTCTTAATGATTTTCATTATAAGCTGCGCTCAGCAACCTTGACCAATACGACTTGGACACCAAGCATAGCCATGGCTCGCCGCCCTTATCCTATGTTTCTCCGTGAATTAGTGATCGTTTCGTCAACGATTTTCGCGGTCATGGCGGTTTGGGAAATCGCCTTAAAAAATTTGGTTCATGAGGCTTTGTCCAGCCGTGAAATAGCCCTGTCCACGGGCGAGTTCTTGCTCGATATTTTTACCGTCATCCTGGCAGTTGCTATTGCTACTTTAATGATCTTGTTATCCAGAGGACGCTCCGAAAAAGTTGAAGCCGATCTCAGGTTGAGTGAAGAACGCCTAGCCCGTGCGCAGCAAATCGCCGGTCTCGGGCACTGGGAATTCGATGTCGATAGAAGCTCTTTACTTTGGTCAGACGAAATTTATCGGATTTTCGGAGAGCAGCCTGGTGCGATCGAGCCTAACTTGGATAGCTTTCGAGAGCTAGTTCACCCGAACGATCTCGAATTAAATCTCCGGCAATTCCAATCCGCATTAACCGATGGTGTGCCGATGGCAGCTGATTACCGGATCATCTTGCCGGATGGCTCGATCCGGACAATGCGGGACCGGGGCGAGGCGGTTAGAAATCCGGATGGTAAAATCATTCAGCTCATTGGCACCACCCAAGACATTACAGAACGCAAAAAGGCCGAAGGCGAGCTGCACGTAAACGAAACGCGCCTAAAACAAGCCCTGCGCATCGCGCGATTAGGTAACTGGGAATTTGATGTCTCCACCGAAACCACCTGGTGGTCCGACGAAACTTTTGAGCTTTTTAACGTTCCCATGGAAGAGGGAGCCCCGGGCGTAGAAGCATTTGGTCAATTGATGCCTGAAGAAGATCGCCAGACAATGATCGACGCCGTTCTGAAAGCCGTTACGGAAGGAGTACCTTTCAGCATCGAACATGGCGTTCTGGGGCGTGGTGAATCGGATCGCATATTCCTGTCGGAAGGCACTGCCATCCGTGATGCGTCCGGCACTATCGTTCGGCTGGCCGGAACCAACATGGACATCACCGAACGCAAGCATGCCGAACAGGACTTGCAGAAGGCGCATGATGAATTGGAACGCCGGGTCGAGGAGCGCACGCACGAACTAAGTGCCACCATGGAAACCATGGTCGAAGGCGTCATCACTATTGACGAGCGCGGCAAGATCGAGACGTTCAGTTCATCCGCAGAAATTCTTTTCGGCTACAAGGCCAGGGAAGTCATCGGGCAGAATGTAAGTATCCTCATGCCTGAACCAGACGGGACCAAGCACCAGAGTTTCATAGATCGTTATCTGAAATCTGGCGAAGCTCACATTATTGGCCGTGGCCGCGATGTTGAAGCGCAACACAAGGACAGGACGGTTTTTCCCATACACATCAGCATCGGTGAAATGGTACTGGAGAGTGGCCGAAAGTTCGTCGGCACGGTTCAAGATATAACCGAGCGTCGGCGGACAGAAAATGCATTAATTGAGAGTGAGGCCCGGCTTAAAAACCTGACTGATCAATCGCCGGTGGGAATTTTCCGGTCCAACGCTGATGGCCATGTCATTCAAATCAATGACCGCTGCAAGGAAATTTTTGAGACCTGGGACGAAGAAATCTTGATGGGCAACGATTGGACAGGTTTCGTTCACTCCAAGGATAAAGAGCGGGTCGTGCAAGAGATCGCCGTGGGACTGGCGAACGGTGAAGCAATGAAAGTCGAATACCAAATAGCCGGTACTGACGAAGCTCCGAAATGGGTCATCGCTCAAGCTCAACCTGAAAAAAACAGTAACGGCGAATTGACGGGATACGTCGGGTCAATCACAGATATTTCTGCCCAAAAAGAAGCCGAGCAGGCGCTCAGCCAAAGCGAAGAACGGTTTCGGGCGATTACCGAGAATTCGACAGATTACGTAGTTATTGTGGATGAATTAGGCAACCGCACTTACATAAGCCCGTCCATGGAAGCGTCCTCGACCCTACCCAAAGAGGAACTTATAGGAAAGCCGGCTCTGGAATTTGTTGACGAGGCCGGACGCCGGGCCTTGTCCAGTGCTATTGAAAGAGCCAAGAATAATCCTGGGTTATCGGAATATGTGCCGGAAATTAAATTGACTATGCCGGGATCACCGGCATCGTTTCGCGAAGTGCTGGTCACCTCAATGATGCATGAACCCGGTGTGCGCGGGATTGTCCTGAGTTCCCGCGACATCACTGAGCGCAAACTGATGGAGAAGGAGGCCGAAGAGTCACGCATCAGAATGGGACAACTTCGGAAACGTCTGGATGATGCGGTTGAAAGTTTTACCGATGGGTTCGTTTTGTTTGACGCCGATGACCGCATTGTTATGTGTAACTCTGCCTATCGCAAAGAATGCCAACCAATTGCGAAATACTTGGTACCAGGAACCCACTTCGACGACTTTGCACGCGCCATGTTCACATCCACCGAGATAATAGGTGAAGAGTTTCGAACCGAAGAAAAGATCGCCGAGCGGACCGAGATACATAAGAACCCCAACCTCGGCCCTTGGATTGCGCCGCTAGCTGATGATCGTTGGATTTTAATCAACGAATACAAAACTCATGACGGTGGTACCGCTCTCATCCGCACGGATATTACAGATCGCGTAAAGTCAGAGCAGGAGATCGTTTCAGCACAACAACAAGCCGAAGCTGCCAACAAAGCAAAGTCTGAATTCCTCTCCAGTATGAGCCACGAGTTGCGCACCCCAATGAATGCCATTCTCGGCTTTGCCCAGTTGTTGGATCAGGATCGCTCCGATCCCTTGAGCGACTCACACCGTAGCTTTGTCGATGAGATTTTGAGATCCGGCCATCATATGCTCGAACTGATAAACGGGGTACTGGATCTTGCTAAGATCGAAAGTGGCGGCATTACCTTTGACTTAGCGCCGTGCGAGCCCCGGCCCCTAATAGACAATTGTTTGAAGATGGTTGAAGCCACAGCAGACGAAGAAGGCATAAACCTGAGAAGCCACTTCCCTGATCAAAAGCTACCCATAGTGAAAATCGATAATCTGCGCTTCAAGCAGGCGATCCTTAATCTTTTGTCGAATGCCATCAAATACAACAATCGCGGCGGTGAAGTGGTTCTGGAATGTCAGAACGGTCAAGGAAAGTCACTCCTCATTTCGGTATCGGACAACGGCAACGGCATTCCAGTTGACCAACAGCAAATGGTTTTCGAGCCGTTCAATCGACTGGGGGCCGAATCCTCCGATATTCCCGGCACAGGTATTGGTCTCACGGTCACCAAGCAGCTGATAGAAGGCATGGACGGTCAAGTCGGTTTTGAAAGCACGGTTGGTCAAGGAACCACTTTCTGGATCGAATTGCCGATCGTGAAAACGAGAACCAAAAGAAAGGCTTATTGATCCTCCTCAATCCCCTGAACTGACAACTTCCCTAGGATAGCGCTTTCATTACTGGGGAGGTTCAGGGCATGTCGGAAGAGATCTTTTTTCCAAGTGGCGGCTTGAAGTGTGCGGGCGATCTTTATCTTCCTGAGGGAAAACCACCAAAAGGTGGCTGGCCGGGCCTCGTCGTCGGGCACGGGTTCTCGCTCGTTAAATCCATGCTAATCGGACAGTCAACCGCGTTCCAGGCCGCAGGGTTCGCCGTCCTTACCATCGACTATAGAACCTTCGGCAATTCGGAAGGCGAGCCACGCGGGCAATTGTTTCCACTCAACATGGTTGAGGATTATCGCAACGCCATCAGCTACATGCAGGCGCGCGATGACGTAAACGCCGAGCGGATCGGCATATGGGGCACGAGTTTTGCGGGTGCCCTGTCAACCTATGTGGCTGCAGTGGATCGCAGAGTAAAAGCGACTGTGTCACAAGTGCCCGTGACAGACGGATGGATTTGGATGCGGCTTCAGCGCAACCGAACAGATTGGGAGCATCTACTGGATGCGATCGACGCCGACCGGGCCAAGCGTTACGCGGGCGAACCTGGCGATCGTATGCCTGCGGTGGCGGCACCCGGCGAGATTTGCGGCATTCCGGGCGACGAGCGGATTACCAGCTGGTTTGAAGAAGCGCCTGACCTATTCCCCACTTGGTCGGATTCGCTAACCCTCGAGTCAGCCGAGCGCATTATCGAGTTTAGTCCGCTTTCAATGGTGGATCGTATTTCACCCCGGCCCTACATGATCGTCACCACAGCGGGTTACGACATCATTCATCCGGCGGACACGGTGGCGGATTTATATGATCGCGCCCGCGACCCGAAGCAGATCGAGTGGCTACCCTACGATCAAACCGGTCTTTATGCCGAACCCGGTTTAACCGATGCCAACAATGTCGCCATTAAGTTCTTCAAGGAACACCTCTGATAGGGGAACCCAGAGCGGGGTGCGGTGAGTAGTTATACTGCCGCGTCTCGAAGTTCAAAATACGGCAACAAGCCGGTTCCTGGGTGGCAGTTTACGTATTCGTTATCTAGCTCTCCGGCTTTGATCACAAAGACCTCGACCCATACGTGCAACTGGGGCTCGAAGGCCTTCGCGTCGAACATTTCAAGAAACGTGTTGCGAACAGCCAAGTGGGTTGGCTGGGTCCGCGCTGCATGTTCGATATGACCCAACGACAATAGAAATGCAAACTGAGAACGACGGTCCACAGGTGCACCGCTGCTTACATCCTGTTCAAGACAATCGCGGATCGACATACAGCCGGTGTCGGTCGGATTATTACCCAAAAAGCCAACCCATTCTGTGACCACGTCTTCCATCTTCTCGTTCCAAATGCGGCGTTCTTCCGTCCCGCAATCTTCCCAGCCCTGTCCTTCGCGTAAGAAACATAGGTTGTCGGGCGTGATAACAGAGAGGCGGCATCCCTTAGTCTCTCGCATTTTGGCCGCAGGCAAATTATCAAACGCGGCGGCGAAGTCGTCATGCACAGATGCGTCCAACCGGTCGCGGTAGCCACCCCAGTATCCAAACTTGTTGCACGGCTCTAACTCAAGAAAATTGGCGGAAGCGGCCTTGCGGTCGCCTGCGCCGCCGAATTGAAAACGATCTTTGTCGGGCATCAGAACTTCGCGCCAAAACCCCAATTCGGCTGCCGGATCTTGCGGTAAGTCAGCCCACCATTCAGCCACACGGGGTGATTCAATCCAGGCGCGATAGCTGTCAACGTCGAGCCAATACGCCATGAAAACATCAGTGTGAAAGTCGTCCTGATCCACATAATGTGAGCGCTCTATCAAACAGGCATTCCCAGCAACAAGCTGTTCCCGCAATGCGGCCACGTAAGAAGCAGCAGCCTCGGGCTTTCGCGCCTGAACGCCGAACAGGCCGAAGACTAGATAGCGTGTGCTTTCGGGTACTTTGACAATCCGCCCAGTAACTGTCTCAGCTTCACTGTGTTCAATTTTATTCATTGGGTGCTCCCGACGCGGGCAATGGGCATAATCCTGCCAATCCAAGTCTAACAGAAAACGCGGCACCATTGCGGGCCAACCCTCACCCAGGTACATTCTTCTTCAAATTCAATATGGGGAGAATAGTTATGTCCATGGTTCATATCGTTGCGAAGATCACCGCCCTGCCGGGCAAGCGGGACGAAGTGTTGGCCGCCTTCAATGCCAACCGGACAGCGGTGCTGGCAGAAAACGGCTGTGTTGAGTATGGCGCAGCGGTCGACGCCGATGGGGTCGGGAAGTTTCAAACAAAGTTTGGTGATGACACGTTTCTGGTGATTGAGAAGTGGGAAAGCCTCGACGCCCTGATGGCCCACGCGGTCGCGCCTCATATGAAAGAGTACGCCGCCAAGACCAAAGACTTGTTGGCCGAACGCACCATTCACGTTCTGTCACCGGTGTGAACTTGTCAGCCCGTTGATTTCAATCATGCAGGAGGTGGCAGCAACACCGTAAGTTTGTCCTTTACACACGGGAAACGTTGAGGAGGGCAAACCATGAGAATTGCAGCTATCCATCCGGCGATTTACAACGAGAAGATAGAGGGGGCCTATCGGGCGCGCACCTCTGCGGGAACAGAGTTGGACCTCAAGTGTGCCACTTTGGGGGTGTTCAACACTGCGGGCGACGTGGACTTGAAAGCGCCCGAAGCCGCTATGTTGGCGCGGCAAGCAGAAAAAGATGGGTATGACGCGGTAATCACCTGCGGCATGTGAGATTTCTCGTTGGCCGCCGTGCGCGGCTCAGTGAGCATTCCAGTGGTCGGCCCAGGATCGTCCACCTTTCATTTAGTTTATCAGTTAGCGCGCCGGTTTGGGGTCATATCGCTCAACTCCAAATGGAACCCTTCGTTTTATCATGCCATGCGGGAAGCCGGCACGATCGATCGCATGACCTCCATGCGGTCGCTGAAAAAGCCCATGGCGATAACCGAAACCGGCATCGATATCCCCTACACCCAAGAGGAATGGGAACAGCAGGTTTTAGAAACCGCGCGAATTCAGGTAGAGCAGGAAGACGCCCAATGCATCGTGGTTTCCTGCGCGCCAGTGTTCGCAACCTTGCTGTCGGAAGGCGCGCAACAGCGTCTCGAAGATGCGGTTGGGGTTATGTTCCCGGATCCGATCTCGATCGCAATCTCGACCGCCGAGATGCTGGTTAATTTGGGCATGGTCCATAGCGATCTGGAGTACCCGCGGATCGAAGCGGCGTCGATCGAAGACCGCTACAAGGACGGCCTGGGGGAGCTTCGCAAGTCCGCCTGATCGGCTAGCCCTACTGGTTTCGTCATTTGTATCTTGTCACCCGTGTGACGGAACCCGTAAGGTCGCCTCCAACACGACTGCGCGCAAAACTGATTTATCAAACAGCCCGTGACTACGGGCCGCCGCGACTGCGGCGCCTTCGCGGAGCGGTGGGCTGAAAGGCCGCCCGCGTGAGCGCAAAACAATGGGGGAAAACATGAGTAATAAAATTTTGGTTGTCGGCGCATCGGGCCTGGTCGGCTTTGAAGCCGTTCGGCATTTCGAAGCCGCCGACGGCTGGGATGTGGTCGCGGTATCGCGCCGTAAGCCGGATGGCCTCACCAGCGCCGAGCATATTTCAGTCGACCTCACGGACACGGCAAAGTGCGCTGAGGTGTTCGGTGCCATGAACGACGTCACCCACGTGATGTACGCGGCGGTTTTCGAGCTGCCCGGCGATGTGGTCGCAGGCTGGAAAGCCAAAGAGCAAATGCAGACCAACCTATCCATGATCCAAAACCTGTTTGACCCACTGGAGAAAGTTGCCACTGGCCTAAAGCATGTGACGTTGCTGCAAGGCACCAAAGCTTACGGCATCCACATCGAACCCATGCCAGTGCCTGCGCGGGAACGCAATCCCCGTCACAACCACGACAACTTCTATTGGCTGCAACAGGATTATCTAGCCGAAAAACAACAGGGCAAGGCATGGAACTGGACCATTCTGCGGCCACAACTTGTGTTCGGGGAAGCCATCAAAGGCAATTTGAACGTACTGCCGGCCATGGGCGTTTTTGCAGCGGTTGAACGCGAAGCCGGGCGCGACCTGTGCTATCCGGGCGGTCCGCCACTGGTGTTCGAAGCAACCGACACTGAGCTGCTGGCCAACGCCATGGAGTGGGTGGCTACCACTCCCAAATGCGGCGGCGAGATATTCAACATCGCAAATGGCGACGTAATGGCGCTTGCAAACCTGTGGCCCACATTGGCCGACTGTTTTGGCATGAAGGTAGGGCCGCCGAAGGCGCTTATGCTGTCCGAAGAACTACCCAAACGTCAAGACGAGTGGGCGGCCATCGTCGATAAGTATGACCTGGCCGCACCCAAATCAGTGCAAGAGTTTGTGGGTGATTCAGCTGAGTTAACCGACTTCAGCATGGCGACCGGAATGACCGGTGCACCGCCGGTGGTGGTGGTCAGCACCATCAAGGCGCGGCAGTTTGGCTTTCACGACTGCGTTGATACAGAAGACATGCTGCGCAAATGGATGAAGCGTTATCAGGACGCAAAATTATTTCCGAAGTAATCCTAATCACACCCGAGCGCGCAATCGCTCGGGTGTTTCGCCGGTCCACGTGTGGAACGCACGGAAAAAGGAATTGGGATCTTCATAGCCGAGTAGATAAGAGATTTCGGCACCGGACATATCCGAGTTTTGCAAATAATGCCGGGCGAGTTCCTCACGGGTCTCGTTGAGCGCGGATTGAAAGCTGGTCGCCTCGCCCTGCAAGTTCCGTTGCAAGGTGCGCGTGCTGATCGCAAGCTTTTTGGACACATGATCCATTGAACTCAGGCCACTGGGGAGTAGCTCCAACAGGGCACCGCGCACCTGGTCAGCGGCGGTCGGAGTATCCGCCAATTCCGACAACCGCTGTTGCAATTCAGGCTCAAAAAATTCCCACATTTTATTATTTTCGGTGAGAAATGGGAGCTTCGCGTCTTCAGCCGAAAACACCAAACTATTGACCTTTCCTTGTTCAGGCATGACACCAAAATAGTCATAATATGCGCCTGCCGGGGCAAGTTCGGGGATTGATACAACCTGCAGCGGCTGTATCTCCTCACGGGTGGCCAACCGCACCAGATGAACAAGAAATACCAGTTCTACGGCGATCAAAGAATCTGGCACATTTTCCTCATTCTCCAGCCCAGCTATTGAGATCATCGTCTCGGACTTTTCTTCCTGGACCAAAAGGCTTATGGGCCCGACCAGGCTTTTAAAGCGGCTCAATCGCGCGATTGCCATATTCAAATTAGCGCTGCACAGGGCAGCAAATATTGGGGCATCGAAGGCCTCAACGGACACGACCTGTTGAAGCCGCAAAGGTAATAGCGGGTCGTTCGCCTCGGATTCGAGCCCGCGCCACAGAGCGAAGTATTCTTCGACAGTCAGCACTGCCCCATCGCGCGAAAACAAATCATCGGGCAATCCCGCCCGACGCAGGACGTCGGCCGGACGAATGCCGATGTCCTTCATCAGCATCCGCCACCCGGGGTGTACGGTGAAATCTTTTACATGCTTCAAGTTACCCTCCTGCACACTAAGCGCTCTTTGGCGAGAACTTACTGAGTATCATGCTTATCATCCCTTCCCACATGGCTTCCGGCAATAACCAGTGCATAAATATAGAAACCTTAGCGTCAATGGGTGCCGCATAACGGCGTCGCGGCTTGGGGCTGTTGACGGCTTTCGATACTGCGGCGGCAATAACATCGGGGCTGCCCGCATCGCTAAAAGTTGTCATCGCCTTGTGCACGGGATCGATCATCGCCCTGTAGGCCGACGAAACCGACGCCTTTTGCATATTGGAAATCGAGATATCTGCCCACTCGCTCTCGATCGCCCCTGGTTGCACGACAACCACGTTGATACCAAACGGCTTCACTTCCATGCGCAGCGCGTCCGACATGACCTCGAGCGCATGCTTGGTCGCGTGATACCAACCGCCGATAGGCATCCAGATCCGTCCACCCATGGAACTGATGTTGACAACAGAACCTGACCGCGCCGCCCGCATGTGGGGCAACACCAATTGTGTCAACCGGGCCAATCCAAAAACGTTTACCTCAAACTGTCGCCGCACTTCGTCCAAGGGAACGTCTTCGATGGCGCCATATGAGCCGTAACCCGCGTTGTTTACCAACGTGTCGATGCGACCTTCAGCGTCGAATATGCTTTGAACTGCAATGGTCATGTTTGGATCATCGGTGACATCAAGCGACACGATCTTCGCGCCCTCGCTTTGAATGTCGGCCATATGATCGACCCGGCGGGCGGCGCCATAGACGGTCCAGCCGTCACTTAGTAGTCGGCGCACAATCGCTTTGCCGATGCCAGCTGAAGCGCCGGTGACCAAAGCGACTTTGTTTTGGTTTGATGGATGTGACATGACTGCCTCCTGAATGAATGACTTCACCCAGGATAGGCAGAAACTCCGGGCCCGGCTCTAGCAGACCCCGCCATTCTATATGCAGATCACGCCATATTGAAGGCGAAACGTGCCATTCTGGAGGCAACAGCCTCTATAAACCCCTTCCCTTACCCCCAGGCGTCGACGTTCTTTCGTGACACTTCTGCTTCGAAGGTTTCAGGCTCGGCCTTGGTTGTGTCTTCCAGATAATCGTCCATGGATCTGGGGTACGCGACCACCATGCGCCGGTTAGGCCCCGAGCGATAGTAGTGGTCACTACCGCATTGGGCCTGCCAAACATCAATCGTCAGCAACTGGGCCTGTAGTTTGGTATTGTAATCGTCCATGACATCCTTGCGGATATCCACCCAGGCCAAATTTTCGTCTTCCATGCGTGCCAGTTGCCGCATGATGTAATTGGTTTGGCGCTCGAGCATGAACATGATGCTGCCCTGGTTGGTATTGGGGCCATACAGCATGAAAAGATTGGGGAACCCCGAGGTGGTAATACCCAGGTAAGCCTGCGCTCCATCTTCCCACGCCTCGTCGAGGCCGACCCCACCGCGGCCGGTCACGTTGATCGACGACAGATACCGCGTGGTCCTGAACCCGGTTGCGTATACGATTGCGTCGAACTCGCGCTCAACCCCGCCTGAGATAACGCCTTTAGCCGTCACCTGATCAACTTTGTCGGTCACAAGTTCCACATTGTCCCGGTTGAACATCGGATAGTAAACGCCCGAAAACAAAGGACGCTTACACCCAAAGGGATGATGGGGAACCAGTTTGTCGCGGGTTTCCGGGTCCTTCACCTCGGCAATTTGGGCCATGCCCGAGTCTTCAATTTCGCCCAGCAATTTCTTATCGGTAAACGTGCATAGTGTGTTCCACACGTCGTAGATCTCGTCCCGGCTCTTTTTTACCAAGTTCGGATCGGCACAAAACGCGTCGAGCGTCTCTTGGCTGTGGGGCGTGTTGGGCTTCGGCACCACCCAATTGGCGGTACGCTGGTAAACGGTGAGGTGCTCAACTTCCTTGGCGAGCTCCGGTGTAAATTGAATGGCACTAGCGGCAAGGCCAACGACCCCAACCCGCTTACCCTTCAAGTCAACATCATGGTCCCAGCGGGCGGAGTGAAAATAGTCTCCCTCGAAATCCTCGATCCCCTCAACGGTCGGCCACTTCAGATCGTTGAACATGCCAAGACCGCTAATCAGCACCTGACACTCGAAGATCTCGCCGGTATCGGTCGTGACCCGCCACTGGCTTTCGTCGTCACTCCAGTTGGCGTCACTGACCTTGGTGCCGAACTGCACATGACGGCGCACGTCAAATTTGTCGTAGCAATGGTTGAGGTAGTCGAGAATTTCCGCCTGGGAGCCATAGGGCGCCGACCAATCGCTCTTTTGCTCGAACGAGAACTGATAAAGGTGCGATTGCACATCGCATTCCGCGCCCGGGTAACTGTTGTGGTACCAGGTGCCGCCGACGCCCGTGCCCTTCTCCAAGATGACGAAATCGTCGATTCCGGCCTTTTTGAGGTTAACGCCTACGCACAAACCGGCCGAACCGGCACCGATTACAACCAGGCGCCGCCGGGTTACATTGCTCTTTAACATCTCGAACTTCCCTCCAAATCATTCCCGCTTAGAGGCAAGTATACACAAAATTGGTGGGGTTTTTAAGTGTAACTATTCTAGTGAGCTCAGGCGTCATTATAGGGGCAAGAGCCCCTCAACGCTCAAACGCCGCTGGGGCTTCCACGGCGCATAACCACCGGGCCATAATCATGGCCTGATTTAGGCTGCGACTGCAGCCCGGCGTACCTACGTCGCCCCCGCGGAGCAGCGGACTCAAAGTCCGCTAGAGTGAGTGCGATCAAGCCCAAGCGTTCTCGTTCTTACGCGATGCTTCCATGTTGTAGGTGTCCGGGTCAGGCTTACGAATCTCGTCCGTAAAGTCGTCCATGGTGTGGGGCCACTGGGTCACCATGCGCTTGCTCGGCCCCGCGCGGTAATACTCGTCGCTGCCGCAATCGGCCATCCACACATCGACAGATTCCAATGACTTCTGCAGGTTGACGTTAAAGTCGTCCATCACGTCCTTGCGGATGTCGATCCACGCCAGGTTGTTATCGTCGATGCGCTTGATCTGGCGCATGATGTATTCGACCTGACGCTCGAGCATCAGCAGGATGCAGCCCTGGTTGGTGTTGGGGCCATACAGCATGAACATATTGGGAAACCCGGCCGTCGACATACCAAGGTACGCCTGCGGTCCGTCTTCCCAGGCGTCCACCAGCTTTTGCCCGCCAACGCCGGTCACATCCACCGACGCCAGATACTTGGTGGTACGGAACCCGGTCGAGTAGATGATCACGTCGAAGTCGCGGGCGGTGCCGTTTGACACAATACCCGTGGGGGTCACTTGCTCGATGGTCTCCGCCGCCAGCTCCACATTGTCCTGATTAAAGATCGGATAGTAGAGGTTCGAGAACAGCGGCCGCTTGCAGCCGAACGGATGCCCGGGGGTCAGTTTCGCGCGCGTCTCCGGATCGGTCACCACACTTATGTTCTCAATACCCGACTCTTCAATCTCGCTCAGCACTTTCTTATCGCTGAACGTGCACAGGGTGTTCCAGACGCCGTAGATCTCGTCGCGCCTTTTGGACACCAAACCCGGGTCGGCCCGGAAAGCCTCGAGCACCTCTTGGGTGTGGGGTGTGTTTTCCTTGGGCACCACCCAGTTGGCGGTACGCTGATAAAGGGTCAGATGCCCGGCCTCTTTCGCAACCTCGGGCGCAAACTGAATGGCGCTGGCGGCAAGGCCAACCACCCCCACCCGCTTGCCGGTCAGATCCACATCGTGGTTCCAACGCGCCGAATGAAAGTAATCGCCTTCGAAATCTTCAATGCCCGGCACGGTCGGCCATTTAAGGTCGTTGAACATGCCAAGGCCGCTCACCAGAATTTGGCATTCGAGGGTTTCGCCGTCGTCCGTGGTGACCGTCCACTCGTCGGTCTCCTCGTCCCAACTGGCGGCGGTGACCTCGGTTTTGAACTGCACGTGGCGGCGTACGTCGTATTTGTCAAAGCAGTGATTGAGATACTCGATGATTTCCGGTTGCGGCCCATAGGGTGCCGACCAGTCGCTCTTTTGCTCGAACGAGAACTGATAGAGGTGCGATTGCACGTCGCATTCCGCGCCCGGATAGGTGTTGTGGTACCAGGTGCCGCCAACGCCCGAGCCCTTTTCGAGAATGACGAAATCATCGATCCCGGCCTTTTTCAGGTGGATCGCCATGCACAGGCCCGACGAGCCTGCGCCGATCAGAACCAGGCGGTGCCGGGTTACACTGTTCTTAACCATCTCTTTCTTCCCTCCAAGTTCTTCATCGCCGACGCGCCGCGCGGCAATCAAATAATGCTATGGAGGCATTATACCAAAGGGCGGTTCTCAGAAATAAACACAGATTTTGTAGGGATTATAAAGTGGAGGTTGCAGGCGCCTCCAATGTGTATCAAGCTCGCGCCGCAGTAGTATTTCAGCCTGCGACTGCAGGCCGCCGCCAATGCGGCGTAAGCCTTAGTGGCGCCTAAACGTCGAGCCACGCTTGTGGCTATAAAGAGGGGAACCCGAGATGATAGAGCAAGAGACCACCGTCCAAACCGCCGATGGCCAGATGGACATGTTTGTATGCCACCCTGAGGAAGGGGGGCCCTTTCCGGCGGTGGTTATGTATATGGACGCGCCCGGCATCCGCGAGGAGCTGCGCGACATGGCGCGGCGCATCGGCACTGCGGGTTACGTGGCGGTGCTACCCAACCTCTATTACCGCACGGGGACCGAGGGCAAATACGGCTATGACTTGAACAACGTGCGCGACAGCGAAGCCGAGCTGCAAAAGATGTTCGACGTCATGAACACCCTCAGCAACGCGGGCGTCGTGGCCGACACGGGCCCCCTGCTCGACTATCTAAAGGCCCACGATCAAGTGGCGGACGGCCCGGTTGGCTGCGTGGGTTACTGCATGAGCGGACAATTTGTTATGGCGGTCGGCGCCGCCCATCCGCAGTTCGGCGCCGTCGCGTCGTTCTATGGGGTCGGCATCATCACCGACCAGGACGACTCGCCGCACTTGAACGCCAAAGACATCAAGGGCGAAGTCTACTTGGCGTTCGCGTCCCACGACCCGTGGGTGTCGGACGACGTACTCAAAGCCCTTCCGGGCGTGATGGCCGACGCAAACGTCAACCACCGGATCGAGATGTACCCCAACAGCGAACACGGCTTTGCGTTCCCCAAGCGCGACGCCTACGACAAACCCTCGGCCGAACGCCATTGGGAACGGCTGTTCGCGCTGTATGGGAGGTGTTTAGGGGGGTGAGAGAGCCCCGATAAGAGGGATTTGTGCCCAAGTTTGAGCTGCCGTTATTCGAACGGCTGGAGATCGAGACCCAGAGCCACTGCAATCGCTCTTGCTGGTTTTGCCCTCGGGTGTATGACCGTTCGGGCGCGTACCTCAACGCAGACGGCACGCCGATCAGGGCGCAGATGCCGACCGATCTGATCGTCCAGATTCTAGACCAGGCGCAAGAGATGGGGTTCGACGGCCTGGTCAGCTTTCATTTCTATTCGGAGCCCTTGATTGACAAGCGCAATACGGAGCTTGCCTGTGCGGCGCGTGCGCGCGACATGAAGCCCTACCTGCACACCAACGGAGACGTGTTACGCAACAATGATGCCCTGTGCACGGCGGTGTCAGAATTGTACGACTACATTGTAGTCGGCATTTACGACTACACGACCAATGACGAACTTGAGGCTGAGCAGATTTTCTGGCGGGCAAAACTACCGGACGCGGACTTGAAGTTCAGCACCATCGGCGAAGGGGAGGCTCGCACGGCCAAGAGCATGAGCATCCCGCGCGCGATCGTGCCAACCGATCGGCGCATCGCAGTGCCGGACTTGACGTTTCCCAATGGGCCCTGCCACCGGCCCCTGATCCGCATGTTTCTACGTTACGACGGCGAGATGTGTTTTTGCTGCGAAGACATGAACGCCGATTTTACCCTCGGCAATATCCACACCTCGACCTTGGAAGATCTTTGGTATTCGGACAGGCACGCGGAGTTCACCCGCGATCTAGTCGCCGGCCACCGAGATAAATACCTTTT
>Ga0315336_1002255_pt1 | contig 30652 bp, 29 predicted proteins | sample ASW5metaG_FD_204512 | JGI IMG/M metagenome (GOLD analysis project Ga0315336, IMG submission 204512) | Ammonia-oxidizing marine archaeal communities from Monterey Bay, California, United States - ASW #5 | ecosystem: Environmental > Aquatic > Marine > Intertidal zone | place: USA: California...
AATTGGCCTGCATTTGCCGCGCAACGGCTATGGCGTCGACACCGTTGGCTATCTGGCGATCATCGCCATCATCAATGTATTCGGTTCACCCTTTGCCGGCCGGTTCGCAGACCGTATCGGAGCCGAACGCGCGCGCATCTATTTCTCTCTTGCACAGCTGGTCGGTGTTTGCCTGCTCCCCTTTGCCGGCGATAATCTCTGGCTTTTGGTGGTCGCGGTTATTTTCAACACCATTGGCGGCGCATCGGTCGATATTTGCAGCCGAACGATCCTGTTCAGCCGCGCGCCGGAAATCAGGACCCGGCTGATGACCATCTATATCGTGATCATGTTTATCGGCGGCGGCATATCCAGCTGGCTCGGCGCGGCTACTTATGAATATGGCGGGTGGTCGGGCATTTCTGCCATGGCGATGATCTATGCGCTGACCATCATGGGACTGTCGCTCTGGGGATTGCGCTTCCGGCAGGCCAAGGCCTAGATTTTAACGAGCACCTTGCCGATATTGCCGCCGCTAAACAGTTTCCCATAAGCGGTCAGGACATTCTCGATGCCGTCGGTGACATCGAACGGCGTGTCGATCAGGCCTTGGTCGAGCCATTGCTTCAGCTCCACCGTCAGCCGTTCGCCCTGATCGGCAAAATCGGGCGAGAAAAAGCCTTCGATGCGTAGCCGCTTCATCAATATCTGGTCGAACTGTTCCGGCCCGCGTCCACGCCCGTCGCCTTCATATTGAGCGAGCAGACCGCAAAGCGCGATTCGGCCGTAGAGCGCCATATTGGGCAGGACGGCATCCAGTATCGGCCCGCCGACATTGTCGAAATAGGCGTTGATGCCGCCTTCGACATTGGCCAGCTCGGCGGCAATGTCGTCATTCTTGTAATCAATCGCCTTGGTAATGCCGAGCTCGTCTTCCAGCCAGCGGCATTTGTCGGGCCCGCCTGCCAGACCATAGACATTGGCGCCCAATATCTTCGCGACCTGGCAAGCCAGCACGCCGGTAGAACCGGCGGCGGCAGAGACCAGCACATTGTCACCGGCCTTGACGGCGGCCGTTTCCTTGATGCCCCACAGCGCCGTCCAGCCGTTGAAGCCGAGAACCCCGAAATGCTGTTTGATATCGTCGATATTGTCATCGACCTTGACCAGCCCTGCCAGCTCCGGCTGCAACACGCTATATTCGGCCCATTGCCCGAAGCCGCGCACCAGATCGCCCTCGGCAAAGCCGTCATGGCGCGAAGCGGCGACATGACCGAGCACCAACCCGACCATCTTGGTGCCCAGCTCGAGCGGTGGCTGATAGCTGTCCTCGCGCTCTGTCATCCACATCCGGGTGCCGGCGTCCATCGACAGATAAGCCGCTCTGACCAGCACTTCGCCATCGGCAAGCTCCGGCATGGATTCGCTTTCGAGCGAAAGCGAGCCCGACACATCCTGTGCTTCGGGGCGGCTGTTCAGTTGCCAAAAACGGTTTGTGGTCATGGTCGTGCCCTCGCGAAGGCGGGGGCCCATCTCCCGCTTGTGCGTTTAGACGCAATTTCAGGAGATGGGCTCCCGCCTGCGCAGGAGCACAGGAATTGTCGGCAAATTAAAGCAAATCGCCCGGTTCGATACTATCCTTATTGGCGGGAAGGCTGAACAGCATTCCGTCCTTGCCGAGTATCATCGGGCCATCATAAGCGACATCGGCGCCTTTCATGAAATAGGCGTCGAGATAGCCGAGCGGCAAAGCCGGCACGATATGCGAAAAGACCAGCATTTTCGCCTTCGCGGCCTGAGCCGTTTCTGCCGCTTCAACCGGCGTCGTGTGATAATCCGGAATATCCGCCATGATCTTGACCAGCCGCTTGCGCCCGGCTTTTTCAAAGGCAGCTTCCAGCGTGCCGACCATCTCGGCATTCAGCACTTCATGGACCAGAAGATCGCAGCCATTGCAGGCTTTGGCAACAATCGGCAGTTTCACCGTATCGCCGCTGAACACAACCGAGCGGCCTTGATAATCGAAGCGATAGCCGACCGCGGGCGAGATCGGTTTGTGGGCCACAGAAAAGGCGGTGATCTTGATTCCATCCTTCTCGTAAACAACCATCTGTCCCGGCCCGTCGGGAAGAGCAAATGGCTTCGCTGCCCCGCCAGCACCGGTCAACGACATCGTCGCTTCGCCGTGATGGGCGATGCGATATTGCACGTCAGCGGCATAAGCGGCGTTCAGACCATCGACGATCGCCTCCACTCCTTCCGGCGCAATCACCGGCAACGGGGTATCCCGGCCACCGCCAGCCCAGCGCTGCAGAATCAATTCGCCCATGCCGTCGATATGATCGCTGTGGAAATGGGTGAGCAGCAGGGCTTCGGTCGCGCCCGGATTGAGGCCCATCAGGCCCAGATTGCGCACCGCGCCGCCGCCGATATCGACAATGAACATCTTGCCGTCGATGATCACCGCAGAGCAGGGACCGGCACGGGTCGGATCGGGCAGCGGCGAACCGGAGCCGCAAAGCGCCACGTGCATGCCGTCTGGCAGATCGCCGAGGACATCGCGCGCCACCGCTGTTTCCACTGCGCTGGCAAAGAGCCGCTTGCCAATCTGCTCCTGAAACAGAAGGGCAACACCCACCCCGGACAGCACCAATATCATCAGACCCAGGCCCAGCTTCTTCATCGATATTCCTCCCGTTTTGGTCAGCATTCCACCAAATTGACGGCAAGTCCACCTTGCGAAGTTTCCTTGTAGCGCTCGCTCATATCCAGTCCGGTCTTGCGCATCGTCTCGATGACCTCGTCGAGGCTGACGCGATGGGTGCCGTCGCCGAGGATCGAGAGGCGAGCGGCCTCGATCGCCTTGACCGCTCCGACCGCATTGCGCTCGATACAGGGCACTTGCACCAGCCCGCCGACCGGATCGCAGGTCAGGCCGAGATTATGCTCCATACCGATCTCGGCGGCATTTTCGACCTGCAGCGGAGTCCCGCCCCAGGCTGCGGTCAGTCCGGCTGCCGCCATCGAACAGGCTACGCCGACCTCGCCCTGACAGCCGACTTCAGCGCCGGAAATCGAGGCATTTTCCTTGAACAGGGAACCGATTGCCGCTGCTGTCAGAAGGAAAGTCTCGACGCCCGCTGCATCGGCCTTTGGCGCAAATCTTTCATAGAATCGCAACACCGACGGGATGATCCCGGCAGCCCCGTTAGTTGGCGCGGTCACCACCTTGCCGCCAGCGGCATTTTCCTCGTTAACCGCCAGCGCCCAGAGATTGACCCAGTCCAAAATGGTCAGCGGATCGGACAAGGCGCGTTCCTGACGCTCCATCAGGCGGGCGTGGATCAGGGGCGCACGGCGTTTGACTCGCAGGCCGCCCGGCAAGATACCGCCCTGCAATATGCCGCGATCGATACAGGCCGACATCGCATCGGCAATGGCGCGAATATCGGCGCTTATCTGGTCATCGGATTTTCCCGTGCGCTCGTTGTTGCGCATGATATCGGCAATGGACAGCCCTTTTTTTTCTGCAATCTTGAGCAAATCGGCGCCCGAGCAGAAAGGGTGCGGCACATCCCACAATCCGCTTTCCGGATTGTTGCTGCCGATCTGATCCTCGTCGAGGATCGCGCCGCCCCCGACGGAATAATAGACCCGCGTGTCGATGATATCGCCGCCGGAATAGGCATTGAACCGCATCGCATTGCTGTGGAAATCGAGCCGCTTCTTCTGATCGAAGATCACATCCGTTTCTTCGTCAAAGGCGATGTCATGCGAGCCGTTCAGGCTTATTTTCGCAAGGGAGCGGATTTGCTCCACCAGGACATCTGCTGCATCCGGCTCGATATTTTCCGGCCGCTGGCCAGAAAGCCCCAATAGAATCGCCCGGTCCGTCGCGTGCCCCTTGCCGGTCAGCGCCAGCGACCCGAAAAGCAATGTCTCCAGCCGCGTCACCCCTGCCAGCTTGCCGGTCTCCGCCAGCCGCTCCACGAACATCGCTGCCGCCGACATCGGTCCCATCGTATGCGAACTCGAAGGCCCGACGCCGATCTTGAAAAGCTCGAAGGTGCTGCAGACCATCCTCTATGCTCCTGTAACTTGGCTCAAGACGCCTTTTCTCTGGCAATCCACTGGTCGATAACCTTCTCCAATATGCTCAGCGGTACGGATCCACCGCCGAGCACCGTGTCATGGAAACCCCGAATATCGAAATCATCGCCCAACTCTTTTTCGGCTTTGGCGCGCAGCTCCTGTATCTTGAGCATCCCGATCTTATAGCTCGTTGCCTGCCCCGGCATCACCAGATAGCGTTTGACCTCGGACCGGACGGCGGTTTCGGGGATCGGACTGTTCGCGAGAAAATATTGTACGGCCTGCTCTTGGCTCCAGCCTTTGGCATGCAGACCAGTGTCGACCACAAGTCGGATCGCGCGCCACATCTCTGTCGTCAAACGACCGAAATCCGAATAAGGATCAGCATAGGCCCCCATTTCTTTGGCCAGATATTCCGAGTAAAGCCCCCATCCCTCACCGAAAGCGGGAATATAGCCGCCTTGAGCGCGAAACTTGGGAACGCCGGTCAGCTCCTGTGCGATCGAGGATTGCATATGATGGCCGGGATTGCCCTCATGATAAGCGATCACTTCCAGGCTATGGATGGGCATTGCGCGCATATCAGAGAGATGCGCATAATAGACGCCCGGCCGGGATCCGTCCGGTGTGCCAGCACGGTAATGCTGCGCTGCGCCATCTTGCTCGCGAAACGGCTCGACCCGGCGCACTTCCAGATCGGCCTTGGGCAGCGTCCCGAAGAATTCGGGCAGCTTGGTATTGATGAACGCCAGATGCTTTTCAGCTGCTTCGATATAGTCCTGCGCCCCTTTGTCGTCATTGGAGAAATAGAATTGATCATCTTCCCGCAGAAAGGTGAAAAACGCCTGCAAGTCGCCTTCGAAACCGACCTTGTCCTTGATCGCCTCCATTTCGCCGCGAATACGGGTGACCTCGCTTAGTCCGATATTGTGAATTTGATCAGCGGTCAGATTGGTCGTAGTCTGGCTCGCCAGTCGATAGTTATAAAATGCTGCGCCATTGTTGAGGGCTGACACGCCCCGCGCTTCCGCATCACTATTCGGCAGATCGCGCTCAAACCAGTCCATAATCCGCGCATAAGCCGGCTGCATTTTGGCGGTAAGCGCAGTCCGCGCCATTTCTCGCAACTCCACGGCACGGCTTTCCGTGATGGCTTTGCTCTCCACCAGTCCGGCAATTTTCTCCAGCGTCGCTTTCCAGATTGCCGATGGCTCACCATCGGTAAACGGCGCGCCGGCGGTTATCTTCGCCGCCTGATTGATGATCTCTTCGTAGGAAAAACGCGGAGGCCGCGTACCTGACCTGGCATTATCTTGCGCCCGTTCCAGCAGCTGATCAAGCGCCCGCCCGCTTTGCTCCAATCGTGAAATGAAGGCGAGCATATCTGCCTCGGTCTCAACCTGATGTTGGTTAATCAGAAATGTCGGAAAATAGGCATGCGTGCCATTAAAATGGTGCAGAACGTAGGTGCTGCCACGAAATGGCTCGGCGGCCTCTGCCTGCGCCAGCCGGAATAGCCACATGTCCCAGGAAATCTTCCCGTCCGCTGTGAGCTTGTTGTAATCAAACTTGTCTTTCATTTCTGCCGTCGCCGCCCGCCGCCATGCCAATTCGCGGACTTCTGCGGCAACACTGAAATCATCCAACTCCCCATAAGCCGTTTTGCGACCCAGCGCGGTCTGACGGATTGGACTAAAAGCCAATTCTTCTTCAAATTTTCTATCAAACCAGATGTTCAGGCGCTCCGTCTCCGACTGGACCGCATCCACTGCTGCCGCTGCTGGCGCCTGGGCTTCCGCCGCCGCCGATGTTGCCAAGAAAATAGCCAGAGTGGTGGAGGCCAGCAGAAGTGAGAGATATTTTTTCATGCCATCTGATCCTTGTTAGAAAGTTACATAGGTGACTGCATGGCATAGTCCGATGGCTTTGAAAACATCGCGGATCACTTCATAGATCAGATGAAACAAAGAAAGGGCCGGAAGTTTCCTTCCAGCCCCTCTTGTTGGTTTCAGCCTTAGCTGGGTGGTTGGGTTTAGAAGCCCATTCCGCCCATGCCGCCGCCCATGCCGCCCATGTCGGGCATGCCGCCACCAGCTTTGTCGTCTGATGGCATTTCTGCCACAGCCGCTTCGGTGGTGATCAGCAGACCGGCAACCGAGGAAGCGTCCTGCAATGCTGCACGAACAACCTTGGTCGGATCGATGACGCCAGCTTTGACAAGGTCTTCATAAACATCGGTCGATGCGTTGAAGCCGAATTCCTTGCTCTTCTGGTCCAGCATCTTGCCAGCAACAACCGCGCCGTCAAAGCCCGCATTTTCAGCGATCTGACGAACCGGAGCCTGCAGCGCTTTACGAACAATGTCGATGCCGCGGGTCTGGTCGTCGTTGATGCCTTCAAGGCCTTTGAGAGCCGAAGTAGCGTAAAGAAGCGCAGCACCGCCGCCTGGGACAATGCCTTCTTCAACAGCAGCACGGGTTGCGTGCAGCGCGTCGTCGACACGGTCTTTCTTCTCTTTCACTTCAACTTCGGATGCGCCGCCGACTTTGATCACGGCAACACCGCCAGCGAGTTTCGCCAGACGTTCTTGCAGTTTTTCTTTGTCATAGTCGGAAGTGGTGTTTTCGATCTGGTTACGGATCGCTTCAACACGTGCCTTGATGTCGGCTTTCTTGCCAGCGCCGTCGACGATCGTGGTGTTATCCTTGTCGATCGTGACATTCTTGGCTTCACCGAGCATGTTCAGCGTAACGCTTTCCAGCTTGATGCCGAGATCTTCGGAGATCATTTCACCCTTGGTCAGGATCGCGATATCTTCGAGCATCGCTTTGCGACGATCGCCGAAACCAGGAGCCTTGACCGCTGCGATCTTGAGTCCGCCGCGCAGTTTGTTGACTACCAGAGTAGCCAGCGCTTCGCCTTCAATATCTTCAGCAATGATCAGAAGCGGACGGCCGGCCTGAACAACAGCTTCCAGAATCGGGAGCAATGGCTGCAGGTTGGTCAGCTTCTTTTCGTGGATCAGGATGTAAGGATTTTCGAGGTCCGCAATCATCTTGTCCGGGTTGGTGATGAAGTAAGGCGACAGGTAACCGCGGTCAAACTGCATGCCTTCAACAACGTCGAGTTCAAAGTCGAGACCTTTGGCTTCTTCAACCGTGATCACGCCTTCTTTGCCGACTTTTTCCATCGCTTCAGCGATTTTCGCGATCGCCATTGGCAGAAATAATACCAACCTGGGCAATTTCATCGCTGCCCTTGACGTCTTTCGAACGCTTCTTGAGATCCGCAACCACGGCCAGTACTGCCTGGTCGATACCGCGCTTCAGATCCATCGGGTTCATGCCGGCAGAAACGGATTTCATGCCTTCCTTGACGATGGCCTGAGCCAATACGGTAGCGGTGGTGGTGCCGTCGCCAGCAACATCATTGGTTTTCGATGCGACTTCACGAAGCATCTGCGCGCCCAGATTTTCGAACTTGTCTTTCAGTTCGATTTCCTTGGCAACCGATACACCGTCCTTGGTGATGCGCGGTGCGCCAAAGCTCTTGTCGAGCACAACGTTCCGGCCTTTGGGGCCGAGGGTTACTTTTACGGCGTCAGCCAGCGTGTTCACACCTTTAAGGATGCGTTCCCGGGCGTCGCGGCCAAATTTTACGTCTTTAGCAGCCATGATATTTTCTCCTGCTTAAATGATTGAAATTGTGACGGGGTAAGCAACTACTTCTCGATAATTCCGAGAATATCGCTTTCCTTCATGATGATCAGCTCTTCACCTTCGACGGTGACTTCCGTGCCGGACCATTTGCCGAACAGGATCTTGTCGCCTTTTTTGACGTCGAGCGGAGTAGATTTGCCATTATCATCTTTCAGGCCATTGCCGACTGCGACAACCTTGCCTTCAGATGGCTTTTCCTGGGCGCTATCCGGAATGATGATGCCGCCAGCAGTCTTGGTGTCCGCTTCAACGCGACGCACCAGTACACGGTCATGTAATGGACGAAATTTCATAGATTTCCCTTTCTTGTCCAATCCAAATCTCTTCAGACCAGCCGTTGCGGCTGGTCGACAGAGCAGAATTTGTGTGAATTAGCACTCTCTCCTTTCGAGTGCTAACGAAGCCCATGTAATAGCTATTCATCCGCCGTCAAGGGAAAGCGCGGAAAATATTTCTCCCCATTTTTGTTAGATTTCCAAGGCCTTGCGATTCGTTTTGGCGGCAATCCGCATTGCTACGAAGGCTCTGTGTAACCCGATTGCCGGATGCGGCGAATGTCATTGTGAGCCCGCTTCGGCTGGTTCGGACTAGGTCCCCCAATTTCTAAAGAGGAAAATTTCATGTCTGCTTTAATCAAAACGACCGCCGCTGCCGCTGCTCTGGCTGCTGCTGCAACCATGTCCCTGTCTGCCACCGCTGCCCAGGCTGCGGGTGCCAAGGAAAAATGCTATGGCATCGCGCTTGCCGGCAAGAATGACTGTGCAGCCGGTCCGGGTACCAGCTGTGCCGGAACATCGACCACCAACTATCAGGGCAATGCCTGGAACTATGTCGCCAAGGGCGAATGCGCCAAAATCGGCGGCACGCTGACCGCACACAAGGGCAATGCGAAACCGGTTCCCAAAAAGGGCTGATTGTTCCCCGCCTGCGCGGGGGTGCAATGCAGCTTTGTTTATTTTTTTTGATGAATGCATTACATTCCGTGGATGTCCGCAATTCCTGATCCTCACGTTTCATCGGTGGTGACTATGCCGCAATCCCTCCCCCCATCGGGTGGCATAGGTCTCAAGTCGGTACATTATAGCAATGTGCTGGATGAAGCCCCGGAAGCGAAATACCCATCCTGGGTTGAGGTACATCCACAGAATTACTTCGGCGATGGCGGTCCGGCACACCGCTGGCTCACTGCCATCGCCGGGGTTTATCCCCTGAGCTTTCACAGCGTCGGCCTGTCTCTGGGCAGCGCCGACGGGCTCAATAGCGCTGATCTCGACAAGCTGGCCGCGCTTTGCGATCGCTATCAGCCGACGATGGTCTCGGACCATCTCAGCTGGAGCGGCAACGCCCATGACCGCTACCCCGATCTGCTGCCCATTCCCTATACACAAGAAGCGCTCGACCATTTCGCCGGTGAAATCGGCAAGGTGCAGGATCGCTTGCGGCGTCCTATCCTGATCGAGAATCCTTCCCGTTATCTCAGCTATCGCGACGACGAGATGAGCGAGACTGATTTTATCGACGCACTCTGCCGTCAGGCGGGGTGCGGCCTGCTGTTCGACATCAACAATGTAGAAGTGACCGCGACCAATGTCGGGCTGGATATGGAAGCCTATATCGACGCGATCGATCCGGGAATCGTCGGCGAAATCCATCTTGCAGGCCATGCGACGGAAAAGCACGACAGCGGGCAACTGCTGATCGACGATCACGGATCGATTGTCAGCGACACCACCTGGAACCTCTATCGCCGTTTCATCGAACGCGCCGGCCCGATTGCCACTCTGATCGAATGGGACACGGACATTCCCGAATATGAGGTGCTGATGGCAGAAGTCACCAAGGCCGAAACCATCCTGGGCGCCCCCCTTTCGGAAGAGCAGCGCCATGCCCTCGCTCGCTGAAGGCCAGTCGCGTTTCATTGCCTGCCTGCAAAAAGGCCCGGCCCATTTTCCCGATGATATGTTTGCCGAGGACAAGGCCCGCGCGCTGCTGGGCCTGAAAGCCCATGCCAATACGATTTCCCACGCCAGGCTGGTGGCGCTGGAAGACTGCTATCCCCGGCTGCACGCCCATATGGGGCACGAACAATTTCACGCCGTCTCGCGCGATTATGTCGAACAGGATCATATCATGACCTGCGACCTCAATCACATCGGCGCCGGTTTCGCCGCTTTTCTGGGCGAGCGCCAATATGGCGCTACCGAGATTGATCTCGCCCGGATAGAATGGGCCTGGCTGGAAAGCTATCGCAGCGCCGAAGCCATGCCCCTCGCCCTGGCCGATATTGCCACGCTCGCGGAAGCCGATCTGCTGGCTTTCCCGGTCGTCCTCCATCCGGCTATGCGCCTGCTGGAACTGGCCGGCCCCTTGTCACCGGAGCTGCCGGAGCTGGCGAATTTTGATCCGCAAGCGCTGATGATCGCCCGCCCGGAAGCGCAGATATTATTCCATCCGCTCACCGCTGTAGAGCAAGCCATTGCAGAAAAAATTGCCGATAGCGCGACCATGGGTAACCTTTTGGAACATGCTCTCGAATTGAGTGATGAAGCCACGGCGATGCAGCATATTGTCAAGCTGATCCACGCCGGGGCGCTGAAGCGAATCAAGGGGTAGAGAAATGACCGATATGATGAAGAAGCTGATCGCCATGATCAGCGGTTCCGTGCCGGAAGGCATCGCCCTGCTGTTCACGCGGGTTGCGCTTGCCGGCATTTTCTGGCGCTCGGCGCGCACCAAAGTCGAAGACGGCAGCTGGCTGCAGATGAGCGACACGACGGTTTTCCTGTTTCGCGAAGAATATGGCATGCCCTGGCCGGAAATCACCGGCCTGCTGGCGACCTATGCTGAGCATTTCCTGCCGATTCTAATCGTGCTGGGCCTGTTTACCCGCATCGGTGCAGCCGGTCTGCTGGTCATGACATTGATCATCCAGTTTTTTGTCTATCCGGAAGCCTGGTGGCAGACGCATATCATCTGGGTCGCGCTTGCCGGCATGTTGATCGTGCGGGGCGGCGGGATGTTCTCGCTGGACCGGTTGATCGGTCACAAGTTCGGCTAATCCAGTGATCGCCAATGAAGAAACTTTTCGGCGCCTGATGATCAAGGCACAGGGCGGCGACAAGCTCTGCTATTCGTCCCTGCTCACCGAATGCGAAAAATGGTTGCGGCGCTATTATGCCCGCAAGATCAATCCGGCGGCGATCGATGATCTGGTGCAGGAAACGCTGATTTCGTTGCATCGCAAGCGAGCCAGCTATGACCCGGCGCGAGCGTTTCTGCCCTGGCTCGCCGCCATCGGCCGCTACCGCTGGATCGACAGCCTGCGCAAGATATACCGGCACGAACATGACCAGCTCTATGAAGAGATAGTAGCCGATCCGCAGGACGAAACGGTAACCGCCAAGGTCAGTCTGGAACGGCTGCTCGGCATGATCCCGCCAAAGCAGGCAGAGGTAATCGGCCTGGTCAAGATTGAAGGCCTCAGCATCAACGAGGCAGCGGCGATGACCGGCCAGTCGGAATCGCTGGTGAAAGTGAATATCCATCGGGGGCTGAAAAAGCTGTCGTCGATGGTCGAAACAGAGTGATAGTAGAAGAGAATATATGATGTCGGACATGATGATAGATCGTCTCGTCGAAGAACTGACGCCGGTAAAGCCGTTGAAAAACCGCGACGGGCTTGCCCTCACGCTGGCGATTGCCGCAATTCTTGCGGTGGCGGTTGCGATGATTGCCGGGATTCGCGGCGACATATTGATGGGCATGCCGCATCCGATGTTCTTTCTGCGGGGCGGCGCCTTGCTTTTGCTCGGTGTGAGCAGCAGCTATGCCGTGATCGCAATGAGCCAGCCAGCCGTTGGCAACAGTTTCAGGGGCTGGATCTGGGCATTATTTGCCGCATTGCTGTTTCCGGCCACTGCCGCTGTGATGGCAATGTTGGCCGCGCCGGATAATATGGCAATATTGGTGCCGCGCTACGGCGTTGAATGTCTTGCTATCAGCATGCTGGTGGGTAGCGGTATCGCAGCAGCACAAGTCTTTTGGCTCCGCCGCGGCGCGCCGGTTGCTCTGGAACGCGCGGGCTGGCTCGTCGGCATGTCGTCCGGCGCTCTGGGCGCGGCGGCCTACAGCCTGCACTGCCCGTTCAACAGCATATTCTATGTCGGTCTGTGGTATTCTCTGGCGGTCGCATTATGCGCGATTCTCGGCCGGTTGGTCATCCCGCGTCTTATCCGCTGGTAATATTAGGCCTCGATCCCATATAGGACGGGTCAATCCAGTCAAAACGGGGATATGAATATGCAGTTTGCGCGGGCGGCGTGGAGATTTGTGGTCGCAATAAAGGATGGCATGGTATTGATCGCCATGTTGCTGTTTTTCGGCGCGCTTTACGCTCTGCTGTCGACTCAACCCAATAGCGGCGCAATCCGCGATGGCGCATTGCTGCTCGACCTGAACGGCGTGATTGTCGAAGAGCCCGCAGCCCCCACGTTTGAGGATTTTCTGGCTGGCAATGCTGGCAACAGCCCGCGCGAATATCGCTTGCGCGATGTTGTCCACGCCATTGATGCCACCGTGGAAGACGACCGTGTCAAAGCGATAGTGCTCGATCTCAGCAGTTTCGTCGGTGGTGGCCAGACCAGCCTGACCGATATTGGCGACGCGCTCGCCCGCGCCAGAAAGGCGGGAAAACCGATTTATGCATTTGCCAGCTTCTACAGCGATGACAGCTACCAGCTAGCGGCCCATGCCACAGAAATCTGGATGGACCCGATGGGCGGAATCATTTTTGCCGGCCCCGGCGGCAACCGTCTCTATTATAAAGGCCTGATCGACCGGCTCGGCGTCACTGCCAACATATATCGTGTCGGCACCTATAAAAGCGCGGTCGAACCTTATATGCGCGCCGACCAGTCGGACGCATCGCGAGAAGCCTCCGAAGCGCTTTATGGCGTGCTGTGGGACAGCTGGCTGACCGAATTGAAAAAATCCCGGCCACAAGCGAACGTCAAGCCATTTGCCGACGATCCCGCTGCGTTCATCACCGCTGCCGGCGGCGACTATGCAGCCGTCGCAATGCAGCAGAAACTGATCGACAAGCTGGGTGACAAGACTGCCTTCGAACGCTTTGTTGCAGAACAAGTGGGCGCGGACGAAGAGCCCTCGCCGGACAGTTTCAAGAGCATCGATTATGATGATTTTGTTGCCGCACATCCGGTCGAGACTGACGGTTCCGCGATTGGTGTGATAACCGTCGCCGGCGAGATTGTCGGCGGCGATACCGGGCCCGGCATGGCCGCCAGCGGGCGAATCGCGGAACTGATTTACGCCGCGCTGGACGAAGACGAGATCAAGGCTTTGGTGGTCCGCGTGGATTCCCCCGGTGGCTCGGCCTTCGCCAGCGAGGAGATTCGCCTAGCGTTGCTCGAAGCCAGAGAAAAGAAACTGCCTATCGTCATTTCGATGGGCGATGTTGCGGCCAGCGGGGGCTATTGGATCGCGACCGCAGGCGACCATATCTTCGCCGAGCCCGACACAATTACTGGCTCCATTGGCGTCTTCGCCGTTCTGCCCAGCTTTGAAAAAGCGCTCGACAAATGGGGGGTAACCGCCGACGGCGTGCAGACCACGCCGCTATCGGGCGAGCCGGATTTTGTCGGCGGTTTCAGCGACGATCTCAATGCGATTTTGCAGGCCGGTGTCGAAGACAGCTATGGTGACTTCATCAAACTGGTTGCGGCAGCGCGCGGCAAGACGCCGGCAGAAGTCGATACGATCGGGCAAGGCCGCGTCTGGGATGGCGGGACCGCCCGGCAACTGGGCTTGGTCGACGGCTTTGGCGGCATGCCGGAGGCGCTCGCGGAAGCCGCCAGGCGCGCCGGTCTGAAGGAAGGCGATTATCACGCCCAATATCTTGATCCGCAGGTCAGTCTCTCATGGCTGCCGTTTGAAGGCATTCCGTTTGTCCGGCAGGAAAGTGCACCGGTCACTGGCGTGATCGGCTGGGCCGCACAGCGCCAGAAGGCAATTTTCGCTCAAGCCGTGACAACCGCTCAGGGCCTGCTGGTGCGTGAAGATGTACAGGCATTGTGCCTCGAATGTGGCACTGCAGTGCCCCGGAACACAAAAGCTTCCGCCGGTTGGATCGACCGGCTGCTAGGCTATTCCTTCTCTTCGGCACCGCGATAGGCGGGCAAAGACAGGCCCTTGATGATTGCAAGCGCGCGCAATGCAAATCCCGCGGTAAAGGCGATCAGCGCAGCGATGAATCCCTGCACCCCGATCTGCACCAGCAGAACGAACACGGAAGCAGCAAGCGCTCCTGCGGTCACGTAAAGCTCGGGACGGATGATGATCGACGGTTCTCCCGAGATCAGATCGCGGATCACCCCGCCAACGCTCGCGGTAATAATCCCCATGATCGCGGCGGGGACCGGGTCGATCCCCAGCTGCATCGCCTTGGCAGCGCCGAAAACCGAATAGGCGGCCAGTCCGATCGCGTCGAACCAGTCGACCGCTGCCGGTCGCCAGAATTTCACCGGCGTGACCCATACCAGCAACGCAATCCCCAGACATAATATCGGCACCCGCGCGTCCTGCACCCAGAATACCGGCGCGCCGATCAACAGATCACGGACCGTGCCGCCTCCGACACCGGTGACGAGCGCGAAAAAGCCAAAGGTCACCAAGGTCTGCCGGTTGCGCGCCGCGACCAGCGCTCCGGAAATGGCAAATACCGCAATCCCGAACAGGTCGAGCCAGCCGAGCGCGCTATATAGAAAAACGGAATTCATGATGCTTTCCTTCGTCTGCGCCGCGTGAACAGCATGACAAAGCCGAGTATAGAACCCAGCAGGGCAATGGCTGCCGAGCCGATCAGGATAGGATGGCTGGTGTCCTCGCGCGTCTGCAGGTCCATGATATGCAGCCCCCACATGAAATCGAATGCCCGCCAGAATTTGGTCCGCACGGCTAGCAGCTCGCCGCTGTCCGCATCGATATAGAAGCGCGCATCATCGTCAAACACGACCTGCCACGATGGCCGCCCGCTGCGCTGTTCCATCGGTGCCTGGCCGGCCGCAAATAATGTAACGGACCGGATTTCCGCCTTGTCGGACCGGGCCGCGCTCGCCAGCATATTGGCCTCGGCGCCCGAAACTGGTGGCAGCAACGCGCCGGTCTCGGCATCCGCCCGCCGTTTGCCGCCGTCGGCATAGGCGATTACCCAAAACGGGCCCATGCTATTTTGCTGCAAGGTCAGACTCTTCGCCTGACGACCCTCGAGCAAGGGCGGCACGGGCTCTATCGCGTCTAGCGCCGGTGTCTCGCTACGCAGATGATTGCCGCGAACGGTTTCGATCGGCTGCGCCACCATCAGCAATCCGCTGGCGGTCCAGATGATGATCGGCACCCCGATCAGCCAGCCCAGCCAGACGTGCCAGCGCATGAGTTTATGATGTTTCATACGCGGTGCTCCGACTGTTCCCCGGCGAAGGCCGGGGCCCATCTCCCAATCATGCCGCTGGGAATTCTAGCTGGTTATCGACGTCAGGTCCCGCAGTAAATATCCATTGCCCTTCGAGAGGAGACCCGGAGATGGACCCCGGCCTGCGCCGGGGCACCGCCTACATATGGATCGGCTTGCCCTGCACCGCCATTGCCGCTTCCTTGATCGCTTCCGAATGGGTCGGATGGGCGTGGCAGGTATAGGCAATATCTTCCGAGGTCGCGCCAAATTCCATCGCTTGCGTGACCTGCGCGATCATCGTGCCGGCGAGCGACGAGATGATATGGGCGCCGAGCACGCGGTCGGTTTTCGCATCCGCGATGATCTTCACATAGCCCTCGGTGTCGCGGTTGGTCTTGGCGCGGCTGTTGGCGGCGAACAGGAATTTGCCGACCTTATATTCGACGCCGCTTTCCTTCACCTCTTCCTCGGTTTTGCCGATGCTGGCAATCTCGGGATAGGTGTAGACAACGCCGGGGATCAGGTCGTGATTGATGATGCCCTGCTGTCCGGCAATAAATTCGGCGGCGGCAATGCCTTCATCCTCGGCCTTGTGCGCGAGCATCGGGCCGGGGGTCACGTCACCGATAGCATAGACGCCGGGGACTTCGGTCTGGAAGTCATGCCCGACCTCGATCTGGCCGCGGTCGTTGGTTTCCACGCCCGAGTTCTCCAGCGCAAGGCCATCGATATTGGGCTTGCGGCCAATCGCGACCAGCACGACATCGGCTTCCAGCGTCTCGCTGTCCCCGCCCTTGGCCGGTTCCATGGTGAGCGTGGCTTTCTTGCCCTTGACCGTGCAGCCGGTGACCTTGGTACCGGTGCGGATATCAAAGCCCTGTTTCTTGAACATCCGGGCGCTGTCCTTGCGGATATCGCCGTCCATGCCGGGCAGGATCTGGTCGAGATATTCGACCACGGTGACCTTCGCGCCGAGACGCAGCCAGACGCTGCCCAATTCCAGCCCGATCACGCCGCCGCCGATGACGACCATATGACCCGGAACCTTCGGCAGTTCGAGCGCGCCGGTGCTGTCGACCACGACATGCTTGTCATTGTCGATCTCGACACCCGGCAACGGCGTAACCGACGAACCGGTCGCTATCAGGACATTTTTCGCGGTGTAGCTCTTGTCGCCGACCTTGACCGTGTGGCTGTCTTCAAACGAACCATGGCCCTTGATCCAGTCGACCTTGTTCTTCTTGAACAGAAACGCAATGCCGCCGGTCAGTTCTTCAACCGCCTTCAGTTTCTCGGCCAGCATCTGCTTCAGATCGAGCTTTGCGCCGGTCAGTTTCACGCCGAATTTTTCCAGCGCGCCGCTATGCGCCTCGTGATAAAGCTCCGAAGCGTGCAGCATCGCCTTCGACGGGATGCAGCCGACGTTGAGGCAGGTGCCGCCAAGCGTCTCGCGACTCTCGATACAGCCGGTCTTGAGACCGAGTTGGGCCGCGCGGATGGCAGCGACATAGCCGCCGGGGCCGGAGCCGATTATTAGAAGATCATAGTCAAATTTGTCGGTCATAGTTCACCTCTATACTCGTCATGCTGAACTTGTTTCAGCATCTTGGGGGATCCTGAAACGAGTTCAGGATGACGAAAAATTCTACAAATCAATCAAAAGCCGTGCCGGATCCTCGATCGCTTCCTTCATCCGCACCAAGAAGGTCACCGCTTCGCGTCCGTCGATCAGACGGTGGTCATAGCTGAGCGCCAGATACATCATCGGACGGACGACAATCTCGCCATCGACGACCACGGCGCGATCCTCGATCCGGTGAAGGCCGAGCACCGCCGACTGCGGCGGGTTGATGATCGGGGTCGACATCAGCGAACCGAACACACCGCCATTGGAGATGGTGAAGGTACCGCCCTTCATATCCGCCATCGTCAATGTTCCGTCCTTGGCGCGCTTGCCGAAATCACCGATCGTGTTTTCGACATCGGCAAAGCTCATCGACTCAGCGTTGCGGATGACCGGAACGACCAGACCGTTGGGCGCGCTCACCGCGACGGAAATATCGGCATAATCATGATAGACGATTTCCTCGCCATCAATCTGCGCATTGACCGAGGGCACATCTTTCAGCGCCATGCAGGCCGCCTTAACGAAGAAACCCATGAAGCCCAGCTTGACGCCGTGTTTCTTGGCGAACAGCTCTTTATATTTGCTGCGCGTCTCGATCACTGCGGTCATGTCGACATCGTTGAATGTGGTCAGCAGCGCGGCGGTCTCCTGCGCCTCTTTCAGCCGCCGTGCGACGGTCTGGCGCAAGCGGGTCATGCGGACGCGCTCTTCGTTGCGGTTGCCGCCCTGCGATGATGAGGGCGATGGTGCCGCCGGTGTCTGCGCGCTGGTCGCTGCGCCTGTTTCGGCCTGCGGCGCTTGCTGCGCACCGGATTTCACATATTGCTCGACATCGGCCTTGGTCAGCCGGCCATCCTTGCCGGTGCCGCTGATCTGGCTCGGGTCGACACCATGTTCGAGAACCAGCCGGCGGACCGACGGCGACAGGGTGATGCTGGCTGTAACCTCGTCCTGTTTGTCCGCAGCCTTGGCGGCGGTGACAGAAGGGGATTTTTCCGGTGGGTCGACAGGTGTTTCCGCTGCTTTCGACGGGGCCGCGCCGCTACCCGCTTCGATCATCGCGATGACCGCGCCGACTTCAACCGTATCGCCAACCGCAACCTTATGCTCGCCCATCACACCGGCTTGCGGCGCCGGCACTTCCAGTGCCACCTTGTCGGTTTCCAGGCTGGCAATCGGCTCATCGGCAGCGACCGCATCGCCAGGCTGCTTGAGCCATTCGCCCAATGTCGCTTCGGTGATCGATTCGCCCAATGCCGGGACTGTTACTTCTATAGCCATGTTCTACTACTCTCTTTTCAATCCTGTACGGGATGCCCGAGTGCTTCAGCGATCAACCGCTCCTGCTGCTGCTTGTGCCGCGAGGCCAGTCCGGTTGCGGGCGAGGCCGCAGCGGCGCGTCCGGCATAGACCGGTTCGTTTGGCCCGACGTCCGCCAGAGCCAGAGCTTTCTCCAGATAGGAGCGGACAAAATGCCAGCTGCCGTTATTCTTCGGTTCTTCCTGGGCCCAGACCAGCGTCTCGAGATTGGTCATCCGCTTCAGACGGACCACCAGCGGTTCTCCGGGGAACGGATAAAGCTGCTCGATCCGGATGATCGCGGTATTCTTGTCGCCCGCCTCGTCGCGCGCCTCGATCAGGTCATAGGCGACCTTGCCCGAGCAGAGCACAACGCGCTTCACATCCTTGTCGGCAGGCGGATTGGTGTCGGACAATATCCGCATGAAATGATGGTCGCCTTGGAAGTCTTCCGCTTTCGATACCGCCAGCTTGTGCCGCAGCAGCGACTTCGGCGTCATGATGATCAAAGGCTTGCGGAAACTCCGCAGCATCTGCCGGCGCAGCACGTGGAAATAATTGGCCGGGGTGGTGATGTTCGCAACCTGGATATTGTCCTGCGCGCAAAGCTGCAGGAACCGTTCCAGCCGCGCCGAACTATGCTCCGGCCCCTGGCCTTCATAACCATGGGGCAGCAACATCACGAGACCGTTGGCGCGCAGCCATTTGGCTTCGCCCGAGGCGATGAACTGGTCGATCATGATCTGCGCGCCATTGGCGAAATCGCCAAATTGCGCTTCCCACAATACCAGGGTTTTCGGATCGGCACCGGCATAGCCATATTCAAAGCCAAGCACGCCATATTCGGAAAGCGGACTGTCGAGCACTTCAAACCGGCCATGACGAACCGTGCTCAGTGGCACATATTTTTCTTCGGTATCCTGATCGACCCATACGGCATGGCGCTGGGAAAAGGTCCCGCGCCCGCTGTCCTGACCTGACAGGCGAATATTATAGCCTTCGGAGACCAGTGATCCGTACGCCAGCGCTTCGCCGGTTGCCCAGTCGAAATTCTCTTTCGTCTCGAACATCTTGGCTTTGGCGTCGAGAACCCGGCCGAGGGTCTTGTGAATGCGCAGGCCTTCGGGAACCGTGGTCAATGTCCGGCCGAGACTGTCGAACAATTTCGCGTCGATCGCGGTTTCCGCATTGCGGCGCGCGGTTTCCGGATCGGCCGGAATATGCAGGCCCTGCCAGCGACCACCGAACCAGTCGGCCTTGTCGGCCTTATAATCGGCCGCGGCCTGGAATTCGGTTTCGAGATGATCGGCAAAGGCGCTGCGGGTCTGGTCTCCCCAGTCCGCGTCGATCACGCCCTCCTCGACCAGCCGCGCTTCATAGAGCTTGCTGACCTTGGGGTGCTTCTTGATCGCTGCATACATGATCGGCTGGGTAAAGCTCGGTTCGTCGCCTTCATTATGGCCAAAGCGACGATAGCACCACATGTCGATCACGATATCCCGGCCGAAACGCTGGCGGAATTCCATCGCTATCTTGCAAGCGAAGGTCACCGCTTCGGGGTCATCGCCATTGACGTGGAAAATCGGCGCCTGCACGCCCTTGGCAACGTCGGACGGATAAGGCGAGGAGCGCGCGAATTGCGGGCTGGTGGTAAAACCGATCTGGTTGTTGATCACGAAATGGATACAACCGCCGGTGTTATAACCCCGGATGCCGGAGAAGCCGAGGCATTCCCAGACAATGCCCTGACCGGCAAAGGCCGCATCACCGTGAATGAGTACCGGCAGGACCTGGTCATGCTTTTCCAGATCGTCGCGCGCAACCTGCTGGGCGCGGACCTTGCCGAGCACAACCGGGTCAACCGCTTCGAGATGCGACGGATTGGGCACGAGGCTCATATGGACGTTGATGCCGTCAAATTCGCGGTCGGTCGACGTGCCGAGATGATATTTCACATCGCCGGAGCCGCCGACATCTTCGGGGCTGGCGGAACCGCCATGGAATTCGTGAAAGATGACCTTGTAAGGCTTGGCCATAACATTCGCGAGAATGTTCAGGCGGCCGCGATGGGCCATGCCATAGACAATATCGCGGACACCGGACTGACCACCATATTTGATGATATTCTCCAGCGCCGGCAGCATCGATTCGCCGCCGTCGAGGCCGAAACGCTTGGTCCCGACATATTTCTTGCCGAGGAAATTTTCATATTCCTCGCCCTCGATTACCTTGTTGAGAATCGCCTTCTTGCCTTCCGGCGTGAAGTGGATCTCGGCATCCTTGCCCTCCATCCGCTCCTGCAGGAAGCGTCGTTCCTCGATATCGGATATATGCATATATTCGAGACCGACCGGGCCGCAATAATTGGCCCGCAACACGGCTTCGATTTCGCGGACGGTCGCGGTTTCAAAACCCAATACCCCGCCCAGGAAAATCGGCTTGTCCATCGATTCTGCGGTAAAGCCATGGAATTCGGGAGTCAGATCGGCCGGCTCTTCCAGCTTGGACAGGCCCAAAGGATCAAGATTGGCACCCAGATGCCCGCGCACCCGGTAGGTACGGATCAACATCATCGCCCGGATGGAGTTTTCCGCCGCCTGAGCGACCTCTGCATCGGACATGGATTTGCCGGACTTCTCGACAGATGCCTTTATCTCGATGCCCATTTGCGTGGGATCGAGCGCGCTGTTCAGCTCGTCGGCATCATCAACCGGCCAATGCTTGCGCTGCCAGCTCGGGCCTTGCTCATGCTCTGAGCCGATAAAATCCTGATCTTCAAAACCCATAATATTTCCGTTCACCGTGCCCCTGCGAAGGCAGGGGCCCATCTCCAAATCTGTCGTCCGATCACAACCGCCTTTTGTTGCAACCAGGCTCGGCAGAGCGGAAACGCTATCAATCTGCTATGCCTGTCGTTTCCGTGATGGGCCCCTGCCTTCGCAGGGGAACCACAGGACGACGGCCAATTCACTTCACAATCTCGAACCAGAAATCCCGCCAATCAGGATTTCCTTCTTCAATCCGCCGGACCTTCCAGTCCCGCTTCCACTTCTTGACCTGCAATTCCCGCAACCGCGCATCATCCAGATCATCATAAGCTTCATACCAGACCAGCAGCTTGCAATCATGGTCCCTGGTAAAACCTTCGATCAGTCCGTTACGGTGCTGATAGGTTCGCTTGACCAAGTCGCTGGTTGATCCGGTATAAATCGCTCCATGTTTCCGGTTTGCCATGAAATAGACAAAGCCGGGTTTGTTCATCGTCGTTTCCTTTTTTGCGTGTACCTGCGAAGGCAGGTACCCATCTCCCGGAAGCGCCGCTTGCCACGATCAGGAGATGGCCCCCTGCCTTCGCAGGGGCACATCATCTCCCGTCAAACTTAAACCAGCTCCTTCAACATCGCATCCAATGTCGTGCCCAGCTCACTCGGCGAAGGCGACACGCGGATACCCGCGGCTTCCATCGCCGCGATCTTGTCTTCCGCGCCGCCCTGGCCACCGGACACAATAGCACCGGCATGGCCCATGCGGCGTCCCGGAGGCGCCGTAAGACCGGCGATAAAGCCAACCATTGGCTTGGAACGGCCCTTCTTGGCTTCGTCGGCAATGAACTGCGCCGCTTCTTCTTCCGCGCTGCCGCCGATTTCACCGATCATGATGATCGACTTGGTTTCATCATCGGCGAGGAATAGTTCCAGCACGTCGATGAAGTTGGTGCCGTTGACCGGGTCACCGCCGATGCCGACAGCCGTGGTCTGGCCGAGACCGACCGCCGTGGTCTGGTGCACCGCTTCATAGGTCAATGTACCGGAGCGCGAGACCACGCCGACCGAACCCTTCTGGAAGATGCTGCCGGGCATGATGCCGATCTTGCATTCGTCAGGAGTCAGAACGCCGGGGCAGTTGGGGCCGATCAGGCGCGACTTGCTGCCCTGCAGCGCGCGCTTGACGCGAACCATGTCGAGAACGGGAACGCCCTCGGTAATCGCAACGATCAGTTCGATCTCGGCGTCAATCGCTTCAAGGATCGAGTCCGCTGCGAACGGAGGTGGAACATACACAACCGAGGCCGTTGCGCCGGTTGCGTCCTTGGCTTCTGCCACAGTATTGTAGTTCGGCAGACCAATATGGGTCGTGCCGCCCTTGCCCGGCGTAACGCCCGCAACCATCTGCGTGCCATAAGCCAAAGCCTGTTCCGTGTGGAACGTGCCGGTATTGCCGGTCATGCCCTGGGTGATGACTTTGGTATTCTTGTCGATTAGTATGCTCATATTATTCCTTTCTGAATTCTACCCTATCCCGTAATAGCAACTATCAGCGATCTCCATCTCTCAGCGACCGGTGACGCTCCAAATATTGCTGGGTGGGCTTTTTTAATTTTGATAGCTGAATTACGTTGAAGTCGGTACTCAGTTCGACACCTCGGATCTGAAAACTTATATCTTCGGGAAAAAATTCAAAATACAGGCTATTTTTACTGCATTCCCATCTGACATTCTGCCGACATTTCTTCAACGGAACAACTTCTCCCGCATATTTCATGGTAACGAACTTATTGGCTTCATCCAGAGACATTTGCTGCGCAGCCACTGCACAGCCGCTGGTATACTCGTGTCCCCACGCTTCTGTATTGTCGAAAAAAATCAGGTAGGCAGTCTCTTGCTCACCAAGTTGATAAACAGACACTAATTTTTTTACGCCCCGATAATATTGACGAACCCAAAAAGGCAAATCACCAAATTCCCGCTTGTGCGCTTCTCCATCTCTAAATTTAACACTACCTTCCGCGCAAGCCGACCAAAAGATGTCAAGAAGCCGAGGCTCATCTATCGGTGCTGCGCCGCTTATCGCTAGATTTAGAGCCAGATAATTGAACACCAAATTTACGCCAGGCTAGGATCCAGTGCCTTACAAGCCGCCAGCAATTCCTTCACCGCGTCGACCGACACATCGAAATTGCCCTGCGCTTCTTCGCTCAGTTCGATCTCGATGATCTTCTCGACGCCGTCTTTGCCGATGATGCACGGCACGCCGACATAGAGATTGTCGACACCATATTCGCCGGTCAGATGCGCGGCTGCTGGCAGCACGCGACGTTTGTCTTTCAGAAAGCTTTCCGCCATCATGATCGCGCTGGTTGCGGGGGCATAATATGCCGAGCCATTGCCGAGCAACTGGACGATTTCGCCGCCGCCGGAGCGGGTGCGCTGGACGATCGCGTCGATATTTTCCTGCGTGGTCCAGCCCATCTTGATCAGATCGGGGATCGGGATGCCGGCGACTGTCGAATAAGCCGGAACCGGAACCATGGTATCGCCGTGGCCGCCGAGAACGAAGGCGGTGACATCTTCAACCGAGACCTTGAATTCGTCAGCCAGGAAGTGGCGGAAGCGGGCGCTGTCGAGCACGCCGGCCATGCCGACCACCTTGTTATGCGGCAGACCGGAAAATTCGCGCAAGGCCCAGACCATCGCGTCGAGCGGGTTGGTGATGCAGATGACGAATGCGTCCGGGGCGTGGGTCTTGATGCCTTCGCCAACCGCCTTCATCACTTTCAGATTGATGCCGAGAAGATCGTCGCGGCTCATGCCGGGCTTGCGCGGCACGCCTGCGGTCACGATGATTACATCGGCGCCGGCAATATCGGCATAATCGCTGGTGCCCTTGAGATTGGAGTCGAACCCGTCGACCGGAGCCGCCTGGCTCAGATCGAGCGCCTTGCCCGCTGGCATGCCCTCGGCAATATCAAACAGGACGACATCGCCCATTTCTCTGGAAGCTGCGAGGTGGGCGAGCGTGCCGCCGATCATGCCTGCGCCGATCAGCGCAATCTTGTTACGGGCCATGTGCGAAATTCTCCTAATATAGAGTCGAAAAGTAACTTGAGGGCAGGATTAGGCCCCTGTTCTGACAAATTCAACCGCAGAAAGCACCAATTTGACAGCTATCTTTGCAATTGGTTCGCAGTAGCATTAGTGGCGCGGCACTTACGTCATCCTGAACTTGTTTCACGACCCCGGGAGGGGGATCGCCGTTGGAGATCCTGAAACGGGTTCAGGATGACGAAGAACAGCAAACATGCTTCCAATTCTTCCAAATTTTTGCGTTGCAAAGTGAAATTGAAATGCCATGATGGCGGCCTGACGTGCACAGCACGCGGACGATTTAGGAGAGACTATATGCTGACAAAAGGCGACGAATATCCGCTGCACCAGACGCCGGAACCGATGGCGCTATCGGGCGGAAACCGCAATTTCTACGACCGCTATTTCTTCAACGGCTATAGCGCAGACGGCAGCATCTTCTTCGCCGCAGCCCTCGGCGTCTATCCCCAGCTCGACATCATGGACGCCGCCTTTTGCGTCAGCATTGACGGCAAGCAATATAATCTGCGCGCCTCGAAGAGAATGTCCAGCGAGCGGCTTGATCTGACGGTCGGGCCGATCACCGTCACGATAGTAGAGCCTCTTCAAAAGCTTAGGCTGGTCGTTGCCGGCAATGACAGCCCGATCACCGCAGACATTACACTCACCGCCCGCCACCAGCCGATCGAAGAACCGCGCTTCATCCGCCGCGAAGGCCCGCGGCTGATGATGGACTATACCAGAATGACGCAGAACGGCGACTGGTCGGGCACAATCACCGTCGAAGGTCGGGACATTGATATCGCCAGTTGCCGCGGCACCCGCGACCGGAGCTGGGGCATCAGACAGGTCGGAGCATCCGAATCGCAGCCACCGCCAGCCGGCGAATTCCCGCAATTCTGGTGGCTCTGGACCCCGCTCAATTTTGATGACCATGCCTGTTTCTTCCACAGCAATGACGACGGCGAGGGCGTGCCGTGGAACCGGCGCGGCGTGGTCGATACAATCACCGGAACGGCCGAAGAGTTCGAACCGAAAGCGATCGATCTCAGCTATCACAGCGGCTCCCGCCGCATCAAACAGGTGGCGCTCGAAACCGGCACCGGGTCGCTCTCGATCACACCGCGCACAGGCGATGCCGCTCGCACATTCTATATGTCCGGACTCGGCTATCTCCATCCTGTCTGGGGCCACGGTATGGATCACGGCGACCTGGAGGTCGCGCATGATATCATCACTCTCGACCCCGCACCGGCCATCGATATGACCACCATCCATATCCAGGCGCTCAGCGATGCGGTGCTCACCGTCGATGGCAGGGTGCATCGCGGCATTGGCGTGGTCGAACAGCTGTTCATCGGCCCACACGCAACCAGCGGCCTGGCGGGCATCATGGACCCTGCTGCATGAGCCGCCGCTTTCCCGTACGTCCCGAAGAATTCGAAACCGCTTTCATCGAGCAGGTTTTTGGCGCCACTCCCGGCTCGCTCAAATCGCTGACTCATGAACCGGTCGGCACGGGCCAGGTTTGCGACAGCTATCGCTTCACTTGCGACTGGTCCGGTGGTGATCATCCGGCGACCTTCATTGCCAAATGCCCCAGCGCCGACCCGGTCAGCCGGGGCGCCGCCGCGATCTTCCATCTCTATGATATGGAAGTCGGCTGGTACCGCGATATCGCCGACGATTGCGGCGCGCTCTGTCCGAAATCCTATCATGCCAATATCGCCGAGAACGAGCAGGAATTTGTACTCCTTCTCGAAGACATGGCACCCGCTTCGCAAGGTGATCAACTGGCAGGCGCTTCGTTGATTCAAGTGGAGACAACATTGGTGGAGGCCGCCGCCCTCCATAATTATCAACCGGCCAGCGGGTTGGACAACCTGGAATGGCTGAATCATGGCACCGGCAACAGCCAGTTTCTCGAGACCAGCTTGCCCGCCGGCTATCCAGTCTTTCGCGAGCGATTCTCCGCCTTGCTCTCCCCTGAGATATTGGACCTCGGCCAGCAACTGGTTGACCGCATCGGTTCCTATATTGCGCATGAACCGCCGGAATTGACCGTCACCCACGGGGATATGCGACTCGACAATATCCTGTTCCATGCCGATGGCCAGATTGCGGCGCTGGTCGACTGGCAAACCTGCTCTCTCGGCAACCCGGCCAATGACGTGGCCTATCTGATCGGAACCAGTTTCGCCGATCCGGCCGAACGGCGCGAACAGGAGGAAAAACTGGTCGAAACCTATTTGTCAAACCGGTCGAATTCGCCCGCTTTTGACCAATTCTGGACCGAATATCGCCGCCATGCCTTTTCCGGTTTCATCATGGCTATCAACGCTTCACTGCATGTCGAACAGACAGAACGCGGCGACAGAATGTTCGCAGCAATGGCAGAGAGGCCAGCGCAAATGGCGCTCGATCTGGATAGTTTAAGCCTGCTCTAGACCGCAGCCCCGTGACCCAGAGCAAGATAGTCATCGGATTGCATCTCGAGCAGACGCGATGCGGTGCGTTCAAACTCGAAGGAGCCATCCCCTTCCGGATATAGCGAATCCGGCTCGGCATCGGCGCTGGCCAGCAGCTTGACCCGATATTCGTAGAGCGCGTCAATCAGCGTGACAAAGCGCGCCGCCTCGTTGCGATTCTCTTTGGATAGCACCGGTATGCCGACAATGATCACACTGTGATAATGGCGGGCAATCGCCAGATAATCCTGCGCACCCCGGGCTTCTGCACAAAGCCGTTTGAAAGAGAAAACGCCGACGCCCTTGAGCGATTTCGGTACGGTCAGCATCCGTCCGCCCTGCACTTCAATTTCGGCCGACGGCACATGGGCGCGGTCCTCGGGCGGATAATCGGTCAGGCGGAAGAAGGCTTCGCTCAAGGCCTTTGTTGCCGCCTCGCCATTGGGTACATGCCAGAGTTCAACGTCGCCCAGCCGTTCGCGCCGGTAATCGGTCGGGCCGTTCAGCGAAATCACATCAAGCCGGGTCTTGAGAAGATCGATAAACGGCAGAAAATGTTCGCGATTGAGACCGTCCTTGTACAGATCATCGGGCGGGCGGTTGGACGTGGTGACAATTGTTACCCCCGCCTCGACAAGCCCGGTGAAAAGCCGCGACATGATCATCGCGTCGGCGCTGTTATTCACCACCATTTCGTCAAAAGCGAGAAAGCGCGCTTCGCCTGCCAGAGCCTTGGCCACCGGGATAACCGGATCGCCCTGCTCCTTCTTTCGCTCTTCATTGAGCCGTGCGTGCACATCGAGCATGAATTCGTGGAAATGCGCGCGTTTTTTGCGATGAATGTCGAGACTATTGTAGAACAAGTCCATCAGCATCGACTTGCCGCGCCCGACTCCGCCCCACATATAGACACCCTGAGGTGCCTGCGGCTTCTTGCCGAATGCGCGCCATAATATGCTGCCCCGTGGCGGCACGGCTTCCAGTTCCTTTTGCAAACGGGCCAGCCGTTTGGCGCAAGCTTCCTGGTCGGGGTCTGGTTTCAGTTCCCCCTGCGCGATCAAAGCCAGATAGCGCTGGTAGAAAGAACTCACTGCAAGTCCGTTTTCCGGCGCGGCGCCTTTTTCACGATGGCGGTGAAGGAGGCCATATTATCCTCGCCATTCTCGCCCTGCACAACCAGCCCGCGCATGAACAAAAAGCGCCCCGTTTCGCGCGTAATCTCTACTTGTGCCTCAAGCGGCTCGTCCATCCGCGCAGAACCAAGGAAATGCGTCTGCAATTCCAGCGTTACAGCATAACCAGACGGGCCGAGTTCCAGCACCCGCATCGCGGCAAACAGCGAACAGTCGATAAAGCCCATCATCGTTCCGCCATGGACCGCATCGCCGAGATTGCGGTGCTTGCGTTCGGGGAACATGCGGACTCGAGCGACTTCATCGCCCAATCCGTCGCCTCCGCGCCGTACAACCATTTTTCCTAGAAAACTATTATAGCAATCCGGATCATTCAGCTGCCATCTGCTCCAACCCGGATAATCCGGATCAGGATCGCTGATGATGAAATTACGCTCGGCTTCGGTCATGAACTGGCGTCTGCGTCCGAATCAGATTTCGCGCGAAGCGGTCATCTTCTTGATTTCAGCAATCGCCTTGGCCGGAGACAGACCCTTCGGGCATGCATTGGCGCAGTTCATGATCGTGTGGCAGCGATAGAGCCGGAATGGATCTTCCAATTCGTCAAGCCGTTCGCCGGTCATTTCATCGCGGCTGTCGGCGAGCCAGCGATAGGCCTGCAACAGAATCGCGGGGCCAAGGAACTTGTCGCTGTTCCACCAATAGCTCGGGCAGCTGGTCTGGCAGCAGGCACAGAGGATACATTCGTAAAGCCCGTCGAGCTTATTGCGATCTTCCGGCGATTGCAGCCTTTCCTTACCCGATGGCGTCGGTGTAACCGTTTTCAGCCAAGGCTGGATAGAAGCATATTGCGCGTAGAAATGGGTAAAATCAGGGACCAAATCCTTGATCACTTCCATATGCGGCAGCGGAGTGATGGTCACCTTGTTCCCGCAATCTTCAATTGCAGTGGTGCAGGCCAGACCATTTTTGCCGTTGATATTCATTGCGCAGGACCCGCAAATGCCTTCGCGGCACGAGCGGCGGAAGGTCAAAGTGGCGTCCTGTTCCGACTTCATTTTGATCAGCGCATCGAGCACCATCGGCCCGCATTCGTCCGTGTCGATTTCGAACGTGTCATAGTGCGGGTTCTCGCCTTTGTCCGGATCGTAGCGATAGACTTTGAATGGGCGCTTCTTTCCGCCGGTCAGCGCCTGATGCAATTCACCGGTTTTGCGGATCTTGCTGTTCTTGGGGAGCGTAAAAGTAGCCATGTCTATCGGATTCCCTTGTTCTGCGGATCGGCATAACCAAGAAGTGCTGCTTTCTCAACCGTTTTGCACTGCAAAAAAGACTAGTCGGCTTCCGATTCATGCAATCACTTGTGGCGCTCGAAAAATGCGACCATGTCATCCAGCACTGGAGCCTTGTGACGAAATGGCTTGGCCAGCGCCATCATGATCTCGAGATGGTCGACATCGGGATATTCGACATATTCAGCGTCACCGCCTGCCGCGAGGATTTTATCGCGCAAAATCTTGCTGTTGCGTGGTTTGACCTGCGTATCATTTGTACCGCTAGACAGCCACAGCGGCGGAGCATCGGACCGGACGAAATTGACTGGCTGTGTCATCTCCGGTTCGGGATACTCGCCAAAGCTCTGCTTGGTGGTTTCAGAATCAAACGGATAAAAGTCATAGGGCCCGGCCAGCGCCGCCACGCCTCTGATCAGATCCGGCGATTTACCCTCGCGCCCTAGCCATTGTCGGTCGAGCGCCAGCATCATTACATTATAGGCACCGGCAGATTGCCCGGAGAGGAATATCCGCGCTGGGTTACCCCCAAGCGCCTCAATATTGTCGTCCACCCATGCGAGCGCCTTGGCGCTGTCTTCGAGAAAACCGGGGAAACGGGTATCGGGAAACAACCGGTAATCCGGCAGCACCACCATATAGCCACGATTGGCCAGCGCCCGGCCGGTGAACGCATATTGATCCTTCGCGCCATCGCGCCAGCCGCCGCCATAGATGAAAACGACAACGGGAAGTGGCTCGGTTGCAGCTGTTTTGGGAGTCCAGATATTGAGCCCTAGGCCGAGCGTCTCGTCATAAACCTGATCCTGCACGAGCAGCTGTGAATCGCTGTCGCCCGGGATGACATTATTGACCATATCCAATTGCTTGGGGCCCGGCTGCGCAAAGAACCACCATGCAAAGCCGCCGCAAGCGAGGAGCAGCATTCCGATGATGACGAGCCATTTCATAGACTGAGCCTTAGCCAGCCGCTCAGGCGCTGGCAATGGCGCCAATCGATCGGCTGATCGTGATCGGGGACGGCATCGGATATGCAAGGCCGTTGGCAGGCGGGCTTTGCTTCATACGATCGCGTTGAGCCCCCTGCGGATGGGAGATACACAAAGCCGCTCAGCAATAGAGAGATAGAATATGCGGGAATTTGCGATAGGAAGAAGCGCGTCCGTCTTATCATGAACGGGAAAAGTTGAAATCTGTGTCGCGAAACATGTTCTCCAGTTGGTTTAGCAGCGACGATTCGCTTGTCCGCGTGGTTCGCAACAGCAGCGGGCTGTTTTCGGCCAAAGGCTTCGGTGCGGTCCTGAGCATTTTCTATCTCGCGATATTGACCAGTATCATATTGTTCGGCTTAAGCCGGACAATAATCAGCAAACCCCGGCAACCCGCTCCAATATCCTGCAAGCCATAAAAAAAGGCGACCCGCAGGCCGCCTTTTTCGCAATTCGATGTGGTTCGCTTAACGCTTGGAGAACTGGAAGCTCTTACGCGCTTTTGCCTTACCATATTTCTTCCGCTCGACCTTACGGCTGTCGCGGGTCAGGAAGCCTTCTGCCTTGACCGCTGACCGCAGAGCCGGCTCATATTTGGTCAACGCTTGCGAAATACCGTGCTTGACCGCACCAGCCTGTCCCGAGAGACCGCCGCCTTTAACGGTGACGACGACGTCATATTGACCTTCACGTTCGGTGATCGCGAAAACCTGATTGAGCAC